>ERZ1090868.1903-NODE-1905-length-10664-cov-7.617872_pt1 | contig 10664 bp, 7 predicted proteins | sample MGYA00478475_ERZ1090868 | MGnify/ENA primary metagenome ERZ1090868 (study PRJEB33644, sample SAMEA5815747) | chicken gut metagenome | biome: Chicken; feature: Gastrointestinal Tract; material: Caecum | place: Ireland | collected 2019-01-01 | study: A study of the...
AACTGCTTTTTGTGTTACAAAAAATCGTTTCTTTCTTATTCGATTTTTAATCTGCATTGGACCGAACAACAGCTCGGTTGCTATCCCTTCGCGAGGAGAGCTTTACCATTATAGCACACTCTCTATATCCGTGTCAAGCGTTTTTCACAACTTTTTTCGGATTTTTTTCGGAATTTTTTCAGATCCTTTCGGATCCGCTGCATTCCCTCGGAGAAGTTACCCTCTCGCTCAGACAGCTTGAGCATTATAACATACTCTCTATATCCGTGTCAAGCGTTTTTCACAACTTTTTTCGGATTTTTTGGAATTTTTTCAGATCCTTTCGGATCCCTGCATTCCCTCGGAGATGTTATCCTCTCGCTCAGACAGCTCGGCTATTCTATCATACCTCTATGGGAATGTCAACTGTTTTTCGCAACTTTTTTGTCTTTTTTTGGGATTTTTTTGACTTTTTTTTGAGGCTACAACCGCTTGTGGTTCGCTTTCTTTTCAGACACAATCGCTGTCCCTTTTTCCCCGTTTCCTTCCTTCCCCCTCCAATCTTTTTTCCGTTCTTCGGGCGGGCAGGTCTCCCCGTTTGCTTCGTTTTTCCTCTCTGCGTTTTTTCTTCGGCTTTTGTCCCGCTTCTTTCGCCACTCCTTTTGCCCTGCTCCTTCCGCCCCGCGGCTTCGGCGGCCCCCGTACTTTGGCGCACGTCGTCGGCCCTTTCTGTCCGCGTCCTCTGCCGCGGCACGGCCTCTGTATCTATTATATTATATATATAGTAATAGGAGCAAGCTCCGCCGCCCCCGCGGGCAAGCCATGCAAAGGCGAGAGACGCGGAGAGCGACCCAGCCAGAGGCGCTGTGACGATGTAACGCGGGAACCGTGCGGCACGGCGAGAGACGCGGCGCGAAGGGAGCGCCCGTTTCCGCTCTTTGCGATTCTCTTTCCTCTGCGAATGATTGCACTTTTTTTGCTTTTGTGCTACAATGGGGAAAAATAAGTGACGGGAGGACGCCATGCGTACCTTTCAGATTGTATTCTGCATCCTTGCCTGCCTGTGCGTGACCGCGGCCGCGATCGTCGGGGCGTTTCTGCGCGACTTGACCGTCGTGCTCTGTCTGCTGCTCGCCGCCGTGCTCTTCGGCGTGCTCATGTTCATCGCGCGCGCCCGCGCAAACGACCGCGCGGAAAGGACGGCCGAAAAAGACCGCCCCGATTTCATGAACACCCCCGCGCAAACGCCGCCCGACAAGGACAAGTCCTGACGGCTGACGAAAGAGGATTCGTCCCGCGTCTCTGCCCGACCGGGACAACTCCCGCGCCGCCGCCCGACAAGAGCTCATTTCGGGCCGCTGACCGCGAAAAAACTCCTTTTGCCTCTGTGCAAGGGAAAACGGAATAAGGGGGCGCCGCCGTAGAATCTACGGCGGCGCCCCCTTTTTTTAATTATTCAATCCGATTGGTGCTGTCCATGATGAGCGCCATGCCGCTGCGGCGGCCCATCGCCGTGACGGTCAGTCCCGCCGTGTTCTGGTGATCGATCCAGGCGGGCATCACGACGCCGAGGTATTCGTCCCCCTGCGTTTCGATGGCGATGTAGCGGGCGCCGTACATTTTCCAGCTTCCCTTCCAGGCGCCGTCCATCGAGCCGTCCTTGTGCAGGACGACGCGCTTTGCCGTGAGCGGTTCCACGCCCTGCTGAAAGAGCACCGCTTCAAACTTTCCCGCCGTGATGTTGAGCAGTTCGTCTTCGTTGACGTCCTGGATCTCCTCGCCCGCATAGCGGTTGGCGTTCATGACGGGCCAGCCGTCCGAATTGAAATCGTACTGCGAGAGATACAGATAGTGGAAATTGTTTGACCGCGAGAGTTTTTTCTCGATAAAGTAATTGGTGCGGCAATGGTAGGAGATCAGCCGCACGCCGCGGCTCGTCGTGAACATATCGTTATGTCCCGGACAGAAATAGTCGACGGGATCCTTCTCCCAGCGGAACGAACCGAGCATCTTGTTGCCCGTGCCGATGTCCGTCGAACAGACCACGGGATTGCCGTTGACGTCCAGATACGGGCCCTCGGGACGCTCGCTCCGCGCACAGCGCATATTGTACGCCGACGAGAGCGACCCGAACGAGCACATCAGATAATAATAGCTCTTCTTGGTCCATGTGCCGTTTTCGAGCACGGGAACTTCCTTTTCATAGTGCAGCACGCCGCCTTCCATCGAACCGCTGGCGAGATGCGTCCCGTAGTAGTCGGCAAACGTCGCCTTGCCCGCCGCAAAGTCGGCGTATTTCCTGCCGTCCTTGCGCAGGCCCGTCGCAGGGTCCAGCTCCAGAAGATACAGCCCCAGCCCGAACGAACCGTATATGAGCCACATCTTGTCCTCCGCAAAGAGCACCTGCGGATCGATGGCATTGGGCGTACGCCAGCCCGACGGCGACTGCACGAGAAGCGCTTCACAGGTGAACGGCCCCAGCGGACTCTTCGCCTTCGCAAGACCGATGCAGGACTTCGACCCGCCGAAATACCCCGTCAGACAAAAATACAGCCAGAACGTCCCATCCGTTCCGCGGACACAGTGCGGCGCCCAGAAGGACATTTCCCCGTCCGTGCGCGTGCTGATTCCGTACCCGACTTCCTTCTGGTCGGTCACGCACCAGTCGTATGCCGCCTGCAGGTTTCCGTACTTGCCCCGCCCTTCTCCGCGCTTGTAGGAAGACGCAGCCCCCTCCAGCGCAAACGCGCTCCCCGCATATTCCCAATGCAGGAGATCGTCGCTCACGCGGATCTGATAGCCGCTCGGCGCACCAAAGGTGTCCGTCGAATAGGCATAGTACTTCCCCTCCCACTCCAAAAGCGAGGGATCGTGCGCACAGCCCTCCTGCCATGTCATGTAATCGGGCGAACGCATCTGCAGTTTGTTGAAATGCGGATTTTTCGGATATTTGAGCGCCATTTCTTCCTCCCCGTTTGTTTTCCCGTCCGCTTTCCCCGTCCGTTCCCGCGCACCGCGGACCTCACGCACCCGTATTTTTTGTACGTCTGCCGTTTTCATGCACCCGACTAGCCGCTCGCCGCGATTTCCGTTCCGCCGCCCGCTTTTCCGTTGGCCGCCGTCCCGTTGGCAGCAGTCCCGTTGGCCGTCGATCTGTTGGCCGTCGGCTCGATTTCCCGCAGCCGTCGGCCTTGCAATGCGTCGGGGTTCCCGCGCGCCTAGCGTTCCGATGCGTCGGGGTTTCCTTTGCGCAAGGAAAAGGGCGGGCGTTCTTCGCCCGCCCCCATCGATTGTTTCCGTGTTCCTGATCAGGTCTTGGCCGTGGTGCCGACCGCCCAAAGGCTGCGGCCCGTCTCCGAGACCGCCGTCAGGCTGAACGTCGCATAGCCTTCCAGGAGCTGATTGTTCACATACATATCCCACGAAGGGGCAACGACGCCCTTATACGTCCCCGCCCAATCGCCGCCGGAGAGCGTGATCGTCACATAATAGTCGCCCGAAAGCATCCAGGTGCCGACTTCCGCCGACGAGGCGTCCGTCACCTTGCCGTCTGCGCTGAACGTGTAGGGAACGCTCTGCACGAAGTCGACCACCGTTCCCTGCGAATGCACCACGACGTTGTAGGTGTCGCTCACGTTCTCCGTCGTGACGCCCGTACCGACAGCCTCGCCCGCATAGCGGTTGGGGTTCATCACCGGCCAGCCGTCCTCGTTGAAGAAGAGCTGGAACACATACAGCGCGTGGCCCGGCGTCACGCCCGTTCCCGCCTGACGGCGGACGTGCGCGACGACAAAATACTTTCCGTCCTTGCTCAGCACCGAGTTGTGCCCGATCGCCGCATATCCGTTGACGTCGCCGAAGATATAGTTCCCCGCGATCTTGTTTCCGCCCGCATCGCCCGTGACCGTCGCCATGTCGGCTCCCGTGATGTCCTCATACGGGCCGTCGGGGTTCTGACTGCGCGCAACGCGCATATTGTAGGTGTTGTTCAGGTCACCGTAACTGACCATCATGTAGTAATAACCCGTCGCCTCGTTATAGAAGATGAACGGGCCTTCCTGGTTTTTGCTTCCCGACCAGAGCTTCTTGCCGTATGCGTGCGCGTCGGCGTCCTTGGGAAGTCCCCAGTTTTCGCCGGAGTTGTACAGCTCTTTGATGAACAGGCCGCCCATGGACGAACCGTACACCATCCACAGCCTGCCGTCCTTGTCATAGAAGAGCTCGGGATCGATGCAGTTGGGATCGGTCGCACGGTTGGCCCCCACGCTGTTGACGATGATCGTGTTGTTGATGTACGGCCCCAAAGGGCTCTCTGCCTCCACGCGTCCGATCGCGGATTCGTTCTTGCCGAATCCCGCCGTCAGCGAATAATACATGTAATACGTCCCGTCGTAGTACTCCACGTCGGGCGCCCAGGTCGTCGTCGTCGAGCTGTCCGGATTGACCAGCTCCACCGTCTCCCGCAGCGTGGCAGGCCACTTCACCCCGCTCGCCGACGTGCATTCCGCCGTCCCGTAGAGCGACTGCCAGTCGTTGTCCTTGACTTCCTGCGTCCAGTTGTACAGATCGGGCGAGGACGCAACCGCAAAATGCGACCCGAACGCATAATAGGTGTTGCTCACCGGATCCAGGAATATGGACGGGTCGTGAACGGCGACCGTCGCGTCGTCCCGATCCATTCCGCTCCAGCCGGGCATGACGTATTTCCCCGTTTCCTCCTTCGGCTGGCACGCTCCCAGCAACCCCGCCGACAGCCCGAAGACCGCCGCAAAAGCGATGCCGAATACTCTCTTTTTCATACTGCACAATTCCCCTTTTTATAAAATTATGAAATCTTGTCTGTTTTCTTCTTTGCCGCCTGCCGCAATCGCCTGCCGCAATCGTCTGCCGCGATCATCTGCCGCAATCGCCTGCCGCTTTGCCGAAAGTCCTCGGACAGCGAAGCGAGACGCAAAAAACGGAGCACGGGGCTCCGTTTTTTTTCAGATTGCTTACTCCTTGGAGCCGGTGAGCATGAGCGAACCGATGATCATCTTCTGGAACACGGCGAACAGGATGATGACGGGCAGGACGCACATGACGGCTCCCGCCATGACCGGGCCGACGTTCTGCGGATAGAGTCGGTTCATGATGGTCATTGCGTGAGGCAGGTTGACCCACAGCGAGTTGCGCGGGATGAAGATGAGCGAGCCCATGTAGTTGTTCCAGCAGCCCATGAAGGAGAGCAGGCCCTGCGCGACGATGGCGGGCATGGCGAGCGGAAGGATAAAGCTGCAGAAGATGCGGAAATATCCTGCGCCGTCGATCTTCGCCGCTTCGACGATGGACGTCGGAAGGCCGAACAGGAACTGACGGATGAAGAAGGCCGTCATGATCGCGCCGAACATGCCGGGGATCGTGAGGGTCATCCAGGCATTGGGCGCACCCGTGCCGGTGAGCCAGCCGAAGGAGACATACATGACGTACTGCGTCGTCATGATGGAGGGCCCGGGGACCATGATGGCCGCGAGCAGGAACATGAACACCACGTCTCTGCCCTTCCAGTTGATCTTGGCGAAGGCGAATGCCGCCGACGCCGACGTGATGACGCCCACCACGACGGGAACAACGGAGTAGAGCAGGTTGTTGATGACCGATCTCCAATAGGTGTAGCCGATCGCAAACCCGTTGGAGGTGGTCGCCGTTCCGCGCATGCCCTCCGTGAACAGGATCTTATAGTTGTAGAAAAGACCCATTTCGAGGGAGCCGTTGGTCGCGGGAAGCGCGTTGATGGGCCACCATTTCATGGTTGCCACCTGACCGGAGAGCGTGACGTCCGACGTATTGGCGAAGGACGACGCGATCATCCACCAGAAGGGGTAGATCATGAGGAAGCTGCCCAGCAGCAAAATGATGTACGTCGCGATATCGCCCACGAGTTTGGCGCGTTTTTTGCTGCCGCGGTGGGTCTTGGAGGAGACGCCGAAGAAGGCGAGAATGGCGCCGACTGCATAGCGGAAGGACGAATATTCTTTTGTCTCTTCGGAAACCGAGTTGGTCTGAACGTTTTCCATAAAGTCCTCCCCCCTTTAATCGCTGTTGCGCTTATCCAGCCAGAACTGGAAGAGCGTGAGCACGAAAATGATGACCGCCAGGATCATACCGTAGGCCGCGCCGAGGCTCTGATAGGACGTCTGCGCCGACGCCAGATTGTCGAAGTTGATGATCGGCTTGCCGGGCGCCGTCGTCGCGTTAAGTCCCCAGAACCAGATCAGCGAGACGTACCCGGACGTGAACAGGTTGGGTTTGCCCTGCCAGCTTCCGCCGACGTTGTTGCTCGTCGGGAAGAAGAGTTCGGGTTCGGCGTAGATCTGCATGCCGCCGATGACGGACGTGACGATGTTGTAGAAGATGACGGGGTAGAGGTCGGGCATGGTGACCTTCCAGAAGATCTGCCAGCCGTTTGCGCCGTCGATCTGTGCCGCCTCTTTGGTGGAGGCGTTGACGCCCGAAAGACCTGCGATGTACAGAATAATGGTACCGCCCAGGCCCTTCCAGACGTTCATGATGACGATGATGCACTTATTGACCATACCCTGCGCCCAGTAAGGGTCGATGCCCTGCGCGACGCCGAGAGGCTGTTCGCCGGACGGCGGCGCAAACCACGGGATATGGGCATTGAGCAGCGAGTTGATGACGCCGCCGTAGTTGAAGAGATTGCGGAACGTGTAGACGATGGAGACCGTGCTGGCAACGCAGGGAAGATAGTAGATCACGCGGAAGACGTTGCCGCCCTTGATGTCGCGGGACATACACACCGCGAGGAACATGGAGAGCACCATGCCGATCGGGATGCCGATGAGGTAGAACACCGTATTGAACAGCGTCGCGCCCATCGTGCTGATCTCCGAGAAGGACTGGCTCGATCCGCTCGCATACATCTTGTCGGTGAAGACGAAGCGATACCAGCGGAAGGGATCCGTGCGGATGACGATGTTTCCGTCCGTGGACGAGGGATCGATGTCCTGGAAGACATTGAAGCCGAAACGGTCGGTTTCCCCCGTGAACATTCTCCCCAGGAAGGACCAGACGCCTTCGCTGTGAATGGAGGAGCTGTATGTCGTAAAGGAAAGCAAGAGCGCCATGACGAGCGCGATGTAGATGAAGAGCACCGTTCCCACGATGAGCGGAAGACAGAATGCCCAGCCCCAGAGATTATCCTGCAATTTCTGTTGATTGATGTGCCGTTTTTTCTTAACGGTCACCGTCGCCTCGACGGCGCTCTCCGATGCGGTATTTTCCCGCTCGATTGCCGTCGTCGAATTCTCTGTCATTCAAATTCCCTCCTTACGTCCGGATGAAAACAGGCCTTCCCCCGCTTTTCCGCGGGGGACTTCCTGCTCGGTAATCCTTTGAGATCAATCGCCGACGTCAAGGCTTTCCTGCGACGTAAGCGCCTGACGGATCAGGTAGACGGCGGGCGTCATGATCATGTTCTTCGTTGCATCGTACTGCGACGGCTTGAGCGCGACGAGCGTTCCGTTGACGAGACGGTTTGCATCCGTCTGCGTCTGCCCGCTCTGAACGACTTCCAGCGACGACTGGTTGCGGTATGCGAAGAACGCCGGACTGTCTGCCGTTGCGTCGATCTTGGTAATCCAGCCGGTACCCTGCGTGTACAGAAGCTGGTCGCGCGCCGCGTTGAGGCCCGTCTGCATGCGGATGACGAGGTCGCGGTCTGCCTTGGTGTAGCCGATCATCTGCAGGACACGCATCGCATAGGCAATCCGCGTGTTGGAGACGACCGCCTTCGTGAAGTCGCAAAGACGCGTCGACGCATACTGCGCGTCATACGCAACGTCCGCACCGTTGATCTGCTTGCCGTTGAGATACTCGGCAACGGTCGCGGTATTTCCGTCCATGGACTGCTCTGCCATCTCTTTGGCGAGCGCATAGTATTCATCCCATTCGGCATCGTCGGGCGTGATCATCGCGGAGAACGAACCCGTCTCGTTGAGGTAGTCGGTACACATGGAGACGACGTTGGGGATCTGCGCGCCGCCGTAGGTCAGCGTGCGCTGCGAGTCGGGATCTACCGTGAGCGCGAGGACAAGGGACACGGCTGCCGAAGCCTTCCACTCGGGATAGCCCTTGTCTCCCAGATGGCCGTTGACCGCGTAACCGACGGAGTCCATACGGCCGCCCCACTTGTCCTGACGAAGAAGCTGGTTCTGACGGATCTCCTCGGACGAATAGATCTTCAGGCCGCCGCTGGCGCCGTCGTCATAGGAAGAATCGTTGTTGGCTCCGTCGGCCGTACCCTTCCCCGTTGCGGTGTTGTGGTAGGTGACGACGGCATCGCCGTTGTTGAGCGCTCCGTAGTACGGATCGCGCGTCTGCGAATAGAGCGAGAACTTGTTGGAAACCGCCGTGGGCATGACGCCGACGGTGAGGATGTCCTTATCGACTTCCTGATATTCGGAGACGTCCCACGTTCCGACGCCGTAGAAGAAGCTGTATCCGCCGACGAAGGTGTTCTGTCCGTTGAATGTCTTGTCCGTCGCGGGGTCGTTCGACGAGATGTCGCCCGCCTGGCCGTCGTGCGCGTTCCAGATCGCACAGTAGTCCTGGAATGCCGCATACGTCTCCATGAAGTTGGCGCTGTTCACACCGAACTGCACGTTTGCGTTGCGCTTCGTGCCGTCGAGATTGCTCTTTGCGACGGTCTCCGTCTCATAGCCGATGTAGCTTGCAAGCTCGCCGTTGTCGTTCGTCCAGCTCCAGGAACCGTTGCCGCCCTCGGCGATGGTCTCGCCCGCCGCGTTCTTGGTATTGAGCGAACGCGAATAGGTGGAGTCGATATAAGAGGAATCGTTGGAGTACAGCCAGGGAAGCACATAGCCGTTCGCACCGAACGTGCCCTGCTCGTACTGCTCGCCGCCGTAGAAGTTGGAGAAGTCGCCGGGCTGATTGGTGTCTTCCGTGTCGCCGCCCGCGCCCGTGTAGGCGCCGCCCTGGCCTTCAAACCACGCTTCGTAGTCGGAAACCTGGTTGCCTTCATTTGCGACCGTCTTGACGCCTTCCGCGCTGTCCCACGCGAAGGCGTTGAGCATATACGCACACGCCCAGTTGAGCGCGCTGAACTCCGTCCAGGTGAGCGTCATGTAGCCCGTGTCGGCGTCGTAAGTCGTCTCCGTCGTCGGCTTCGCGTTGGTATCGGAATCGGTGATCTCAAACGTCTCGCCGGGGAATCCGGGAATCGTGACGATATATCCTTCGCCGTTTGTGTAGTAGTCCAGGGTGAGCGCAAGCGGATCGCCTGCGGCATACGCTGCATCGAAGTTCGCGTATTTATAATAGTTGAACGGACGATAGCGGACGGGAACGCCGACGGAAATGAAGGGCGCCTGTTCGCCCTTCACGGCTTCCACCGTGGCACCCGTGTAGGGGTTGGTATATGTCCCGCTCACCGCGTACTCGATGGAGAGCGTTCCGAATTCGCCGACGGCATTCGCTCCCGTATGGTCGAACGTCCCCTGCACGGAAGTGTTCTCCTTGTAGAGATGCGTCTTGACGAGGCGGTCGCCCGATGCCGGCGTGAGCGTCGTGTATGCCTTCTTGAACTGCTCCGTAAAGAAGTTGGCATTGTAGCCGAGACCGAAGTTGGAGTAGTCCTTGGGCAGGCCGTAGATGCTCACTTCCTGATTGTTTGCAGGATCGACAAAGGTGCTGCCCGTATAGGAGACGCCGCTCGCGTGCGTCATTCCGAGCCCCGACCCCGTCGTGGAATAGAAGGCAAGGCTGTCCGGCCAGATGCTGCTGACCTGCTCCATGAGCGTCTGATCGGCCTTGATATAGTCGGTCATGTTGAGGACATGCCCGTTCATGGCGTACGAGACCGCGCGCGAAGGCGACAGATAGATGACGTCGGCATATTGTCCGCCGCTGATCTGGTTACCGAGTTCGGTGAAGTACGCCTGCTGTTCGGTCGTGGAAGTGAAGTCGATCTCGATCGTATTGCCTTCCAGTTCCTCTGCGTGCTCTTCGGACCACTCTTCCGCCCACTTTTTGCAGATCGCACGGTTGGTGACGACGTCCGCCGCGCTGCAGAAAATATTGACACTCATCGTGTAATCGGAATTGCCTTTGCACGCTGTAAATGCCAGTGCCGTACCGCCCACCAGAACGGCAGACAGCGCAACGAGCCCGACATTCCGTACGAGCCTTTTCTGTTTCATGATTCACACCTCTTATATAGTTTTTGCACACCGTCCGACGGGGTTTGCGTCCCTTCGCGGGCCATGGGGGGCGGTCCCTCAAAAAAACACAAAAAACCTGTCGGCAGAACGCCGAGAGGTTTCCGAATATGAAAAAAAGACGATAAAAATGAGCCCCCTCTTCGCTTCAAAGCCTTTTTTCGGCCGCGCGAAAAGAGCGCACGAATTTTTACCGTCTGCTCCTCATAATCATGACTTCCCCCCGTCGTCACTACTTGTACTGTCCATAATATACCATGTCGGACAGGCTTTGTCAATGGGGTTTTATAAATTTTTTTGTGAAAAATTCATCTTTTTGACGCTTTTTTTTGGGCGCTTTCACCGAAAATACTCCCCTTCCCCACAAAAAAACGCCGTGCAAAATTGCCTTTTCCACATCAGCTTGTTGGCGCATCGCGTTTTGACACCATTCGTCGGAGTCCGGCGACT
>ERZ1090868.1907-NODE-1909-length-10648-cov-15.047579_pt1 | contig 10648 bp, 10 predicted proteins | sample MGYA00478475_ERZ1090868 | MGnify/ENA primary metagenome ERZ1090868 (study PRJEB33644, sample SAMEA5815747) | chicken gut metagenome | biome: Chicken; feature: Gastrointestinal Tract; material: Caecum | place: Ireland | collected 2019-01-01 | study: A study of...
GTGGAAACATGTACCTGGGGCTAGCCGTCGCGCCAGCGACTTGGTACAATAGAAGACAATAAGATCCGTTTTCACAGAAAAATCAGGATTTAAGGAGGTATGAATATGAAATTTCGTTATATTACCATTGAGAGAGAATACGGAAGCGGGGGAAGCAAGATCGCACGGAGACTGTCGGAAGTTACCGGCGTGCCGTGTTATGGACAGGAAATCCTTGAGGCTGTAGCTAAGAAACAAGGAATTCCTGTGGAGAGGATCAATCAGTATGAGGAGAAAGCGACCAGCAGTCTCCTGTATACGATGTTTGTCATGAGCCGCGTTCAGGCGGGAGATCCGGATATGCTGACGCCGGAAGGCAAGGTTTTCCTGGACGAGCAGCTGGAGATCCGGAGACGCGCAATGGACGGCCCGGCGATCTTCCTGGGGCATTGTGCTTCGGACGCTCTGAAGGGACAGAAAGGCGTTGTGAAAGTGTTTATTCATTCTGAGAATGAGAAAGAGATCAAGAGCAGGATCATCAAAGATTATGAGATTCCGCCGGAAGAAGTGGAGGCCACTCGGAAATATTATAACAAAAAGAGAGCGGGCTACTATCGTGCCAACACAGGAAACGATTGGACCGATATGAGAAAATACGATCTGGTTCTGGATTCCTCGAGACTTGGGATCGAGGGATGCGTGGATGTGCTGAAAGGACTTTTATCATAGACCGTACAGAAGGCGTGGCTGTTGTCGGAAAGCATCCATGCTGCCGCAAACACCGGCGTTTATTGACAGATCAGGAAAACGGATACATAAACGGACACTTTACTGACGGATGCGGGGAGACGGAAAAATCCTATCCGGTTCCGGACTCAGCCGCAGGCACCAATGGAGAAAAGAGGGATCGTATGAACGTGCTTGAAATGATGGACGAACTGCAGAAAAAGGCGCTGAAGGATGAGACGCTGAGGAGGGAACTGCTGAGCACGCGGACGGCACAGTATCCGCTTGAGGCTTTCTGCCAGAAGTGCAGAGAGCTGGGCTATGAGATTTATGAGATGGATCTGATCAGTGCCGGTGAGGAATTTTACGCAGAAATGAAGAGAAGTACCAACGGCGGCGGGGAAAATTCTCCGATGCTGGAAGGCGAGGACGATTTCTATGAGATGTTTTTCGCGAGTCTGGAAAGAGCTTAAGATCTGTCTGCAGAAAGATGACATACTATGGAGGAACTGACGTGCCGATCGACATGAAAGAAACAATTACGGAAGCTGCAAGAACACTGTTGCTCAAAAAGAAAGTAAAAAGCTGACAGTGAAGGACATAGTGGAAGAGTGCCATATTACGCGCCAGACCTTTTACTACCATTTTGAAGGGATTCCGGAGATGCTCCGGTGGATGCTGGAAAATGATCTGGAGATCCTTATGGAGCAATGTCTCGCTCAGAAGGATGAAGAGAGTGCTTTGCGTTATCTGCTGACGGTGGCGATTAGTCTGCAGCCTTATGTAGAGAGAAGTGTACAGACCGCTTATGGAAAAGAGATCGAGAAGCTTTTAAGCGAATTGATCGATGATTTTTTTGAAAAGATCACAGCAAGAACAGGCAGATATGCACATCTCAGCTATTCGGAAAGGAAATTCGCTTTGCGCTATCACGGTAGTGCGCTGCTCGGAATCCTGCATGGATGAACGTCAGAGGATACAAAAAACATAGATGAGATTGTACATAATATATGCATGATCCAGCAGGGAAAGATCCGTCCTTTCGAATAAAACCGTTTCCCGGCCGGGAATAAGAGAAATGCTATATAGTCAAAAAACCTCCGGATGGTTTCGGTGAAGTGTATTATATACAGGTCCGAACCGTCCGGAGGTTTTTGATTATTCTACTACAGTAACGGAAGTGATGTGCGGGTTCACGCCTTCATACCAGTACAGGAATCCTTCCATATCGATGGTCTGTCCAACCTGCAGGTTCTTTACTGCAGAGTAAACTTCTGTGGAACTGTCGCACAGGTAAGACTCGATGACGAAGGTATATGTCTGTCCGTTGTAAGAAGCGTTGAAGTACAGGTCGTCGCCTTCGCTTCCGGAGCCGTCATAGTTGTACAGGAATGCAGTGGTGGTATCTCCGCTGTCCGGATTTGCCGGCTCAACAGTCAGACCCTTGAACTCTACAAACTGGTTCTGGTAGTTGATCAGGTCATCGGTTCCCAGCATATTGGTCACATCGAGAGGCGGTGCGATGTATTCATCACCCTCGATGATCTCGAAAGATCCGTCGATGATTTCCACTTCTCCGGACCATTCGGATTTGTAGCCGGTTACCTGGATTTTCGTACCCTGGGTCAGCAGATCGTAATCTTCCTCTGCGCATGCCATGTCGTACAGGAAGTAAGCGCCGTTCTTATCCTGGGCGTAAACGGTAGCTTTTCCCTGGCCTTCATCTTCCCACCAGGACTGTTTTGCCTGAACGTAGGCCTGGATCGTCACTTCTGTGTCCAGATCGGCAGCCATGTACTCGTCGTAAGTCATGACGTCAGCGGAATCTGCCGCTTCGCTTTCTGCGCTGACAGAAGCGGATGCGGAGTCAGCGGTCGTATCGGATGCAGAAGATGCAGATACGGAAGACGCGTCGGAGGTGTTGCTTCCGGAAGTGCTTCCGCTGCCGCCGGCACATCCGCTCAGGGCAGCTATCATGGATACGGCGAGCATCATAGATAATACTTTTCTTTTCATAATGATTCTCCTCTCATTACCTTTTCATGATGATGTTGAGGCCAAATGATATTTTTTCGGGTTTTAAAGTCATGCTTCTGCATGCAAGTATGAAATGCATGACGTTTTGACCCTGGCATCTCATGATAATTTTATAACAGATTAATTATAATCCACTGGCGGAAAAAATCAATTCTTTTTACGCTCTTTTTACTTTCTTTTTTGATTTTTTATCAGATGGATCGCGGCAGTCCGCTGACGGAACTGCCGCGATCCATCCGGATACAATGTTATTTCCGAAGCTTTGAAACGGCAAGATAAAGCAGAATCAGGATCCAGATTCCGACCAGAGCGCCGAGAAGGATCTTTGCCGTTACCGGAAGCGGACCGAGATCTGCCGGCTGGCCGGACAGGGCGCTGTTTTCGTCCAGGTGATAGAGCGAAGTGACATTGCTGTACAGGTTCTCCATATACGCCTGATCGACGGTTTCGTTTCGTCGGACAGACTTTGTAACATCCTCGATCAGTTCGCCGGCAGCGTTTCGAAGGGAAGCGGATCCGTTGAATACAGGCGTCACGAAGGTATCGTCCGCATGCTCCAGAAGGATCTCTGCTGCTTTGATCTTGACGTCGTAGTAGGTGTTGTTGTCCTCGCCGGCTCGGGAGAGATAGTCCTGATATTCATCGGATTCCTGAGCGGCAAGGGTTACAGGAACATATCCCTCGGTTTCAGAGTAAGCGATCTGCACCTGGTTGGTCAGCAGATATTGTGTGAACAGCCAGGAAGCCAGGACTTCCTGCGGATCTTCTTTGTTGAAGATGCAAAGAGACGGTCCCTGGGAGATCATTTTCGGATTTTCCGGGTCATACTGAGGGATCGGCATGACTTCCGTCTCAAATTGCGTGATCGCGTCCTGTGAGATATCCACCAGTGGGGCGTCGCATCCCATCCAGGTCGCTCCGGCGGTGGAGTCGATGGCAAAGACACACTGTCCTGCGTTCAGAAAGTTCGCGGGATAGCCGGAAATCTTAAAAGTGGAAAATGCGCCGGTCGCCGCATGGTCGGCGATGGTATAGAGGATATTCTCCGTAGTATCGTTAAAGATCTGGACCTCTCCGCTGTTTGTGGAATAACCGGCGTCAAGCTGGCGCAGCATCTGGATCATCATGTTGTCCGTGGATTTATAAATAAAAGGGATCATGACTTCCTGGCCGTTGAGCATATACGTGCCGTCCGCATTTTTCTGTGTGGCGGCCTCGGAGACTTCCCAGATAAAATCCCAGGTCAGCGTGTCCGGAAGTGTATAGCCTAACTCTTCCACATAGGTTTTGTTGATATAGCAGGCTTCGGTGGAACGCATGTAGGGAAGCGCATAATAATGGTTTCCGATCATGCATTCCTCCAGAAACTGGGGAACGATCTCGGATTCTTTCGGTCCGTCGAAGAGCAGATCGCTTCCGCTCAGGCCGTACCGGTCATTTTCCATCAGCTCATCGAGAGGAACCACGACGTTGTCTCCGGTGAGATAGGTGGCGATGTGGTCCGGATAGGTGATGCAGACGTTGGGCGTCGTGTTGGTGGAAATATTGGTGATGACGTCGTTGTAGATATCGCCGTAGTCCGTGTAAAGCCGCAGGTTCACGGTGATATTCGGGTAGAGTTCCTGAAATCCCTCGATCGCCTGGCGGTAGATCTCCGTCTGTATTTTGTTGGTGTCGTTTTTCGCCCAGAAGGTGATCTCGTAATCTCTGGAAGTGTCGAATTCCTCCGGGACGGTAAATGCAGCCTGTTCCTGCCTGCCGTGACAGCCGGACAGGATCGGCAGACACAGCACGGCGGCGAACAGGATAGCCAGTACTTTTCTCAATTTTTTCATCCTTTCAATCCTCCTCTTGAGACTCCCGCCATGATCTTTCTGCGGAATACAAGAAACAGAATGATCAGCGGAACGGAGATCACGACCACAGCGGCCATCATTGCCGGAATATTCTCCCGGCCGAATCCGTTCTCCCGGATTTCCTGGATCCCGTTGGAGACAAGATAATAGGAAGGATCGTCGGTGATCAGCCGCGGCCATACGTAAGAGTTCCAACACTCGATGACCTTCAGAATGATGACGGTCACGATGGTCGGCCGGCAGATGGGGATCATTACCTTCCACAGATATTTCAGATCGGAAGTCCCGTCCACCTTCGCGGCGCGGTACAGTTCATCCGGCACCTGCTCGAAACTTTCTTTTAACAGATAAATATAAAAGACAGAGGTGACGGAGGGAAGGATCAGGCCGGCAAAGGTGTTGCGCATGTCCAGATTTGTGACCGTCACGAAATTTGTGATCACTACCAGCTCGCTGGGGATCATCATCAGGGACAGGAACAGCGTGAACAGAAGGTTCTTTCCCCGGAATTCCAGCCGGGCGAATGCATAGGCGGCCAGTGTGCTGACCACGATCATGATCGCTGTTGTCCCTATGGTGAAGATCAGGGTGTTCAGAAGATATCCCAGCAACGGTACGGTGGTAAACGCATCCACATAATTCTGGAGTGTGGGTGACAGGGTGAAAAAGGACGGAACGTGTTCTGCATTGTAGGCTCCATAGCTTTTCACCGACGTCAGGATCATCCAGTAAAAAGGAAACAGAACGATCAGCGCCCAGACGCTCAGAAAAAGATAAACCACAATTTTCTGCACGCGGCCGCGCCGGTTCGTTTTTCTCTGCATTTTTTCAAAGTCAAGTTGTTGTTCCATTGGATTACCTCACTTTAAATTGCTTGTCTGAATCTCATACTGCAATCGCTGCGGTCATTATATTGCCACTTTCTTTCTGCTGACCAGAAGGTTGATGCAGGTAACGGTCAGGACGATCGCAAACAGAAGGATCGCTGCGGCGGAAGCGTAGGACGGATATCCGCCGCTGTCGCCGTAAAGCATATCGTATACATATCCTACGATGGTATTCATGCCGGCGGCATTCAGGTCGGTTCCGAACAGAGCCACCGCATCGCTGTATGCCTTGAAGGCTCCGATAAATCCGGTGATCACAAGGTAGAAGATCATCGGTGAGATCATCGGAAGCGTGATCCTGGTAAACACCCGAAGCTTCGGCGTTCCGTCCACTCTGGCCGCCTTGTAATAATCCTGGTTGACCGAAGCGAGGGCGCTGGTGAGCACGAGGATCTTAAAGGGCATGACCACCCAGATCGTGTAAAAACAGAGGACGAACATTTTCGCCCAGTAAGGTCCGTCGATAAAATCCACGGCGTTTCCGCCGAACAATTCGATCACCAGGTTGACCAGGCCGTCGGTGTATTCTGTCTTCTGGAACAGGATCATGAAGACCAGGCCGACCGCCAGTGTGTTGGTCACATAGGGCAGGAAATATACGGTCTGGTAAAGCTCCCTCAGAGGTTTGATGGAACTCAGCCCCACGGAGATCAGCAGCGCCAGTCCTGTGGAGACGGGTACGGTGATGATCACCAGGAGGAATGTGTTCTGCACAGCCTGAAGAAAATAGGGATCGTGCAGTACATAAGAAAAATTATACAGGCCTGTGCCGAAATACGTCTGGGAGGCGAAGTTAAAGCCTTCCTCGAAGGAGTAGATAAAAACGTCGATCAGCGGATAGACCATGAAAACAATAAGAAAAAGGAGCGCCGGCAGAAGATAAAGCCAGGCTTTTCCGTTGTTTCTTTTCATAATTAAAGGATTCTCCTTTCCTGAAACTGCTGGTAAGCGGCAATGCTTGTCTTAAACAGAGTCCGCATTTTTCAACTGCGCTCAAAACGGAGACGGTTTTCCGTTTCTTTTTCAAAGAGAAAGACCTTTCCCGGTTTCAGGGAGAAACGCACTTCTGCGGAAGACATATCAATCTCTGCGCGGGATTCCGCGCTGATGATGGAACGCAGCGTCTGGCTGGTGCAGGCATTGTGGGAGGAGATGACACTGACGTCTCTGCCCATGACTTCCACCCGCTCCAGATGACAGGCGAGAGGACCGTCGGCCTGCAGGACAAAGCCTTCCGGGCGGATGGCTGCCCACACTTCCCGGTCTTTGATTCTCGGAACCGGCAGTACGGCCTGATTGCCAATGAAGAGCTTTCCGCCGCGAACAGTTCCCTGAAAAACATTGATCGGCGGAGTTCCGAGAAATTTTGCAACAAAAAGACTGGACGGATCGTCATAGACTTCCTGGGGTCTGCCCTGCTGCATCAGGACACCGTTCTGCATGACGGCGATCCGGTCGCAGATGCTCATGGCTTCGTCCTGATCGTGGGTGACGAAGACGGTGGTGATGCCTGTCTTCTTCTGAATTTTACGGATTTCTTCCCTGGTCTGGAGACGCAGACGGGCATCCAGATTGGACAGAGGTTCGTCCAGAAGGAGAACCCGGGGGAATTTTACGAGGGCGCGGGCGATCGCCACACGCTGCTGCTGGCCTCCGGACAGTTCCCGCGGCTTGCGGTCCATCAGATCTTCGATCTGTACGAGATGGGCGGTCTCGGAGACACGTTTTTCCATCTCAGCCTTTGGGAGCCGGTCTTTGCCTCGGAGATTTTCCAGTGGGAACTGGATGTTCTGGCGGACATTGAGATGAGGATAGAGGGCATAGTTCTGAAAGACCATGCCGACGCCCCGCAGTTCCGGGGAAAGCTTTGTCACGTCCTCGTCGCCAAAGAGGATCTTTCCGTCTGTGGGAGTCTCCAGGCCGCAGATCATATTTAATGTGGTGCTTTTTCCGCAGCCGGAGGGTCCCAGCAGACCGACCAGTTCGCCGTCGGGGATCTCGCAGGTGAAATCGTTCACTGCGGTGACGTCGCCGGGGTTCTTTTTCCCGCGGCCGGGAAATTTTTTGGTCAGGTGTTCCAATACAATTTTCATTCTTTCCTCCTTCTGACACATTTGTTGCGCCATCAAGGTAAATTTGGAAGGCTGCCTCCAAACTTTTCTCTCCCTGATAGTTTCTATAGAATCAGTAGTTATAAATTTCACATTCCTGATTATAGCGAATTTTTATGCACTTCTCAAGCTTTCGTATGTAAAATGTGGGGGACTTGGTAACAGATGTTTTTGGATATTTGCGATATGTGAGTATGGTATAGTTTAGCGGATGTAAATAAAAAACCCTTCGGGCCGGATTTGCCCGAAGAGTTTCTGCTGCCGGGAATATGCCTGCATTTTTACTGGTATCTGCATGATGGTTATAGATATGTAAGCTTTTTAGTTAAGAGATATCAGCGGTAACTGCACAGAAAAGCAATTTCTTTCATGGAAGAAAGACATTCCTGAAAAAACATGCGGTATGATTCACAAAAATAGTTTTGGCCCTGTACGGTTCCAGGTTGATCGCGATGTCTGCGGCAGCCTCCTCTGCACAGGAAAAAATATTGACAGTGCTGACATTCCTCTGCATGGTCAAATGACTGTGCTATGAAATCGCTTTTGGCTGCTCGCTCTTTGATTTGTTCAAATTCATCTTCCATCAGGTTTCCGACTCTGTATTTGTCAAGCATATAAAAATCACAAGGATATACACTTCCATCTGCTTCTATAACATTTTGAAAGGTACAAACGCCGTGCTGTTCGCAGGATTCAGGACGTCTTCCCATGAGGATGCTGATATAGTTTTCAAATTGTCGGATGAAGGGATGTTTTCCTTGTTTAAAGTCCAAATACCATAGATGGAATAAATCGATCAAAAACTGCCCGTAAGTCTGAGGAGAAAGGGAATATTCCTGCGCGCCTTGCTTTGTCTGTAGGGGGTCGAGGCAGGCAATGTACTGCTGCCATAAAAATCCTTTCTTTTTGTAGTATTCATAGATTTTGTGGATTTTGGCTGCGGTTTTTTTGTTTACGACAGTTAAAATATTAAATTCTGCGCCTGTATTTTTTAACAGTTCAGCGGCGTGTAATGTGCGGAAATAGGTATCTTTTCCATTGGCATCCTGCCGATAGATATCGTGGGTTGATCTGATGCCGTCGACAGATAAGCCGGTAAGAAATTTGTTCTTTTTAAGAAAGAGACACCATTCTTTGTCCAGCAGAAGCCCGTTTGTCTGAAGCGCGTGAGAGATTTGAACGTTGTTTACATTGTATTTTTTTTCTAATTCCAGCCATCTGCGGTAAAAGTCTAGGCCTGCCAGGGTGGGTTCCCCACCCTGAAAAGCAATGGAGCATGTGCCTTTAGCATAGGAAAGGGTTTTTCTTATAACTGTTTCTGCTACTTCTTCTGACATGATACCATAGGAAGCTTGCTCTCGATTTCTCATTTCATCTGCATAGAAACAGTACCTGCAGTGCATATTGCACAACCCGGATGCAGGTTTTACTAAGATATTCACTGGCGGCATACTTTAATTTCTCCTGTTCGCTTTTAGAACATATCTGTAAACTGCAGAAATGAATTTCCAATTACACTTTAATGTCTGAACTCTTCAGGATGGATTTTGCGGAGTTTTTCTGCGCCTGCTTTGCGGCCTGTTTTCTCCAGACGTTCACAATATTGAGGAAGATTTCCTTTGGCATGGTAAGGCCCGCCCTCCCGGATGACTGTCCACATAGGATCAGAGTCTGTGCGGGAGGTCATCATCATATCATGCAGCCAGTCGACCAGATAACGGCATGCTTTTTCACAGAGCTCCGGATGCGTGTCTGCCAGGTTATATTGTTCATGGTAATCGTTTTGCAGGTCGAACAACATTTCTCTGGGGAAAAGATGATATCCGTCGTGATAAGTATGAATATAAATATAATGATCAAACCTTACAGAACGCTGGCATACATGGGAACCCTGTGAAACTACCAGGTACTCTCTTCCGCGGTCTGCTCCTTTCAAAAGAGTCGGCGCATAACTTTTGCCATCCCAATATTGGTAGGAAGGAAGCCCGAAGATTTCCGCGAGTGTAGGGAGCAGATCTAGACTATAATGTAATCCCTTGTCGACTCCTGTCCGCATGCCGGGCCATTTGATGATCATAGGAATTCGTGTTGTGATTTCGTCGGCTGTACCATGTTCGGAATAAATTCCCAATTCGCCCATATTCTCTCCGTGGTCTGATGTGACGATGATAGCGCAATCGTCGTAAAAATCATTCTGCTTTAAATAATCAATGATTTTTCCAATTCTACTGTCCATATATAGAATGTCACAGTCATAGTTGTCGATGACATCTTTCAGTTCTTTTATTGTGCTGGCTTTCCCGGCTTGCCGAGGATAACCAATAGGTGAGGTATCCCAGTACATGCCCAATTCATTGACACTGTGAGGGCCCACATGTTTTTTGTGCTTTTCAAAGACCTCTGGTGTGATCCATTCCGGCATGGGGCTGTCGGCAAAGGGATTTCCCATTTCCGCCGGGGCTCTGTAAGGGGTGTGCGGGTCCCACATATTGATATGAAGAAACCAGTTATCTCGTTCCTTATTGCTTTCCAACCATTTCATTGTAAGCGAAAGAACCTCATCGGCGGTTTCGTCTCCCCGTTCCCCGCAGTTTATTACTTCATGAAATCCGGCGTTAAACCAATAAGAAGAATGACGTTCGGCAAAGCTGCTGATTGTTGCAGTATAAAAACCTGCACGTCGGAACAGGAAAAACAGGTTATTTTCCAATACAGAATCGTGAAAATCTCTGCCTTCTCCAAAAATCCGCAAATCTGCGGTGGTATCACCGTGATTAATGGCTCCATTGTGAATGCCAAAGGATCCTGTTACAAGGGAGGCCCTTGAGGGGAGGCAGGGAGCGTCTGAGCAATGATAGTTATCAAAACGCATACCATCGGATGCTATGGCGTCCAAATTGGGTGATGTATGGCGATAATATCCGTAGCAGCCCAGATGATCCGGCCGCAAAGTGTCTAAATCCAACATTAAAAACTTCATGGCAAACCCTCCTGATATTTAGGGAAACGCTGATTTAATCAACACTTAACCTACCCATTTACCACAGCATAC
>ERZ1090868.1910-NODE-1912-length-10645-cov-4.943532_pt1 | contig 10645 bp, 9 predicted proteins | sample MGYA00478475_ERZ1090868 | MGnify/ENA primary metagenome ERZ1090868 (study PRJEB33644, sample SAMEA5815747) | chicken gut metagenome | biome: Chicken; feature: Gastrointestinal Tract; material: Caecum | place: Ireland | collected 2019-01-01 | study: A study of the...
GAATTTTACATTCCCGCGCGCGCCGTGATTTCAGTGGAGGACGCCGTGATCGCAGGCCGCCAGCGGGCGGCGTCACCGACGGGCGTGTCCTGTCCCGTCGGCCGTCCCGTGTATACGCATACGGGCGAATTTTGCGGCGTGATCGCGGACATGGTGCCGGGCGATGCGCCCGAACTCGTGATCATGGGTGTCGGAGAGGCGCGCCGTGTCCCCGTAGCCTGTGCGGCGTTGGGAGAGACGGTCATCGTCTATCCGTCGGCGGAAGAAAAGCGGCGGGCGGGGGGACGGACTTCCGGCGCCAAAACAGGCTCCGTGCGCCCGGCCGGAAAGAGGGCGGAGACGCCCAAATCTGTACGGGCAGAAGAAAGCGCCGTCCGGCCATCGGATCCGGAGAAAACAAAGCAGCAGCCTGTACCCGAGCCGGGACGGGAGTACCGGCTGGACCGGACCAATCTGCTCGGGCGGCGGGTGAAACGGAGCGTATATGATGAGCACGGCGAGCCCGTTGCACTGGCCGGAGAGAGGATCACGCCCGAAGTCATCGCCCGCGCCCGCCGCGGCAACCGCCTTCTGGCGCTTACCGTCAACACGCTCACAAATCTTTATTGAACTTCTGCCTTTCCCGGCTTGCTTTTTTTCGCGTCTCCGGCTATAATTTGGGGTGGACATCGGGGAAATCTGATTCCGGGAAGAAAGAATGGAAACAGAGGAAAGACAAAAGATGCCAAAGATGCTGACCTGTTCCTTGGGAGATGCGGCGGCGGAAGAAGAATTCTGCCGCACGCATTTGCATCTGTATCACAGGCTTTGCAGGCTCGCGGATAATCTTGCGGGATATTATCTGTGCGGAGACGCGCATATGCTGATCCCGTTGAATGCCTCGCGGGAAGGGGTCCCGCGTTTTGTCGCGGTAACGTTCGATGAAAGAGCAGGGCGGGACTATGAGCGCCGGGTGGAGCGGCTGCTGCAGAAAAAGCGGTTTGTGTGGGAACTGCCGAAGCCGTCCTTTCCCGTTACGCTTGAGACGGAATTCGCAGACGGCGGACGGGAGACGTTTGTCTTTGCGTTCGCGGCATATTCGGACGAGACGATCGAATTGTTCTGCCGGAATATCTGCGATCGCGCACGGATCCGCTTCCGCCGCAGGTTCGTTAAAGACGCCGGGAGAGGAACATTTTCCTCTGAAAATCCATAAAATCAGAAAACCGGGGGAGTTTCCGGTTTTTTTGCGTCCTCAGGCCGGCGGGGCCGATGATGCGGATCTGATCCCGGGTGGAACCTGCGCTTTTCAGCAAAAAGGGGCGGAAAGAATACAATGTTTTTGTGTGATTGCATATGCTGATGTCTGCGGAACAGACGATATTCTTATGGAAGCCATAAAAAAAACGATCGGATCAATTCAATTTTCCGTCCGTCGAGACGGCTTCAGAAGATTGACAATACCAAAGAATCGTACTATAATATGTGCGCTTGCGGCGGGAAGTACGCCGCACATGGAGGAAGTATGACAAAAAAGCAGACCATACTCTTCATTTCCGTTGTTCTTGCGGTCTGCGCCGTCCTGATCGTCGGGATCGTTCTGACGAACGGACTCTACGTCAGGGACACCGATATCCAGGAATCGATGCAGGACGCCGTTCTGCACGAAGGGGACAAGATCGATCTGTTCGGGCTGATGGTCAATCCCGGGCTCATTTCGGCATACATCGTGACGGGAGTCATTCTGCTGTTTGCGGCGATCGTGCGCATCTTTGTGATCCCGCGGTTCAAACGTATTCCCGGGAAATTCCAGCTCGTCCTGGAAGAGGCCGTCGGCATGTTCGACAACATGGCAAAGACGAACAGCCCGCACAGAAACAATTTCCTCGGTGCGTATATCTTTGCGGCGGCCGCATACATCTTCATCGGAACACTGTTCGAGCTTGTGGGATTCCCCTGGGTGTCGGCAGCCGGCAAAAGCGTGACGCTTCCGGCGCCGCTTTCGGACATCAACGGTGCGATCGCACTGGGCTGTCTTTCCTACCTCGTCATTCTTGCGGGAGGGATCGTGACCAACCGCGCGCGGGGACTGGGACGCACGCTCAAGGAGTTCTCGCTTCCCATTTCCATGAGCTTCCGTCTGTTCGGCGCGCTGCTGAGCGGACTTCTGGTGAGCGAACTCGTCTATTCCTACCTTTCGCTTTCCTTTGTCCTGCCCGTGATCGTCGGCGTACTGTTTACCGTTCTGCATGCGCTTGTACAGGCATACGTGCTTGCAACGCTGACGGCGCTCATCTACGGCGAAGTGTGTGAACCTTATGTCAAAAAAACGAAGGGACGTTCCAAAGAAAAGAAAACAAGAAAAACTGAGGTGACTGTATGAAAGTGACAAAACGCAGCAAGATCTTTCTCATTTTCGGACTGATCGCAGTGCTCGTTCTGACGGCGCTGCTCGTTGTCGGACTGTGCGAACGCGCTCAGACGCCCGCTTATGCGCAGACGGAGGCCGTTGCCGTTGCAGATGATACGACGGCCGGGGCTCAGGAGAATACGGATACCGCCGCGGCGCAGGACGACGGGGAAAATTCCACCGGCTGGAAGGCCGTTGCCGCCGGCATTGCGATCGGACTTGCGGCGGCTGCCGGTGCGATCGGCATGGGGATCGCGATCTCCAAGACCAACGAATCCATCGCACGCCAGCCGGAGGCCGAGGGAAAACTCCGCTCTACGTTCATGCTCGGACTCATCTTCATCGAGACGGCCATCATCTATGCGCTCGTTGTCGCGATCCTGATCATATTCGTACTCTGACGGGAGGCTGCCATGCCTTTGAACATTGATTGGCAGCAGATCCTGCTGCATCTTCTCAATTTCGTCATTTTGTTTGCGGGGCTCTGGCTGCTGCTCTATAAGCCTGTGCGCAAGTTCATGAACAGCCGCCGCGAGCACTATGAGAAGATGGACGCCGATGCGGAAAAAAAGAGCGCGGAGGCGGAGGAAAAGCGCGCCGAATATGAAAAGAAGCTCGCCGGAGCCGATGCGGAGATCGATGAAAAGCGCAGCGCGGCCCGCCGGGAGCTCGACGGATATGAGACCATGCGCAAACAGGCGGCGGAAGAGGAGGCGGACGCCATTCTTGCCGCTGCCCGCGAGAGTGCGGCACGGGAAAAGGAACGCGCGGTCGCGGAGGCCCGCGGCGAGATCGCCGGCCTCGTGACGCAGGCGACCGAAAAGATCGTCCTTCGCGAGAGCGCCTCCGAGGCCTATGATCAGTTCCTCGACGCCGCAGAAAAATCGGAGAAGAAGGACGGAGGTGACGCATGACGCGCCGCGCCGTTCTCTACGCATCTGCGCCGCCCGACGAAACCCAGCGGGCGCGTTTTGAAGCGTTCCTGAAGAAAAAATACAACGAAGACATCGCGCTCGAATTCCGCGAGAGCGCCCTCTTTCCGGGCGGATTCCGCCTTGAAGTCGGGGCGGAGGTGTACGACTGGAGCGTAAACGGACGCTTCCGCCAGCTCTGCGACACGCTCACGCAGGTCGCGGGCGAAGAGGGGAGCATCATTCCGCTCATGCGCGAAACGCTGAAGGACTGGACGCCCGAAGCGATCGCGGAAGAGGTGGGCACGGTGCGCGCCGTCGGCGACGGCATTGCGGTCGCGGACGGGCTTTCGCATGCCGAGTACGGCGAGATCCTGCTCTTTTCGGACGGGATCCGCGGCATGGTGCAGACGCTCGATCAGAATTCGGTCGGCTGTATCCTGTTCGGGGACGACGGCGCCGTCGAAGAGGGCAGCACCGTCCGCCGCACGGGAAAGCGCGCGGGAATGCCCGTGGGCGAGGCATTTTTGGGGCGCGTCGTCAACGCGCTGGGCGATCCCATTGACGGCAAAGGCGCGGTCCGGGCGGACGGCTACCGTCCCGTCGAGGCGCCCGCTCCCTCCATCATCGACCGTCAGCCCGTGGACAGACCGCTGGAGACGGGCCTGATCGCCATTGACAGCATGTTCCCGATCGGACGCGGTCAGCGCGAGCTCATCATCGGAGACCGCCAGACGGGAAAGACCGCGATCGCCGTCGACACCATTCTCAACCAGAAGGGCAAGGGCGTGATCTGCATCTACGTCGCGATCGGACAGAAGGCGAGTTCGGTCGCCCGGCTTGTGGAGACGCTGCGCGTCCGCGGCGCCCTCGATTACTGCATCATCGTCAACGCTTCGGCGGGGGAATCTGCCTCCATGCAGTATATCGCGCCCTATGCGGGCTGTGCGATGGGCGAATATTTCATGGAACGCGGGAAGGACGTGCTCATCGTCTATGACGATCTGTCCAAACACGCCGTGGCTTACCGCGCCCTCAGCCTGCTGCTGGGCCGCTCTCCGGGGCGCGAAGCCTATCCCGGGGACGTGTTCTATCTGCATTCGCGGCTGCTGGAACGCGCGGCGCATCTTTCCGAGGAACGCGGCGGCGGTTCGATGACCGCGCTGCCCATCGTGGAGACGCAGGGCGGAGACGTCTCGGCCTACATTCCCACCAACATCATTTCCATTACGGACGGCCAGATCTTTCTGGAAAGTTCGCTCTTTTTTGCGGGACAGCGCCCCGCGGTCAACGTCGGGCTTTCCGTCTCGCGTGTGGGCGGCGCCGCGCAGACCAAGGCAATGAAAAAGGCGGCGGGGGCGATCCGGCTCGACCTTGCGCAGTACCGCGAGATCGAGGTGTTCACCCAGTTCGCAAGCGACCTGGACGACTCCACCCGCAGGCAGCTCGCCTACGGACAGGGCCTGATGCGTCTTTTAAGGCAGCATCAGTTCCACCCGATGTCGCGCGATCAGCAGGTCATCACGCTCGTTGCGGCGCTTCATCACGTCATGCAGGAGATCCCGCCCGAAAAGATCTCCGATTTCCAGGCGCACATGCTCACATGGTTCTCTCAGAACGATGCGGAGCTGTGCGAATCGATCCGCCGTACGGGGAGCCTCTCCGATGAGGAAAAGGCGCTCATCGAAGCGCATGCCGCGGAATTTGCACGGCAGTACTGCGCGCAGGGGAGGGAGGGCGTATGATCTCCGGCGTCAAGGATATCCGCAGCCGCATGGCGAGTATCCGCGATACGCGCAAGATCACCAACGCCATGTATCTGATCGCCTCCGCCAAGCTGCGCAAAGCACGCGAGGACCTCAGCCGCACGCGGCCCTATTTCCAGGCGCTGCAGGCGGAGATCAAGCGCATTTTCCGCACGGACGAGCGCGTGGAAAACAGGTATTTCTATCCACCCGCGGGGGAACCCAGGCTCGAAGGCATGGTGGGCTGTCTCGTCGTCACGGCGGACAAAGGGCTTGCCGGCGCATACAACCAGAACATCATCAAAGAGACCAAGGCGCTGGAAGAAAAATACGGCGGGAACGTCGAATTTTTCGTCGTGGGCGAGTACGGCCGGCAGTACTGTCTGCGCCATCAGATCGCTGTACAAAAGAGCTTTCTGTACACGGCGCAGAATCCCACCATGCAGCGCGCGCGGGAGATCGCTACCGTCCTGCTCGAAGCATACGATACGGGAAGACTGAAAAAGATCTTCATCGTCTACACCGATCTGAAAAACGGCATGGAGGCGCAGGTGCGCGTGACGCGGCTTCTGCCCTTCCACCGCGCCGATTTCGCAACGCCCGCGGACGAAAAAAAGCATGCGCCGTTTGAATTTCTGCCCTCGGTCGGCGAAGTGCTTGACAACATTATTCCCAGCTATCTTGCGGGGTTTATTTACAGCGCGCTTGTGGACAGCTTCTGCTGCGAGCAGAATGCCCGCATGACCGCCATGGACGCGGCCAACAGGAACGCGCAGAAGATCCTCGACGAGCTGCAGGTGCGTTTCAACCACGTGCGGCAGGGCGCGATCACGCAGGAGATCACGGAGATCTCGGCGGGAGCGCAGGCACAGAGGAACGGGGAGGAATTACAGTGAGTACGGGAACGATTGTGCGCGTCGCCGGATCGGTCGTGGACGTCGCGTTTGAAAAGGGGCAGCTGCCCAGACTTCGCGAGGCGCTGCACGTCAGCGTGAACGGCGAGACGCGCGTCATGGAAGTCGCGCGCCATATCGAGGGTGACGCGGTGCGGTGCATCATGCTCGCCGGGAGCGAGGGACTCGCGCGCGGTATGCAGGTGACGTCCGACGGCTGCGGGATCCGCGTGCCCGTCGGCAAATGCACGCTCGGGCGCATGTTCAACGTGTTGGGCGAGCCCATTGACGGCGGGGATCCGGTCGATGCGCCGGAGCGTTGGGAGATCCACCGGAAAGCCCCCGAATTTGTCGATCAATCGCCCGCCGTGGAGATTCTGGAGACGGGGATCAAGGTCGTCGATCTGCTGGAACCCTATTCCAAGGGCGGAAAGATCGGTCTGTTCGGCGGCGCGGGCGTCGGGAAAACGGTGCTTATCCAGGAGCTGATCCACAACATTGCCACGGAGCACGGCGGATATTCCATTTTTACGGGCGTCGGGGAAAGGAGCCGCGAAGGCAACGACCTCTGGGCGGAGATGCGCGAGAGCGGCGTGCATGAAAAGACGGCGCTCGTATTCGGACAGATGAACGAAGCGCCCGGCGTGAGAATGCGCGTCGCCCTGACGGGACTTACGATGGCCGAATACTTCCGTGACCGTGAAAATAAGGACGTATTGCTCTTTATTGACAATATTTTCCGTTTCGTGCAGGCGGGGAGCGAGGTCTCCACGCTTTTGGGACGCATGCCGTCGGCAGTCGGCTATCAGCCGACGCTCGCGCAGGAGATGGGGGCTTTGCAGGAGCGTATCGCTTCGACGCGCAACGGCTCCGTCACCAGTGTGCAGGCAGTCTATGTCCCCGCGGACGATCTGACGGATCCCGCGCCCGCAACGACCTTTTCTCACCTTGACGCAACGACGGTGCTCAGCCGCAAGATCGCCGAACAGGGCATTTATCCCGCCGTCGATCCGCTGGAATCCACGTCGCGCATTCTGGAGGCCGACGTCGTCGGGGCGGAACACTATCACATCGCGCGCAGGGTGCAGGAGATCCTGCAAAAGTACCGCGAATTGCAGGACATCATCGCCATTCTGGGCATGGACGAACTCTCCGACGAGGATAAGCTCATCGTCTACCGCGCAAGAAAGCTGCAGCGGTTCCTGTCCCAGCCCATGCACGTCGCCGAAAAATTCACGGGCATCAAGGGGGTCTATGTCCCCCTGAAAGAGACGCTCCGCGGATTCAAGGCGATCGTGGACGGCGAGGCGGACGACCTTCCCGAAGCGGCGTTCTTCAACGTGGGCACGCTGGACGACGTCTACGCCAAGGCGGAAAAGATCAGAGCGGGGGAGATATAGTATGTTCGGGCTGCACGTTCTTGCGGCAGATCAGCCCTTTTACGAAGGGCCGTGCGAGTCGCTCGTCGTTCCCACGCTGGACGGCCAGTACGGCGTGTTGGCGGGGCACTGCGATACCATTCTGGCCATCGTCCCCGGAACGCTCACCTATCGCACGCCGGACGGCGAAACGCACGCGGCGGCTGTTGCGGCCGGCATCATGAAGGTCGAGGAAGGGGAAGCGCTCGTTCTGGTGGACTCGGCGCTCCGGCCCGAGGAAGTGGACGAAGTCCGTCAGCGCCGCGCGGCGGACGAGGCCAAGGAAGCCCTTCTGCAAAGGAAGAGCATCGAAGAACATCACGCCGCGCAGGCAAGGCTCGCCCGCGCGCTCGCCCGCCTGAATGTCAAAAGCAAATACGGAAGAAGATAAAAAAGCGTGCCGCACGGCACGCTTTTTTAACGCGGCAGGATTCCGATGAACGCAGGATCGACCGCCTTGCGTCCGCCGATGCGATCCGCGGCGGCGCCCTGTAAAATTGTGGTTCGCGTCTTCGGAAACTTATTCCGAAAGGCTTGAAAAATCGTGGGGCGGTATGGTATACTGTAAGGGAACAATACGAACGACGCTATAATAACTGCGAACGATCAGACGGGAGGGAGCCATGTTTGCCGAACGGGAAGGAATGCTGTATTTTACGCGCAGAGGGGAGACGGTGCGCATATTTGCGCAGGGAACGGACGGCCTGCGCGTGCAGGCCACCATGGAATCCTCCTTCGCGCAGCGCGACTGGGCGCTCGACGGCGCACCCGTCCGTCCCGCATTCTGCGAGATCGGCGAGGACGGCGCGCGCATCGAAAACGGCAGAATGGCGGCGGAGATCGATCGCCTCGGAAAGATCCGCCTGTATGCGGACGGAAAGTGCGTTCTGGAAGAATATTACCGCTGTTATGAGTACGATATGCCGCATACGCCCTCGCTCCGCGTGGTCGCCCGCGAATTTTCGCCGGTCCGCGGCGGGGATTATGTGCTGACCCTCCGCTTTGAACCGCGGGAGGAAAAGCTCTTCGGCATGGGGCAGTATCAGCAGGCCTGCCTGGATCTGAAGGGGTGTACGCTCGAGCTCGCACAGCGGAATTCGCAGGCGAGCGTTCCCTTTCTGATTTCTTCGCTCGGATACGGGTTCCTGTGGAACAATCCTGCCGTCGGCCGGGCGACGTTCGCCAAGAACGTGACGGAGTGGCGCGCGGAGAGCGCGAAACAGCTCGATTACTGGGTGACGGCCGGCACGCCGAAAGAGGTCATGGAGCATTACACCGCGCTTTCGGGGCGCGCGCCCGAATTTCCCGAAAACGCACTGGGGCTGTGGCAGTGCAAGCTGCGTTACCGCACGCAGGAAGAGGTGCTGGAAGTCGCGCGCGAATATCACAGGCGCGGGATCCCGCTCGATGTCATCGTCATCGACTTCTTTCACTGGACGCGACAGGGGGAGTGGAAATTTGACCGGAAATACTGGCCCGATCCCGCCGCGATGGTGCGGGAACTTGCATCTTACGGAACGCGCTGCATGATCTCGGTCTGGCCGACGGTCGATAAAAAGAGCGAAAATTTTGCCGAAATGCGCGACAAGGGGCTGCTCATCCGCCCCGAACGCGGGAGCCAGTGCTTTGACTTCCTCGGCGATTCCTATCTGTACGATGCGACCAATCCGGAGGCGCGCCGCTATCTCTGGGAAAAGTGCCGCGCCAATTACTACAAGTGCGGGATCGACATGTTCTGGCTGGACGAGGCGGAGCCCGAATATTCGGCGTATGAGTTTGACAATTACCGCTACTTTCTCGGCACGGATCTGCAGGTGGGCAATCTCTATCCCGTCCTGCATGCGCGCGCCTTCTACGAGGGACAGCGCGCTGCGGGACAGACGGACATCTGTAATCTGATCCGATGTGCGTGGGCGGGCAGCCAGAAATACGGGGCGGTGCTCTGGTCGGGGGACATTCAGGGCAACTTCGCCAGCCTTCGCGACCAATTCGCGGCAGGGCTCAACGTGGGGCTTGCCGGGATCCCCTGGTGGACGACGGACATCGGCGGATTCTATGTCAATGTCAGAGAGAAATCGTACAGGGAACTTCTTCTGCGCTGGTTTGAGTGGGCAACGTTCTGTCCCGTGCTGAGAATGCACGGCGACAAGGAACCGTGCGACGAAGCGCCCCTCGACGAACGGGAATGGGGCGGAGGCTTCTGCCATACGGGACTGCCCAACGAGCTTTGGAGCTTCGGCGAGGACGTCTGCGCCGTCCTGAAGAGTTATGTCGACCTGCGCGTGAAGATGAAGCCCTATCTGAAAGAGGTCATGCGCGAGGCGAGCGAAAACGGTTCGCCCGTCATGCGGGCCATGTTCTACGAATTTCCCGAAGACGAGGCGTGCTGGGCGGCGGACGATCAGTATATGTTCGGCCCGAAATACCTCGTTGCGCCCGTGCTGTGGGAGGGCATGACGCGGCGGAACGTCTATCTGCCGGCGGGCAGGTGGCGCGACCTCAATTCGGGGGAAGTGCTTGCGGGCGGACAGACGGTCACGGCAGATGCGCCCGTTGAAGTGATCCCCGTGTACGAGCGGCTCTGAAAGAAAAGGACGGGGGCATGTCCGCGGACATGCCCCCGTGAAATATGTTATTGCAGCAGTGGAAGAAGGGCTTCGGGCGTTTCGGCAAGCATGTCGGCGCCCGCGGCAAGCAGCTCTTCCCGGCTTCCGAACCCGTACAATACGCCGATGCACGGGAGTTTGTTCTGCTTTGCTCCGGCAACGTCGTGCATGCGGTCGCCGATCATGACGGACTGCGCCTGCGGGAGTGAAAATCTGCCGAGCGCATAGGCAATGACGTCCGCTTTACGGGTGCGCGTCTCGTCCATCGTGGCTCCGGCAACGCCGCTGAAAAAGGGGGCGAGCCGGAAGTGCTCCAGAATTTTTTCCGCAAAAAATTCGGGTTTGGAAGTGGCGACGTACAGTTTTTTCCCGCGTGCGGCGAGTGCGGCAAGCGTTTCGGGGATCCGGTCGTAGACGCGGTTTTCAAAGATCCCCTTATCCGCGTAATATTCGCGGTAACAGGCGACGGCCCTTCGGGCGGCTCCTTCGCTCATGCCGTAAAATACCTGAAAGGATTCCATGAGGGGCGGCCCGATAAAGGCGGCGAGTTTTTTTCTGTCCGTCTCCGCGATCCCGCATTTTTTCAGCGCATAGAGTACGGAATTTGTGATGCCGTCGAACGGGTCGGTCAGCGTCCCGTCCAGGTCGAATAACAGAGTGTTGTACATGCCTCTATTATAGGC
>ERZ1090868.1912-NODE-1914-length-10640-cov-6.822296_pt1 | contig 10640 bp, 10 predicted proteins | sample MGYA00478475_ERZ1090868 | MGnify/ENA primary metagenome ERZ1090868 (study PRJEB33644, sample SAMEA5815747) | chicken gut metagenome | biome: Chicken; feature: Gastrointestinal Tract; material: Caecum | place: Ireland | collected 2019-01-01 | study: A study of...
GGTCTATGCTTTTCTGGGCATTGACTCGGGCAGCACCACCACCAAGTTTGTCCTGATGGACGATCAGGAAAATTTGCTGGATTCCTTCTACGCCTCCAACGCCGGCGAACCCCTCAACGTGGCCAAGCGGGCACTGCTGGCCCTGCGGGACCGCTACCGGGCGGCCGGGGCCAAGTTGCACATCCTGGCCGCCGGCACCACCGGCTACGGCGAGATGCTGTTTGCCAAGGCCTACGGCGCCGAGTACCACACGGTGGAAACGGTGGCCCACGCCCGCGCGGCCAAAAAGTATGTGCAGGACGCCACCTTCCTGCTGGACATCGGCGGTCAGGACATGAAGGCCATGTGGCTGGACAACGGCATCATCACCAACATCGTGGTCAACGAGGCCTGTTCCTCGGGCTGCGGGTCCTTCCTGGAAAACTTCGCCGCCTCGCTGGGCATTCCCACCAAACAGATTGCCGATGCGGCCTTCGCCTCCCGCCAGCCCGCCGTGCTGGGCAGCCGCTGCACGGTGTTCATGAACAGCAGCATCATCACCGAGCAGCGCAACGGCAAGAGCGCCCAGGACATCATGGCCGGGCTCTGCCGTTCCATCATCGAAAACGTCTTCACCAAGGTCATCCGGCTGTCCAACCTGGACTCGCTGGGGGACCGCATCGTCGTGCAGGGCGGCACCTTTGAGAACAACGCCGTGCTGCGCGCCCTGGAAGAATACACCGGCCGTCAGGTCATCCGGGCGCCCTACCCCGGCCTGATGGGGGCCATCGGCATCGCGCTGCTCACCCGGGAGCGCTACCACGAACATCCCGAAAATCAGACCTTCCTGGGCCTGGACGCCCTGGAAGATTTCACCTATCATCAGGAGGAAAATGCCCCCTGTCCCTTCTGCACCAACCACTGCAAGCGGACCATCCTGCGGTTCTCCAACGGCAATTCCTGGATCACCAACAACCGCTGCGAGCGGGGCGAGATCCTGGGCGACCCCAAGGATGAAAAAGTGCGCGCCCAGCTGGCCGAACAGCGCAAAAAGGCGGGGGCGGTGCCCAACCTGTTCCAGGAGCGGGAAAAACTGCTGCTGCGGGACTATCCCACGCCGCACCCCGTCCAGGACCGGGGCATCACCATCGGCATCCCCCGGGTGCTGGCCTTCTGGGATACGCTGCCCTTCTGGAGCACCCTGCTGCGGGGGCTGGGCTTCCGGGTCCAGCTGTCCGACCGCAGCACCCGCAAACTGTACGAAAACGGCATCTCCGCCGTCACGTCGGACACCGTCTGTTTCCCGGCCAAGCTGGTGCACGGCCACATCCGCAACCTGGTGGAGAAGAAGGTGGACCGCATCTTCATGCCGGTGGTCACCACCGTCCCCACCGAGAACACCCAGGTCACCAGCCGCTCCATGTGCGCGGTGGTCAAGGGCTACCCCCTGGTGGTGGGCAACTCGGACAACCCGGCCAAACAGTGGGGCGTGCCCTACGACGCGCCGGTCTTCCACTGGTATACCGCCGCCGACCGGGAAAAGCAGCTGGTACAGTATTTCTCCGAAACCTTTGAAATCCCCGCCGGCGAGTGCAAGCGGGCCCTGCGCGCCGCCGAGGAGGCCGAGCGCGCCTTCCACACCACGCTGGAAGCCCGCGGCCAGGAGGTGCTGGACCAGGTCACCCGGGAAAACCGCTTTGCGGTGATCCTGGCCTCCCGCCCCTACCAGAACGATTCGCTGGTCAACCACGAACTGCCTGAGCTGTTTGCCGGCATGGGCATCCCGGTGCTCACGGCGGATTCCGTGCCCGGCACCGAGCAGGTGGACCTGCATATGAGCCGGCTGGACATCGTCAACAACTTCCATGCCCGCATGCTGTCCGGCGCCATTCTGGCCGCCCGCAATCCCCACCTGGAATACGTCCAGCTGGTCAGCTTCGGCTGCGGCCACGACGCCTACCTGTCCGACGAGATCCAGCGGCTGATGAAGGAAATCTCCGGCAAGATCCCCCTGATCCTCAAGGTGGACGAAAGCGACGTACAGGGACCGCTGCGCATCCGGGTGCGCTCCTTCCTGGAGACGGTGTCGATGCGCCGGGCCCAGCAGGTCAAGCCGCCCGAGCCCCAGCCGCTGCAGGATCCCTATCCGGTCAAGTTTGCCAAGGCCGACCGGCAAAAGACCGTGCTGGTGCCCAACACCTCCCATGCTTTCTGCCGGCTGCTGTCGGCGGTGTTCTGCACCCAGGGTATCCGGGCGGTGCCCCTGGCCGTGGGCCGGGAGGATGCCATCCGGATGGGTAAGCGCTATGTGCACAACGATATCTGCTTCCCCGCCCAGATCGTGGTGGGCGAGGTGCTGGCTGCCCTGGAAAGCGGGCAGTATGACCTGGATCACACCGCGGTGGCCATGGCCAAGTACATCGGCGATTGCCGGCTGACCCATTACAGCGCCCTGCTGCGCAAGGCTCTGGACGATGCCGGGTTTGCCAAGGTGCCCATCCTGACCAATGACGACAAGGACGCCCATGACCTGCACCCCGGGTTCCGGCTGAACCTGCTGTCCTCGGTGCGCATCGCCTTCGGACTGCCCATGATCGACGCCCTGGAGGAACTGCTGCGCAAGATCCGCCCCTATGAACTGGAGCGGGGCGCCGCCGACCGCGCCTTTGACAAGGCCATGGACGCCCTGGTGGACGGCATGGAACACGGCGGCGTCAAGGGCGCGGCCGAGGGCTTCCGCCACGGCATCCAGCTGATGAAGGAGGTCCCCTACGACCGGTCCCACCTGCGGCCGCGGGTGCTCATTGTGGGCGAATACCTGCTCAACTTCCACCCCGGCGCCAACCGGGACATCGAGGCCTACCTGGAACGCAACGGCTTTGAGATCATCGAGGCCCGGATGACCGATGTCATCCAGAAAACCTACTTCTACCAGGACTGCCAGGTCAAGGAACAGCATGTGGGCCGCAGCCCGGCGGAAAAAATCTGGTTCAGCACGGCGGACCGCCTGTTCGACGCTGCCCATGACCTGACCGACCGCATCGCCTCGGCCCATCCCCTGTATGAGAAGGCGGCCCGCATCCAGGACCTGGCCCGGCTCAGCGATCCCATCATCCCCCACACCTTCGATGCGGGCGAGGGCATCCTGATCCCCGGCGAGATCCTGCACCATGCCCAGCAGGGCTGCCGTGCCTTTGTCATTCTGCAGCCCTTCGGCTGCCTGCCCAACCATGTGGTGGGACGCGGTATCACCAAAAAGATCAAGGAGCAGTACCCCGATGCCCAGATTCTGCCCCTGGACTACGACCCTGATGTGAGCTTTGCCAACATCGAAAACCGCCTGCAGATGCTGGTGATGAATGTGCGCCACGGCGCTGCCAGCGGACGCACACCCGGCGGTACACTGGATCCATCCACGCGGCAGGGCTGAGCCCGGCCTCCCAAACGCAAAAGCGGACGCTGTCCTGAGACGGCGTCCGTTTTTGTGTGCGGCAGGCGGTGTGCGGACGGCCGGTTACCGCCGGCTGAACAGCAGGGTTGCCAGGTCCAGCACCGCCTCCACCAGAAAGGCAATGGCCACAAATTTCCATAAAAGGGCCATGGTGGCAAAGGGGTTGGCCAGGATCACCGCGCCGAACAACAGCGTCAGCGCGGCGCCGGTCAGCGCCAGGTACCAGTACCGCTGGCCCAGCCGCCACAGGTCCACGGCGTATTGCAGCTTGTTCAGCCCGTTGAGCAGGGTCACCACGCCGTACACCACCGTCAGAATGGGAAACGTCATGACGAACCACTGCCACCGGAAGATGCAAAAGCCCCCCGCCAGCAAAAAGACCAGACCGGTCACCAGCCCGCCGCTCCGGGCAGCCACCGCGGCTTCGGCCCGCCAGTAGCCCACCAGCCGGGCAATGCCCAGCGCGGCCAGCAGCACCCCCAGGGCCACAAAGACGGCAAAGGTAAAGCCCCGGGGGTTCAGGAGCAGCAGCACCCCGATCACAAGCTCGCCGATGCAGACCAGCAGGCTCATCAGATTGCGGTCCATGGAATGAAGATGTTGTTTCATGCACAGTCCCTCCCGGCATTGGTATGCGACGGGACGGGGGTTTTTATACCCGTACCGCCTGGGGTTACCCTAGCATATTCTGCCCCGGGGGACAAGGGACAAAAGCGCCGGTTTGTGCCCGGCCGGTTCAGACCTGCAGTGCTCGGCCGGTTTTGCGGTACGCGCCGGGGCTGCAGCCCACGGTCTGGCGGAAGATGCGGCAAAAATAATTGGCGTCCAGAAACCCGCAGTACTGGGCCACCGTCTGCACCTGCAGCCGGGTGGTCAGCAGCAGATGGACGGCCAGGCGCATCCGCTCCTGGAGGATGAATTCGGTCAGGGTCTGGCCGGTTTCCCTTTTGAACCGGGCCGAAAAGTAGCTGGCGTTGCAGCCCAGCAGCGCGGCCAGGGTGTGCAGATTCAGGGGTTCGGCCAGGTGCTGCCGCACATACAGCATGGCCGTCTGCACCGGTCGGGAATAGTTTTCGGCACCGTGCTGCTGCACCAGCAGGCAGTACTGGTCGGCCATTTCGTGGACCAGCTGCCGTGCCGACGCGGTGGTGGGCAGTTTTTCGATGCGGGCGGCAAAGGTGCGAGAAAGATCATCCAGGTAAATGGGGTGTACGCCGCCCTGCTGGGCGGCCTTGCGCAGCAGGGTGTTCAGGACGATGCAATAATTCTTGATGTTGCGCACCGGGTCGGACAGCCGGGGCTCGGTGGCCACATCCAGGTCGACCCCATGCAGGACCCGGCGTAGCCGGGCACGGTCCCCTTCGGCCACGGCCCGCAGCAGCTGGTCCTCCAGCTGGTAGCGGTTTTCCAGCCGCTGCATGGCGGTGGAAAGATCGGCTTCCCGGGCTGTGACGGAGAGGGCCGTGGGGGAAAGCTCGTCCTCCAGGCTGATGGAGCGCACCTCCGCCTGGCGGCCGTACAGCGCCTCACACAGGCAGTACACCATGCTGTAAAAAACGCTGCTATCGGTGATCTGGGGCAGGGTGGGGTAGAACTCCTCCAGCAGGTGGGTGCGCACGGGCGGCAGCTCGTAGCGTTCGGCCATTTCCAAAATCTGCTGCGCCGAGGGCAGCAGGGAAAGATAGGGCCCCACCACCATGCCCCGCGGCGCCCCGGGCAGCCGGAAAAACAGATAGTGCAGGTAAAAACAGTCGGTCACATGGCAGAGGATGCCCGGTTCCAGAAGGGGAAGAAAGACCCGGCACCCGGCAAAAACCGACGGTTCCACCCCAGCTGACGGCGCAGCCCACCGTCAATTTCCAGATCTCCCGCGGCAGGCAGGGAAAACTCCTTGCTGCCGATGCCTGCCCGGTGGATCACTTGCAGAAAAAAATAAAATTCATCCTGGCAGTCCATGCAAACACACCCCACTTTGTCAAGATGAGCAATCTATACAGCCAGTATCTGCTTTTTTCTGCACAATGACAAGAGGAAAAACAAAAATCATTAAGAAATTACACAAAATTATTCTACTTCATGCCGGGCGGATTCTGGTAAGATAGAGACAGTGCCCGGACCAGGCGGATTCCCGGTCCGGAAGTTTCAGCATTTTTTCCTGTTCATGGATCGCTGCAAAGGAGCGTCTGTTATGAGAAATATCGTCAACACAAACCGCAAATGGGCTTTCCGCAAGGGGGCTGCCCGCCCCGACGCCTGGCCGGCCGACTGGGACATCGTCAACCTGCCCCACACATGGAATAACATTGACGGCCAGGACGGCGACAACGATTATTGGCGCGGCACCGGCGTGTATGTCCGGCCGCTGCGCCGTGCCGACCTGCCCCGGGCGGAAGTCTATTTCCTGGAAATCAACGGCGCCAATTCCTCGGCGGAAGTATGGCTCAACGGGGAAAAGCTGGCCGCCCATGACGGCGGCTATTCCACCTGGCGGGTGGATCTGACCCGCCATCTGCAGGAGGAAAACCTGCTGGTCATCACGGTGGACAACGCCCCCAATGACCATGTCTATCCCCAGGTGGCAGACTTCACCTTCTACGGCGGTCTGTACCGGGACGTGAATGTGATCTGCCTGCCCGCCACCCACTTTGACCTGTCCTACTACGGCGGCTGCGGGCTGCACATCACCCCGGAAGCCGACGGCCGGGTACAGGTGGAAAGCTGGGTCAGCGGCCCGGCGGAAGGCAGAACACGCTGGACCAGATGCGGGAACTCATTGTCCAGAACCACCACCACGCCTCCATTGTGGTCTGGGGGCTGAGCAACGAAATCACCATGAAAGGGGACAAGGACCCGGACCTGCTGGCAAATCATCATCAGCTCAACGATCTGTGCCATACCATGGACCCCACCCGCCCCACCGTCATGGCGGCCATCAGCATGTGTCCCACCGACAGCCCCTACCTGGAAATTCCCGACGCGGTTTCGTACAACCATTACTTTGGCTGGTATGGCGGCGATACCGCCATGAACGGCCCCTGGTTCGACAAGTTCCACGCCCAGCACCCCACGCTGCCCATCGGCTGCAGCGAATACGGCTGCGAGGCGCTGAACTGGCATTCCAACACCCCGCAGCAGGGCGATTACACCGAGGAATACCAGGCCCATTACCACGAGGAACTGATCAAGCAGCTGTTCACCCGCCCCTATATCTGGGCCACCCATGTGTGGAATATGTTTGATTTTGGTGCCGACGCTCGCAACGAAGGCAGCGAAAACGGCCAGAACCACAAGGGCCTGGTGACGTTTGACCGCAAATACAAAAAAGACGCCTTCTATGCCTACAAGGCCTGGCTGTCCGACGAACCCTTTGTCCATCTGTGCGGCAAGCGGTTTGTGAACCACACCGGGGATACCGTGCAGATCACCGTTTACTCCAACCAGCCGGAGGTGGAACTCTTCGCCAACGGCAGTTCGCTGGGGGTGCAGAAAGCCCCGGACCACTTCTTCCGCTTTACGGTGCCCAACCGGGGCAAGACCCACCTGGAAGCGGTGGCGGGAACCTGCCGGGACACCGCCGACATCTGCCATGTGGAGACCCCCGACGAGCGGTACCGCCTGCGGGAGCAGGGGGCCATCCTGAACTGGTTTGACATCACCGAGAAGGAGGGTTACTTTTCCCTCAACGATCTGATCGGGGATATTGTGGCCGTACCGGCCGGCAAGCAGATCATTCTGCAACTTCTGGACTCGGTGGGGATGGGCGACCAGGGCACCCGGTCGGAGGACTTTGCCCGGATGATCGGCGGCTTTACCGTGCTGCGCCTTTCCGGTCTGGTGGGGACCCTGGGCGAAAACAAACTCACCAAAGAAAAACTGCTGGCAATCAATGCACAGCTCAATACCGTGCCCCGGGCATGACCCATTTTCCGGGCGGCGCCCCGCTCTTTGTACAAAAGGGCGGGGCGCCGCTTTTTGGAATTCACAATTCTCAAACAATTCCCCAACGGCGCCGCAACATTGGTTTGGTAAAATCCCGCCGCAGGCGTATAATACGGGTAGAACAACCATAGAAAGCGGGGAACCAAAATGGTACATATTCTGGTGGTGGAGGACGATGCCACCCTCAACCGGGCAGTCTGCGTCTACCTCAACGACAGCGGCTTTGCGGCCACCGGCTGCCTGACGGCCCGGGAAGCCTACGACGCTCTGTACAGCCGCCCCTTTGCGCTGATCATTTCGGACATTATGATGCCGGAGATCGACGGCTTTGCCTTTGCCGAAAGTGTGCGCCGTGTCAACCAGACCATTCCGCTGCTCTTCATGTCCGCCCGGGACGACCTGCCCGCCAAACAGAAGGGATTCCGCCTGGGCATTGACGACTACATGGTCAAGCCCATCCAGCTGGAGGAACTGCTGCTGCGGGTGCAGGCGCTGCTGCGCCGCGCCCATATTCAGATGGAACGCCGGCTGACGGTGGGCAATCTGACGCTGGACGCCGACGCCATGACCGCCACGGTGGACGGGGCCGAGGTACCCGTCACCACCCGGGAGTTCAACATCCTGTACAAGCTGTTGTCCTACCCCAACAAGACCTTTACCCGGGCCCAGCTGATGGACGAATTCTGGGGCGTGGATTCCGACGCCAGCCTGCGGGCGGTGGATGTGTACATCACCAAACTGCGGGACAAGTGTGCCGGTTGCGACGGCTTTGCCATCCGCACGGTGCGAGGCCTGGGATACAAGGCGGTGCTGGTATGAGGGCAACGGGAAAATTTGACGACGCACGGGTCAAGAGGGAACTGTTCCCGGTCTCCACCTTTGCGCTGTTCTTCGGGGTGTTTGCGGTGTTCACCACCGTGCAGATGGTCATGATCGGCCAGGTCATCGACTACCGCAGCCTGCCGCTGGGCAATGTCGTGGCGGTACTGGCGTCCTGGGCGGCGGCCGCCCTGGGCTGTACCGTGGCCGCCGGGCTGGTTATCCGCCATTACTACCAAAAGCCCCTGGAGGAGGTGGCGGCAGCGGCCCGCCAGGTGGCGGCGGGGGATTTCTCGGTGTATCTGGCACCGCGCCATCCCCTGGACAAAACCACCCATCTGGATGTGCTCTGCCTGGATTTCAACAAGATGGTGGAGGAACTGGGCAGCATCGAGACGCTGAAAACCGACTTCTTCTCCAATGTCTCCCACGAAATCAAGACCCCGTTGGCCGTCATCCAGAACAATGCCGAGCTGCTGCAGCAGCCCCGTCTGTCTCCGGCCCAGTGGCAGGATTGTCTGGCCGCCATCCTGCAATCCACCCGGCGGCTGTCCAGTCTGATCACCAACATGCTCAAACTCAACAAACTGGAAAAGCAGGTGATCCAGCCGCTGCCCCAATCCTACGATGTCTGTGCCCAACTCTGCGAATGTGCCCTGCAGTTTGAGGACCAGTGGGAAAAAAAGCAGATTGATTTTGCCGCCGACCTGGAGGACCGCTGTACCCTGACGGCGGATACGGGCCTGCTGGAACTGGTGTGGACCAACCTGCTGTCCAACGCCGTCAAATTCACCCCTGCGGGCGGCCGGGTGCGGTTGGTGGAGCGCTCCGACCGGGACAGCCTCACCGTCACCGTGTCCGACACCGGCTGCGGCATGGACCGGGCCACCCAGGAACGCATCTTTGACAAATTCTACCAGGGCGATACCTCCCACGCTACCGAGGGCAACGGCCTGGGTCTGGCCCTGGTGCGGCGCATCCTGGAACTTTCGGACGGTACCGTCACGGTACAAAGCACCCCCGGGCAGGGCAGCACCTTCACCGTGCGGCTGCCCCGGGATATCCTGCGGGAGGAAACACAACCATGAATTGCAACGGGTATGAGTACAAGACCGTCGCCGCCCCGGACGGGGAAGTTTCGCTGCTGTTGGACGGGTATGCCAGCTTCGGCTGGTATCCCGACGAAAACCGCCCGGCACCAGGCCGGGGCAACGTGGTCACCCTGTATCTCAAGCGGGACCGCCGTCGTGCCAACAAGGTGGAGCTCACCCGGCTGCAGCGCCATTTCGAGGCCTGCGTGGGAGAGGTGCACCGGCTGCAGCAGGCCCCCCGCCGGACCGCCACCGGCCGGGCCCTGGCTGTGGGGCTGGCGGGTACCGCCTTTCTGGCGGGGGCGGTGTTTGCCGTCACCCACACACCGCCGCTGTATCTGCTGATGACCGTGCTGGCGGTGCCGGGTTTCGGGGGGTGGGCGGCCCCCGCCCTGTTCTATGGCCGCTGGCTGCGTCGACGGCAGGCGGCCCTGCAGCCCGCCCTGGAGGCCCAGTATGACGAAATCTGGCGTCTGTGCGAAAAGGGCCGCGCCCTGCTGTGAACCGATGAACCGGTGCCGCGCTGTTCGGCACCGGTTCTTTTTTTGAATTTCATATTTCCGCAACACAATCCCCGCAAAGCACAAACAAAGGGGGACTATACTGGCACCGTCACCACAGGAAAGGAGCGACAGCAGATGCAAATCTATCGACTGAAACCCGGCAAACTGGGCCGGAAACTGCAGGAAATCTACTGGGGGATGGAACGGGCCTTCGCGGATACCTTTCTGGAACCGGACGGTTCCCTGCGCACCGGCGGCATGGCCGAAAAAGCCACCGGTGCCTACTGCAGGGTGGAGCGGGCCGTGGTGGGCCGCTACCAAAAGATCGAAGATGCCTTCGTGGCCCGGTTTCTGGAACCCAGCGACGAAACACACAACGGAAAGGAAGACTGACCCATGAAAAAGAAAGATTTTATCACGCTGATTCTCAGCACCGTCGGCGGCATCCTGTTCTCGCTGGGGCTCTGCATGGCGTTGCTGCCCCAGTGGGGCGTGTTCTACCAGGGGGCGGTGCTGGCCGCCGTGGGGCTGGCGGTGCTGCTGGCCATGGGGCTGGTACGCCGCAAAATGAGCGGCAAACCGGCCATCGTGTTCAGTGCCCGGGCTGTGGGCATCACGCTGCTGGGGGTGTTCGGCGCCATGGCGCTGGGGCTGGGTATGTGCATGACGATGGTCTGGTCCCTGCTGGTGCCGGGCATCGCCGTGGGGCTGGTGGGCATTGTCCTGCTGCTCTGCCTGATTCCCGCCGTCAAGGGACTGGAATAACAACATACAAAAACGCACCGGACCCTTTGGTCCGGTGCGTCAGCCTGTCGAAAAAGGTCACCTTTTGGTGGCCTTTTTCTCGTATTGAGAGAG
>ERZ1090868.1914-NODE-1916-length-10634-cov-7.160601_pt1 | contig 10634 bp, 10 predicted proteins | sample MGYA00478475_ERZ1090868 | MGnify/ENA primary metagenome ERZ1090868 (study PRJEB33644, sample SAMEA5815747) | chicken gut metagenome | biome: Chicken; feature: Gastrointestinal Tract; material: Caecum | place: Ireland | collected 2019-01-01 | study: A study of...
CTTATAATACAACCAGTTTTTATTAGGAGGTCTAATAATGATAGATATAAATTATGAGCTGTATAAAGTCTTTTACCACGTTGCCTCCACGCTGAACTTTTCGGAAGCATCCAAACAGCTTTTCATCTCGCAGTCCGCTGTAAGCCAGTCCATCAAGACACTTGAGAGGAAACTGGATCAGACACTTTTTATCAGGAGCACGAAAAAAGTGCAGCTTACTCCGGAAGGAGAAATCCTGATGCGCCATATCGAACCGGCCATGAACCTGATTCAGAAGGGGGAAGCTCAGCTGCTGGAAGCCGCATCCACCGGTGGACAGATACGGATCGGGGCAAGCGATACGATCTGCCGATATTTCCTCATCCCATACCTGGAGCGTTTCCACAAAGCTTTCCCGAACGCCCACATCAAAGTCATTAACCAGACCTCTGTCAAGTGTACAGAACTGTTGAAAAACGGTCTCGTAGATCTAATTGTCGTAAATTACCCGAACAATTACCTTGGCAGCGTCTCCAGCATTATCCATATTAAAAAATTCAAAGACGTGTTTATCGCCGGCGATACTTATCCCGAACTGAAGGGGGAAAAGCTTTCATTCCGCCAGATCATTAAATATCCGATCCTGATGCTTGATAAAAACAGCACCACAAATGAATTCCTTCACCGTCTGTTCCAGCAGCATCAGCTGGATCTGGTGCCCGAGATCGAACTTACGAGCAATGACCTGCTCATTGACCTCGCCCGAATCGGACTGGGCATCGCATTTATCCCCGATTACTGCATCTCAGACAAAACAGAAGGAATCCACGTCCTTGAGACAAAGGAAGAGCTGCCCGAGAGAGAGCTTGTCATCGCATACAACGAGCATCTTCCCCTCTCCCGCGCCGCCAATGAATTTCTCAGCTATTTTAAACCAGCGGAGCAATGACTTCTTTTCCGGAAAGAATGATACTCCTGCAGTGATCATCATGACTCTGCGCAGATCATTCTTTCCAGAACTCCTTCACCGCCTGCTCTATTTCGTCAACACGGCAGATCCTGCTGACTTTCCATTCTCTTGGAAACAGGTCCTGATACTGCTTTTGGCGGAAACGGTCATCCAGGAGGAGAATAACGCCTCGATCCTCTTCTGTCCGGATCACTCTCCCGGCAGACTGAAGCACCTTGTTCATACCAGGATAGAGATACGCATAGTCAAAGCCGCGCGTCCCTCTCGAATCAAAATACTTTTTCACGATCTCCCGCTCGCTGCATACCTGCGGAAGCCCTGTGCCAACCACCACAGCCCCGATCAGACGGTCGGCAGCGAGATCGATCCCTTCGGAAAAGATCCCGCCCATAACGCAGAAACCGATCAGGCTGCTTACATTGTCCGAAATCTCAAATCTTTCAAGGAAATCTTCCCTTTCTTTTTCATTCATAAACTGTGTCTGAACCACTGTATACGCATCAGGTGCAAGTTCCGTGAATTCCACATACACATCTTCCATAAATCTATAGGAAGGAAAAAAGATCATATAATTTCCTCTTTGAGATCTTTCCACAGCAGAAATATATTCTGCTATGCGGCGGTACATTGAACGGCCCCGGAGGGTATATTTTGTGCTTACATCCCCGCCGATCAGAAGGAGCCTGTTTTCTTCCGGAAAAGGAGACTCTGCATAGACAGCATAATCATCCGTTTCAACAGAGAGCAGTTTTTTATAATACTGAATCGGAAGCAGTGTCGCAGAGAAAAAGACAGTGCTGTTTCCCTGGGCCAGGAAGCTCTGCAGATTAGCAGCGGGATTCACGCAGAATAATTTTACCTTGAATCTCCCATCCGACTCCAGTTCACTGTATATCACATAATTTTCATCCAGGATGTCATGAATATTGAGAAAATCCCTCACCTGAAAATACAGGTTCAGGATAACCTCACGCTCTTCACCTTCGCGGTACTCTTCAAGAAAACGTTCCATCTCCGTGAGGAGATTCATCAGCTTCAGCGCAAGATGTGAAACGCTTTCCAGGACCCTGTACGACTCACATTCCCTCTTCAGTTCAAGCAAAATCCTGTTGGTCTCATCCAGCCGTCTTGTCAGTCTGGCATCTGTCTTTTTAACGCTGCGTTTAGCTTCCAGCAGATCCTCCTTGTACAGCACCGCGCTGTACATCTCTCTTCCCCGTTCGACCAGATTATGCGCCTCATCAATGAGGAAAAGGTACCCGCTGTTTCCTCCTTCGGAAAAGAATCGTTTCAGGTGCGCGTTCGGATCAAATACATAATTATAATCACAGATAACAGCATCCATCCAGACAGAAACGTCCAAAGATAACTCAAAAGGACAGACCCGGTGCTTCCTCGCCTGTCTTTCCAGAGATTCCCTGCTGAAATCCTCCTGCGCTGTGATCATATCAAACACGGCATCATTCACCCTGTCGAAATGCCCGTCCGCATAGGGACAGGCATCCGGGTTGCACTCTGTTTCTTCGCAGAAACATATTTTTTCTTTTGCCGTCAGCGTAATGACTTTAAACTTTAATCCTTGTTCTTTCAGAGTCCGGAAGGCCTGTTCCGCGACTGTCCTTGTGATTGTCTTTGCTGTAAGATAAAATATTTTATCGCCCAGACCCTCTTTGACTGCCTTCACTGCCGGGAAAATCACTGACATGGTCTTTCCTACTCCTGTCGGCGCCTGGATAAAAAGCTTTTTCTTTCTCAAAATCGTTCGATAAACCGATGCAGCCAGCTCATACTGCCCTTTTCTATAAGGGAACGGAAAGTTCACATGCCCGATTGATTCATCTCTTTCCTCTTTCCAGCGGATCTGAAATTCGGCCCATTTTTTATAGCTTCGGATCAACTCTTCAAACCAGTCTCTCAGTTCTGCGGCCGTATAATGCCGTACAAACCGTTTGACTGCTTCAGTGTCCAGATGACAGTATGTCATCTGGACACTGATCTCCGACAGATTATTCTGCTCTGCATAGATATGCGCATAACATTTTGCCTGAGCAAGATGGACATTGACCGGAGCTTCCAGATATTCCAGATCCCGGAACACACCTTTTATCTCATCTATGGTGACATCCGGCTCTTCTTCCTGTTCCCGGATGATGATCCCGTCCGCACGTCCTTCGACCTGAAGCACATACCCTTCACCAGGAATCCGAGTTTTCAGCGAGACCTCCGCATGATATTCCGGTCCCATTTTTCTCTGTATCCTGCGATGCATCTTTCCGCCGAGGATCATCGCATCTTTTTCCATGCTTCCGGATATCCGGTTGTCGATGCTTCCTTCTCTCAGGATAAACTCGACAAGGTTTCTGACCGATATCCGGATCACTTTTTCTTCTTCCCTCACCTGGACTATTCCGCCTTGTCCATATGAGCAACTTCCGCGATCGTCTTTGTCAGTCCTGCGATTCCCTGGAGTTCTGACGGAATGATGATCTTCGTCGCTTTTCCATCCGCAGCCTTTGCAAACGCCTCAAGACTTTTCAGTGTGAGGACAGCGTCATCCGCGCCGGCATTCTTAATAAATTCAATTCCGTCCGCGGTCGCCTTCTGCACAGTGCGGATCGCTTCTGCCTGGCCTTCCGCTTCTTTGATCCGTTTCTGCTTCTCAGCCTCTGCTTTCAGGATCGCTGCCTGTTTTGACGCTTCCGCCTCAAGGATCACAGATTCCTTTTCACCTTCCGCAACAAGGATCGTTGATTTTTTCTCTCCTTCTGCGCGGAGGATCGCCTCACGGCGTTCGCGTTCCGCTTTCATCTGCTTCTCCATAGCGTCCTGAATCGCCTTCGGCGGCATAATGTTTTTCAATTCCACACGGTTTACCTTAATGCCCCATTCGTCTGTCGCAATGTCCAGTATAGTACGCATCTTTGAGTTGATAGTCTCGCGGGATGTCAGCGTCTCATCAAGTTCAAGATCACCGATAATATTTCTCAGTGTCGTCGCAGTCAGGTTCTCGATCGCAGAGATCGGGCTTTCCACGCCGTATGCATATTTTTTCGGATCTGTGATCTGGAAAAACACGACCGTGTCAATCTGCATTGTTACATTATCCTTTGTGATCACTGCCTGAGGTTCAAAATCAACAACCTGTTCCTTCAGGGAAACTCTACGTGCTACCCTGTCAAGGATCGGCACTTTGAAGTGGAGTCCCACGCTCCAGGTCGCCTTATATCCGCCCAGGCGCTCCAGCACGTAAGCGTGTGCCTGAGGAACAATCTTAATACTGGAAACCAGCAGGAGCAGTACTATGATCAAAACAAGAAATAAAACCATCCAACCCATATTTATACCTCCTCATAATGCTTTAAGATCAGTTTTACACCGGAAACCGCGACAACCTCTGCAAGTGAGCCCGCTTCCAACCTCTGACGGTCATCTTCCGCCCGGGCAGTCCACTCTTTTCCCTGTGCGAACACTGCGCCCGTCTGCGCGATATTGTCGACGGTCTCAGTCACCTTCACCACTCCGCCGATCAGCTCTTCATAATTCGTCTTTTCATGGTGCGAATTTATGTACTTTTTTGCAAAAGGCCGTGTAAACACCAGCAGGATAAATGACACCACCACGAATGCCGTCAGCTGCCAGATGATCCCCGGTCCCGACACAGCAACGATCAACGCTGCAAGAGCTCCTCCTGCCAGCCAGATCGAGGTCAGTCCTACTGTTGCTATCTCCACGACCAGAAACAGGATCATCAGCCCGCACCAGATCAGTACTTCCATCTCCATAAGCCGCTTTCTCCTTTGTGTATTCCCGAATCCGGGTTAATGATACTGCCTTTATCATAATCTCATTTGCTGTTTTATACAACTGTTTTTAATAAAATTCCGGCATTTCCCTCCGATAACGCACCGGCAGATTTGTTCTCTGCAGATGAGGATTCTCACGTTCTTTAATAGAGATCGATTCAAAAAAACCTTGCCAGAGCTTCTCATATTCCGCCTCATTCCGAGAAATCTTCTCCACGCCGCCGCGGTTCAGTTCCTCCCCCCACACGATCCCCCAGTTCTGCCTGGCCTTGTGCACAAGAAATGCATGATGTGTCTTATCCCAGATCACCCAGTTCTCCAGAGGAAATCTGTCAGCGAAATGTCCGGCGATACAGGTCAGCACCTGGCTTTTCGGGGAAATCTCAGAAAACAGGACTCCATTCTCCAGCTCTCTGAAGCGGATAAACTCCTTATACATATGCGCTTCGTTGGAGACTCTTCTGCTCAGCTCAAATACTTTGGCTGCATTCGGATCACTCAGATGTTCCATGATCCTTGCACTGTCCGGTATCGATCTTGCCGCCTGCATCGTCTTAAACACAGCCTCTCCTTTAGACGGGTCATCCGACAGGAGTGCATGATAAAAATCCCAGTATGTATTATATCCCAGATTATGCTTGATCATCCGCTCAACACTGACTGCCTTTTTTTCACACTCATCAACCACTGTATATTCGCAGAAAAGCCTCTGCTGCGTCTTTCCCCTCAGCTCGATCCCGGCCTCCCCGTCCCTGCTTTCCTTCCATGCATCGTAGAGAGCAGAATAAAGGCCCGTTATTGTATCATGACATATATAAATCTGTTTCATTTCAGCCGCACCTCCATAATAATTCCGCATGGTCAAAAGACAGCATCCGTCATATTCATATCATCAAAAAGAGAAAGCTGCCTGTACGTGATTCCGCCTATTTCCTCAGGGAGCCGCTCCTTTGTGTTGAGAAGATTTCTCGTAATATAGTCTTCGTCCAGTTTTACAGGGTACATCATCTTCCCGCTGCATGTTATAAAGTACAGCGCTCTCTTCAGGACGACCCCCATCTTCTTCAGATCTTCATATTTGAGTGTTCCCATCCTCCTTGCTTTCACGATCCTGGAAGCTGATTTGTATCCGATCCCGGGGACCCGGAGCAGCATCCGGTAGTCCGCCCTGTTTACTTCCACCGGGAACTGTTCCAGATGTTTCAGAGCCCAGCAGCATTTCGGGTCCAGAAAGACATTGAAATTCGGATTTGTTTCATCCAGCAGTTCCTCCGCCTTGAAATGATAAAATCGCAAAAGCCAGTCCGCCTGATACAGCCTGTGCTCCCTCAGGAGCGGAGGTCCTTCCCCATTCAGGGCAGGAAGGTCTTTATCGCTGTTCACGGGTACGAACGCGGAATAAAAAACTCTTTTCAGGTCGAATTTTTTATAGAGAGTTTCCGCCACATTCAGGATCTGATAGTCTGTCTCCGGGGTAGCTCCGATGATCATCTGCGTGCTCTGCCCCGCGGGGACGAACCGGGGAGCACTTTTATACAGCTCGATCTCCTGCCGGTTCTCCTCACGCTCTTTCTGGACGATCCGCATCGGAGTAAGTATATTCTTTCTGGACTTATGAGGAGCGAGCCGCCTCAGTCCTTCTGCCGTAGGGAGTTCTATATTGACGCTCATACGATCCGCCAGAAATCCAGTAAGGCGGATCAATCTCTGGTCTGCCCCGGGGATAGCCTTTACGTGGATATATCCCTGGAAATTATATACATGCCGCAGTTTATACAATGTCGCATAGATCAGTTCCATCGTATAATCCGGGCTTTTCAGGATGCCGGAACTCAGGAAAAGCCCTTCGATATAATTTCTCCGGTAAAATTCTATTGTGAGAGTGCATACCTCGTCCGGCGTAAAGGATGTGCGCACGACGTCGTTTGATGAGCGGTTGACACAGTATTTGCAGTCGTAGATGCACTCGTTGGTAAAAAGAATTTTTAACAGTGAAATACATCTGCCGTCCGCATAAAAGCTGTGGCATATCCCCGATCTGCTGCAGTTTCCCATCCCTGTCCCGTCTCCGCGGCGGTCCACACCGCTGGAAGTACATGCCACGTCATATTTGGCAGCGTCTGTCAGGATATTGAGCTTATCATATAATGTCATTTCCGTCTGTATCTTATCCGTCATATCTTTTTCACGCCCTTCCGTCAGCATATCGAACATTTGTTCTATTCAGATATTAGCACATATGTTCGATTTTTTCAACTGTTTTAGACAGAAAAATACCGCCACCGGTTTATCCGCTGACGGTATTTTTATCGGGATATGGAATACTCCACACCGTTTTCCTTATTCACACTCTCTGATCTTTTTCCTCAGTGGAAGCACCATGGACGGCGATACAGACAGCTCGTCCAGCCCCATGTCAAGGAATTCCTGAGTAAGCTCAAGGTCCGCGCCCAGCTCACCGCAGATACCGATCCAGGCACCTTCTGCATGTGCATTCTCTGCAGCCATTTTAATCATTGCAAGAATCGCCGGGTGATGCGGGTCATAGAACGCATCCAGCTTTGCATTCTGGCGGTCGATCGCCAGCGTGTACTGTGTCAGATCGTTTGTTCCAACACTGAAGAAATCAACTTCTTTCGCAAGATCACGGCTGATCATGACAGACGCAGGCGTCTCGATCATAACACCGAGTTCCACGTCATCCTTATACGGAATTCCTTCATTCTTCAGTTCCGCTTTCACTTCTGCGATGATCTCCTTGATCCTGTGGATCTCACCGACGGAAATGATCATCGGAAACATGATCGAAATATTGCCATAGACAGCTGCGCGGTAGAGCGCGCGGAGCTGCGTCTTGAAGATCTCCGGCCGTGTCAGGCAGATACGGATCGCCCGGTATCCGAGCGCCGGGTTCTCTTCTTTGTCAAGCCCGAAATAGTCTACCTGCTTATCAGCGCCGATGTCCAGTGTTCTGATAATGACTTTCTTCCCCGCCATGTTCTCTGCAACCTGCTTATAAACCGCAAACTGCTGTTCCTCTGACGGGAAATCCGTGTTTTCAAGATACAGGAACTCGCTTCGGAAAAGTCCGATGCCGCCCGCATCATTTTTGAGGACAGATCCCACATCAGATACATTGCCTATATTTGCATAGACATTGATCTTCCGGCCGCTCTTTGTAATATTTTCTTTTCCTTTGAGCTGCTCCAGAAGCGCTTTCTGTTCCAGGTCCTTCGCACGCTTCTCCTGCATCTCTTTCATCGTCTCTTCGTCAGGATCAATATAGAGAGTGCCTGTAAATCCATCGATAATGGCCTCTTTTCCGTCATATTCCTGTGAGAGTTCCTCGCCAAGTCCGATGACTGCCGGAATATTCATGGTACGCGCAAGGATCGCCGTATGGGAATTGGACGATCCGTACATTGTAGCGAAACCGAGCACTTTGCTCTTATCAAGCTGTACTGTCTCGCTCGGAGCCAGATCATCTGCAGCGATGATGCACGGTTCCGTCATCTCTTTCATTCCTTCGCTGGTGCCGCAGAGGATATCTAAAACACGCTCAGACACATCCTTCACATCGGCTGCCCTGCCCTGCATATACGCATCATCCATAGATGCAAACATCTGAGAAAAATTGTCAGCTGTAGTCGCAACCGCAAACTCTGCATTCACTTCCTGCGTACGGATAATATTTTCAATTGACTCCAGATAATCCAGATCTTCCAGCATCATCTGGTGGATTTCAAAAATCATGGCATTCGCTTCGCCGACATCGTTGAGCGCCTTCTCATACAGGCCCTTCAGCTGTTCTACCGCAGTATCCTTTGCCTTCTGAAAACGGGCGACTTCCCCTTCAACATCATCGACATGTGTCCTCTTGATCACTTTATCGCTGCGCTTATAAAACATAAGCCTGCCGATCGACACTCCGCCGAATACACTTTTACCGCTTAATGTAATCATAACTTATAAATTCTCCTTGAAGAAAGCTTCCAATTCAGCGATTGCCTTATCTTCATCTGCACCGTCAGCTGTTACAGTAACTTCTTCACCGTTCTTAACGCCCAGACCCATAACGCCGAAAATCCTCTTTGCGTCTGCGCTCTTTTCTCCTTTCGCGATCTTGACATCAGACTGATAGCCCGCTGCCTGCTTAACAAGGATTCCTGCCGGTCTGGCATGGATTCCTTCCGGATCAGTAATCACATATTTAAATTCTTTCATAGTCATGTTTCCTCCTTTGACTTTATAGTGATTCTTTTTTTAGTATATAACACATTGCACAAATTTTCAATTAACTTTAATCGTTTTCAGGCAAATAACGGCGTCGAAAGATACCTCTCGCCAGTATCCGGGAGAAGCGCTGTGATCACTTTTCCGGCATTCTCTTCTTTTGCCGCTTCCAGCAGTGCGGTGTGCAGTGCAGCGCCGGAAGTAATACCCGTCAGGAGCCCCTCTCTCCGCGCCAGCATCCTTGCCGCTTTGTAGGCGTCCTCGTCCTTAACGGTACAGATTTCATCATAGATGTCTGTATCCAGCACTTCCGGCACAAATCCGGCACCGATCCCCTGAAGTCCGTGAGGACCCGGCTTCCCGCCGGAAAGGACTGGTGAACCATACGGCTCCACGGCGATCACCCTGATGCCTGGATTCTTCTCTTTCAGATACTTCCCAGTCCCAGTGATCGTGCCTCCGGTGCCGACACCGGCTATAAAGAGGTCGATCTTTCCTTCTGTATCTTCCCATATTTCCGGGCCTGTGGTCCGGTAGTGCGCCTCCGGATTCGCCTTATTCACAAACTGTCCGAGCACGATGGCATTTTCCAGTTCCTTCTCCATCTCCGCAGCTTTTTCTATAGCGCCTGCCATGCCCTTTTTCCCGTCTGTGAGCACGATCTCCGCCCCATAGCCCAGAAGAAGTTTTCTCCGCTCAATGCTCATGGTCTCAGGCATGACAAACACTGCCCTGTACCCTCTGGATGCGGCTACTGCCGCGAGCCCGATTCCTGTGTTCCCGCTGGTCGGTTCAATGATCACGGCGCCCGGCCCGATCTTTCCCGCGCGCTCCGCCTCCTCGATCATATTCAGCGCCACACGGTCTTTCACACTTCCCGCCGGGTTAAAATATTCCAGCTTCAGGAGAATCCTTGCCTTAAGCCCCAGTTCTTTTTCAAGATTCACCGCCTCAAAAAGAGGTGTCTTTCCTATCAGTTCAGTCACACTTTTATAGACTGCCGCCATTTTGTCTTTCCTCCTTGCCTGCAGGAACATATCCCAGAAACCTTCTCAAAGGATCCTGTTATTCACTGCATTTTCTCTGTTTATCTATTGTACCATTCTTTTCTCTAAATACAAGGTTTCGACAGTTTTTGTATATTTTTACGAATACCAAAACAATTTCATTGACTTTTATTGTTAAACATGCTACACTGTCACAGTATCAGTACAAGTTATGCGCTGATATGAACTTATTATTTTTATGGAGGGTTACACAATGACAGGTACAGTAAAATGGTTTAACAACCAGAAGGGGTACGGATTTATCTCAGATTCTGAAGGCAACGATATCTTCGTTCACTATTCAGGGCTTGTAATGGATGGATTCAAAACCCTGGAAGAAGGCCAGGCTGTCGAATTTGAAGTGACAGAGGGCGCGAAAGGACCACAGGCAACTAACGTAGTAAAACTTTAATCAGATTTTTTAATGTACCTTTTAATATATAAATCAGACAGGCATTTAATATTAAAAAGCAATACAGAGAAATGAGATTAAGAAAGTGCCGCCGGATAGCTTTTCAGTTATCCGGCGGCGCTTTTTTCTGATTTTTTCTTCTTTCGGTCACATGCCCTTTGCCTTGATGTTCGACACATACGCCTCAGAAG
>ERZ1090868.1921-NODE-1923-length-10616-cov-32.096866_pt1 | contig 10616 bp, 10 predicted proteins | sample MGYA00478475_ERZ1090868 | MGnify/ENA primary metagenome ERZ1090868 (study PRJEB33644, sample SAMEA5815747) | chicken gut metagenome | biome: Chicken; feature: Gastrointestinal Tract; material: Caecum | place: Ireland | collected 2019-01-01 | study: A study of...
CCCTCAAAGACCACCGCACCCGCTGCAAAATGACCCAGGAATTTGTGGCCGAGAGCCTCGGGGTGTCCCGGCAGGCCGTCAGCAAATGGGAGACCGGCGAGACCGACCCCACCATGTCCAACCTCGTTTTGCTGGCCAAGCTCTACGGCGTCACCCTGGCCGAACTGCTGGAAAACGTGATCTGAAACATACCCTGCAAAAACGGCCCCTTTTGCTGTGTGGTTACAGCAGAAGGAGCCGTTTTCATGCCCTCTCAGTCTCGCTTCGCGGCTCCCCTCTCAGTCTCGCCGCCCTTGCGGGCGTCTCGCCAGCTCTCCCCCAGGGAGAGCCAAGTTTACGCCCGTGGGCAGGCAGAGGAAAACCTTGTGGTAAGATAAACTTTTCTCTGCTTTGCCTTACCACAAACTTTGCAAAGATTGACGCAGGTACGCTTGCCTCCCCCCGCGGGGGAGGTGGCACAGCGCTTTGCGCTGTGACGGAGAGGGGAGGCTCCCACGCGTGCGGGGGAGCTGTCATGCCGCTTTGCGGCATGACTGAGAGGGCTATAGCGAAGCGCCTGAGAGGGGAGCAAGGACGGCATGAAATAGGACAACAAAAAACTCCTCCGTCGGGTCTAGGGACGGAGGAGCCTTTTGTAAGGAGGAAAATCAGAAGGGAGTGCTTCTGTGTTCCGGGGGATTGGACCTGTAAACCTGTTTTGGTGGGTACAGCTTAGTTGTTCGGGGTCTGCTCGCCGAGGGTGGCGGAGACGGTCAGCATCTGGCCGTCGCGGGCGACGGTGATGGAAATGGTGTCGCCGGAAGCGTGCTGGTCGATGATGGCCGACACGTCGTCCCGGGCCGCCACTTCGGCGCCGTCGATGCTGACGATGCGGTCGCCGGGCTCAAGGCCGGCCTGGGCCGCGCCGGAACCGGCGCTGACATCCACGATATAGATGCCGTAGGTGGACACGCCCAGCTGCTGGGCGGTGGCCTCATCGGTCACGGATATATAGGTGATGCCCAGATAGGGCCGGCCGCTGACATAGCCGTTTTCCAGCAGATCCTGCGCGATGGCGATGGCGTTGTTGATGGGGATGGCAAAGCCCAGGCCCTCGGCGCCCGAGGCGTCCGACTTCGCGTTGACGATGCCGACCAGCTCGCCGGCCATGTTGAACAGCCCGCCGCCCGAGTTGCCCGGGCTGATGCTGGCGTTGGTCTGGATCAGGGAGAGGTTCAGGATCGAACCGTCATTGCTCTGGATGGAAACGTCGCGGTTCAGCGCGCTGACGATGCCGTTGGTGACGGTGCCGCTCAGGTTGCCCAGCGGGTTGCCCACGGCCATCACTTCTTCGCCCACGGTCAGGGCGTTGCTGTCGCCCACGACCGCCGGGGTCAGGCCCTCGGCGTCGATCTTCAGCACGGCCACGTCGCTGGTCGTATCGGAGCCGATGACGGTGGCGTCATAATCGGTGCCGTCCACCTGGACGGTGATGTCGTCTGCGCCGTCCACCACGTGGGCACAGGTCAGAATGTAACCGTCGTCGCTGATGATGACGCCGCTGCCTGCGCCGGACTCGATCTGGCGCTGGCCGAACCAGGACCAGTTGGAGTAGACTACGGCCTCGGTGGTGATGGGCACTACGCTGGGGGTGACCAGGGCGGCCACCTGGGCGGTGGTCAGGTTGTCGCCGCCGGTGGAAGTGGAGGACGCCAGAGCGTCGTTCAGCTGTTCGGTGCGGTCGGCGGCCTGGATCACCAGCTTGTGGTTGTTGCCCACCATGCTGCCCACATAGCCGCCGGCAAAGCCAACGGCTGCGGCCAGCACCAGGGATACCACCGTGCGCAGGATCCGGCCGGCGCTGATGCGGCGGCGCTTTTTGGGCGCCTGGCCCGGATCGGGGACCGGCTTGTAATCCGGCGTGCAGGGCGGCTGTCCGCCCGCGCCGGAAGCGTCATATTGGTTGGCGGCGTTGCTGCCGCTGCTGCCTACGTTCGCGTAGCCGGTGCCGCCATTGTCGGAAGAATTATTGTAGAGGGAGGAATAATCATATTCCCATTTGTTCTCTTTTTCCATACTCAAATCATCCTTTCAGGGGGCGGAAGGGGAAGGGTCTTGACCTTTCCTCTTAGGCTGATTATAGTGTAACCTGAAATTGTGAAAACAGATTCATGCCGCCGTGAAGAAAATGTGAAATCCAAACGTTTGCGCCGGCTGCGGCCGCCGTTCATGAAGAAAATATGAATTTTGGGAGGTTTTTATGGTCCTTGTTCAGACAGAAACCGGGTTCGACCTTTATAAAGAAAAGGCGCGGGTGGGCTGGTGCGCCCTGACCCGGGCCGGCGGCGAGACCGCTTTCACCGGCCTGTGGATCGCGCCGGAGTGGCGGCGGAGGGGGTACGGCTCCTATCTGCTGCGGCAGGTGCTCCACCGCTGCGGCGGCTACAGCCGGGAGCAGGCCAGCCTTTTCACCGCGCCCCTGCCCGCCGGAGAGGGGGATGCGGCCTTCTGGGGCAAGTTCGGCTTTGTCCCCGAGGGGGACCGTCTGGTCCGCCGCCGCAAGCCGGACCTGACCGCCGTCCGCCTGGCCCAGGACTTTCTCGCCGTCCATCTGGCCCGCCCCCGCCTGCTGGTGGACGCCACTTGCGGCAACGGCGGGGACACCGCCTTCCTCTGCCGCCTGGCCGGGGAGGAGGGCCGGGTGCTCGCCTTCGACATCCAGCCCGCGGCCCTGGAAGCCACCCGGGCCCGCCTCACGCGGGAGGGCGTCCCCGCGGACCGCTGCCGGCTGATCCTGGACAGCCACGCCAACCTCCTGCGCTACGTCCAGCCCGGCGCCGCCGACGGGGTGGTGTTCAACTTCGGGTGGCTGCCGGGCGCGGACCACGCCGTCCACAGCGAGGCCGGCACCAGCATCCCCGCGCTGGAAGCCGCCCTGACGGCCCTGCGGCCGGGCGGCGTCCTGTCGGCGGTGCTGTACAGCGGCGCGGTGATCGGGGACGCGGAGAAGCGGGCCGTCCTGGCCTGGCTGGAAGGGCTGCCCCTGACGGGGTACACCGTCCTGGCCTGCCGCTTTGCCAACTGGGCGGACACCGCGCCGCTGCCCTGCTTTGTGATAAAAAAATGACTTTCCCTCTTGCGCAAAGGGGCGTTTTGGCGTAATATAAAGTATGTGTGTAATTTTCAGTGCAGAAGCGATCACAGGGAGACATCACCCATGTAACAGGACGACGTTAACGTTTCAGATAGACACCCCACCCCGAACAGAAAGACAAGAGGTACTATGACAAATCGTGAAGAAATCGAACGCCGCCGGACGTTCGCGATCATCAGCCACCCCGACGCGGGCAAGACCACCCTCACCGAAAAGCTCCTGCTCTACGGCGGAGCCATCAACCAGGCCGGCTCGGTCAAGGGCAAGCAGAGCGCCCGGCACGCCGTCTCGGACTGGATGGACATTGAAAAGCAGCGCGGCATCTCGGTCACTTCGTCGGTGCTGCAGTTCGACTATGCCGGCAAGTGCGTCAACATCCTGGACACCCCCGGCCACCAGGACTTTTCGGAGGACACCTACCGCACCCTGATGGCCGCCGACTCGGCGGTCATGGTCATCGACGCGGCCAAGGGCGTCGAGGCCCAGACCATCAAGCTGTTCAAGGTCTGCACCCTGCGGCACATCCCCATCTTCACCTTCATCAATAAGATGGACCGCGAGGCCCGCGACCCCTTTGAGCTGATGGAGAACATCGAGGAGATCCTGGGCATCAAGACCTACCCCATGAACTGGCCCATCGGCTGCGGCAAGGACTTCAAGGGCGTGTTTGACCGGCAGGCCCGCAAAGTGCTGGCCTTTTCCAGCGACGGCCGCGCCAACGGCGTGCGCAAGGTGGACGAGATCCAGCTGGAACTGGGCGACGCCGGCCTGGACGATATGCTCACCCCCTACCTCCACCGCCAGCTGGTGGACGAGATCGAGCTTTTGGACGGCGCGGCCGAGGAGTTCGACCTCGAGCGTGTCCTGAAAGGGGAGCTGAGCCCGGTGTTCTTCGGTTCGGCACTGACCAACTTCGGCGTCGAGCCCTTCCTGCAGGAGTTCCTGCGGCTGACCCCCACCCCGCTGGCCCGCGTGGACAGCCTGACCGGCGAGGCCGTAGACCCCTGCCGGGACGAGTTCTCGGGCTTCATCTTTAAGATCCAGGCCAACATGAACAAGGCCCACCGGGACCGCATCGCCTTCATGCGCATCTGCTCGGGCAAGTTCGAGCGCGGCATGGAAGCCTACCACGTCCAGGAGGGCAAGAACATCAAGCTGGCCACCGGCACCCAGCTGATGGCCCAGGACCGGGCCATCGTGGACGAGGCCTACGCCGGCGACATCATCGGCCTGTTCGACCCGGGCATCTTCTCGATCGGCGACACCCTGTGCACCGGCAAAAAGAAGGTGCAGTTCGCGGGCATCCCCACCTTTGCCCCCGAACACTTCGCCCGCATCGAGCAGAAGGACACCATGAAGCGCAAGCAGTTCGTGAAGGGGATGGAGCAGATCGCCCAGGAGGGCGCCATCCAGATCTTCCGCGAAGTGGGCGGCGGCATGGAAGAAGTGGTCGTGGGCGTCGTGGGCGTGCTGCAGCTGGAAGTGCTGGAGTACCGCCTGAACACCGAGTACAACGTGGAGATCCGGATGCAGCATCTGCCCTTCGAGCAGATCCGCTGGATCCTGAACGACCCCGACACCTACACCCTGCGCGATCTGGACCTGACCAGCGACACCAAAGCCGTGGAGGACATGCGCGGCAACCGCCTGCTGCTGTTCACCTCGGACTGGGCCGTCCGCTGGGCGCTGGACCACAACGACGAGCTGAAACTGAGCGAGTTCGGCAATTTGGAATTCTAAAGCAGATAGTAAAAAGGGCCGCTGCGCTTTTGGTGCAGCGGCCCTTTTGGGTCTTTTCTGTCTCTCTGCTTTACCGTGCGGCTCCGCCCCGCGCTTTTTCGAGCAGGGCTTTCACCTCGTCCTTGTTCAGCGTCTTCCCGCAGGACACCACTTTGCCGTCCACTACGAGCGCGGGGGTGGTCATCACGCCGTAGGCCGCGATCTGCGAAAAATCGGTCACATGGCCGACGGCCGTATCCATGTGCAGCTCCGCCAGGGCCGCGCGGGCGGCTTCTTCCAGCGCGCGGCACTTGGCGCAGCCGGACCCCAGCACCTTGACGCCGTTCTCTGCGTGTGCGGTCTGCGCCTGCGCCATTGCTTCCGGGTCAAAGCCGGCCCCGCAGCAGCAGCTTTTCGCTTCTTTCTTCCGGTCAAACAGTCCCATAAAATCGTACCTCCTGCTTATAACAAAATAAACTGAATTGCATTGAAGCAATAGCCAACCAATATGATGCCCGCCGCGCAGATGCCCACAAACAGCGCCAGCAGCCTGGGTTTGACCGCCTTGCGCAGCATGATGAGCGAGGGCAGCGACAAAGTGGTGACGGCCATCATAAAAGACAGCACCGTGCCCAGCTGCGCCCCCTTGGCCAGCAGCGCCTCCGCGATCGGGATCGTGCCGAAAATATCGGCGTACATCGGGATGCCCACGACGGTGGCAAGGACGACGCCGAACGGATTGTCGCCGCCCAGCAGGGCCTCCACCCAGCTTTCCGGGATCCAGTTGTGGATCAGCGCGCCGATGCCGACGCCCACCAGGATATACGGGAACACTTTTTTGAAGGTGCCCGTCATCTGCTCTCTGGCATACGCTGCGCGCTCCCGCGCCGTCAGGGCAGGGGAGTCTATCTCGACGCGGCCCGCCGTGCGGACAAAACCCTCCACATAGGCTTCCATGTGCATTTTTTCAATGACGGCGCCGCCCACGATGGCGACAACCAGCCCAAGCGCGACATAGATCAGCGCCACCCTGGCCCCGAAGATACTCATGAGCAGCACCAGGCTGCCCAGATCGACCATCGGGGAGGAGATCAGGAACGAAAACGTCGCCCCCAGCGGGAGCCCTGCGCTGGTAAAGCCGATGAACAGCGGGATGGACGAGCAGGAGCAAAACGGCGTCACCGTCCCCAGCAGGGCGGAAACGACGTTCGCCCCCATCCCGCGGAAGCGGCCCAGGATGCGCCGGCTCCGCTCCGGCGGGAAATAGCTCTGGATGTACGAGATACCAAAAATCAGCACGCACAGCAGCACGGTGATCTTCAGCACGTCGTAGAGGAAAAACTGGATGCTGCCGCCGGCGCGGCTGGCCGTATCCAGGCCCAGCGCCGTCAGCCCCCTCCCGATCAGCTCGTTCAGCCACTGCATCCCCAGCACCTGCTGCTGGATCAACTCCCACCATTCCATTGCGTCACTTCTCCTTTTCCTGTGTTTAGCGTGCATGATACATCAAAATATTTTGATGTATTGCATCAAAAGAAACGCCATCCCGTCAGATGGCGTCATCGCGGCGAAAACGCTGCGCCGGATGCTGTGTTTTACCGGCCGGCAGAGGCGCAGGCGCAGCTGCCCGCCTCCTGTCCGTGTTCGGTGGTCAGCTGGCGCAGCAGCTCCAGCGCCCGCTCCCTGCCCTCAGGGCTCAGCCGGTAGTGGGTCCATTTGCCCTCCTGGCGGCTGACGACAAGGCCGGAATCACACAGAATCTTCATGTGGTAGGAAAGGCCCGACTGGGTCAGCTCCAGCGGCCCCTGCAGCACGCAGGCGCACTTTTCGCCGCCCCGCAGCTGCTCCAAAATGGCAAGGCGCTTGGGGTCGCAAAGCGCCTTGAACACCCTGGCCTGCTCCTGGTATACCGTTTCCATGCCCTCACCACACATCAAATTATTTTGATGTGTCCAGTATATACGCCGAGTAGCAAAAAGTCAACCCCTTTTTGCAAGGAAACTGCCCCCAGCGCCGCCGGGCGTGTCAGCACTTCACTTCGGCAAGGCTGCGCTTGATCTGCAGGAGCAGCAGCACCAGGCTGACCCCCAGCAGGATATGGCCGATGCCGGCCATGCCGGAGACCGCCGCGCTCATGCCGGAGGAAAGTTCGGTCCCCAGCACCTGGGTCACGCCGCGCACCGCCAGCATGACCGCGGTCAGGTTCAGCCCCACATGGTAGACGGCCAGCACCCGCCCGGTCTTTGCGCCGGTGAAGGAAAAGGTCTTTTCCAGCACCAGCAGCAAAAGGAAGAACACCATGCCCAGCATGAAATAATGGGTATGTACCACCCCCAGGGCGGTGCGGCCGTCAAAGCCGCTCAGCTTCGTAAACTCCCGGTAAAATACGCCCCCGGCCATGGCGAGGACTGCGTAGGTCAAAGCTGCGTTCAGATAGCGTTTCATGTTTCGTTCTCCTTTACTTGCACTCTTTTTTCATGGCGAAATAGCCGATCAGGACTGTCCACACATAGGCGCAGGTCTTGGGGATCATCAGCATCCCGATCATGGGCACAGCGTCGGCCCACAGCACCACCGGGATATAAAAGCCAAAGCTCAGCACGATGGTCAGCCACATCCAGCGGAACGCCCGGTCGCCGCGCTCCCTGGCGCTGCGGAAAAACAGCACGATCACCACGAGGCCCAGCAGGGCAAAGGGGATGTTGCGCCAGATCCCCCAGCTGAGGGGCGCGTCGGCGCTCATCCAGCGGTTCTGCGGCATCATGCACAGGACGATCCGCAGGCCGGCGAGGACATACACGGCGGCGGTCAGGCCGTTCTGGCCCTGCACCTGGTAGCGCTGCCGCCAGACGTAGTACAGCAGCACATAGAACACGGTCATGGTGATGGAGGTGATCCACTTGCCCAGGCCCAGGGCAGCCGTATAGTTTTCCAGCCCCGTGGTGCAGAGGGCGAAGGCCCGGGGGATCAGGTGGAAGGCGTCGCCCGCCCCCAGCACCACCGCCATCCAGCCGAACAGCCGGAACTGGCGCTCTCCCTTGCAGCCGTGGATCATCAGCACGCCGAGGGTGATGACCGAGACCAGATAGACGATATCGAACAGGGTTTCTGCGATTGCTTGCATCATGCTTTCTCCTCGTTGGTTGTATAGATGGTCCTGCGAACGATCTCCAGCACGGCGCTCGGGTCGTAGTCCTGCCGCAGCAGCGCGGACAACAGCAGCGAGAACAACACCTGGGCAAACTGGTCCGCCGTGAAATGCGCCTGGAAAGCGTCCGGGCGGACGCGGGGGTCCTGCCGCAGGACGGAGCTCAGCCGCCGGACCACATGGTCCCAAGTCTGGTACATCCGCTGCTTGCCGTCGGCCTTTTCCGGGCCAAAGCTCAGGGCGTGCAGGGTGAAAAAGCCCGGGTATTTCTCGCTGCCGTACCGCATCCGCTCATACAGCCAGGAAACACAGGCCAGGGTATCGGCAAACGCCGTGGGCTCCTGCGGGAAGTGGAAGATCTCGTGCCAGATGCTTTCCACCGTGGCGCCGACCAGCTCCGCCTTGGAGCTGAAATAGTTGTAGATCGACCCCACCGACACCCCGCAGGCTACCGCCACCGAGCGAATGTTCACTGCCTCCCAGCCCTGCCGGCGGATCAGCTCCCGGCTGCTGTGCAGGATGTCCTCTCTGGATGTAACGATGGTATTCATTTGCTCACCTCAATCTGAACATTGTTCATTATAGCTGTCTGACCCGGCCTTGTCAAGCCTTTTGCCTGCAAAAAAGCGCGGGAGGAAACGTTCCTCCCGCGCTCAGCGGCACGCCCTATCACAGCATATACACGTACATGACCAAAAAGTGGCAGAAGCTGCCCGCCATCACAAACAGGTGGAAGATCTCGTGCATCCCGAAATTGGGGTGGCGCTGCTCAAAGCCCGGCCGCTTCAAAGCGTAAATGACGCCGCCCACAGTGTAGAACAGCCCGCCGGCCAGCAGCCAGCCAAAGCAGGGGGCGGACAGGCAGGTCAGCAGCTGGGGCAGCGCGAAGATGCAGGCCCAGCCCATGGCGATGTACAGCGCCGCCGACACCCACTTGGGGCAGAACACGAAAAACAGCATGGAGGCCGACCCCAGCAGGGTACACCCCCAGATGACTCCCAGCAGCACCCCGCCCACCAGCGGAGGCAGCGCCAGCAGGCAGACCGGGGTATAGCTGCCGGCGATCATGACAAAGATCATCATGTGGTCCAGCTTTTTGAGCAGCGTCTCGTACCGGCTGCCAGGGGCCACCGAGTGATAGGCGGTGCTGGCCGCGTACAGGGCGATGATGCTGAAACTGTACACGGCCATCGCAAAGAGCGCCAGGGGCCGGCCGGTCTGGGCGGCCTTGATGAGCAGGGGCACGCTGGCCCCCGCCGACCCCACCGCGCCGATGAAATGAGTGATCGCGCTGGCCGGGTCCTTGATATACAGCACCCGGCGGCGGCGTCCATAAGCTGCAGTGTTGTTCATGCTTCACGCATCCTTTCCTCTGTCTCTATCTAAAAATATGAAAGTTCACAACAAGCTGTTCACAAGTTTTTCGATAACTTGTTACAGGGTAATATACACCATCGAGAGCCCTCTGTCAAGAGGAAAAAAGGTGAAAAACGGCCTCTTTTGTTGTGTGGTTACAGCAGAAGAAGCCGTTTTCATGCCCTCTCAGTCTCGCTTCGCTCGACAGCTCCCCCGCACGCGTGGGAGCCAAAACGTAACCTTTAGGTTCGGCCTCCCACGTTTACGGGGGAGGTGGCCCGCAGGGCCGGAGAGGGCAACAATAAACAATGCGGAGGCCGGCTCCTAAGAACCGACCCCCGCAGAGGGACCCTATCTTTCGTGACGCAAAAGTTCTTTTGTTTTGGTGCGATCAACAACAGAAGGAATTACTGGTTAGGTACTTCCCCTTTGTCGTCACAGTAAAGGGTATGCCAAACCGGCAAGCGTCTCTAGGTCTTACCGGCTCCTATATCAAATACAGTATGGTGCCCTGTATCTGCTATAAGTAAATGTTAGCGCTGGACAGTGGTACGGGCGATCTCAACAGCGATGAAGTTGACGCTCATGCCGTCCACGTTGGGGATGCTCTTGGAAGTAACGCTCACAGAGCCGGTGTACTTATACTCGTACTCGCCCTTGTTGTTCTCAACATGACCAATGATGTCGAGGTTCTTGATGATGCCATCCAGATCATCAGCGATGTCATCCAGAGCGGCCTCAACGCTGACAGTGCTGTCAACAACATACAGAGCAACAGCATTCACGTCATCCGCATTCTTATTTTCAACATTATTGTTGATCTGGTTCAGAACGGCCTCCATGCCAGTCCAGTCATTAGCACGGACGTGCAGTTCCTCGTTCTCAGCGCCGGTGGACTCAGACAGGTTCTTGGCTACACGCTGCAGAGAGTCAATCACAGTCGGATAGTGGGCCATGTCACGGTCGCTGGCATCCAGCTTCAGACCGTCGGTATTGATCTCAACAACGGTGTCGGCCAGCCAGTAATTGGTAGCAATCGACAGGGAGCCAGCGCGCTCAACAGCAGTCTTCAGAGCGGCATCCAGGTCAGCATTGGAACCAAAGGTCATCTTCTTCTGCGCATCGCTGGACAGGTAGCTATAGAAGGTGGTGCCGTAGTTGGCAGAAGGAGTGGGATCAGGATTGGGGGTGGGCTCGGGATCAACAGCGGTGGAGCAGCCAGCCAGCATGGAGACAGCCATGACGCCGGCCAGCATCAGG
>ERZ1090868.1923-NODE-1925-length-10610-cov-3.719185_pt1 | contig 10610 bp, 9 predicted proteins | sample MGYA00478475_ERZ1090868 | MGnify/ENA primary metagenome ERZ1090868 (study PRJEB33644, sample SAMEA5815747) | chicken gut metagenome | biome: Chicken; feature: Gastrointestinal Tract; material: Caecum | place: Ireland | collected 2019-01-01 | study: A study of the...
GCCGCAGAGCTTTCAGCTCAAAAACGGAAGCGTGACCTATGATCCGTCCAGCGGAGAGGTCGAGGTGATGGACCTCAACCAGCAGCCGGCGGCGACCCTCACGCTGCCGGCGGGGGCGCAGGTCTTTGCGTCGGATGTTACCCTGGCGGCAATCGTCCCGGATGAGCAGGCCCAGACGGTCACCCTGACTCTGTACAGCGTGGAGGACCTGCAGAACCCGCAGGCGGTCAGCACAGTGACCCACCAGGGAGAGCTGTTTGACGCCTATCAGTCGGTCTCGGACAGCTACACGCTGGTCACCAGCGTCTGGTTCGACCGGGAACAGGTGGAGGGCGGCAACTTTTTGCCGCAGGTCAACGGCGCGGAGCTTTCCCCCGATCAGATCAACATTATCGAGGGGTATGAGCAGGGGGATCAGGTCAACTACCTGATTACTACAACCATCACACCGGACTCGGTCAAGACCAGAGCAGACCTGTATTTAAACTGACACAAGGAAGGGGAAAACAATGTCATTAGAACTTGTACGCCTGACAGACAGGCCGCAGCTAAAGGAACAGGCGGCGCAGTGGTTCCACCAGAAGTGGGGCGTGCCGCTGGCGGCCTATCAGGAGAGCATGGAGCAGTGCCTGTCGGCGCGCAGCCCGGTGCCGCAGTGGTACCTGGCGATGGAAGGGGAACGGATTGTCGGCGGCATGGGGGTCATCGAAAACGACTTTCACGACCGCAAGGACCTTTCCCCCAACGTCTGCGCAGTCTACACCGAACCGGACTGCCGGGGACAGGGCATCGCGCGAAAGCTGCTCGACCTCGTCTGCGCGGACATGAAGGAGAAGGGGATCGACACCCTCTACCTTCTGACCGACCACACCTCCCTCTATGAGCGATACGGCTGGGAGTTTTTCTGCATGGCGCAGGGGGACGGGGAGGAGAAGCCGTCCAGAATTTACAGGCATCAAGCATAATCAGATGAAAAAGGAACCCGACGAGGGTTCCTTTTTTTACACCTGAATAAAAGCGGGGAGAACGCTTTGCAGCCGGTGCGCGATGTGCTATAATGGAGATTAAATGGGACAAAACCTTGTGGGGACAGGGAGGAACAGGATGGAGTACAAAATTGCAATCTGCGACGACGAGCAGAAGGACCGGGATTTTGTCGCCGCGCTCAGCCGCCGGTGGGCCGGGCAGCGGGGGAACACGGTGGAGCTGACCGAATTTTCCTCGGCGGAACAGTTTCTGTTCTGCTATGGGGAGCAAAGCGACTACGACATTCTGCTGCTGGACATCGAGATGGGGCAGATGGACGGGGTGCAGCTGGCAAAACAGCTGCGGCAGAAAAACGAGACGATTCAGATTGTCTTTGTCACCGGCTACTCCGACTACATCTCGGAGGGGTACGAGGTGGCGGCGCTGCACTACCTGATGAAGCCGGTGCGGGAGGAAAAGTTTTTTTCGGTGCTGGACCGCGCGGCCGATAAGCTGCGCAAAAACGAGCGCACCCTCACGCTGGAGTGCGCCGGTGAGGTGGTGCGGGTGCCGCTCTATCAGATTCGCTATGTCGATGTGCAGCACAACTACGCCACCGTCCACGCCAAGGCCGACTACACGGTGAAAAAGACGCTGGCCGAGATCGAAAAAAGCCTGGACGACCGCTTTTACCGGGTGGGGCGCTCGGCCATCGTCAACCTCAGCTGCATCGCCAGGGTGACCCGGTCGGACATTTTCCTCAACGAGGGCGACCGCATCCCGCTGCCCCGCGGGGCTTATGAAGGGGTCAACCGCGCCATCATCCAGAGGGGATAGGAGAGAACGATGGGAATTTTTGCAAACTTGCTTTCCAAAAAGATGAACCGCCAGGTCGAGACCTACCAGCAGGAGCTGGTGCAGACCCACTATCAGGAGGTGGAAAACATGTACCGCCAGATGCGCGGCTGGCGGCACGACTGGCGCAATCACCTGCAGGCGCTCAAAATCTACGCGGCAAAGGGCGACCTGCCGGGCATCCAGCGGTATCTGGACGAGCTGGACACCAGCCTTTCGGCGCTGGACATGGTCATCAAGACCGGAAACCCGATGACCGACGCCATCCTCAACTCCAAGATTTCGCTGGCAAAGAACCGGGGGATTCCGGTGATGGCCGACGCGCACATCCCGGTCAAGCTCAGAATCCCGGAGATTGACCTCTGCTGCATTTTAGGCAACCTCTTTGACAACGCCATCGAGGCAAGCGCCAAGCTGCCGCCGGAGGAGCGGCTGATCCGCGTCTATATGGACATGAAGGGCAGCCAGCTGTACATCTCGTTCACCAACTTCACCGCCGGCAAAAAGATGGTCAAGCGCGAGGGCCGCTTTGCCACCACCAAGGGTGCGGGGCATGGACTGGGCCTGATGCGCATCGACAGCATTGTGGAGCGGCTGGACGGCTATGTCAACCGCAACTCGGAGGACGGGGCCTTCACCACCGAGATCCTGCTGCCGCAGCAGGAGGAGCCATCCTCCGGTGAGGCAGCGGCTACTCAACTATAGAAAAAAAGCAATTCGTCCCCCGGAAACGACAATTCGTCCCCAAAATGTGCCGGGGGCGAATTTTTGTGTTATGCTGATACCAGAAAGCGAGGGAACAGAAGATGAAACAAACAAGCAAACAGCATTACAATGTTTTCCAAAACGTCAGCTGGATGATCGGCAACGCCTGGTGCTCCTGCAAGAGCGTGCTCTGGATGTGTGTGCTGGCCGCGACTTTGACCGTCGGGGTCAATCTGGTGCAGCTTTTTATCGCGCCGCAGATCCTCTCCAGGGTCGAGCAGCAGGCGCCGCTGCCGGAGCTGCTCGGCACCATCGGCGTCTTTTCGCTGGCGCTGTTTCTGGTGCTGGGGCTGCAGGCCTATGTCGACCAGAATACCATCTTCGGGCGCATCGAGGTGCGCACCGGACTTCTTAACCAGATCGGCTACAAGACCAACACCACCTCCTTCTCCAACACGCTGGACACCGCTGTGCTGGACCTGCGCGACAAGGCCAACCGTGCGGTGCAGCAGAACAGCATGGCGGGCGAGCACATCTGGACGACGCTGACCAATTTGCTGGCAAACGTCGCGGGCTTTGTCCTCTACCTGCTGCTGATGCAGAACCTCGACCCTGTGCTGCTGGCGGTGGTGCTGGCGACCACCCTGGTCAGCTTCCTGGTGACCAAGCGCACCAACGAGTGGCGCTACCAGCACCGCGACGAGGAGGCCAAATTTTTCCACCAGCTGCGGTATCTCAAGGACAAATCCGAGTCGGTGGAGCTGGCCAAGGACATCCGCATCTTCGGCCTGCAGCCGTGGCTGCAGGGCATCTATGACAGCGTGCTCAAGCTCGAGGAGGCCTTTGTTTACCGCTATACCAAAATCCAGCTGCTGGGCAACGCGGTGGACGTGCTGCTCAGCGTTGCGCGCAACGGCATCGCCTACCTCTACCTCATCAACATGGCGCTGGAAGGTGGTCTTTCCGCCTCGCAGTTCCTGCTTTACTTCACCGCTGTCAGCGGTTTCACCAACTGGATCACCGGCATCCTCAACGAGAGCATGACGCTGCACCGCGAGAGCCTCGACCTCTCCAGCGTGCGCGAGTATCTCAACCTCGAGGAGCCGTTCCGGTTTGAGGGCGGCAAGGAGATCCCGGCCCCCGGCAGGGACGGGTATGAGCTGCGGCTGCAAAACGTCTCCTTCCGCTACCCCAAGGCCGAGAAGGACACCATCCACAACTTAAACCTCACCGTCCGCCCCGGCGAGAAGCTGGCGATTGTGGGCCTCAACGGCGCGGGCAAAACCACGCTGGTCAAGCTCCTGTGCGGCCTGCTGGACCCGACCGAGGGCGCGGTGCTGCTGGACGGGCAGGACATCCGCCAATTTAACCGCAGAGACTACTATGCGCTCTTCTCCGCTGTTTTCCAGGAATTTTCGGTACTGGCTGCGACGGTAGCCGAAAACGTCTCCCAGACGGTCGGAGGCGGCGATCAGGACAAGGTGCGCGCCTGCCTGGACAAGGCGGGCCTGACCGAGAAGATCGACTCGCTGCCCAAGGGCATCGACACCCAGGTGGGCCGGGAGGTCTATGAGGACGGCGTGCTGTTCTCCGGCGGCCAGACCCAGCGGCTGATGCTGGCCCGCGCTTTGTATAAGGATGGGCCGGTGCTGCTGCTCGACGAGCCGACGGCGGCGCTCGACCCGATTGCAGAGAACGACATCTACCTCAAATACAACGAGATGAGCGCGGGCAAGACCTCGCTGTTCATCTCCCACCGCCTGGCCTCCACCCGCTTCTGCGACCGCATCATCTTTGTGGCGGACGGCGACATCGCCGAGGAGGGCACCCACGACGAGCTGATGCAGAAGGGCGGCGGCTACGCCAAGCTCTTTGAGGTGCAGAGCCGCTATTACCGGGAAGGGAGAGAGTTTTAATGAAAGAGCAAAACACCAATCAGACGAGCACCCGTCAGGTCATCGAGATTCACCGCAGGGCGATCGGGGACATGCAGAAGATGTGCCCCTATCTGCTCCCCTCCACCGCGCTCTACGCCATCGTCTCGGGTATTGTCCCCTATGTCACCGTTTTCTTTTCGGCCCGCATCCTGAACGAGCTGGCCGGACAGCGCAGGCCGGAGGAGCTGTGGCGCTGGGTGATTTTATCGGTAGCGGTGGGCGGCGTGCTGGCGCTGCTGAACGCGGTGCTGCTGCGGGTGAAAAGCGCGCAGCGGGATTTGTTCTATGACAGCAAGGAGCGGATGTACACCGCCAAGATGTTCTCGCTGGACTACACCGACGTCGACAACCAGGAGGCGCGCGGCCTGCTCTCCATCGCCCGCCAGAACGAAAACTGGGCCGGGTGGGGCTTTATCCGCCTGATCGAGATTGTCGAGGAGATGTCCAAGGCGGCGGTGGGCGTCCTCAGCGCCGTCGTGCTGTCGGTCAGCCTGTTCACCCAGCCGGTGCCGGCGTCGGCGGGCTGGTACACCGTCCTCAACAATCCCCTGTTCATCCTGCTGCTGCTCAGCGTGATGGTGGGCATCAGCCTGCTTTCCGGAGCTTGTAACGGCAAGGCCTTTGCAATCTGGAGCACATGCAGCGAGGGCGCAAATTTATCCAACCGGAGTTTTAACTTCTGGGTAGATCTGGGACTCCAGCGTTCCCGCACAATGGACGTCCGCATGTATAATCAGCAGAATTTATTCCTGTACTATAACCGGGATGTGGGGGTGTTCAGCACCATCGGCGAGATGGCCAAAAAGTTCCGCGGCCCGATCGGGGTGCTGCACGGTTTTGCTGCCGCCATTTCGGCGGTGTTCACCGGCTTTGTTTATATCTTTACCTGCCTGAAGGCGATGGGCGGCGCGTTTGGGGTCGGTTCCATCACCCAGTATGTGGGTGCAGTCACCGCCCTGTCGCAGAACCTTTCCTCCCTCTTTGAAAACTGGGGCGTCTTAAAGACCAACGCCGATTTCCTGAAGCCTGCCTACCAGTTCCTGGACCTCCCCAACCGGATGTACCAGGGGTCGCTGACCACCGAAAAGCGCGCCGACCGCAAGTACGAGGTGGAGTTCCGCGACGTCTCCTTCCGCTATCCCGGCGCCGAAACATGGGCGCTGCGGCACGTCAACGTCAGGTTCCGGGTCGGTGAGCGGATGGCGGTGGTCGGCGAGAACGGCTCGGGCAAGACCACCTTTATTAAGCTCCTCTGCCGCCTCTATGACCCGCAGGAGGGAGAGATTCTCTTAAACGGCATCGACATCCGCAAATACAACTACCGCGAGTACATGAACATCTTCTCGGTGGTGTTCCAGGACTTCCAGCTGCTCTCCCAGCCGCTGGGCCAGAACGTGGCGGGCGCGGCCGACTATGACCGCGAGCGGGTGGAGAAGGCGCTGATTGACGCCGGTTTTGGCGAGCGGTTGGAGCGGCTGCCCAAGGGGCTGGACACCCAGCTCTACAAGGACTTTTCCGACGAGGGCGTGGAGGTTTCCGGCGGCGAGGCGCAGAAGATTGCCATCGCCCGGGCGCTGTACAAAAACGCGCCGTTCATCATCCTCGACGAGCCGACAGCCGCGCTCGACCCGATTGCCGAAGCGGAAATCTACGCCCAGTTTAACCAGATTGCGGGCGACAAGACCGCCATCTACATCAGCCACCGCCTGTCCTCCTGCCGCTTCTGCGACGAGATCATGGTCTTTGACCGCGGCCAGATTGTGCAGAAGGGCAGCCACGACGCCTTAATCAGCGACGAACAGGGCAAGTACGCCACCCTCTGGAACGCGCAGGCGCAGTATTACACCGAGGAAGAAGCGGCTTGCATTTAATTGCTTCCTTCGCTGCCATAGACAAACACCCCTTCGGCGATAAAAAACAAGCAAGGCCGGTCCATGACGGACCGGCCTTGCTTTTGCCTTGGGCACTTTAATCCTGTTCAAAGTTGAGAATCTCCCCGGTGAAGGCTTCGACCTCGCACTCATATTCGTGCTGCCCGGAGCTGAATTCCAGCTCGTAGGAGAAGCGGCCGTCGTCCTCGTCCAGCTCGCACTTTTCCCAGCGAACCTGATCCTCGGTGAGCCCGGCGCGCTGCAAGGCGGCTGCTTTTGCGGCATCCTCGCCGATGTAGCTGCCGGTGGCAGTACCCTGCTGCTGCGGGATAGAGAAATTTTCGACGTCGTTGTCATAGGAGAGGATGTCGCCGGTGGCGGCGTCGATCTCATAGTCGTACTCGGTGGAACCGCTGTAGAACTCGACGTCGTAGACCCGCCGCCCGTCGTCCTCCTCGAGCGAAACGCTGTGGAAGGTAAGGTCGGCAACGGCCACACCGGCGTGGTTGGCGGCGATCTCTTTGGCCTGCTCCTCGGTGATGGAGGCGGACTGCTGCGGCTGCTGTTCGCCGGTTTGTCCGGTGGTTTGCCCGGTAACGGGCTGTGCAGTGGTTTGGTCGGTGGCTGGCTGTTCGGTTGTCTGTTCAGCCGACGGCTGCTCAGTGACCGGTTGTTCGGTAGCGGGCTGCTCAACTGTCTGCTGTTCAGCCGGCTGCTGTGTATCCGGCTGGGCAGTGGCCGATTCCCCGACCTGGGTCACCGCGTCGGGGGCAAGGTGCGCCAGGTCGTCGGTGATCTCGTCGTAGAGCTCGCGGTTAAAGTCGTCGTCGCTGCCGTCCACAAAGACGCTAATCTGCGCCTGGTCGTCCAGATAGCCCTTGCGGCTCATTGCGCCCATCAGGGCGTCCAGCGCGGTGCTGAGCTTTAAGTTTTTGAGAGAGAGGTCGTCGAGCACATCGGCGCCGTCGGTGTTGCCTGCCTGGGTGTCGATGACGTATTCAAAGCGGTTGAGCGAGAGGGCGACCGAAGGGTTGACGTCGATCGAGACCACCGCCTTGGTGGAAAACCACAGCCAGGAGAAGATTCCTCCCGCGCACAGCACCAGCAGCACGCAGGCCGCAGCCAGCCGTTGCCAGTGCAGTCTTTGTCTGGGGAACTGACGGGGGACAATCTCGTCCACCACCGTCAGCGGGGTGATGGGGGCGGAGGAGGCCTGCTGATAGATGTCCGGCACCTGCTGCACCACCGCCTTGGCCAGCATATATTCGACCTCCTGGTCGGTGAGCTTTCTGTTCGGTTTGCGTTCAGCCATCTTTACTGCACCTCCTTTTGGGGGAAGGAATCTTCCTCCAGGGCTTTTTTGAGCTTTTTGAGCGAGCGGGCGTATTTGGAGAGCACCGTCGCCAGCGGCATCCCCAGCATCTCGGCGATCTCCCGGTGCTTGAGCCCGGTCACCGCGTGCAAAATCAGAATCTGCCGCTCCTGGTCGCCCAGTACCTTCATGGCCTGCTCCAGGGCGACCGCCTCCTCGCTGTCCCGGTCAAAGGAGGGGGTGGTCTCCTCCAGGTCGTCCAGCGGGATCTGCCTGCCCGCGGAGCGCAGCTTTGTGCGGGCGATATTTTTGGTGATGGTCAAAATCCAGGCCATCGGTTTGCCCATCGGCATATACAGATGGGCGGCGCATCGGATTTTGAGATAGGTGTCCATCATGACGTCCTGCGCCTCGTGGTGGTTTCTCATCAGGGACAGTGCGTAGCCGTAGATGGCGCTGTCGGTTGCGCGGTAAAGTTCCTCAAAAGCCTGCTGGCTGCCCAGGGCAATCTGCCGCAGCAGCTCCTCCAGATCGTGTGGATCCATCACAGGCCGCAGAGGTTTAAAGTGGTTTTCTACCAGCATCATGGTCATGAGCATACTCTTTTGTTCCCTCCTGCCCAAAAGCAGAGGTCCCGCCGGTGTGGGACAAAAAAGTTCAGGCAGTTTATTTAAGACTGCCTGAACCGCTCTTGCTTTTAAGGTTTATGGAAAATCACGCAGATTAAAATGGCGAGCGTTCAGGTGAGTTTCCAGTTAAATTCAGTATACCAGCGCCGGGGAAGAAATGCAACCGGTTTTTGCAGCCTTAGTCCCGCTCCGCTTCCAGGATGGTGCCGGAGGCGGCGTCGATGGTGTACTCGTACTCGCGGAAGTTGTGGTGGAACTCGATCTCATACTCGGCGCGGCCGTCGTCATGGTCGAACTCGGCCTTGTCAAAGTTGACCCCCGAGGAGCTCAGGCCCGCGTGCTGCAGGGCAATCTCCTTGGCGCGCTCCACACCGATGTAGCCGGAGGAACTGCTGGAGGTGGAGGAAGGGATGCGGTAGCCCTCGATGTCGGCGTCGTAGGAGAGGATGGTGCCGTCAGCGGCAAGAATCTCGTAGTCGTATTCCTTGTTGCCGGCGTAGAAATCGACGTCGTAGGTCAGCCGGCCGTCGTCGCGTTCACGCTCCGCCTTGACAAAGACAGCGTTGGAAGCGGAGACACCCGCATGCTGCAGGGCGATTTCTTTAGCTTTCTCTGCACCGATGTCGGTTCCGGTGGAGGTGGTGGAAGGGATGCGGTAGCCCTCGATGTCGGCATCGTAGGAGAGGAGGGTGCCGTCGGAAGGAAGGATTTGATTGTCGTACTCCTTGTTGCCGGCATAAAACTCTACTTCATACAGCAGCCGTCCGTCGTCGCGGTCGCGCTCCACCTTGACAAATTTGGCGGTGGAGGAGGTGACGCCCGCATGGTTCAAAGCGATACTCTTGGCCTTTTCCGAGCCGATGTCGCCGCTGGCGGCAGGGAAGGTGCTGACGGTGTTCTTTCTGGTGAGGCTGACGCTGTTGTCGTCGGAGGTCGCGTTGTAGCCGACCGCGCTGGCCAGCTGCTCTGCTGGCAAATAGGTGTTGCCGTCATAGGTCAGCGGGTAGAGGGCGGTGCCGTCGTCGTCCTTCATGGTGAGGGCGGCGCCGTCCACCTTGACGGTCATGGCGGTGTTCTGGCGGGCGGTGATATTTTTATAAACGGAGGCAGCTCCGACAGAGGCGGTGGTGACGACCATCAGGCCGGCGAGGGTGAGAGCGGTGAGGTGGAATTTAGAGAATTTTTTCATCGTGTACATCCTTTCTGTGTCGGTCGTGATTGATTGGTGTTTGGTATTGTGAAAACGTTTTCGGTTGCTGGAAGGAACTTTTTTGCCCTTCTGCCTAATTAACTTTCGGGGAAGTTGTTTTATTGCAGGTCAGGAAAAAATTTTTTGATTTTTTCTTTTTGCCCCTTCTGCCTAAATAACTTCCGGGAAAGCTGTTTTATTGCAGCGGGGAGAAAAAATTTTTGTTTTTTCTTTTTTGCCCCTTCTGCTTTAATAACTTCCGGGGCGGCCGTTTTATTGCAGAGGGCAACAAAAAAGCTGCCCTCTTTTTGGAGAGCAGCTTGCACAAGGGCTTATTTGATTCCGACAATCTCTAACAGTTCCTGCGGGGTTTGGGGCTTGTACTGCGCGGGGATCTGGTCGGGGAAGAAGCAGCCCCAGGTCGCCAGCGCAAAGTCGCAGCCGGCGTTCTGCGCGCAGCCGGCGTCAAACTCGCTGTCCCCCACAAACAGCACCTGCGCGGGCGCAAGGCCGGTCTGCTCGCAGTAGTAGAGCATCGAGTCGGGGGCGGGCTTGGGGTTGCTTACCTTGTCGCAGGTGACGATGACCGAACACAGCTCCAGAAACGGCTCGCGGATGTAGTGGTGCAGGTCGCCCAGCTCGTCGTCGCGGCGGGAGGTGTTGATTCCCAGCCGGATGCCCGCCTCATGCATCCGGCACATGGTCGGGTAGATGCCGTCAAAGAGGGTGGCGTGCTTGGCCAGCCGCATGATGTGTTCCAGCCAGCGCTTTCCAAAAAACTCCAGCTGGTCCTCCGGCACCCCCAGGTAGCGCATGGCGTTGACAGCGGTCATGCCGTAGGTGATCTTGAGCTCCTCGTCGGTCGCTTCCCGGTCGAGCAGCTCGATGCAGGTCATCTGCAGGGCATCAATGTTGTAGTGGGAGTTGACCGCGGTGCCGTCCAGGTCAAAGACCACCGCTTTGTACTTTCCAATTTGCATAAAATCCTCCTCATATTACACAGTGGATAAAATCTTATCCGTCCCAGCGGCCGGTCACAACCCGGTCGTTGCCGTTGTAGTCGGCGATCAGCCGAATATCGGAATAGCCGTTTTGCTGCAGCAGCGCCGAAACGGCCTCACCCTGCCGGTAGCCAATCTCAAAGAC
>ERZ1090868.1927-NODE-1929-length-10596-cov-8.388104_pt1 | contig 10596 bp, 9 predicted proteins | sample MGYA00478475_ERZ1090868 | MGnify/ENA primary metagenome ERZ1090868 (study PRJEB33644, sample SAMEA5815747) | chicken gut metagenome | biome: Chicken; feature: Gastrointestinal Tract; material: Caecum | place: Ireland | collected 2019-01-01 | study: A study of the...
GTTATATATATTGATAAAATATTGGCGTAACAAATTTAACAAATGTGTAACATTTAGAACTTCCTACAAAAGATAAAGGCAGTAATATCAAGGAGGTTTTATATGGCAGACACACACATGAGGCAAAAAATGATCATATCCGTTCTGGCGGGAATGATCCTGATTCCGGGGAGTGCGACCGTGGTCTCGGCTGCAGAAGAATCCGAAGAGGGGCAGACGCTGATGCCGGTTGCAGGAATCGAAGCGGTACTGGAAGAATGTTATGAGAAAGAGGTAAAGGATAATATCAATCTCTATCTGGTACCAACAGATGAGGGCGAGTATTTGAATATGGCATTTTCTGATACAGGTGATTTTACTTATATCAGAAGTGCACCGGATGAGGACAGCGCCTGGGTAGGAAAGCTTTACAGTGATTCTGCTGCTGTGGTGCTGGAATATCTGGATGGCTGGACGAGGATCAAGTCCGGGGCGGCGGAAGGATATGTCCCGTCGGATACACTGATCACAGGCGAGGAAGCGCGTGCGTGCGCAGAAGATTATCAGAACAGAACAGTCAGGGTAACGGCATATGCGCTGAATGTCAGGGACGGACAGGGAACGGATGCGCAGATCCTGACAACGATCGGTATGGACGAGGAGTATACGGTTACAGGGGAGCCTGTTGACGGATGGTATCCGGTCAGAGTGGGAACGATTGACGGCTGGGTCAGCGAAAGTTATGTAGAACCTGAAACTTCCTATTCTTATGGAGAGACGAAAGAAGAGGAAGAAGCCAGACTTGCGGCTGATCAGTCATCTGAGACGGCTGAAGTACAGGAGACCGCGGCACAGACAGTTCCGCTGGGGCAGGCTGTGATCGATTATGCATGTCAGTTTATTGGAAATCCCTATGTGTGGGGCGGGACCAGCCTGACAGAAGGCGCTGACTGCTCCGGGTTTGTCCAGTCTGTTTACGCACATTTCGGAGTCAGCCTTCCCAGAACGTCGTATGAGATGCGTTCGGCGGGATATGAGGTGAGTTATGCCGAAGCCCGGCCGGGAGATCTTATTTTGTATGAAGGACACGTAGGGCTGTATATGGGGGACGGCAATATCGTCAATGCCATGAATGAAGAGGACGGGATCGGAGTGTGCAGTGCGGCCTATACGGACATTGTGGCGGTGCGCAGAGTTATTTGACATTTTATATCAGAGAGAAAAGAGAGCTGTACTTCAGATAAAGAAGTACAGTTTTTTTACGTACAATTCTCTCCGCCTGCATTAAGGCGGGTTTCGACAGATTATTATATGCGAATATGCAAAATGCACAAAAATGTTTTAAAATGTAAAAATCCGTCGAAAGTGAAAAAAAAGAAGTTTTCAACTTATCCACATTGGAAATCCGAAAAAACGTGGAAAAATAGTACTTTTCTAAAAAGTTATTCACATTATCCACATAAAAACATGTGTTTTTGGTGGATTACTTTTGGGAAAGAAAAGAACGAGTGTTTTGGTGAGTTGTCATGAAATTAAGCTTTTGTCGAAAAAACAGAGTAAAAATCTTGACTTTTGAGTAGTCAAAAAAACCAAAAAAGTGCGTATGACATTTCAGAAAATTCAAAAAATATGGTTGCTAAAATAAAAGTCAGGGATTATAATATAATCCACTGAAGAATAAGAAGGAGGAAATAGAAATGGCTCAGGTTTCTAAAGATACAAAAATTGGAGAATTAATGATGATGTTCCCGGAGGCAGCTCCGATCCTTATGGAGATCGGAATGCACTGTCTGGGATGCCCGGCATCTCAGATGGAGACTCTGGAGGAGGCTGCTATGGTTCATGGAATCGACAGCGCACTCCTGGTGGAGAAGATTAATGCAGCTATGCAGGCAGCAGGGAAATAATTCTGTTAATAAACAGCCGCCTGTGCTGACAGTATCAGACCAGTAATAACGCACACCCCCCCCGCACCCAGAAGAGTGCGGGCTGTCTGTGTGTAAAACAAATTATCCTCAAAGGGCGGATAACTTCTGTACTGCATCTGACGACACAATGATCTCGCAGTGTTCCTCAAGAAAGGCAAGCACTGCAGAGCTGGCTTTTTCGGGTGTGCCGTATTCGGAAAGCATGTTGCAAATCTTGTTGAATTCGTTTGCGGGGTGGTCTGTCGGAGCTATTGCCAGGATGAACATCCCGTTTTCTCTGTCTTTGTACAGCGTATTTGCGCCGTGATACATGGGTGACATCAGGCGTGCAGCCCGGATCACCGAGTCCAGATCCTCGAACGAGAACAGGCGGACAGAAAACGGGGCGGCAGGCGCCTCCTCAGACGGTGTTTTTACTTCCGCCGCGGCCTCCTTTACCTTGTTCAGCAGATTAAGGAACTCATCTGCGCCCTGCAGCTTTTCAAGCGTTTCCGTGTTTAATGTATCTGTCTCACCGAGAGGGGTGAACTTTGAAAACCGTGTATCAAGTTCTTCCGGATCTTCCACTTTCGTTATAATAAGAACAATGGAATCAGCAGAAGCCGGGATCGCCTCGATCATCAGTGGAATATCTTCAGCTTCAAAACCAAAGTCAAAAGATGCCTGCTGCATCATATCACGAAATAAAGATTTTGCTTTCTCTGTACCATAAGCCAGCTCGCTAAGTTTTAAATGGCGGGCAGCCAGATCGGCATGTGTCAGCGTACAACGAATCTGATTTTCATTGAGCTTCTCAATTTTCATATGATCACATCCTTATGATATAGATATATGAGATAATATGCATATTGAACGCTCTTTTTTCAATAAGATATATCATCTCACCGTAATTATAAACAAAAAATAAAAAGATGTAAAGAAAAACGGACAGACTTTACAATACTTTTATGTTATCAACAAATCCCACCCAGTTATGAACAAAAAACACATTGCAAACGGAGAGTGCGGCTCCTATAATGGCATTTACAGAAGATAGTATTCCTTGGTAAATATAAGTTATGCGAAAGGAGGAGTACGGAATCATTTCTATTTTTTCAGAATGAAAGGGAGCAGTCCCTTTCTGTCAAAGTAGAGCATGTTATTCAAAGTCCCATGATCGGGAAGTTATCAATGAAGAAAAAGTAAAGATCCGCTGCGGATGCATACTGTCTTCTATCCCGCCGCCGATCGGGCAGTATGTCACGAATACTTCCATATGGTAAGAGGACGGGAGTGTATTTACCAGCATTTGCAGGGAAAGGAGTATGCACGAATGAGAAGCGAAGAATCAGTTTACAGAGAGTTATATGCGGAACTGGAGAAATATGAAAGAAAAGGAGTTGATATGCTGCTGGACGGATATCAGGCGAGTCCCCTGCAGATCGTGACAGCATGCATGGCGAAAGAAGAAGGCACATATATGCGGGATTATGTGATGAATCCGGAAGGAAACATTGAATCGCTGGCTTTTACGAATGTTAAGCAATACGGACAGGCGGAGATTACCCCTTGATCTGCCGGACGGAAAATGCTGTATTTCATCAGAATGTTTAAAATATTCTAAAACAGGCAAATTAATAATGACGTATATTGAAAATATGTTATAATGGTTGCTGATAGGAGGTGCGGCATGGACGAAAGAGGAAGAAAGGGTGCGAGACGCCGGCGCACAGGAGCGAAAGACGTGCGCGGGAAGCGCCCGGACAGAAACGCCCAGGATACCGGGGGACGGAACCCCGGTGTGAACGGACCGCGGAAAAAGAAGAGCAGCAGGGCAAAGAGACAGAGAAGAAATATGTTCCTGCGGTTTTTGATCGCCGCGGTGCTGATCATAGCTGCAGCCGGAATTGTTGTGGCCTGGTATAAGTACGGTTCATCGAATGAGAAGGCCGATTTAGAGAGATATTATGGACTGGACTCAGAAGACGGACTTGCAGTTGTTATAAATGATCAGGTCATAAGGGCGGAAGAGGATGCCGGGGATGGTCAGGAAGCACCGGTACCGGGGAAGATTTTCGACGGAGAATATTACCTGGAATATTCGGTGGTGAGGGATTATATCAATAAAAGATTTTACTGGGATCCCAATGAAAGCGTCATGCTGTACACGCTGCCTGGCGGAAGTGTTACGGTTCAGGCGGACAGCAGCGATTATACGGTTATTGGTGAAAGCAGGAGCGAGGAGTATGTTATCCTGAGAACGGAAGGAACGGCTGCATATATTGCGCTTCCATTCATTCAAGCATACACGAACATGGAATATTCGGTGTATGATACGCCGAACAGAGTTGTTGTCACATCAAAGTGGGGCGAGATCGAGACTGCTCAGATCAGACATGACACACAGGTGCGCTATCAGGGCGGAGTGAAGAGCCCGATCCTTACTGAGGTGTCAAAATCAGATAAAGTCACCGTGCTGGAAGATGAAGATGACTGGATGAAGGTGGCTACGGAGGACGGATTTGTCGGATATGTGAAGACGAATGCTCTGAAGAACATAAAGACAGAGACTGTTTCCAGAGACTTTGTAGAGCCGGAATATACGAATATTTCAAAAGATTATACGATCAATATGGCATGGCATAACGTTTCGAATGCTGATGCCAACAACTATTTATCGGAGATGCTCGCGGATACGGAAGGGCTGACGACGATCGCACCTACCTGGTTCAGCATTGCGGATACAGAAGGAAATATGACTTCGCTTGGCAGTGCGGATTATGTCAATTATGCACATCAGTCCGGACTGGAGGTCTGGGCAGTGCTGAGAGATTTCCACGGAGGGATCAATTCCTATGATGAGACTTACCAGGTGCTCAGTTACACTTCGAAAAGGACGAGGCTGATCGATCAGACTGTGGCCGCTGCGCTGGAACTCGGAGTTGACGGAATCAATCTGGACTTTGAGCTTATATCAACGCAGTGCGGAGAACATTATGTACAGTTTGTACGGGAACTGTCTGTCAGATGCCGTCAGAACGGCCTGGTCTTTTCGGTGGATGATTATGTGCCGCAGCCTTATAATGAACATTACGATCTTGAAGAACAGGGCGCGGTTGCAGATTATGTGATCCTTATGGGATATGATGAACACACAGACAGTTCTTATGAAGCTGGCTCTGTGGCATCTCTCGGATATCTTGAGGATGGCATCACTGATGCACTCGAGAAGGTCCCGGAGACCAAGCTTATCGCAGCAGTTCCATTCTACACAAGGCTGTGGTTTGAAACACCGAAGACGGAGGATGAACTGGCCGCGGAGGCTGGAACAGAAGCGGCTTCATATCCGGATAAGATATCCAGCGAAGCGCTGGGGATGGATGAGGCTCAGGAGGCTGTGGCGAATGCCGGTGCTCAGGTGCAGTGGGATGACCGGACGAAGCAGAACTATGCCGAGTGGGAAGCAGACGGCGGCACTTATAAGATCTGGCTTGAGGATAATCAGTCACTGGAGGAAAAGCTGAAAGTGATCAGGGATAATCAGCTTGCAGGTGTCGCGGAGTGGAGGCTTGGCTGGGAGAATCCGAGCGTGTGGAGTCTTATACTTCAATATATAAGCTGACGGGCAGAATCACCGAAAATGAAAGAGACATCCTTCTTTTGCATATAATTATACATATGCGAAAGGAGGATGTTTTCTATTGAAAAAAAGAATCATGCTGACAATGTTGATCGGTGTTCTGCTGTGTCTGATCTTTGTGTGCCAGAAAGCGGGAGAATACCTCGGGCAGGGAATCAGGGCGGGCAGGGAGGCGTCGGGAACAGTAAAGCGGGAGGACAATCTTGTTGTCCTGGATCCGGGACACGGAGGAAAAGATCCAGGGAAAGTCGCGGTCAATGGCGTGGAGGAAAAGGATATTAATTTAAAGATCGCTCTTTTTACAAAAGAGTATCTTGAAGCTGAGGGAGTAGATGTGGTGATGACCAGGATTGAGGATGAGAGGCTGGCGGACACCCAGGTGGGAGATCTGAAGCAGAGGGTCAGCCTCATGAATTCACAGAATCCTGTCCTTGCGGTGAGCATCCATCAGAACAGTTATCATGAAGAGTCGGTGCGTGGCGCTCAGGTATTCTATTATGCGGATTCCGAGGAGGGGAAGGCAGCGGCGGAATGCCTGCAGAAAGCGCTGGCAGAGCTTGATCCGGATAATACGAAACAGATAAAGGCGAATAATACATACTATCTGCTGAAAAAGACGGAGGTGCCGGTGGTGATCGCAGAATGCGGATTCCTGAGCAATTCGGAGGAAGCCCGAAAGCTTGTTACGGAGGAATATCAGAGGGCGACAGCGGGTGCTGTGGCGGAGGGGGTGCTGCAGTATATCCGGAGTGTGGGCGCAGGCGCGCAAGGGCATCGAAAATAGTTTGTTTTTGTTATAAATAATGGTATAATATACGTTATGAAAACAATAGTAAAAAAGATAGACAAAAATCAAATAGACGATGAGGTCATTCGTGAGGCCGGAGACGTGCTGAAAAGAGGAGGGCTTGTTGCTTTTCCTACAGAGACGGTATACGGTCTGGGGGCCGATGCTCTGCAAGAGGAGGCGGCGAAGAAAACATACGAAGCAAAAGGCAGGCCCTCGGACAATCCGCTTATCGTGCATATCTCAGATTATGAGGATCTGAAAAAAATAGCGGTCAATATCCCGCCGGAGACGGACGCGCTTGCCGCCCATTTCTGGCCGGGACCGCTCACCATGATCTTTGAAAAGAGTGAGGCCGTTCCTTACGGCACGACGGGAGGTCTGGATACAGTTGCAGTCCGCATGCCCAGCGATCCGGTGGCGGCGGCGCTGATCAGGGCGGCGGGAGGATTTGTATCTGCGCCCAGCGCGAATACGTCCGGAAGACCGAGCCCGACTACGGCAGAGCATGTTCTGGAAGACCTGGACGGAAAAATCGATATGGTGATTGACGGGGGGAGTGTGGATATCGGCCTGGAGTCAACGATCCTTGATATGACGGTGGACCCGCCCATGATCCTGCGCCCGGGAGCGATCACTGCGGATATGTTTGAAGAAGTGATCGGACCGGTGAGCGTAGATGAGACGATCCTGGGAAGCGAGAGCAAAAAGGCTCCGAAAGCTCCGGGGATGAAATACCGGCATTATGCCCCAAAGGCGAAGCTGATCATTGTGGAAGGCGATCTGCGGGAAGAGATCCTGGCGATCCGCCAGCTTGCGTATGCAGCCCATCGGGATGGAAAAGACGTGGGTATAATAGCTACCGGTGAGACCCTTCCCTTCTATAAATACGGGATCGTGAAAAATATCGGGACTCGGGAGAATGAAAGATCGATCGCAAGGAATCTCTACAGTGTGCTCAGAGAATTCGACGAGGAAGATGTAGATACGATATACAGTGAATCCTTTGCCATGCAGGGGATCGGGAAAGCGATCATGAACCGGCTGGAAAAAGCGGCAGGGCATATGCGGATCCCGGCAGCGGCTATCACAAAGCGGCAGAAATACCGCAGAGTGATCTTTGTAAGCAGTGCTGATTCGGTGAGAGGACCGATGGCGGCAGAGCTTTTGAGAAATCAGGAACTTGAGCAGGAATATGTGATTGATTCCATGGGAATGGTGGTGCTGTTCCCGGAACCGGCAAATCAGAAGGCCGAGGCTATCATGAAGAGTGCCCAGATGACTCTGGAGGGACATGTTTCCAGACAGTTTGACGGAGAGGGACTTCAGGATGACACGCTGATATTGACGGTGGACGGAAATCAGAAGGAGAAGATCCTGGCAGAATATGATAACCTGAAGAATGTATACACGCTGAATGAATTTGTGGGAGATGATACGGAAATACCGGATCCCTATGGAAAACCGCTGACGGCATACGGAGAATGCTATGAAGTGCTTGCCCGGCTTGTAGGACAGCTTGCGGCCAGACTGAATCTTCTGGCAGAAGGAGAGGAATGATGGGAGAAGTACATGTGATGGACCATCCGCTGATCGAACATAAGATCAGCTATATTCGAAGAAAAGACGTGGGAACGAAAGAGTTCAGGGAAGTTGTTGGGGAGATCGCGCAGCTGATGTGCTATGAGGCTACGAGGGATCTTGAGATGCGGGAAGTGGAGATTGAGACGCCTGTTGCACATACGGTCGGAAGAAAACTGGATGGCAAGAAGCTGGCGATCGTTCCGATCCTCAGAGCAGGTATTGGAATGGTAGACGGCATGCTGGCGCTGATCCCTGCGGCGAAAGTAGGGCATATAGGGCTCTACCGCGACCCGGAAACACTTGAACCGGTGGAATATTACTGCAAGCTTCCGGCAGACTGTGAAGAGCGCAGGGTATTTGTTGTGGATCCGATGCTCGCCACGGGTGGCTCCAGTACGGCGGCGATCAGAATGCTGAAAGAAAAAGGTGTGAAAAATATACGGTTTCTCTGTATTATAGCAGCTCCGGAAGGAGTAAAGCGTATGAAAGAGGAGCATCCTGATGTGGATCTGTATATTGGCGCTCTCGATGAAAGACTGAACGACCACGGGTATATCGTGCCGGGACTGGGCGATGCGGGAGACCGTATTTTTGGTACAAAATAGAAGTGGATCTTGAGTAAAGATCTGTCTAAGCGGATAGACAGGAAAATGATAAAGGAGATGTCGTATGATGTCAGACAAGAGAACAGATTATCTGTCATGGGATGAATATTTTATGGGAGTTGCCATGCTTTCCGGCATGCGCTCCAAAGATCCGAATACACAGGTCGGGTGCTGTATCGTGAGCCAGGATAATAAGATCCTGTCCATGGGGTATAATGGATTCCCGATCGGATGCTCGGACGATGAATTCCCGTGGGCAAGAGAAGGGGATGACCCTCTGGAGACAAAGTATGTATATTCTACGCACAGTGAGCTGAATGCCATTCTGAATTATAATGGAGGAAGTCTTGCGGGAGCGAAACTGTATGTTTCTCTTTTTCCGTGCAACGAGTGCGCAAAAGCGATCATTCAATCGGGGATCAAAGAAGTGATCTACGACAGTGACAAATATGCGGATACATCCGGCGTGATCGCTTCCAAACGGATGATGGATGCGGCGGGAGTCAGATATCATCAGTATCACCGGACCGGAAGAAAGGTCGAGATTGAATTATAACTGCCGCAAAAAATGATCAGGGGAAGAGAGAAAATGAAGCGAATACTTTTAATGGTGATCAGAAATATCTTTATGGTGCCATATGCGTGGGTCAAACTATGCTACCGTGCAGCTCACGTGGATAAATACACGGAGGAGGATCTGTACCGCTTCCTGAGATGGATCGATCTCCATGCCAATAAGGGAGGGAATGTGACGATTGATGTGCATGGCCTGGAAAATCTTCCGGAAAAGAACGGATTTATGTTTTTCCCGAACCATCAGGGTCTTTATGATGTTCTGGCTGTGATCGAAGCCTGCCCGCGCCCTTTTTCTGTTGTTGCTAAAAAGGAGATTAAAGATATTCCGTTTCTGAAGCAGGTGTTTGCCTGTATGCGGGCCTATATGATCGACAGAGAAGATGTCCGTCAAGCGATGCAGGTGATCATTGATGTTACAAAAGAGGTAAAAAAAGGAAGAAATTATCTTATATTTGCGGAGGGAACGCGGTCAAAACAGGGAAATCATCTTGGAACATTCAAGGGAGGAAGCTTTAAGTCGGCAACAAAAGCGCAGTGTCCGATCGTTCCGGTTGCATTGATCGATTCATTTAAACCGTTCGATACAAATTCGGCAAAGCCGGTTACAGTACAGGTGCATTTTTTGAAGCCGATGATGTATGAAGACTATGAAGATATGAAGACAACGGAAATAGCTGCTCTTGTGCAGAAAAGGATCCAGGAAACGATTGACAAAAATGTTTCCCGGACAATGTGAGCACAAGTGAAAGAAGACAGGAGTGCGGGGAATTATTTAAGGACAGGGAAATTTGAAAAAATGTAAAAATACCGTTGACATCAAGGACGCTGTTTAGTATAATAATCTCTGCACTGTTGGTGCTAAAATTGAATATCAGCTGCAGTACACAGACCGCAGTCGAATTCAGAATCGGGAGAAATACTCAAGAGGCTGAAGAGGCGCCCCTGCTAAGGGTGTAGGTCGGGAAACCGGCGCGAGGGTTCAAATCCCTCTTTCTCCGTTTGATGTTATCCGGAAACTACTGGAGAGAGCCAGTAGTTTTTCCACGTTCAACGTAAAGTTGTGGGTAATGTCAGGTGAAAATACCATATATAGTGATCGCAAATAAATTTGAAAAACTTGTAAAAAATAGTTGACAAATGATATGCGAAAGTGGTATTATATTTGAGCTGGCTCGTGAGAGACAGACAAGAAAAAAGAAAAATAAAAAAGTTCTTGACAAAGCGAAAGAGATTTGATAAAATATCAAAGCTGTCGCAAAGAAAGAATGACAGGAACCTTGATAACTGAACAATAGACAACAACCCTTGAAAATTTCTTTGAAGAGAAAATTTTTCGAACAGCGGAGACCGCGCGAGCACAGCGATGGTCCGGAGAATTTATTTTCCGGAAACAACGCGAGCGAGCATTGGCGGAGCCAACGAAGCGAGGAACTTTGTTCTGAGCTTGGGGAGCGGTCGAAGCGGAACCAAACAACAGTAAAAAGGGAAGAATTAGCTAGTAGTTAGTTCTGAACTTGG
>ERZ1090868.1928-NODE-1930-length-10595-cov-6.891651_pt1 | contig 10595 bp, 7 predicted proteins | sample MGYA00478475_ERZ1090868 | MGnify/ENA primary metagenome ERZ1090868 (study PRJEB33644, sample SAMEA5815747) | chicken gut metagenome | biome: Chicken; feature: Gastrointestinal Tract; material: Caecum | place: Ireland | collected 2019-01-01 | study: A study of the...
GTTCCCAACATTGCATTGTGTGAGCAACTCAAAAATGAGTTTGACTTATGTTATATAGGCACAGACGGCATAGAACGGGACTTATGCCGCGACAGCGGCGTGCCGTTTTATACATTTGACGGAGTTAAACTTGTGCGAGGCAAAGTACTTTGCAACCTTTCGATACCGGTCAAACTGCACAAAAGCGTCAAAGAATGTATGGAGATCTTAAACCAGACCAAACCCGACCTTTTATTCTGCAAAGGCGGTTATGTTTCATATCCTCCTGCCGTTGCTGCGGCAAAAATGGGGATACCTGTTCTTACCCATGAATCTGACGTAAGCATGGGGCTTGCAAACAAACTCATAGCGGGAAAATGCAGACGCGTGCTGACTGCCTTCCCCAATACTGCCGTAAAGATTAAAAACGGTATTTATACGGGTACGCCCATACGGCGCGAGCTGTTCGGGCGTGACAGAATAATGGCAAAGCGTGCATTCGGATGCGATTTGCGCCCTACGGTGCTTGTATTCGGCGGCGGAAGCGGCTCAAAAGCAATCAATGACTGTCTGCGAGGATGTATTACCGAGCTTTGCAGAAAATACAATATTCTGCATGTATGCGGCAAGGGTAATGTAGTATATTCAAGTCTGTACGGCTATAAGCAGCTTGAATTTTCCGACGATATGGGCGAAGTTTATGCCTGCGCCGATTATGCGGTGTCACGTTGCGGAGCAAACGCCGCAAACGAACTGATTGCTTTGAAAATACCCACACTATTTATTCCGCTTGAAAACGGCGCCAGCCGCGGCGACCAAATAGACAATGCACTTTATTTTTATGAGCGCGGGTTATGCAAAATTCTGCGCGAGTGTGATATGACGCCTGCTTCGCTTCAAGGAGCGATAGACGAACTTATTTCGGATAAAAAATTAAAAACCGCGCTCAAAGAGAATACCTTCAAACGCGGCAACGAGAGAATTATTCAGGAAATTAAATGTGCGCTAAATGAGTCCTTCAATTAAAATTTTGAGTCCTATTGCAAGCAAAACAATTCCGCCGAGGATCTGAGCGATACCTGTTTTACGCTCAAACAGTTTGCCAACGCGCGAGCCGATGAGCACGCCAACCGCCACTATCAATACGGTAGTGGCGCCTATTATGCCTGTATAGCCCCAGATTGTAACCTCGGTTATACCCTCACTATACATGGCAATAAAGCTCACTCCGACGGCGAGGGCGTCGATACTTGTTGCAATGCCTTGCACAAGTACTTCGGCGATATTAAATTTCTTTGGCGTGAGCTGCTCCCCGGGTTTTCGCATTTCAAGCACGGCATCCACTATCATTTTTCCGCCGATGAACAGCAATAATATAAAAGCAACCCAATGGTCAAACCTGTCGATTATAGACGTATCTATCGCCTGTGAAAGAGCAAACGCAATAAAAAATCCGACAAGCGGCATAGCCATCTGAAATGCGCCGAAAAGAAGGGCTATTGTGCCGCCCTTCTTTTTGTTGAGATCCCTGTAACACATGCCGTCGCAAATCGATACGGCAAAGGCGTCCATGGCGAGGGATACGCCGATTAAGAACACCTGTAAAACCAATTGCCAACTCCACATAAAACTATTATAAAATACAAGCTGTCGTTTGTAAATATTAAAGCATATATAATTATACAAAAAAATAAAAAATTTTTGCGAAACACCCCAAAAATAGTTTGCTTTTTATTTAAATTAAAGTATAATAATAAAGCTGTTGATGAGGTGTAGCGCAGTTTGGTAGCGCGTCTGGTTAGGGACCAGAAGGTCGTGGGTTCAAGTCCCGTCACCTCAACCACAAAAGAAGGGAAGTCATTTTGGCTTCCCTTCTTTTGTGGTTTGAATTCTTGAATACTGGACTTGAGGGGAGGCAAGAAAATAAATTTTATTTATTTTCGCAGATCGGAGGGCTCTACCGACGACTTGACAGCCCTCGACTTGGGCTGTCAACCGTGCGCCGCGCACAAGCGGCAAGTCCCGTCACCTCAACCACAAAAAGGGCACAGAAGTAAATTCTGTGCCCTTTTTGTGTGTCGTTTCAATCCCTTAATTTAATTTTTTTGCGCCTTAGCTCACCGTCGCGCTCGATAACTCCGTTTAGAATCTCAACAGCCGAAGCAATTATTTTTTCAGCTGTTTTTATTCCCTCATCGTCGGACTGCTCTCTTTTGCCGTACTTATAAGGCGAAAGTTCCGCACGCGCACCCTGTATGAGCGATGAAATCTTGCCAAAGTCGGAATAGCGCTCTTTTTCCGAGAGCATTGTCGCCGTATATGCAAGACTATCCGCTTTATATATTGCACGTGTAACGCTCTTTATAAAATCCATACGCTTTGCATTAGTATCGATATCTGCCATATCTGTTTGCAAAGCACTAAGTTTCTTTTTAAATTCGCTGTGTTTAGGCAGACGGGTGTATTTATGCAATAGCGCCAACAAAATAATGCTGACGATAATTATTGCGCCATAAACACAGTACTGTATTATGATATTTAGAGTTTGAGAATTTATCTGCACTGATCCTGCTTGCGAAGATGCGATTGCTGCCAACAGAAAGTTATTCATCAGTCCCCTCCTTTTTGCAAGAATCGATTTTTACCTTGCGCGAAGACGGTTCACCGCCGCAATTGCGCACAGCCTTATAAATAATCTGCCTGACATCATTTTTAGCGTTGCCGTAATTTTCGGTAGATGCCCATGCATAAGCCGTACACTTAATTGTATCTTCGCCGAAAGTATCTATTGAAACAGAGGGTTCCGGCGTATTGATAATATTTTCGCTGGCATACAATTCCTTGACAATACTCTGCGAAATCAGACCGGCATCGGCACTATAAGAGATATAGAAAGGCAGTTCAACGCGCCTTAACGGCATATTGCTTTCATTGACGAGTGTTTGCGAAAGAACATCGCTGTTTGGAATGATGACTTCCTCGTTATTGAACGTTAAAATTTTCGTGTTAAACAGCCTGATGTCTTGCACGGTTCCTTCCCGACCGTTTATCATAATCACATCGCCTTTTTTAAAAGGCTTTGTAAAAATGATTATAACTCCGTTTGCGAGACTTGCAAGACTGTCCTGCAATGCAAGGGCAATTGCGAGAGCGATAGCAGAAAAGGCTGCAATTATGCCCGCAGTAGATATTCCCAATGAGCTTGCCACTACTATTACAAGAACAACATATAAAATTACAGTAATAACAGAGATAACGAACGTAGCCGCAGCATTGTCTAACCTGCTTTTGAGTGCGACGCGCCTGACAATCATACGCACTATTTTTAAAATAACCAACCCGAGCAGAGCAAATGCTATCGTGCGTACTATCGTAAGTCCGCCGTCGCTTGCAAAGCGTGAGAAAAAGGCGACTATTTCATTCCATAAATTTTCCACACATGGTCTCCTTATAAATTGTTTTTAAGGCAGCCGTCCGTCGGGCGGCTGCCTTAAATATAATTATTGACTTTTGTTAAGCAACCGATACGCTGCCATTGTTGTTTGTAATTACAACATCTGTGCCATTAAAATCAAGTGTAAGCGTTTTTACGTTGCCGTTTATTGAAACTTCATATCCGTCGCACATTACACCGTTGAGAAGATACAGCGGCGCACCTTCTTTTACGACACAGCTGAGAGTGCCTTGACCTATCTGAGTTTCTTCTATGTTAAAATCACTGTAATCCCAATCGGAAACGTCATAAACTTCGGTATTGCCCGAACTGCCAACCGTTACATTTACAGAAACACGATCGCCGTCGAGGGTAAGCGTACATCTTACCGTGCCTCCTGCGGCAAAATCGAAAGCCGTAAAGTAAATCTGCAACTTACCGTCCTCGCTGAGCTGAACGGAAGGCGTTCTTATTACACCGTTGATTGTAGTTGTAAGCGAAACCTGCTCATTTACGCCTCCAACGGTAGCGGACACGCCGATTGTGATGTCTGTATCGTCATCGACAGAAACAATGTATGTGCCCACAAATGAGGATAAATCAGTATCTATTTTATTGCTGTATATCGTCTGCGAATCTCCGGATGCAACGGTAACCTGTCCGCCCGTGAAAGTTGCGGTGTGAACAGCATTTGACCGCATAAACGTGACGACAACCTCGCCGGGGTTTGAAACAATGCCGGTGACATTTACATCTACGCCGTTATAGTTGACAGATCCATCGGAGCCGAGAATAATATATTCGCTTCCGTTGCTGTACATGCCTATAACTTCGGCAAGGTCGGGAATGCAGTAAACGAGCGAGTCATACGTTGCATAAAGTCTGTCAACTATTTCAACAATATAGTTCTGACCGTCGACCGCATATACAAGCGTGATGGTTTCCGTTCCTCCGCTTACGCCTATGTGAATCGAATAATCATTCCTGTCAACTTTGAGCAAATTTGTATTGCCTGTTGACGCGTCATAGGATGAAAGGTTAAGTCCGCCCTCTTCATCTATGCTTATCGAAGACTGAACATATCGACCATCGTAGACAAACGTTGTACCAAACAACTCTTCGAAAGTATTTTGCGCAACATAGAATCTGCTTTGCTCGTCGGAAGTGGAAATATTGCCCGAGCTGTCGATATCTACAGCCTCCAATACAGCATCGAGACCTGTCGACGACGGGAACAGGGTATAACGATTGTAATGTGAATCGGGAACCATTTCCCCCTCGTTGATCGTTACATAGAGCTCCGGGGTATCGGTTGTGCGCACGGCGCCATAACCCCACGAGAAGTAATAGCTGTCTGCGCCGTCGACAGTAACTATTCCCGTTTCAAAATTGAAACGAAGCGTTTCGGGAGTCAACCCGCCGGTAGTAAAATAGTCGTCGCCTTCGTTTAAAGCCTGTGTCATGGTTTCTATCGCCGTGGGCAGATAATCTTCGGTGAGGTAAGTTGAATACGCAGCGTAGCTGCCGCCGGTACCAACGATAGTCCAATAAATGCCTTGGGTATTGATAAGAGCCAAATTAAACGTAACACTGCCCGAAGTGCCGAGACCTGAGTCTGTATAGGAATATGCAATCGTCCCGAGGTCTTCAAGATAGGTGAACCTGCTGCCTGTACCCGGGCGGACATCATCGCCGTCTACATCTTTTGTAGTTATAGTAAGGGCATAGTCTTCGTCAATAGTAAGAATTTCAGAATTGGATGTAAAAGTCTGCACAAACTGGCGCTTGGCATTTTCACGGAAATAATAACCGCTGCGCTGCGATCTGTTGGATTCCATATAAAAAACATCTTCGGAACCTTCGACCGCGCGGATTACATAAGTGTAATCGTTTGCTGTGCCCGGAACGGTAAAGGAATATACAAGCTCTCCGTCATCAATGTAGTGAGAAAGCTGATATGAAGTGCCTTCAAAAATTATATTCTGGTCATCATTGAATACAACATCGCCGCCATTTGCAAGGTTGGTGCCTATTGACCACTCACCTTCTCCGTTTTCATCGCCGGGCAACCACTCAGGATTGTATGCGGCATAAACTTCCGAACCTTCAAGCGAGACGAGCTTGGTTTCTTCGTTTGTATATATAAGCGCACGTTCAACCGAAGTATCCTCGTCGCGGAACCAAATGCCCGCGCCGAAAGCGCCAAATCCCGCAGTTGCCGTCATTTCCTGTCCCTGATAGGTTACGGTGCTGTTGACGAGATCAATGCTCAGCTCTTCTCCTTCTGCATTTAAATACATCGAGGAAAATACAGGGGTGTAAGCTTCAACTTCAAGCGTGCCCATGGATGTACCGTCATTCATATAGACTGCTTCACCGCTGTAATAGAAGAAATAATTTGTTTCAGGCACATAGAACGTTATGCCGTAATTTTCGCCCTGGCTTTCAAAAATGGTTACAGCCTGATAAGGTTCAGCGGTAGTTACCCCTGAACGGTTGCACACCCTCCAACTGAAATAACCTTCGTCATCTACGGTATCGGAAATAACGTAATAATACGAAGTTTCATCGGCGCTATACCATGCGCCGGCATACCTTGATGCCTCGACAAGGAAAGTGCTGTAAAGCTGATTGTCGGCTACGGAAATCATTTCTAACGCACCGGCATCGTTAAGGGAAATAGTGTAATCTACTCCGTCTACGGTACATGAAATTACGATTTCAGCATCTGCGCCTGTAACATCTGTAATTTCAAAAGACTGAGTTCCCTCCAACGTACCTTCGGCAAGATTTAAAACGCCGGCTTCGCTTACCCAATCGAAAAGCGCATAAGCGCCGAGTGCCTCGGTAAAATCCGTGTCATTATCGTCCGGCGGATCTACAATGCCGGGATCGTCGGGGTCAGGCGGATTGTTTACTTCACCGTTCGTGCAAGCGCATATTACGCCTGCGCCGAGAGAGAGTACCCCTGCCAAAAGCAGTGCAAATTTTTTCATCGTATGTCAAATCCTCCAAAAAAGATAAACGTAACTAAATCTTACATTTATTAATTTTTCATGAATTATTATACAAAATACAGCCTTGATTTGTCAATCGTTTGGAGCACGGCAGAGCAAATCAGCTATCGTATGTACTTAAATAAAGTATCAGTTTTGCTTAATTATCTGATATTTTTTATCATCATGCGGATTATTTCCTCGTCAGTCTCGCGCATACCGTTACGGGCGAGATCACCGACGTTGCGTATGGTGTTCTCAACTCCTTTTTCAAGTATGCCGTCGCCGCCGAGAAACTCGCTGCCACGCGCATTCATCTCCATTGCGACAAGCCCGGCCTCTACCGCCGATGCAACTTTCGCCGCGCAGCTTGATTTAGCGCCGTCGCATATGACGCCTGACTCTATCGCCAGCGCATTCACCACAGTATGAGCAATCTGGTCATAGCCGCCGCCGCGCAGATAGCATACTCCCGCACCCGCTCCGCAGCCGGCGCTTACCGCTCCGCAATACGCCGAAAGGCAGCCTATGCCCGCCTTTAAATGTATAGTTACCAGATCGGAAACAACGAGGGCGCGCAACAGCTTTTCACGCGAGGAGTTGAAATGTTTTGCGTAAACGACAACGGGCAAAGACGCCGTCATGCCTTGGTTGCCGCTGCCAGAAACGATGACGACGGGCAGTTCGCATCCGTTCATGCGCGCATCGGATCCCGCAGCCGCAGTAGCTTTGGCTCGATTGTGTACGTCGTCGCCGAAAGCATCGATTAAAATTTTTCCGATGCGGGCGCCGTAATCATTTTTCAACCCCTCTTTGGCTATCGCGCTGTTATATTCAATCTGTCTTTCAAGCATGTCCTCAACATCGGCAAGGTCAACGCAATCAGCAAAGTCGACAATATCCTGCACTGTAAGGTCGCTTTTAAATTGAGCGAGTACACCGGTACGTTCTTCGGAAGCGTCTTTATCAAACAGAACTTCACCGTTCCTCTCTATGCGCACGACGTTAGTATGACTGCCTGTAATGCGCACGAGGGAATATTCATGACCGCTGTAACAGGTTATGCCTATATCAAATACACACCCTGTGTCTGATTGCTCTACGGAAACAACGCCGCGTGAGAGATAATTGCTTATGTTTACCCTGTCGTTTTGTGTTATGCCGGCAAGGACTTCAAGTTTAGCCTCCTCGTTGCCTGCAACAATCCCCGCGGCTACCGCGGCAGGTATTCCGCGCATACCGTCGGTGTTGGGCACGATAACGCTCTTTACATTCTTTAAAATATTTCCGCTGACGGCGACGTCTACCTTGTCAGGGATTGCGCCCAATGTTTTGCGGGCGAGAGCTGCGGCATACGCCACGGCGACAGGTTCGGTGCAGCCCATTGCAGGGACGAGTTCGTCCCTTAAAACGGCAAGACATCCTTGGTAAATCTCTTTTTTCATACAATCAGCATACTGCCAAAAGCAGTCAAATGTCAAGCAAAACGGGGGTATAACAATCGCATATGCTAAACATTAATATAATATATGTCACGCACGCGCGCGACATATCATAATAACTTGACAGCGGGCGCATCGTTGCGTATAATTTATTAATAAATGCATAAATGCACAAATACGGAGGCAAAGATTATGACACCGACAGTCAGACGGCTGCACATGTGGTATGGCATATTTCTTGCAGTATTCACGATTATTGTAGGAATATTGTTCATATCACAGGCTGCCGACATTTATTACAGCGGCGTCGGATACTCGCGTGAGCTCGTGGTCGAGCGATGCACGTCGATAGCCGCTCCGTTCTGGATATGGGTTGCGGCGGTAATCGCAGGCGGAATTATCTGGACGGTCTTCCCAGAAGACAAGAAAAAGTTAAAGCGATTGCCTGACGCGCGCGGCGATGCCGAAAGATTTTATAAGCTTGCGGCGAAGGAGAGCGACAAGCCGGGCTTCGATGAGGCGGCTCAGGCAGTTGCCCGCGACGCAAAGATAAGAAAGATTGTATGGCTGAGCTGCATGGGCGTGTGCCTTGTGTGCGCAGCCGTGGGAATGGCGTTTTTGTTCAACCTCCCCTCCTATCCTTCCGACCCCAACGATGCTATTTTAGGGCTCGTGCGCAGCGTATTGCCCTGCGTTCTCGTTGCTTTTGCCGCATGTATCGGCGCGACGATTTACGACGGCATAGCCGCAAAAAAGGTTCTTCCCCACGTAAAAAAGATGCTCGCCCTCGGGGGGCGCTCGCAGGAGCAGGCGCAACCGGGAAAGATTGCGCTCGCACTGCAATCGCCAGTCACTCTTCTTATTGTGAGAATAGCCATTATTATAGTTGCTATCGTATTTATTGTTTTAGGCGTATTCAACGGCGGAATGAACGATGTTCTTATTAAGGCAATCAATATCTGTACAGAGTGTATCGGAATGGGGTGAGGCTAATGAAAAATTTTTTGATTAAAACGGGCGGATTTTTTAAAAAAATCGGTCTTTGGATAAAAAACCATGCGCCGACGAGGCGGAGAATAATTCAACTCTATGCAGCATTACTCACAAATGCAAATATAAAAGGTCTTTTTTCGGGTATGCTCTATGGCGGCGGAACAAAAAATGTGTGTGTTCCCGGATTAAACTGTTATTCATGCCCAAGCACCGTTGCTTCTTGCCCCCTCGGAGCCTTGCAAAATGCGTTAGCCGGTTCAGGGACAAAAACACCGGTTTATATTTTAGGCATACTTGCACTACTCGGAATAATGTTGGGAAGAGTTATATGTGGTTTTCTTTGTCCTACCGGGCTTATACAAGACTTACTCTATAAAATAAAGACACCAAAGTTAAAGAAAAATAAAATAACGCGTATACTTTCTTATTTCAAGTATGTGCTTCTTGTCGGCCTTGTAGTTGCAATTCCCCTTGCGTATATGTTGCAGAATACTCCTGTTCCCGGGTTCTGTAAATATATCTGCCCGTCAGGGACACTTGGTGGAGCGATACTCCTGCTTTTAAACCCTGCAAACGCTTCGTACTTCGATATGCTGGGAGGGTTATTTACATGGAAGTTTGCTGTTCTGATCGTCATTCTAGTGGCGAGCGTGTTCATTTACCGCCCCTTCTGCCGCTTTATATGCCCCCTCGGCGCGATTTACGGCTTCTTCAATAAAATTGCGCTACTCGGCGTTAAAGTCGATAAAGATAAATGTACCGACTGCGGACTGTGCGTTGCACACTGCAAAATGGACATAAAGCACGTGGGCGATCATGAATGCATAAATTGTGGTGAATGTATTAAGGTTTGCCCCACGAAAGCAATTGTTTGGAAGGGCTCTTCGATATTTGTAAAGCCCAACGATATTGAAAACGATTTAGCTGTAAAAGTTCCCCTGACAAACTTTGTTCAGCCTGTTGCGGCAGGTGCAGGCGGCGAGGGCGACAGCGTTGTCCTTTCGCAGGCGACTGAAATACGGACGCCCGTCGCGGCTACGGCAGGCGCACCAGCCGCGCCTATGCGCAAAATCTACCGCAAAAGACCTTACATAGGGCCCAAAGGACAGCAGATATTAAAAATTGTTGCAGTTGTACTTGCTTCCTTATTGCTTGTTGGAGCAATTGTATATTACAATTTCTTTGATTCAAGCGCAAGGGAAAGAATTGTAATAGCCGTCGGCGAAGATTGTCCCGAATTTTCAATACCTATATTAAATGGCGAAGAAGGCGACACTTACGAACTTGAAGATTCCCGAGGAAGAATTACAATCTTAAACTTCTGGGGAACATGGTGCGGCCCGTGCGTGCGCGAATTACCGGAATTTGAAGAGATTGCAAATAACTATGCTGACAACGTAACGGTTATTGCCATTGGAGATTATTACGAGTCACGCGAAACCGTACTGAATTTCATTCCGAGCGAAATAGGTTCACAAGGCAAAACAGACTGGTCTGATTGGACGCTTACATTTGCTCACGATGTGGAACAACAAGACGGCTCTTCCGTATACGAACTTCTTGGCGGCGTAAACGCTTATCCGATGACATTGATTCTCGATGAAAACGGGGTAATATCGTTTATCCGTGAAGGCAGTTTATCATATGAAGAACTTGAAAGTCAGGTACTTACTATTTTAAATAATGCTGAATAAGCTTTTAAATCGCTTTTCATTTAATATTTTTATGGCACTACAATAATTTATTTCATCC
>ERZ1090868.1930-NODE-1932-length-10589-cov-4.967439_pt1 | contig 10589 bp, 9 predicted proteins | sample MGYA00478475_ERZ1090868 | MGnify/ENA primary metagenome ERZ1090868 (study PRJEB33644, sample SAMEA5815747) | chicken gut metagenome | biome: Chicken; feature: Gastrointestinal Tract; material: Caecum | place: Ireland | collected 2019-01-01 | study: A study of the...
TACACTTATGCGATCGTCGGCAGCGTCAGATGTGTATAAGAGACAGGCTCAGCTTATGGGATAATTCTTCCCGCACCAACTCATTGAGGGACTTGCCGAAAATATTGGTGTCCCAGATTTTTTCCGGCTGCTCCTCAAATTCACTGAGCAGATAGTGCACCAATTCTTCCGACTGCTTTTCGGTTCCCACAATCGGATTGACTTCTGCTTTGATATTGGCGCGCATCAGATGGATCGACGGCGCAGATGCACGCAGGCGCACGCCGTATCGACCACCCTGCCGTACAATTTCCGGCGCTTCCAGCGTCAATTCATCCACCGACGGCATTACCACGCCATATCCGGTCTGATAGACCTGATCCAGTGCGCCGTGCAGTCGCTCATACTTCCGTTTAATCTCGGCAAAATCGCTTAGCACAGAAATCAGATCCGCAGCGTCCCGAATATGAATTTTGGTTTGCTGCCCAACGATCTCATAAAAGACCTGTTCCGGAATTTCAATGCTGATGCTGGCTTTGCCGCTGCCCAGCGCCATCTGATCGACATGCACCCGCCCGACATATTCGTTTTCCCCGATGCGATCACAGATCGTGCGGATGTCGCGCATTTTCTCATTGCCCTGCGCGGCAGAACGAACGGATTGATAGATGCTCTGACGAACTGCATGCTGCGGCGGCAACGCGCCGATATACCGCGGCAAAGTAAACGCAATTTCGCACACCGGGAATTCATACAGAACGCGCTGCATGATATCCGCAATATCATTTTCGTCCAGTTCAAGGCAGTTGACCGCCAACGGCTCTACCTGATACTGGCTTCGCAGCGCATCACAAACCGCTTTTGCGTGTTCGCCCTCCGGTTCCGCCGAATTGACCAGCACAAGAAACGGTTTGCCGAGTGCGCGCAGTTCTTCAATCACGCGCTGTTCCGCAGGCACATAGTTTTCCCGTGGAATTTCGGTGAAGCTGCCGTCGGTCGTCACCACAAGGCCGATCGTAGAATGCTCTCCGATCACTTTGTTGGTGCCGGTTTCCGCAGCCTCCGCAAGCGTCATCGGTTCCTCTCGCCATGGCGTGGAAACCATGCGCGGCATATCGTCTTCCATGCCGCCCAATGCGCCATCGACCAAATAGCCGACACAATCCACCAGACGAATCCGGCACATTCCGCCATCTGGCAATGCAATTTCTGCCGCTTCCTCCGGGACGAACTTTGGTTCTGCGGTCATAATGGTCCGTCCGGCTCCCGATTGCGGCAATTCATCCCGCGCCCGCTCTCTTTTATACATATTATCCATACCGGGCAGCACCATGGTTTCCATGAATCGCTTGATCAGCGTGGATTTGCCGGTGCGCACCGGCCCGACCACCCCGATATAGATATCGCCGCCGGTGCGCGCGCTGATCTGATTATAGATTTGATGATCCAAAATTTCCCCGCCTTTCATACCTGCATTGGTATCAGCAATACCATGTGGGAAACGCCGGTGGCATCTGCCGGCAAGTCGTTAACACGGCGAATTTCCTCCATGGTCGTGCCGCAATCCTTTGCAATTTCCCATAGCTGCTGCTCCTCTTGAATATACCGCAGCAACAGAGTTGAATCTGCTGCTTTCTGCTCTGATTCTCCCGCTTCAAGCGATGTAATATGCCGGAAGGCAACCCGTTCTTCTGCGGTGGCCATACCGGCTGCCGTGACATTGCACAGCACCCCGGTTTCTCCGGCTGCGGAAGCCCGCACGGTCAGCGAGATGTCGGACAGCTCCCCTGAGACAAGACATGGCATAGTCAGCGGCACCAAACGATCCACTGCATATAATTGCTGTTCATCACTCAGATAAAGCACATGTATCGCTGCAGTAATTTGTAAATCTCCCTTCGCACTGTGCTTTGCGCTGCAGCAAATGGCTTGTGCTGAAATGATATGCGCGGCATGCTGCGCGGTTTGGAGGGTTTCCGATGCTTCCGCTGTGAAGGAAACGCATGGCGGCATAGAATGCAGCAGGGTTTTCTCTTCGCTCGTCTGTAGCGTTCGTCCCGGCAGATAGAGATCTTTGATTTGACAGAGTGTTTTCGTCCGCCGGACAGTAATTAACGCGGTGACAGATACCGTATAGGAAAGCAGACCATCCTGTTCAAGACGGCTGTCAATCTCCCGCACAGCCAACTGCGCACAAACGGCATCCTGCTCTTCTACTTCCGACATTTCCAAAATCTGCGTAAACGGAGTGGTGTTGGACAAAATACGCACCGCGTCATCTTCCTGCATGGCGAGGCACTGGATTTCAGCCTCTCCTTTCAGAACAATTTTCCCGCGCATCGCCCGGCACTCTGACACACGCAAGAGACAGTTGGTGTGCAGAATCGATAGTCCATCCGCGTCCTGCATCGAGACATCGTCCAACACGGTAATCGGATACGCGCGCACCTGTTCGGTCAGCGTTACCGTTTGCATTTCACTGAGCAGTTCTACCTGCTTTTCCTGTGTTCCTTCTGTGATCTCACACTGTGTTTGGCAGTAACCTTCAATGAAAAAGCAGAGCTGCACTTTTACATTCAGTTTACGGCTGTTGACCGCCACCACATCTACCGCTGCCACCTGACATCTCACCATGCAGACGGTTTCTGCGTCAACCCCTTCGCATTCTTCGATATGTGCGAAGCTAACCGGAACCGATAAACGGCGAAGTCCTTCCCCCTTTTCCGGTTCATACACCACAACGACCTGTACCATGCCGGATGCAAGCAATCTGCCGCTTTGCGGTGTTTGATCCCGCACCGCCGCCGTACCATATGCACAGACGATCCTTCCGATATCCGGAAAGGTATCCGGCACGATTGAGTCGGCGGTTTCACTACAGGTCGATATTCGCGCGAGCCGCTTATCATAGTAATGGATGCTTGTTTGATTTAGTTCCATTGGTGCTGTCTCCTCCTTTTCACTGCGCTCCTATCTAACAATATGTCCCCTTGTAGTGAAATATGAGAAGAATCCAAGGATTGTTTATTCCTCAACGCATACGAAAAGCCCGGTTCATCAGGCAACTGAACCGGGCTTGCAAAACAATATTTGAAGTGACAATACCAAAATAGAAAACGAATGTTTTTTCAGAGCAGCATTTCCAGCGGTGCATCACAATACGGGCAGCGCTCGCCCACCTTTCCTTCCAACGGCAAATAAGGTTCGGTCTTGGTGATGCACTTATGATTGGAGCACTTAACGCCGTGTGCGCCGATCTCCTGATGTCCTGCGCGGATAAACGGCAGCTTGGACAGCGTCAGCAGCAGTGCCATACGGCCAAACATACCGAACCGTGCCTGCCGGAAGTAAACGGCGCGCGGGTCATCATCCACGTCCTGCGCGATTTCATCCACGCGCGGTAGAGGATGCAGCACCAGCATATCCTTTTTGGCGCGCTTGAGTTTTTCCGCCGTCAGCTGATAATTGCCTTCCAGATTCTGATATTCCTCTGCGGTGACAAACCGTTCACGCTGGATTCGCGTCATATACAGCACATCGAGCTCGGGCAGCGCTTCGTCAATGCTCTTGACCTCGCAATACGGCATATTGTGCTCTTTCAGGAACTGGATCATATAATCCGGCAGTCCCAACACATCCGGCGCAATCAGATAAATTTGCACATTGTGATATCGCTCAAGAAAGTGCAGCAGAGAATGCACCGTGCGTCCGTATTTCAAATCGCCGCACAAGCCGATCTTCATATCGTCCGCTGAACCACGCATGCGTAGAATGGTGACCATATCCGTCAGCGTCTGTGTCGGGTGCAGATGTCCGCCGTCTCCTGCGTTAATAATCGGTACCGACGAATACATGGATGCCGCTTTGGCTGCACCCTCGCGCGGGTTGCGCATGACGATCATATCCGCATAGCTGGAAACCATATTGATCGTGTCTTTTAGAGTTTCACCTTTTGTTGTAGAAGAGGAACCCGGGTCGGAAAAGCCAACCACACTGCCACCCAAGCGCATCATCGCGGTGGAAAACGACAGATTGGTTCTGGTGGAGGGCTCGTAAAACAAGCTGCCCAACACCTTACCGCGACAGGCGTCCGTATAACCCTCGGGGCGGTCAATGATGTTCGTGGTCAGCTTATATAGATCAGAAAACTCTTTTTCTGTCAGATCGCACAAATCAATGATATGACGCATTTGGAAGATCCATCCCCTTATCTTTCTTTTCTCTGCTTATCATACCACAGAGCAAAACGAAAGAAAAGGCTTATTTCCGCATTGCCTCAATTGGATCAAGTCGCGCAGCACGCACAGCCGGCAGTAGGCCGGCAGCAATGCCACAGCAAAGGCACAGCGCAAAAAGTCCTGCCATCATGCGCCAATCCGGCAAAAGCGCAATCGTGCTGAAAAGCACGGCCAGCACAACGCCCATGCCACACAGACCGCCCAACGCGCACAGCAGCGCGGATTGCAATAAAAATATCCGTCGAATATCGCGGGTCTGCGCACCGAGAGCGAGCAGAATACCAATCTCTCCTGTCTTTTCATACGCTGCCGCCAGCATGCTGCATAGCACACCAATCAGTGCAACACACAGTGTAATCGCACCCACCACAGCAAACAGCACCACTCCGAGATTTGTCAGACGTTTTACCGTATCCACCATACCCGACATATTCTGTACGCGAACCGTTCCGTCTACTTGACCATATCCAGTGAGATATCGTGAAATCCGGTCGCTGACAGAGGATAAATCCGCTTGTGCCGCGCATTGCACAAAAACCTGATCGGCGTTGTCCTGCGCAGTTGCCAAACAGCTATACGGAATATAGACCAGATGCGGCGCAAAGGATGCTGCCAGCGATCCAAATGCACTTGTCTGTTCCTTTACCACCCCGCATACGGTAAAATATTGATCCTGTCCATCCAGACGTACCCGGATGGAGCGGCCGACAATGTTATCCCGTCCATACAAGGCGCGTGCCAGTTCATCCCCAACAACTGCGACCGGCTTGGCATAATCCGCTTGCTGTGCGCTTAGCAGCGTTCCCGCTACCAGTTCCAGCTGCATCACCTCTCCCAGCCGTTCATCCGCTCCCAGAAAAAGCACATCCGTACTGGCATGCCCGGCCCACACCGAGCCGGACTTTGCTTTGATTGGCATCACACTATCAATCTCTGCTACCGCTTGCTCCATTCGATCAGCAAGTTCTGAGGATAACGGATTGCCCGCGCCATGATCCTCTAAATATACTGTAAGCCCGCTGACGCCGAGCGTCTTCAGCCCATCACTCACCTTTTCCTGTCCCAGTAGTCCAATCGCTGCGATCAGCAGCAGCGCCCCGGTTCCAACGGCAACGGACAATGCACACAAAATGGTGCGAAGCGGGTTTTCCCGTAAATTGCCGATAGCCAGCCGTAGCAGATCAGGCACTCTCATACTGCCACCTCGACCAAGTCTCCATCCTCCAGCGAGTCCGGCGGCGACAGAATCACAACCGCGTCCGCTTCCACACCTTCGCAGATCTCGGTAATGGATTCAAGCATATATCCCGTTGTCACAGCATGCTGCACCGCTCTGCCGTTTTCCACGCAGAACACATATTCCTGTTCTCCACGCTGGCAAATCGCCTCCATCGGCACGGCAACCGCATCCGGATGATAATCGGTAAAGATTTTCACTGTGGCGGAATATCCCGGCCGCAGCCCATCCGCTTTTCCTGTCAATGACAAGACCGCCTCCACCGTCGCTTCGCCGCTTTCCCCGGTCAGACTCACCGCGCGCGCTGCGACCGGAGACAGACTTTCCACCTTTGCGCCAAACACTTCCCCTTCTAATGCGCTGACCGTCACATTGGCGCGCTGACCGCTTTCCAGCTCCCCCGCATAAATTTCCGGCGATTGCGCACGTACCTGCAAACAATCCAGATCAGAAATCCGCACGCAAGGCACGTTTGCAAAAATGCTTTCGCCTGCCTTTGGGATCTCCAAAACCGTTCCGGAAACCGGCGCGCGCAGCACCATGTCTTCCTCGGCCTGCACCGATTGTGCTTCTTCGCCCGCAACGGCATTCCATACGGACTGTATTCTGTCCTGTAACAGCACGTTTGTTTGACTGGTCGGCTGCATTGTGCAAAGCACGGTTCCTTGCTCCACAGTTTCACCAACTGACGCATACACCTTTGTCACTATGGCATCTGCTGCTGGCGTTACAACCGTGCTTTCTGCCGCCTCAATCCTGCCAGGAACGGTAATGCTGTTATAAATATCGTGCGCTGTAGCCACTCCGGTTCGCACCATAACCGGCACCGGCGTGCGCTGACGCCATGACCAGAATGTCAATATGCACAATATTATTACCGTTGCAACCAGCACCATCCGCGCCTTTTTTACCACAAAAAACCGACCTCCCACCGCAAGACTATCATTAGTCTGCGGCGAAACAGCCGGTCTTACACATGCAAAAACTGGTTTTGTTCTCACAGTACTGCGCGAATCGCGTCTGCGACCGTCTTTGCACGCACAATATTCATTTTTTTCGTCAATTCTTCATCAATTTCCTGCATCGGCATGACACAGGTGTGAAAGCCCAGCCGGTATGCCTCATTGATACGCTGTGCTGCATTGGAAACCGCACGCAGTTCCCCGGTCAAGCCGATTTCACCAAAGCTCATCACGCCCTCCGCCAACGGCTTATCCCGAAAGCTCGACGCAATCGACAATACCATTGGCAAGTCCACTGCCGGTTCATCCAGCCGCATACCGCCCACCACATTGACATACACATCCGAAGAAGATAGAAACAGCCCGCATCGCTTTTCCAGAATCGCCAGCAGCAGTACCATACGATTGTAGTCCACGCCCGCCGCTGTACGGCGCGGCACGCCAAATTGTGTTTTCGCTGCCAACGCCTGTACTTCCGCCAGCAGCGGACGGCTGCCCTCCATCACGCAGGCGATGCAGTTGCCGGATGCGCCCTGCGGATGTCCGGCCAGCATCGCGGCAGATGGGTTCTGCACCTCAAGCAGGCCATGGTCGCTCATTTCAAATACACCGATTTCATTGGTGGAACCATAACGGTTTTTCGCTGCACGCAGACAGCGGAACGGTCCTGTGGTTTCTCCCTCAAAATACAGCACACAATCCACCATATGCTCCAAGATTTTGGGACCCGCCAGTGTGCCTTCCTTGTTGACATGGCCCACAATGAAAATCGTCACATTCTTGTTCTTGGCGTACTGCATCAGGCTCATAGCGCACTCTTTGATTTGCGTCGTACCGCCCGGCGCTGCCGTCAGATCGCGCTTATACACCGTTTGTATGGAGTCCACAATCAGGATATCGGGGGCCATCTGTTCGGTTTCCGCAATGATTTGATCCATGTCGGTTTCGGAAAGAATATACAGATCGGGTGACGAGATATGTAGCCGCGCCGCGCGCAGCTTGATCTGCCGAAGAGATTCCTCTCCCGAAACATACAGGACTCGCGCAGATTTGCACATTTCCTGACACATTTGCAGCAGCAGCGTGGATTTGCCGATGCCCGGTTCACCGCCCACCAGAACGAATGAACCGTGCACCGCACCGCCGCCCAGCACTCGATCCAGTTCTCCGATGCCTGAGTGAAATCGGCTCTCGTCACCGCTGTCGATATCCTTGAGTAGCGTAGGACGCGACACGCCGCGTTGGAATGTATCCGTGCCGCGCGCCGCAGATTCCGGCTTGACTTTATATTCACTCATCGTGTTCCAAGCCCCGCAAGATGGACATTTGCCAAACCATTTGGGGCTTTCATACCCGCAATCGCTGCAAAGATATACCGTTTTCTGTTTCATACTTCCTCCGTTAAATGCCGCTTTCGTATCGGAGATATCCGGTCACAATACTGACGGCCAGCTTTTTATGATATGCTGGGTCCCCGAGTAGTTCTTCCTCCGCCGGGTTGGACAAAAAACCGCATTCTACAATCACAGCCGGACATTCCAGTACTTTCATCAAATAAATGCTCTGATCGGCCGGTTTCGCCTGCCGTGTGTTGGACGGGTCACAGCCTGTAATCAATGCGTCCTGCAAAAGCTCTGCCAACGCACAACCGCCCGCATGATTGGTCGAATAAAAAACCTGCGCTCCGTGATACTGGGCATCGCTGAATTTATTCAAATGAATGCTGACAAATATCGGATTTGCAGTCTGCTCAACAACCTTCTGACGCGCTTTGATATCAGAAACCTTGTTTTCCCGCACAGGGCGGGAAGGATCATAATCCAGCGCGTTTGTGTCCTCACGTGTCATCACCGTCTGCACGCCAAAGAAAGACGCCAACAGCTGCACACGCTTTGCAATACTCAAATTGATGTCCTGTTCGGTTGTTCCGTTTGATCCGATTGCGCCGCCGTCAAATCCGCCGTGTCCGGCATCGATCACCAACGTGCGCGCCGCATGACTCTGTGCAATGGCCTGAACCACCTGCTCCCCCGTTGTCCATGCAAGCACAACAGCGAACACCAGCAACACGCAGCCCAGCATATATTTTTTCCATCGTTGTCTCACTGCGCACACCTCCGTCATGACAAGGTATGCACATTCCCTGTCCATTATAATTGACATTATCGCGGCACGCAATAATTTCGTTGTTGCTTCCATAAAATTATGGTATGATAATATCATCAAGTTGGAGGAATGAAAAATGCATCAGGCTTCAAAACTGTTAGCTGTCATCGATTATCAAAATGATTTTGTCACCGGTTCGTTAGGATTTGAGGGCGCGGCCGCGATTGATAACGGGATTGCGCATTTGGTACAGACCTATCTTGCACAAGGCGATCATGTGCTGTTCACTTACGATACCCATGACGACTACTATCTGGAGACGCGAGAGGGGCGCGCGCTGCCGATACCACATTGCAATCCGAAAGAAACCGGCTGGCGGTTATATGGCAAAACGCAGGAAATCTGCTGTGAAACCTGCGCCAATCATCAGATCCATACGGTTTGCAAAAATACCTTCGGCATGTCCCCCGCTGATCTCACCGCCTTGGGAAAGGAACTGCCTGACCTGCGCGAAATACTGGTAGTAGGCGTCGTAACCAACATGTGCGTCATTTCCAACGCCATTTTGATGCAGGCGCAATGGCCGGAGGCACAAATTACGGTTGATGCTGCGCTATGCCGCAGCTTTGATCCCGTGCTCCATGATAAGGCGCTGGATGTCATGCAAGGTCTGCAAATGAAAGTTATTAACCGATAGATTTTTTAATTTTCCGTTTTTGAATGGATATTCCAAATTTGCTTTTGTTTTTTGCCCAACTCAAAAGCAAATTTGGATTCATCCATCGTTCTAATGAAATGATTTTTTCCTATTTTCCATATTGACATATCCACCATTTTTTTGGTATAGTAATTAAGATAGCATGATAGCTATGGCGGAAGATGATGGTGCTTGTGTTTTACCATACGCAATCACTTAAAATATTCCATCAGATTTCATTCTTTATATCGGGGTGTTGCGCAGTTGGTAGCGCGCCTGCTTTGGGAGCAGGAGGCCCGGGGTTCGAGTCCCCGCACTCCGACCATGCGGAGTGTCCTTATAGGATCTGAGTATCCTACAAAGGATACTCCGCATTTTTTATTGTCAAAATTGGGGCGGCGCCGTTTTCATCGAACAGCAACCGATCCCGAATGCACAGGAGCTTTACCTTGTGCCGGGTGAGCAGGTCAATGTAGCGTTGGGTCATTCCACACTCCCGGCCTATCCGGGTCAGGCTATGGACTATCACCACATCCACCCTGCCAGAGACCACGGCCTCGGTCACTTTCTGGAGCGCCGGGCGGTCTAATGTGAGCTCGCTGCCGTATTCGTCAGTAGCACCGTTGATGGTATATCTCGCCTTCTTTGCGTAGAGCTGGAGCAGAAACCACTGGTGTTCCAATGCCAAAGAATCTTCATGGGCGACACGGCAATAGAAAAAAGCTCTCATATCCCGCACCATCTTTACACCGCCGGGGCGTAGCTTAATGCTACGCCTTTTCTCGTTTCCAGCAGAATATCCCCCTCGGGTATCTTCCGGCGATCCGGCACCTCAAAGGCACCGATGTAGTTGTAGTGGATCGTCACCCGCTGATTGGTAACGCCGTCCTCCTTGACCGCAGGATAGACCTCGATATACTCAATGAGTTCGGCAACCATGCGTTTGGTAATGGCGGTGGCGTCTGTGTAGCGGCGCACCGTTTCCAAGAAGGTGTCTACATCCATCCGCTTATCTTCCAGCTTTTTCAGTCCTAGCCGCAGCGCCTTGATTTTCTTGGCGTTTTCGCCTTGTTCTTGCTCATACCGCTTAGACATTTTGGCGAACCGGGCATCGTCGATCATGCCAGACGCATTGTCCTCATAGAGCCGTTCAAAGAGCATATCCAGCTCTCTGTCCCGGGCCAGCAGCCCATCCAGTTCCCGCTGTTTCCGCACTCTGGCGGAGCGGCCCATGATGGCCTTGATAAAGGCGTCCTCATATTCGCTGGCAAAGGCGGCGAGGCGGTTCACCTCATACAGCACCACCCGTTCCAGAAAGTCCAGCCGGATATAATGGGTAGACGAGCATTTGCGGAGCCCGGAATTGTGGT
>ERZ1090868.1932-NODE-1934-length-10586-cov-12.255531_pt1 | contig 10586 bp, 10 predicted proteins | sample MGYA00478475_ERZ1090868 | MGnify/ENA primary metagenome ERZ1090868 (study PRJEB33644, sample SAMEA5815747) | chicken gut metagenome | biome: Chicken; feature: Gastrointestinal Tract; material: Caecum | place: Ireland | collected 2019-01-01 | study: A study of...
TCATCGATCAGATCGTCGTCAGGAACGAGCAGGGCGGCACGGGCGTCATCGGCTTTAAAAGCTGCGATCAGGGCAGGGAAAAGTTTCAAGGGAGTTCCCTCGATTTCGTCTGGTTCGACGAAGAGCCGCCCAAGGACATCTACGAAGAGTGCCTCATGCGCGTTTTCGACAGGCGGGGGGATATCTTCGGCACGATGACGCCTTTGAAGGGGCTCACCTTCCTCTACGACGAAATTTACCTCAACAAGAAGAACAACCCCGAAGTGTGGTACGAATTCATGGAATGGGCGGATAATCCGTACCTTTCCAAGAAGGAGATCGCCCTTTTGGAGCGCACGATGGACGAAACTTCTCTTCAATCCCGCCGATTCGGTCGGTTTTCGGCGCGAGAGGGGCTCGTCTACCCCGAATTCGACGAGAGCGTGCACGTCATCGAGCCCTTCGAAGTCCCCAAGGACTGGCAGGACAATATTTCCATCGACCCCGGGCTCAAAAACCCGCTCTCCGCCCATTGGTACGCCGTCGATTTCGACGGGAACGTCTACGTCGTCGCCGAACACTACAAGGCGGGGGAGGACATCGATTACCACGCCCGCCGCATCCACGAGATCAGCTCCGCGCTCGGCTGGAAGCAGGATGCCTCGGGCAGGGTGAGGGCGCTCATCGACTCGGCGGCAGGCCAGCGCACGCTCGCCTCGCAAAAGAGCGTTTCCGAACTCTTTTACGAGCGGGGCATCCTCGTGGACGCGCGTGTCAACAAGGAATTGTTTTCGGGCATCGCGCGGGTGAAGAGCTACTTAAAACGCGGCAACGGCCAGCCCGATCTCTTTATTTTCAGCTGCTGCACCCACCTCATCCGCGAGTTCAAAGGCTATTTTTGGGGCAAGGGGGATAACCCCGAAAAGAAGGACGATCACGCCCTCGACGAGTTGAGGTACTACCTCATGAGCCGCCCGCACCACACAGAGGAAAAGACGATGAGCGACGTGCAGCGCGAAAAGGAGCGCCTTCTGCGCGCACTCAGAAAAAAGCCGCGTTTGAAGTAGAAGGACAAGGAGGTCAAGCAGTTGGAGGAAGAAGTCAGGAATGCCATCTTAAAGGTCGCGCTGGGCTGTTCCGTCGAAGAAGTGACGGAAGAATACGGCGTGACGGACGGCGAGCTCACGCTCGTCAAGCGGCGGGAGACGCGGAAGGACATCCCGCCCGATCTCAAAGCCGTGCGCCTTCTCATGGAGGGGCAGGACTTTGCGGGGATGAGCGACGAAGAACTCGAACGGGAAAAGAAGCGGCTCATCGCCCGCTTGAAGGAGGAACAGGATGAAGGATGAAGAGAACAAGGCGCGGGCGCGCATGGAAAGCGCGCGAAAAGAAGCGCTCGCCCGTGCCGTTACCGCAGACTTTTTGAAGCGGCAGGAAGAGCGGAGAGCGCTCGAGCGTGGTTGGCAGGTGAATATCCGCTTTTTGAGCGGCGATCAGTACTGCGGCGTGCTGCAAAGCGGCGAAGTGGGCAGCGAGGAAGCGATATACGACTGGCAGCAGCAGGGCGTCTTCAACCATATCGCGCCCACCGTCGACGCCCGCCTTGCCCGCCTTTCCAAGGTGCGCCCCGCCCTCTCCGTGCGCGCCTTTTCGGACAGCCCCGAAGACATGAAGACGGCGCGGCTGTGCTCCAACATCTTAAAGGCGGTCAAAGGGCGCCTCGATCTCGACCGCATCATCGCGCGTGCGACGCTTTGGTCGGAGGTGTGCGGCACCGCCTTTTACAAGATCGTGTGGGACTGCGGCTCGGGTTGCTCGGGGGGAGAGGGCGCCGTCCGCGAAGGGGATGTGAGTGTCGCCGCCATCCCGCCCTTCGAGGTGTACCCCGATTCCCTCTCGGCGGAAAGCATGGAGGAAGTCACAAGCCTCATCCATGCGCGGGCGATGCCAGTCAAAGAAATTTTAGAGCGCTATGGCGTGGAGCTTGCGGGGCGCACGGTGGAGCGCTTTGCATCCCCGTCCTCGGGCGAAAGCGCGCAGATGGAGGACGCGGAGATCGTCATCGAACGCTATACCCGCCCCGACCGCGCGCACCCGCTCGGAAGATTGGAGATCGCGGCGGGCGGCGTGCTCCTCTATGAAGGCCCGCTCCCTTACGAGAACGGCGAGCGGGGAGCGCGCACCTTTCCCTTCGTGCGGCAGACGTGCACCGAACTTCCTGGGAGCTTTTTCGGCAGGAGCATCATCGACCGCATGATCCCGTTGCAGCGCGCCTACAACGCCGTGCGCAACCGCAAGCACGAGTTTTTGAACAGGCTCTCGACGGGCGTGCTCGCCGTGGAAGACGGCTCTCTGGATGCGGAAGAACTTGCAGAAGAGGGCATCGCGCCCGGGCGCGTCATCGTCTACCGCCAGGGGGCGAACGAGCCGCACTTCCTCGATTTCGGTTCGCTCCCTTCCGACTTCCGCGAGGAAGAGGAACGCCTTTCCAACGAGTTCATCCTCGTTTCGGGCGTGAGCGAACTTTCACGCTCATCCTCTTCGCAGTACCGCGTGACGTCCGCTTCGGGGCTGCAGCTGCTTTTGGAACAGGATACCGCCCGCATGCAGACGAGCGCCGAAAGCGTGGAGCGCGCCGTCAAGGCGGCGGGGAAGCAGATTTTGCACCTTTACAAGCAGTTCGCGGCGAACAAGCGCTTGCTTCGCATGACGGGCGAGGGCGGCGAGACCGAACTTTACTACTTCGACCGCAGCGACATTGCGGCGGACGACGTGGAATTTTCGACGGAGTACGACCGCACGCCTTCCGAGGTCAAGGAAGAGATCTTGTCTCTCTTCCAAGCTGGGCTGTTGCAGGACGGCGAGGGCAGGCTTTCGGACGACGTGCGCAATAAGATCTTGGACGCCTTCGGTTACGGCACCTTCGAGAACGCGCGCGACATCACCCATCTGCACATCCGTAAGGCGGAGCGGGAGAATATCGCTTTGCGCGAACGGGAGTTCGGGCCCGACGCCTACGACGATCACGCCGTGCATGTCACGGAGCACACCCGCGCCCTGCTTTCGGGCGCCGAACAGGACGAAGCGGTGAAGGCGCGCCTTTCCGCCCACATTGCCGCTCACAGGGCATTGCAGGAGCAAGGCAAGTAACATCAACATGATTAGGAGGAAACCATGAAAGAGGAGAACACGATGACGACGGAAGAAAGGGCAGCCGCCGAGGCACAGGGATCGGCGCAAGAGCAGACGTTTATAGAAGCGCAGCCCGCAGCGGATGAAAAGGCGGTAGCCGCTTCGGCGCAGACCGAAACGCAGCCCGCCGAGGCCGCCGAACAAAAAGCCGAAGCGCCGACTAATGCCGCGCTGCCCGAAAAATTCCGTTCCGTCGAAGCCCTCGTCAAGGCATATGAAGCGCTCGAAGCAGAATTCACCCGCCGCAGTCAGCGGCTTCGGGCGCTCGAACAGGCGAACAAAGCCCCCCGTGCGCAGGGGGAGCCCTCGCCCGTTCCGACGGCGTGCGCACTGGAACAGACGCCTTCTTGTGAGGCGGTCATGAACGTCCCTTCGGGGCAGAATGAGGCGGAAAAGCCTCTGCCTTCCTCGAAGGAGCTCACGGAAGCGTTCGTTCCCCTGATGACGCATGCGGGCGCGGGGGTCATGGCTCCCGCCGTGCGGCCGAACAGCTTCGAGGAAGCGGGCAGGCTGGCGCTCGGCTACCTCAAAAAAACAAGATAAGGAGAAAAAACTATGATCACGACTCAGACTGCAGACAGCGTATTGAAGTCTTACTACCTCGGCGTGGTGAGCGATCAGCTCGACAAGACGGTCAACCCGCTCCTTGCCGAGATCAAGAAGACCGCCTCCGACGTATGGGGCAGGGATGTGAGAAAGGCGGTGCGCTTCGGCGTCAGCGGCGGCGTCGGCGCGGGCACGGAGGACGGCGACCTTCCCAAGGCGCTCTCTTCGGGTTATGCGCAGTTCGTCGCACCCCTCAAAAACCTCTACGGCACCATCGAAGTGAGCGATAAAGCGATCCGCGCTTCCGAAAACAACGAGGGCGCGTTCGTCAACCTGCTCAACGACGAGATGGGCAGCCTCGTCCGTTCGAGCGCCTTCAATTTCTCGCGCATGCTCTTTGGCGACGGTTCGGGCAAGCTCGCCTCGATCACGGCGATCCCCTCCGCGGGAGATACCGAATACACCGTCGATTCCGCCATCAACCTCGCTGAGGGCATGGTGGTGGACATCTATTCGGCGGACACGCGCGATACGGCGGGCGCCGTCATTGCTTCCGTCGACAGGGCGACGAACAAGATCGCCTTCGAGGGCACCGTCTCAAACGTCGCCGCAAACGACGTCATCTATATGCAGAACTCCAAAGACCTCGAGATCACGGGTCTTAAAGCCATCTTCGAGGCGGAGGAGCTTTACGGCATCACCCGCACGGGTAAGAGCTGGCTCACCCCCTATACGAAGTCGAGCTTCGGCGCGATGAGCGAGGACGCTTTGCAGGAGGCGATCGACGGCGTGGAAGAATACGGCGGCGGCAAGGTCAACTTCATCGTCTGCTCGCGGGGCGTGAGGCGCAAGCTCATCACGGCGCTCTCTTCCTACCGCAAGACGGACACCCTCTCTCTTGCGGGCGGATATACGGCGCTCTCGTTCAACGGCATCCCCGTCGTCGCCGACCGTTTCTGCCCCAAGGGCACGATGTATCTTCTCAACACCGACGACTTCGGGCTCCATCAGCTGTGCGACTGGCAGTGGTTGGAGGGCGAGGACGGCAAGATCTTGAAGCAGATCCCGGGCAAGCCCGTCTATACGGCGACGCTCGTCAAGTACGCCGAGCTCATGTGCTATCGTCCCGTCGGGCAGGGGATGCTCACGGGCATCACCGAATAACAAGGAGGGCGGGAGATGACGGTCAAAGAAGTTTTGGCGCTTGCCGTAGAACATCTTGCAAGGGCAGACCTTCAAAAGCAGCTCGAGGAGCTTTCTGATAACGCGGCGATGAAAGGGGAGCTTGCTTCCCTGCTCCGCGCGTATAACCTCGTCGAAAACGAGCTCGCCGTCGACGTTCTCCCCCTCAAAGCGGAGGAAACGCTTTCGGCGGAAGACCACCTCATCCCGTGGAGCGCCTTTTCCTACGCCCCCGCGGGGGTGCGCGCCGTCTTTGTTTCGGGGTACGAAACGTGCTTCGAACCCCAAAAGGAAGGGCTCTTCCTGCCCCGTTTGAAGGCAGGGAAGGCGGTCGTGCGCTATTGCTATTCGCCCGCGCCCAAGGCGATCGGCGACGAGGGCGAATTCGGCGGAAGGGTGACGGCGCGCCTCCTTTCTTTCGGCGTGGCGCGCGAGTTCTGCCTCTCCCGCGGGATGTTCGAAGAGGCAAAGCTGTGGGACGGGCGCTATCAAGACGCCGTGCGAGCGGCGGCGCTGCCCCGCCGCGCCCTTGCGATGCGGGCGAGGAGGTGGGTATGACGGCAAGCTCGCTTCAAACGCCCGCCCTCACCCCAAAGCGGGTGCGCGTCAAGCCTTCGCTCTTTTCGGAAGCAAGCGGCAAGACGGCGGCGTTCGCCCTCAACTTCAAAGCGCGGGGAAGTGCGCTATACTCCGTCGGCGGCAGGAAGTTTTGCAAGCAGCTCCCCGCAGGGGCAAGTAAACTCTTCTGCACGGAGGACGGCACCCTCTTTGTATGGACGGGCAGCGCGCTCATTGCGGGCGGGAACACGTTCCCGCTCTCGGAAGCGCCCCTTGAAGTGCTCTCCTTTTCGGGCGAGGCGGGCAAGGAATACTACGCGCTGACTTCTTCGGGGCTTGTTTGCCTCGGGGAAGGAGCGGTCTCGGGCGCGCCCGCAGGCAGTGCGGCGGCGCTGTTCGGGGAACGGCTCTTCATCGCCTCGGGCGAAACGCTCTTCTACTCCGCGCCGCTGGCTCCCAAAGACTGGGCGCAGTCGGCGGACGGGGCGGGCAGCGTCGTCCTGCCTTCGGCGGGCGGAAATATCTTGAAGCTCCTTCCCGACAGAGGCAGGCTGCTCCTCTTCCGCGAGCGGGGCGTTACGGCGCTTTCGGCGCCCGGCGACTTTCTCGGGTTCGAGGCGGAAGAGCTCCCCTGCGCCGTGGAAGGGCTCATGCCGTCCTCCGTCGCCCGCTGCGGCAGCCGCGTTCTGTTCTGTTCGAAGGAGGGCATCTTCTCCCTCAAAGGGGAGACGCTTTTGCGGCTTTCGGGCTGCGGCGAGGAGCGCATTGCCTTTCAAAGGGGCGTTTCGGCAGTCTCGGCGGGGGAAAGGTACTATGCCGCCGTCACGCTCAAAGATGGCGAGAAGTGCATCCTCGAGATCGAGGGGGAAGGGGCGGCGCTTTACCGCCTCGAAGCGGAGAGCCTTGCAGGCGGTAAGTTCCGCTTCCTGAAAGAGGGCAGTCTCTATGCGCTCGACGAGGAAGCGGCGGGGGAAAAAGAGGCCGTTCTCGAACTTCCGCTCTCCACTTTCGGACTTTTTAAGGTGCGCTATCTCAATGCGGTGCTTATCGAAGGCGAAGGGCTTTTCCGCGCGGAGCTGCGCGCGGAGCCGTGCGCGGGAGCGCCCATGCCCGCTCCCCGCTTCGTGCGCGGCAGGGCGGGGGAGGAAGTGCGCCTCAACCCGCCCATGCGCGGCGGTGCATTTGCGCTCAAAGTGCGCTTTCTCTCCGCAGGGGCGAAACTTTCAGCCGTCACGCTTACACTGAGGGAGGGCAAAGCATGATCATCGACATCATCGATCTTTCCGACGAGCAGTTTTCCGACCTCAACGCGGTGCAGATGGCGATGGTCCGCGCGGCGCAGGCGGAAAAGAACGAGATCCTTGCCGCAGCGGCAAAGGAGAAGGGGGATCTCTTCAAGGAGCTCCTTACGAACGGCACGGCGCGCTCCACCTACTTCGAGGCGCGTTCCATAGCCATCGACGAAGAGGCGGAGGCAAAAGTGGAAGCCGTCAAAGACGATCTTTTGTATCAGATCGCCTACGACCTCGACGCGGGCGACGGCAACGAGCAGGGGCCGTACCGTTATCCCGAAAACCCCAACTACAACCTTTCCGCCTCTCAGCGCTTCCTCGTCGTGCGCTCCTATTACATGGACATCACGTCGGACGCGGAAGCCCGCCTCGAAGCCTATGCGATGGACTCGCTCGCCCGCACCTATCTCGGGGAATATTACGCGACGCTCTACGATCTTCTCGCCTCGTATATCTGAGCTTCGGGCGGAGAAGAGGGTATAATCTTAGGCTTTTCTCCCCAAACTGAGGGCATGAAAGCAAGGAAAGAGCAATTCCCCGGCAAGACGCGGGAGGAGCGGGAGAGCTGCATCCCCGCCTTCGGGCACGAAGAAGGGCGAAGCGCGGGGCACGAGGAAAGATGCACCGCGGGGAGAAGGGAGAGGGTATGACGCAGAAGCAACTTGCGCGGCGCAACCAAAACTATCTTGATTACGTCAACTCCTTTTCCCCGCCCACCAAGCACTTCGCAACGTGCGGCAGAGCGTTCATGGTGGGCGGCTTCATCTGCAGCATCGGGCAGTTCTTCCGCTTCATGCTCGGACTTCTGGGGCTCTCGGGCGACGTCCTTGCAGGCACCGTCTCCGTCCTTCTCATCTTTTTGGGGACGCTTTTGACGGGCCTCGGCGTCTACGACCGCATCGGCAAGCAGGCGGGCGCGGGGAGCATCGTGCCCATCACGGGGTTTGCAAACTCCGTCGCCTCTCCCGCCATCGAGTTCAAGACGGAAGGCTATGTCTACGGCATGGCGGCGAAGATGTTCCTCGTCGCAGGGCCCATCTTAGTGTTTGGGGTGAGCGCGGGGGCGGCGGTGGGGCTTATCTACTATCTTCTCGGTCTGAGGTGAAAAGCATTCATCGGCCGAATACTTTTGGCGGCGAAAATCTTTCAAAATGAGTTGTAAAACCGTTTGCGCTGTGGTATAATAAGACCATAAGAGACTGAAAGGAGTACTATCATGGCAAAGATCACGGCGGATACGCTCATTTCCGAAGTGCTGGAGCTCAACCCCGACGCGCCCGAAATTCTGCTCTCTGCAGGCATGCACTGCTTCGGCTGCGCGCTCGCGCACGGGGAGACGGTCGCCGAGGCGGTCGCCGTCCACGGCGAAGACCTTGACGCCCTGCTCGAAAAGCTCAACGCAGGCATCAACTGAATCTCCCGCAAGGGAGGGGGATCCCCGCAGATTTGTTCTGCGGGGATTTTCACGATATTTTCACTCCAAGTTGATAAAGCGGTTAACTTTTCGGCGTATATTATTTCATGAAAAGGTGCGTTTTGCCGCACGCAGCGGGCGGCAGAGCGCGGGAGGTGCGGAATATGAGTTTTCTCACGCTCGAAGGGGTCGGCAAGACCTATCATTCGGGTTCGGTAGACGTCAAGGCTTTGGAGGACGTCTCTTTTTCGTTGGAAGACGGCGAATTCGTCGTCGTTTTGGGAAGTTCGGGTGCGGGTAAGACGACGCTTTTGAACTTGCTCGGCGGCATGGACGACGCCACGGAGGGCAAGATCGTTCTCGGCGGCCGCGAAGTGACGGGGCTCGATAAAAAGGGGCTCTGCCGCTACCGCCGCGAAGACGTCGGCTTCGTCTTCCAGTTTTACAACCTCATGCCCAACTTGACGGCGCTCGAAAACGTCGAGATCGCCGTGGAGATCTGCAAAGATCATCTCGACCCCAAGGAGACCTTAAAAGAGGTGGGGCTCGAGGACAGGATGAACAACTTCCCCGCCCAGCTTTCGGGCGGCGAGCAGCAGCGCGTCTCCATCGCCCGCGCCATCGCCAAAAATCCCCGCCTTCTCCTCTGCGACGAACCCACGGGCGCGCTCGACTATGTGACGGGCAAGCGCATCCTGAAAGTCCTTTACGACGTCGCCCGCGAAAGAAATAAGCTCGTCGTCGCCGTCACGCACAACGCCGCCCTCAAAGATATGGCAGACCGCGTCATCTACATCAAGAGCGGGCATATCGAAAACATCGTCAAAAACGCCCATCCCATGCCCATCGAGGAGATCGAGTGGTAACATGAAGACTTATCTCAAAACGTTGGCGCGGATGTTCCAAAAGCACATCATGCGCTTTCTGTCCATCATCTTCATCGTGGTGGTCAGCGTGGGACTCATCTCGGGCGTCGGGTCCTCGGGCGAGGTCATCCGCCGCTCCCTTGCAGAGAGCTACCGCGATCAGAATATCTCCGATCTCATCGTCAAGAGCACGGGGGAGGCGGGCTTTTCCGACGAGCAGCTCAGCCTCGTCCGGGAGCGCTACGGCAAAGACAACGTGAGTTCGGGCAACTCGCTCGACGTCGAAGTGGAAGTAAACGGCGAGGCGCGCACCGTCCGCCTCTATTTTTTGGAGGATAACGGTGTCAACAAGCTTTGGGAGCGCTCTGGCAAGACCTTCGAAGAGCTTGAAGAGAACGAATTTCTCTCCATCCACGTCGAATCGAGCAAGACCTTCTTCTCCCTCGAAGAGGGGACTTCCTTCTCTCTCGATTGGGCAGACATTTTGAAACAGCTCATGGAGCAGGGCGGTGAGGAAATTTCCTCTACAACGGAGACCTTCCTTTCCTACTTCGAGCCCACCCAAGTGACGGCGGCGGGCACCGCGCTGAGCCCCCTCATCTTCGGCGTGGAGGGCGAGCCGAGCTACATCCAGGAGGAGGGCGTGGAGATCCCCGACGTCGCCAATGCGCTCGCAGACCTCAACACCGTCGCGGGGGCGTATTACTTCTCCTTCGGCATCGTGCCCACCTACGGCGAAGTGCTGCTTGAAGCCGGCATCCCCGAGGGCTTCCTCGACATGGCGCTTGCGGGCGTGGGCGCAGAGGCGGAGGATACCGTCCTCCCGCGCGGCGATCTCTACATCGCCCTTGATAAGAGGGAGCTCTTCGAGCCCTTCGGCGAGGAGTACGAAAGCTATCTCGAGGAGGAGAAGGCGGCGCTTTATTCCCTCCTCGGCGAGGACATCGAATTTATCACCCTCAAGGATAATTTCTCCGTCAATTCCCTCAACTCCTATGCGGGCAAGGTGATCGCCATCGGCACCGTGCTCATGGTCGCCTTCGTCTTCGTGACGGCGCTCGTCGTGCTCTCCAACATGACCCGCCTCATGGAAGAGGAGCGCCCGCAGATCGCCTGCCTCCGCTCGCTCGGCTATTCGGGCTTCCGCATCGTCTTCAAATACCTGCTCTTCGCGGCGATCGCGACGGGCATCGGCGGCACGGGCGCCTACTTCGTGGGCGTGGGACTGACGAGCTTCGTCTACTTCGTCTTCAACTACAACTATGCGATGCCGCCCATGACGGACGTGGCGACTTCCTTATACTTCCTCATCACCTTTACCTGCATCGTCGCGGCGACGCTCGCGGCAACGCTCATCGCGGGCGGCAAGCTGGTGCACGAAAAGCCCGCCGATCTGCTCCGCGCCAAGCCACCCAAGGCGGGCAAGAAGGTATTTTTGGAGCGCATCCCCTTCCTTTGGAACAGGCTCTCCTTCAAGTATAAGTCGACGGTGCGCAACGTTTTGCGCTATCATTACCGCTTCTCGATGACGGTCATCTCCGTCGCCTGTTCGATGGG
>ERZ1090868.1937-NODE-1939-length-10557-cov-6.219863_pt1 | contig 10557 bp, 8 predicted proteins | sample MGYA00478475_ERZ1090868 | MGnify/ENA primary metagenome ERZ1090868 (study PRJEB33644, sample SAMEA5815747) | chicken gut metagenome | biome: Chicken; feature: Gastrointestinal Tract; material: Caecum | place: Ireland | collected 2019-01-01 | study: A study of the...
CGCATTATGAAAATTTTTGCAGACCGCGGGGCTTCTATGGCATTCCCGACACAAACTGTCTATATGTCTGATACCAATATTGCTGAAAGGGGGCGCACATCCTGTTGAAACGCATTTTAATCTGCACGCTGCTTGCCGGGTTGCTTCTCAGCGGCTGTTCCTCAGCGCCATCTTCATCGGCTGCCGCATCTTCCCGCCAGCCGAGCGCCGGTTCTTCCTCCGCTGCAATTTCTTCCTCTTCCGGTATCGAAACTTCGGTTTCTGAAAGCACATCCTCTTCCGATTCCTCTTCCGATGCAAAGCGGGTCGAAACACGACAAGAATTCCTTTCCCTTACCGCTCAAAACAGCACACAGAAGCTTTTGCTGGTGCTCCAAGTCCCAAAAGACTGGGTCTACAACGGATTCAACACGTTTACAGACGCAAGCGGCAAAAAAACGCTGGAAGTCGGCGCACCCTTTGCCGTTTCCGAAAGCACTGCATTTTCGGATGAACGTGTTACGCAGTTTGATAAACAAAATGCCGAGCCGGGTAATGTATTTCTCAATCAGCAGGAGATTTCTCTGAGTGAGCAAGAAGGGCTTTCCAGACGGGCGTTGATTTATTCCTATGAGGGATACCCTGCCGACAGCGACACCCCTTGGTATCCTTCTTATACCTTTATCGCAACGCAAGGATACGTTGTTCCTCTTTATTTTTATCAGTATGAAAAACAAGACGACCTCTCGCTGGTAAAACAGGTTTTGGAAGAGTCGGAAATTTTTATTAGCAAGAATTCCGCCGCATCTTCGAACACAGCTTCATCCGGCAGTACTTCGGCTGCACCGGCATCGCCTGCTTCGTCTTCTTCTGATAAAAACACCGGCTGAATCTCCGGGGCACAGCGCATTTTACGCTTGTCCCCTTTTCATTTTCTTCTTTTTTCGGTACAATAAGTAGAGCAGCCTGTTTCGGCTTTTGCCGAAAGCGTTGCTCTGCTTTTCTTTTCGGCAGATATCTTTTACCTACCATAAGAAATGAGGATCGTTATGCGTCAATCACAGCACCGAAACGGTGTATTCAGCTCTTCCATTGGTTTTGTTATTGCCTGTGTCGGCTCGGCCGTCGGGCTTGGAAACATTTGGATGTTTCCTTATCGTCTTGGGCAATATGGCGGAGCTGCCTTTTTAATTCCGTACTTGCTGTTCACCTTTTTGTTTGGGTGGGTCGGCCTGTCCGCTGAATTTGCCATCGGCCGCCTTGCGCGCACCGGCACCATTGGCTCTTATGAGCTTTGCTTTGCTGAGCGCGGCAAAAAAAAGGCAGGCTTTGCGCTCAGCTGGATTCCGCTGCTGGGCTCGCTTGGCATTGCGATTGGGTATGCCATTATCCTGGGCTGGGTGCTTCGCACCTTATTCGGCAGTGTGAGCGGTGCTGTGCTGAGTCAAGAACCTGCCGCCTTTTTCTCCGGGGCAACCGGCAGTTTCGGCAGCTGGCCGTGGCACATTGCCGTGATTGTGCTGGTTTGTTTTCTTTTGACATTCGGCATGACAAAAATCATCGAAAAATGCAGCAAAATTTTAATGCCGCTGTTTTTTGTACTCTTTTTATTTTTGTCGGTCTGGGTGGCGTTTTTGCCCGGCGCGGCGGAAGGTTATCGCTTTTTATTTATTCCCGATTGGAGCGCACTTCTCCGCGTGGATACTTGGGTGATGGCAATGGGACAAGCCTTCTTTTCCCTGTCTATCACAGGCTCCGGCATGATTGTCTATGGGGCTTATCTCGATGACAGTGCCGATATTCCCAAAGCTTCGCTGCGTACCGCCTTTTTTGACACCTGCGCCGCGCTTCTCTCCGGGCTTGCCATTATGCCCGCCGTTTTCTCTTTCCAAGTGGAAGTAACAAGCGGCCCCGCTTTAATGTTCATTACTCTGCCGACAGTCTTTCAAAAAATGCCTTTCGGGCAGGTATTTGCCATCATCTTTTTTATTTCGGTGTTTTTTGCCGGTATTACGTCGCTCATCAATATGTTTGAGGCCGTCATCGAAAGCTTGCAGCATCGCTTTCACTTTCCTCGTAAAGCGGCCGCATTGCTCTGCGGTGCTTTAACGCTTTTTATCGGTATTTGGCTGGAGGCCGAGCCTGCCGTGGGCTCTTGGCTTGACTTTGTCACCATTGTCATTGTTCCCATCGGGGCTGTATTGGGGGCAATCTCTATCTACTATGTTTTGGGCTGGGGCAAAATCAGCGCTGAGCTGCAAAAAGGGCGCACACGCCCTCTCAGCCGTTTGTTCCCCGTCGCGGGGCGGTTTGTGTATGTTCCGCTCACCGTTTTGGTGCTTATCTTAGGGCTTCTTTACGGCGGGATCGGATAATGTTTATTACGCTGCTTCGCATTAAGTTTTTCACTGATTGTGTGTGAATGTTGAAAGATTTTGAAAGGAAGATTGGATGCAAAAAATTGATTTGTTGAACGGACGCATCACGCCGACACTGGCGCGGCTGGCATTTCCCATCATGGGAACATCGCTGATGCAAATGGCGTACAACATGATCGACATGATTTGGATTGGCCGCGTTTCTGCGGATGCCGTGGCGGCTGTCGGCGCCGCCGGCATGTATCTTTGGCTTGCACAAGGCCTTGCCACCATTCCCCGGCTTGGCGCGCAGGTGAAGGTTGCCCACGCCATCGGTGCAGGCGACGCACCGCTTGCCGCCCGTTATGCACAAACGGCTTTCCACATGGGTGCAGTATTGATGGCATTTTTCACCGCAGTGTGTCTGATTTTTCATGTGCCGCTCATTGCGTTTTTCAAATTGAACAGTGCCGCTGTCACACAGGATGCCCAGCTTTATTTAATTGTGGTTGCATCCGGCTTTCTGTTTACGTTCTGCACGCAGATTTTCACCGGGCTTTTCACCGCAACGGGAAACAGCAGTATTGTATTTTCCTCCACAGCCGTGGGCCTTGTAGCGAACATGATTTTAGACCCGCTGATGATTTTCGGCTTTGGACCGTTTCCGAGAATGAATGTGGCAGGCGCGGCACTGGCCACTGTGTTGGCGCAAGCCGCGGTATCTGTCATTTTTTTACTGGCGGCACTGCGCGAAAGTCACCTGTTCCCCTATGTGCACCTGTTTTCCCGCAGCCATTGGCAGGATTGGCGCGCCGTGGCAAAAATCGGCTTGCCTGTTTCTCTGCAAAGCATGTTTTTCTCCAGCCTTTCTATGATTATCGCCCGTTTGATTGCCGGGTGGGGTGATGCTGCCATTGCCGCACAAAAAGTAGGAACGCAAATTGAATCGATTTCTTATATGACCGCCGACGGCTTTGCAACGGCTGTCAACGCCTTTTTGGCGCAAAACTATGGGGCCAATAAGCCGGAACGCATCCGAAAAGGCTATTGGACAGCCATTCGCTTGATGATTGTTTGGAGTATTTTCACTACCTTTATTTTAATTGTGTTCCCCGAGCCGCTTTGCCGCATCTTTATCTCAGAACCGGACGTAGTGGAAATTGGTGTATCGTATCTGCGTATCATGGGCTACTCGCAAATTTTAATGTGCCTTGAAATCACGTCTTCCGGCGCATTCCAAGGGCTTGGCCACCCCGTTCCCCCTGCCGTTTCCGGCATTGTGGGCAATTTGCTTCGTGTGCCGATGGCGATAGTGCTGTCCGCAACCGTGCTCGGGCTGGACGGTGTTTGGTGGAGCATCAGCATTTCCAGCATTTTAAAAGGTATTGTGGTGTTTGGTTGGTTTATCTTTACGCTTCAGCGTTATCTGGCGCGGTCCCGTCAAACAAAGCGAGAGGAGTAATGCATTGTGAAACCGTCTGTCCCCTGCCCTCACGCCGCTCAGTGCGGCGGCTGTCAGCTGCTGGAGTGGCCTTATGCACGCCAGCTGGAACAAAAGCAGGCAAATATTGTGCAGCTCATGCCCGGCGGCTGTGAAATTCATCCTATTTTGCCTTCCCCGGACTCGCTTCACTATCGCCATAAGTGCCAAGTAACGTTTCGCCGCCAAGGGAAAAACGAGATTGTCTTTGGCACTTACGCCCCAAACTCTCATCGCTTAGTGCCGTTTACAAAATGTTTGCTGCACCATCCGGCAGCTGACCCTATTTTTGCAAGTATTGCTTCTTTAGCAAAGCAATTTCGTCTAGAGCCTTTTGATGACCGGAAGGGCACGGGCTTTCTTCGCCATGCCATGGTGCGCTGCGGCCGCCAAACAGGAGAAATTTTGATGGTGCTTGTCACCGCGCGCAGTATGTTTCCCGGAAGCCGCAATTTTGTACGCCGATTGCTGGCACTGCACCCGGAAATTACCACCGTGGTGCAAAATATCAATCCTGATTTCACTTCTATGGTACTTGGCCGGCAGGAAAAAGTGCTGTACGGCAGCGGGTTTATTCGGGATAAGCTGTGCGGCATGACGTTTCAGCTTTCCGCAGCTTCGTTTTTCCAAGTGAACCCGGCACAAACAGAACGCCTGTATCAAGCCGCCATCCGCTTTGCCGGGCTGACGGGAAAGGAAACGGTAATTGACGCCTATTGCGGCACGGGTACGATTGGGCTGTTGGCCGCACCGCACGCAAAGCGTGTGCTGGGCTTTGAGCAAAACCGCCACGCCGTGCAGGATGCCGTGCGCAATGCAAAGCGCAATCGCGTTTCTAATATTTCATTTGTCTGCGCCGATGCCGGGCAGAAAATGGTGGAGCTCGCAGCGCAAGGCAAGCGCGCCGATGTCGTTTTCACCGACCCACCCCGCAGCGGATGCTCTGAACATTTTTTGCAGGCGCTTTTAGAGATGCACCCCGAAAAAATTGTGTACATCTCTTGCAACCCCGAAACCCAAGCACGCGACATCAAAATGCTCTCCCCTATGTACCGTGTACAGACCGTACAGCCTGTTGATTTGTTCCCGCAAACAGAGCATTGTGAGAATATCGCGGTGTTGGTTCGTCAATAAAAGGAGTCATAACGATATGCTTGAGCTAAAAAACTACTGCACCGAGGAAACCGAAATGCTGCCTCTCATTCAAGGGTTCTGGCTCTCCCACAGCAATGAAGTGCAAACGGATGCCGAGGCGCTGGCCGATTTAAAGTTATGGTCGGGTGACGGCAACGCGCTTTATTTTATTATGGCTTTTGATGAAATTGTCGGCTTTATCCACTTGGGAAGCCGCGGCGGTGCCATTGACTGGCTGGAACATCTCTATATCAAACCAGAGCACCGAAATAAGGGCTTCGGCTCAAAAGCCATTATGTGCGCCGAAGAAATCGTGCGGCAATATTCCGAATCTCTATATATCGAGGCGGCAGCAAGAAACGAACAGGCCATTCGTTTGTACCGCCGTTTAGGATACGATTGCTTAAATACAATTTCTGTGCGCAAGGATTTTCAGCCCGAACATTTTACGGCTGTCAGGACAGAGCATCTTTATGATACATCTTTTGACATCAGAAAAGTTAAGTGATATATCGCCATAAAATTTTTCAGTGTCTAAAATTCCAATTCACAAAAATACCTATCAGATAAAGCGACAATCCGCCTCGCTTCGCCTGATGGGTATTTCTTTTACTCTTGCGCATCATGTCTGAGGGTGAAAATCGCTTACTGTGTTCATCACCAATCGGAACGTAAGCTGTGCCATGCGTTGGGGAGACTCCTGACATCCTCGCGAAAGCCAATCTTTAATTAAACCCACACCTCCTGCAACGCAATACGAATAGGCATATTTTAAGTCATCCATTCGTTCCGGAAATGCCTCATACAATGCTTTCAGACTGTAATAGGAAAGCATTTCCTCAATACGATGCAAAAAAGCAATATCGCCGTGCGGCCCCAGTAACGCGGCACAAATTTCACGATTGGCAAATAAAATGGAAAAAATATCCTCAATAAAAGGAAAGCTGTTTTCATTAAACGGACTTACGGGATGGGCGCGAATAGTGTGCAGAATTTCTTCAAACAGCTCGTTTTCCACACTTTCCAGCATATGATAAATGTCGGTATAGTGCAAATAAAACGTGGAACGGTTGATGTCTACCATATCCACCAGTTCTCTCACCGTTACTTCATTTACACTTTTTTCTGCCATTAACTGTGCAAGCCCATGGCGTAATTGCGCTTTGGTGCGCCGCGTGCGGCGATCCGGCTTTTTTTGCATCGGTACACTTTCCTTTCAATTGTAAATTATCTATGATAGTTCAACAAAAACCAACGTAATATCTATTAATAGACATAATGACGAAAATTGTTGCTTGTGTTATGGTATCTTCCTTAGTATAATTCTCATTGCAGCAAAAAGCAATATCGTGATGAATAAACAACACCATGTCTTGTTTTTGTGCAAACAGACTGTGGAAAGGAAGCGAATTTTTCGTACTATGCTAAAAAATGAGTGGAAAAAACTGCTAAGCAACAAGTTAATGATTGTCGTAGTGGTGGCAATTATCGTTATTCCCACCATTTACACCACCCTGTTTTTAGGTTCCATGTGGGATCCTTACGGCAGTGTGGAGCATCTTCCGGTGGCTCTTGTGAATGAAGACCACTCGGTTGATTACAAAGGAAAAACCTTGGATGTCGGCGCACAGCTTGTAGAAAATCTGCTGACAGATTCTTCACTAGACTTCCATCAAGTAAACAAAGAGGAGGCAGCCAAAGGTCTTGCAAAAGGAAATTATTATATGGTCATTACCATTCCCGAAGATTTTTCGGCCAATGCTGCAACACTGACCGATGAGCAGCCGCGGCAGATGGAACTGGCTTACGAAACCAACCCCGGCACCAATTATATCGCCTCTAAACTCAGCGAAACTGCTATGAAAGAGATTCAAGCCGGTGTAAGGGAAGAAGTAACTAAAACTTACGCAGAAACCTTGTTCAGTCAGCTCAGTGAAATAGGAGATGGCATGCAAAAGGCGGCAGACGGCGCCGGTGACCTTCATGACGGTGCGCAGACACTGAAAGATGGCAGCACCGTCATTCAAGAAAATCTTCAACTGCTGGCAGACAGCACGCTCACATTTCGCAGCGGCAGTGAAACGCTGACCGAAGGACTGGCAAGATATACACAGGGTGTTCAGCAGCTTGCAGACGGTGCAAAAAAACTGGATAACGGAGCGGCTCAACTGAAAGACGGTGTAGACCGATTAGGCGCTTCAACCCCATCATTAACGCAGGGTGTCAGTGCATTGAACCAAGGTGCGGAACAGTTGGCACAAGGCACTGCCAAAGCCAAAAACGGAAGTGACGCAGTGGCCGGCGGTGCCGCTCAAGTAGACGATAGTCTGAAAAGTCTGAATGAAGGGCTTAATCAGCTTCAAACTCAAACCGCCGATCTTCCAAGTGCCGCCGCGGCATTGGACACCGGCGCAGCCCAAGCGTTGGACGGCGCAAAAAGTTTGCAGCAGGGCGCACAAGGACTGGCTGAAGGTGCCGAAAAAGCACGTCAAGCTGCTGATGCATTGAACCAGGGCTTGCAATCGCTCAACGCTCAATCCGGTGCGCTGAATGAAGGCGCGGCCCGGCTGAAAAGCGGGCTGGACGCATTGGTCACCGCTGCCGGAGGAGCAAGTGGCTCTTCTGACAACCTAAGCGCCCTGGCAGCTCAGCTCAGCCAAGCAGCACAGGCAGCACAAGCGGGAGCTGTTGCGCCGCAAGACCCAAGTGCTTTGGCTCAAATGATTGCCGATAACACTGCCGCCGCACAGGGAGGCGATCTTGGTGCCCTAACCGCCCTGATTGAAGCAGCCAATGGCCTGGCAGCTTCCGCACAGGAAAATTATCAGAATGCAAATACCGCCAATGCCGCTCGTGAGCAGGCGGCTCAAGCGTTAAGCGCAGCAGTCGGCGCACTGCAAAATGTCCCTGTCGGTACACCCGGTGGCGATGTGGTTAGCGCACTTACCGAGCTTCAGCAGGGTGCGGCAGAGCTGCAAACCGGCTTAACCGCTTATACTTCCGGTGTCAATCAAGCAGCCACAGGCAGCGCCGCGCTAGCGGATGAGGCTAGCGGCCTTCCCGCTCTTAGTGTCGGTGCACAGCAGCTTTCCTCTGGAAGCAACGAGTTAGTAAACGGCCTTTCACAGCTAAACAACGGCACCAGCCAATTCGCACAACAAGGAGTACTCCTCAGCAACGGAATTGCTCAAGCTGCCAATGGCGGTGCTGCATTGCAGCAACAAGGTACTTCTGTCCTGCGAGAAGGTGCGATCCAGCTGAACAGCGGACTGGAAGCCCTGCTTACGGGAAGCGGAAATCTCAAAGACGGGATGGGCAGCTTAAACGGTCAGCTGCCTGCTCTCACCGAAGGTGTAGCACGTTTAGAGCAAGGAACCAAAGATTTGAAAGACGGTACTTCTCAGCTTGTCAACGGTGCAGATTCTCTCACACAGAATAGCCCCGCTTTAACACAAGGTGCAGCAGCTCTGACAGACGGTGCCAATCAAATTCAAAATGGTGCACAAAAGCTGGCCGACGGCAGCGGCGAGCTGTCCAACGGAATTGATCTTCTTACCGATGGTGCAAACACTTTAGAAAACAGTTTATCAGATGCCGCAGATGAAATCCGGTCTACGAATACCGGAGATGCGGTAGTAGAAATGTTTGCCGCTCCGGTAAACACCAGCGAAACCCAACAAACGCAAGTTTCTAACAACGGGCATGCAATGGCGCCCTACATGATGTCCGTGGCATTGTGGGTAGGCTGCATTGCATTTAGCTTGATGTATCCCTTAACAGAATATAGTGGAAAGCTGAAAAACGGCACTTCCTGGTGGCTCAGCAAAGCCTCCGTGTTATATCTGATTGCATTGCTTCAGGCATTGACAATGGTAGGTGCGCTCCATATGATCAACGGGTTCAACCCCGCACGAATGGGTCAAACCTTGCTGGTTGCGTGTATCGCTTCCCTCACATTTATGTCAATCATGTACTTCTTCACCAATCTTCTGGGCAAAGTGGGAAGTTTCCTGATGCTGGTTTTCATGGTAATTCAGTTGGCAGGTTCTGTGGGTACCTATCCGCTTGAGCTCTCAGGCTCCTTTGTAAAATATCTGCACGATTGGGTTCCCTTCACTTACACCGTTACCGCCTTCCGCCGTGCCATCTGTGGCGGTGAAAGCATCACCGGGTGTATTGCTTATCTGGCCCTTTGGCTGCTGGTGTTCACCTTGATGACGATTTTGGTATTCGCTTTGCGGGCAAAACGCATTCAAACTGACAAGCCCACTTTCATGGCATGGTTAGAAAAACATCGCTTGGCTTAGAGCATTTATGAATTCCCAGCATTTTTCATACAGCAAACTGTACCGCTGATAGAAAAAGCTGACAATTTCGGCTTTTCAGAACGCGAAGTTTTCATGCGATGAATCAGTCTATTTAGAAAAAAGCAGACATGCAATTCTTTTGCATGTCTGCTTTTTCATTTCTCAGTGTTTAAAAAATAGCTTGTTACAAGCTTCGCTGTACCGCCCCGGCATATCGCAGCAAAGCCGCAAACTTGAATGCTTTTTCCAGCTTACATTAAGCCTTCCAAATGCTGCATCAGCAAGCTGACGCAGGTAATGCCGAACCAGCAGCAAGCACCCATCAAAATCGGTTTTCCGCCCGTTTTCACCAGCTTAACCAAATTGGTATTCAGGCCGATTGCCGCCATTGCCAAAATGATAAAGAATTTAGAAAGCTCTTTCAGCGGGGCGAAAAAAGACGCATCCACGCCCGATAATGTTGCCACCGTTGTGATAATGGACGCCAGCACAAAGAATAAGATAAAAAAGGGAAAAATCTTTTTCAGCTCAAAAGATCCATTCGAGAGTTCGCCGCCGCGTTTGACCTGCCAGGTACGCCAAAAAGCCAGTGCCAACGTAATGGGAATAATGGCAAGTGTGCGTGTGAGCTTGACGATGGTAGCATAATTCAGCACCGTGCCGCCTGTTCCGTGAAGTGTGTCCCAGGTTGCCGCAGCCGCTGTCACGGAAGAAGTATCATTCACCGCCGTGCCCGCAAACAATCCAAAGCCCTCATTGCTCATACCCAAAAGCCCGCCGAGCGTCGGAAAGAACAGCGCTGCCAAAATGTTAAACAAGAAAATTACGGAAATGGACTGCGCAATTTCCTCATCGTCTGCACCAATCACCGGTGCGGTGGCCGCAATGGCCGACCCTCCGCAGATGGAAGAACCTACCCCGACCAGCACCGAAATATTATTCGGCATATGCAAACGCTTGCTTAGTACAAAGGCAATCACCAGTGAAACCGTAATGGTGGAGCAGATAATAGGCAGGGATAAAAGCCCTACTTTTGCAATCTCTGAAAGATTCAAGCCAAATCCCAGCAGAATGACGGCATACTGCAAAATTTTTTTCGAGGTAAAGGCCACACCCGGCTGAAAGACTTCACGGCTGCCCATCAGCAGCGTGACTGCCATACCGAGCACAATGGCGAACACCGGCCCGCCGATCACGGGAAACAAGTGCCCCAGCCACCAGCTGGGAATCGCCAAAAGCAGGCAAAGCAAAAATCCCGGTGCAGTTTTTCGTAGTTGTTCCATTGGTACATCCTCTCCAT
>ERZ1090868.1942-NODE-1944-length-10541-cov-5.104139_pt1 | contig 10541 bp, 12 predicted proteins | sample MGYA00478475_ERZ1090868 | MGnify/ENA primary metagenome ERZ1090868 (study PRJEB33644, sample SAMEA5815747) | chicken gut metagenome | biome: Chicken; feature: Gastrointestinal Tract; material: Caecum | place: Ireland | collected 2019-01-01 | study: A study of...
AAAGATCGCCGATCTCGAGCTTTTCGACGCCGAACATTGCGTCTAAGTATTTCTGTAATACCAACGCGGCGCGCGGGCGCCGTTTTTTTCAAGGCAAATAAAAAAGACGGCCTGCTCAGGTCGTCTTTTTCGGATAAGGTTTCGGTTCATCCGTGTGTTCCAGAAGATAATCGACAGAAACGTGGAAATAGTCGGCAAACTTGATGAGCGTTGCATAGTCCGCTTCGCGTTCGCCCGTTTCATAGCGGCTGATGCTGTTCTGATTCATATTCAAGTCCATTGCGACTTTCAGTTGTGAAAGGTGCCGTTGCCGGCACAATTCCCGCAATCTCATACATTCCTCTTGACATGATTATACCAATATGGTATAATCAATATATCCCGATTTGGGATATATGGGAAAGGAAGTATGAATATATCGAAATGGATGATGGCCGAGTTGTCCCCGCAGGAACAAAAGAAAATGGAGCGATTGATCGATCCGGCGCGTCAGATCGCGATGATCGGCATTTTTCTCGGCGTGTTTGTCCTGTTGGTCGGGATCGTTTGCTGCATCGATCTTTCAATCGAAACCGATAGTTTTGCGTGGCATGCTCTGTTGATCGGTGCGGCGGGCGGTCTGTTCGGATATATCGTATTTCTGTGCTGCAGAATGTATATCCACAAGATATTTCAGATGATCTGCATGGAAAGGGCGTCAAAATCCCGGAATTGATTGCGTTGGGAAAGGGGAAAGCGGTCGATGACGGCAAAAATCAACGGCGGCGGGGCAATGCGCACCGCCGCCGGTTTCAGTTTCCCGCATATGCGTTCGGAAGCAGTTTATACGTTGAAGCGGAAGAGCACCACGTCGCCGTCCTTCATCACGTAGTCCTTGCCCTCGGAGCGCACCTTTCCCTTTTCGCGCGCGCCCGCAAGTCCGCCGCATTCCAAAAGGGTCTGCCAGTCCACGACTTCCGCACGGATAAATCCCTTTTCAAAGTCGGTGTGGATCTTTCCCGCCGCCTGCGGCGCCTTCGTCCCTTTGACGATCGTCCATGCGCGCGTCTCTTTTTCGCCCGCCGTCAGATAGGAGATAAGCCCCAGGAGCGAATAGGACGCCTTGATGAGCTTGGAGAGCCCGCTCTCTTTGAGCCCGAAATCCTCCAAAAACACCGCCTGATCTTCGGGCGACATCTGCGAGAGCTCTTCCTCCGTCTTGGCGCACACGACGATGGTCTCCGCGCCGTGCTGTGCGGCGTATTCCCTGACCTTTCGGACGAGGGGAATGTCCTCCTCGCCGGCGCCCATATCCTTTTCGGAGATGTTCGCGCAATAGATGACGGGCTTTGCCGACAGCAAAAACACGTTGTCGAGCAGTTCCTTTTCCTCATCGGTAACGGGCAGGGAATTGGCAGGTTTCTCCTGTTCGAGGTGCGCCATGAGCTTCTGCAAAAAGGCGAATTCCGCCGCGGCATTTTTGTCTGCGCCGCCCCGCGCCGCATTTTTGATGCGGTCGATGCGCTTCTGCACGGCCTCGATGTCGGCGAGAATAAGTTCCAGGTTGATGGTCTCGATGTCGCGCACGGGATCGACGCTGTTTTCCACGTGCGTCACGTTTTCGTCTTCAAAGCAGCGCACCACATGCACGATGGCGTCCACTTCGCGGATATGCGAAAGGAACTTGTTCCCCAGCCCTTCGCCGTGGCTTGCGCCCTTGACGAGCCCCGCGATGTCCACGAATTCGATGACGGCAGGGGTGACTTTTTTGCTGTTGTAGAGCGCCGCAAGTTTTTCAAGCCGCTCGTCGGGGACGGCGACCACGCCCACATTCGGTTCAATGGTGCAGAAGGGATAGTTGGCGGCGTCCGCGCCCGCATGCGTGATTGCGTTGAACAGAGTGGATTTTCCCACGTTGGGCAGACCCACGACACCAAGTTTCATACTGACTCCTCATCATTCAGACATTTTCCCCTGTACGGACAAGGAAAAAGAACGATCTTTTCCTATTATACCGTATTTCTTTTTTTCGCGCAAACCTTTCGTTTGCCAATTGCAAAAATTTATGGTAAAATAATGCGCGGAAAAAAACAGCGGAGAGGGTTATGGATTACAGACAGTATCTTGCGGAAAGAATTCACGTGGACGGCGTGAGCACGGACGAAGTGGCGTCGCTGATCGCCGTTCCGCCCGATCCTGCCATGGGGGACTATGCGCTGCCCTGTTTCAGGTTTGCCAAGGCGCTCAGAAAGAGTCCCGTCGCCATTGCGCAGGAACTTGCCGCGTCGATCGCGCCCGACGGAACGATCGCGGAAGTGACCGCCGTCAACGGGTATCTCAATTTCAAGGTCAACAAGGCGGGGCTTGCCAAAGACGTGCTTGCGCGCATTTCCCGCGAGGGGGAACGGTACGGGGCGTCCGATCTGGGCACGGGCAGAGTGGTCTGCATTGACTATTCCTCCGTGAACATCGCCAAGCCCTTCCACATCGGGCATCTGTCCACCACGGTCATCGGCGGTGCGCTGTACCGCATCTTCAATTTCCTCGGGTTCCGGGCGGTCGGGATCAACCACCTCGGCGATTACGGCACGCAGTTCGGCAAACTCATTGCGGCGTACAAGAAGTGGGGCAACCGCGAGGAAGTGGAAAAGGGCGGTATTCACGCCATCAACGATCTCTATGTGCGTTTCAACAACGAGGCGGACGAACAGATGCAGGCGGAAGCGCGCGAATATTTCCGCCTGATCGAGAGCGGCGACAGGGAGGCCAACGAGCTGTTCGACTGGTTCAAGTCCCTGACGCTTGCCTATGTGCAGACGATCTATGACCGCCTTCATATCACGTTCGACAGCTATGCGGGCGAACGGTTCTACACCGACAAGATGGCGCCCGTGGTCGAAGAACTGCGGGAAAAGGGTCTTCTGAAGGAGAGCGAGGGGGCGCAGATCGTAGATCTGGAGCCGTACGGCATGCCGCCCTGCCTCATTCTCCGGTCGGACGGCGCGTCGCTGTATGCCACGCGCGACCTTGCGGCCGCCATCTACCGTCACGACACCTATCATTTTTATAAATGTCTCTACGTCGTCGCCTATCAGCAGAACCTGCATTTCAGGCAGGTGTTCAAGGTGCTCGAACTCATGGGCAAGGAGTGGGCGAAAGATCTCGTCCACGTCGCCTATGGCATGGTGTCGCTGGAGGACGGCGCAATGTCCACGCGCAAGGGGAAGGTGGTCTGGCTGGAAGACGTCCTCTCCCGCTGTGTGGAAAAGGCGCGCGCCGTGCTGGAGGAAAAGAATCCCGATCTCGAGAACAAGGAAAAGGTCGCCGAACTTGTCGGGGTCGGCGCGGTGGCGTTCGGTGCGCTGTGCAACAACAAGATCAAGGACATCACCTTCTCCTATGACCGTGCGCTCAACTTCGACGGCGAGACGAGCGTCTATCTGCAGTACACCTGCGCGCGTGCCTCGTCCGTGCTCGCAAAGGCGGAAGCGGAGGGCATCGCCGTGGACGAAGCGCCCGATCTGGCGCCGTGCGATGCGGAGGCGGAGCTCATCAAACAGCTCGCCCTGTTCCCTGAGACGGTCGTGCAGGCGGCGGAAAAGTATGAACCGTCCCTGATTTCCCGCTTTTGTCTGGATACGGCGAAGCTCTTCAATAAGTTCTATCTGGAATGCAAGATCCTGCAGGCGGAGGGCGACGTGCGTTCGTTCCGTCTGGCGCTCACCAAGGCGACGCTCACCACCCTGAAAAACGGGCTCGGCCTTCTGGGCATCGGCGTCCCGGAGAAGATGTAAAAGGGCCAATTTATCAAGGCGGAGACTTTTGCCGCGTTCGCCGCGGCCACATACGATCATGTTAAAGGCAGTTTTTTTTGATCTGGACGGGACGCTGCTCGATACCGTTCCCGACATTCAGGCGTGCGTCAATCTGGCGCTTGCAAAATTCGGCTGTCCTCCGATCAGCTATGAACAGACCTGTTCATATGTCGGCGACGGCGCAAAACTTCTCATCGAGCGCGCCCTTCCGCAGGGCAGCCCCGATCTCGATGCGTGCTATGAATTTTTCCGGAAGGAGTTCGCGGCAGACAGTTCGGAACGCACACGGCTCTATCCGGACGAAATGCAGGTGCTCCGGGCGCTGAAAGAGCGCGGGCTTCGGCTTGCGGTCGTGACCAACAAGCCGCAGGACGCGGCCGAACGGGTGCTTGCAAAGTTCTTCCCCGCGGATCTTTTTGACTTCATCGGGGGAGATACGGGCATGTTTCCCTGTAAGCCCGATCCCTCGCTCGCGCGCTACGGCGCGCTGAAACTGCGCGTCTCCCCTGCAGAGTGCGCCTTCGTGGGCGACGGCGAGACGGACGCGCGCGTTGCGGTCAATGCCGGCATGTTCGGCGTGTCCGTGCTGTGGGGCTACCGCACGCGGGAACAGCTGGAACAGGCGGGCGCAGCCACGTTTGCCGGAAATTACTTGCAGCTCCAAAAAATTCTCGAAAAATTTTATTGAAAACTATTGATATTCAGTCTCATTTGTGTTATAATACAAGCATAAAAACCTGAAAGGAGATCAGATTTATGAAGAGATGTGCTGTATGCGGCGAGATCGTCGCAGATGATGTCATGGAATGCCCCGTTTGCCACGCGAAGAAGTTCGAGCCGATCGATGAAAAGGGATTTGCCTGCGAGCATCACGTCGGTGACGGCGTTGTTGAGGACAAGGAGGTCATGGAGGGTCTGCGTGCCAACTTCACGGGCGAGTGCACCGAAGTCGGTATGTACCTTGCAATGGCGCGCGTTGCCGAGCGCGAGGGCTATCCCGAGATCGCCGAAGCGTACAAGCGCTATGCCTATGAGGAGGCAGATCACGCTTCCAAGTTTGCAGAACTGCTGGGCGAGGTCGTGACGTCCTCCACGCAGAAGAACCTTGAAATGCGCGCAGCTGCCGAAGCGGGCGCATGCGAGGGCAAGCTGATGCTTGCAAAGCGCGCGAAGGAGCTCGGCTACGACGCCATTCACGACACCGTGCACGAAATGGCGAAGGACGAGGCGCGCCACGGCGCAGGCTTCAAGGGCCTTCTCAAGAGATATTTCAACAAGTAATCGAAAAAGCTACCCAAAGGACAGGCAGAACTGCCTGTCTTTTTTTCATTGCCTCGTCATACTGATTTCGCCGCGAGAAAGACGCCGATCCTGATCAGGGCTGAAAGCCGTCATCGGGAATGCGCGCGGCCCCAATTGCGGCCGCCCGCGTTTTTTCGCCGGAGATCGGCGGGAAGGGGCGCGGCGGCGCCTTTGGGGAGGGGGTTCTTTGCGGGCGGGCGCATATGCATGTACGCGGCCGGAAAACTTTGAATGCGGACGCTCCGCCGCCGGGAACGGGGTCCGGAACACAAAAAACGCCGCGCCTGCAATCGGCGCGGCTGTATTATGCCTTGTCTTTTCTCTCTTCCAGGTCCTGGCACAGAATGTAATTTGTGTCGACGTCCAGCACCTTGCACAGATTTGCAAGCGTGTCGAGCGCCGGCATCTTTGTTCCGTGCAGGTAGCAGGAAATCTGTACGCAGCTGATCCCCACGCGGTCCGCTATTTCATGCTGTTTCATGCCGCTTTGTTTGATTGCTTCTGCCAGTCTCTGCTGAATTTGCCCGACGGTGATCATGGGAACAGGTTTCTCCACAGAAAGTTCTCTGATAAGATTTTATTACCTGATGGGTAATTTTTTCTTGAAAAATACCGAGTGGGTACATTATAATCAATAATGTACCCAAAAGATAACAAAATCAAAACAGGAGAATGCACATCGCGCAGACGAGAAAGGACGTGCAGATGATCGCTGCGATCGCGGAGCGCGGCCGTGGGGAAAGAAAGACCATAATTTACAAGCCCCGCGGCAAACGCCGCGGGGCTTGTAAAAAATATTGGAGAGTAAAAAGCGTCTGCGGCTGGGAACCGCTCGCACTTTTCGGCGAATGGCAGGAAGGACACTTCGGTCCTTCGCTTCCCCCGGTTTGCGGACTCTGCCGCCTCGGACGGTTTTCCCCGTCCACAAGGCCATTATATGCGAACGGCGGAAAAAATGCAACCTACTCTTTGAAATTCGCGCTCTATCCGCAAGTTTTGCGCAAGTAGAGTGCCTTTTTCACACTCTACTCACAGTAGAACCGCACAAACCCATTGACAACCCGTCTGAAAGTGTGTATAATATTTGGTATGGAAGATGACGTCCTTGCTGCAACCATCGGAAAAAACATCATGCGCCTGCGGCGTATGGCGAATATGACCCAGCTTGAACTGGCCGAAAGGATCAACTATTCGGATAAGTCGGTGTCCAAGTGGGAGCAGGGGAACGGGATCCCCGATGTGCGCATCCTCGTGCAGCTTGCGGATCTGTTCAACGTCTCTGTGGACGATCTCGTGCGCGAGCATGCCGAAGTTCCCGTCATGCCCAAAAAGACGCGGCTTCTGCGGCGCATCATCACCATGGTGCTGTCGGTGGGGCTGTGCTGGCTCGTCGCGGTCGTCTGCTTTGTCTTTATCGGCATCGGCGCGCCGTCGCTGGCGGAAAAGTGGCTTGCATTCGTCTATGCGGTGCCCGCTTCTGCGATCGTCACGCTTGTCTTTGCCTGCATCTGGCATTACCGCTGGGTGCGCATCGTCTCCATTACGGTGCTTGTCTGGACCGTTCTTGCCTGCATCCATCTCACGGCGCTTGCGTGCGGAGTGGATATGGAAGCGGTGCCCGTTGCGTACGTCTATCTCATCGGCGTACCGCTGCAGATCCTTGCCGTCATTTTCTTTTCGCCCTGGAAACGGGTGCACTTTTCTGCGCGCAAAGACGTGCCGAAAGAATAAAACTTCTCTGCGCGTGTCCGCTGCAACGGGGACACGCGCCGTTCGCATTTCGGAGGAAATATGAAAATCGTACCCTTGCCCGCCGATCGGGCCGCACAGGATAAAAAGGCGCGCGAACTCAATTCGTTTGCCAGGGCATATAACGCCCTGCTTCTGGGTTTTGCCATTGCCGCGATCGTGTGCCTTATCGGGGTGCTCGTCGTCGTCATCATGCTGGAAATGGGGGATCCCGATCCCGAGCGTGAGATGCTCCTCTATATCCTCACGGGCTGTTTTGCCGGGGGGTCGGTGCTCTTTGCGGCTTGCTCGCTGCTCTTCGGCAAACTCGCGCAGGAGGCCGTCGGGACGCATCATGACTTTGTGGAACGCTGCTGCGGCGAGCAGTGTTTCTTCGTCGGGGAAGGGACGATCGCGGAATTCGGCGAAACGGAGCTGACGATCCGCTCGCAGGAGGGGAAGGAGAAAGCGCCCATTCGCGTCCCGTATGCCGAGATCGTCTTTCATTCCGTCTGCACCCGTCCCAGGGCGCAGGAAAAGGGCAAGTGGAGCGTCGTGATCGAAATGCCCGCGCACTATGTGATGAAAAAGGGGGATTCGCCCCGCGCCCTCGTTGAAACGGAGGGGAAGGAGCGGCTCTACCGGACTTTGGAGGCGCACGGACTGGAACTGCACGGAGAACAGCCGCCGCGCGGCGAAAAGCGCAAAAATGTACGGTTCCGGCCCGTTGTGAAGTTCCTGCTGCCCGATGCGCAGAAACGCCGTCGCTTTCTGATCTTTGCGGGCGTCGGGCTTGTGCTCATTGTCGGCGGTGCGCTCATCGCCCTGTTCTGGCAGGACATGCTGCTGGTCGGCGTGATCCTGAGCGTATTCGGGATCTTTCTTGCGGTGCGTTCGCTCATCGGCTTTGCCAATGCGCGCGGCATGCTTGCTTTCTATGAAGAGGGCCTCTGCTGGCGTGACAGCGGCCGCGCCGAGGCGGATCGTTTCTTCCTCAAATGGCAGGAAGTGGAGCGCATGACGATCGAAAAGGTGCAGGACAAGCGCTATCTTGCCGCCGTCTGCGCCTACGGGACTTACCACATTCCGGAAGTGGCGGGGGCATATGAATATCTGCAGAAGTTCCGCCCGGAACTGTGTGAGGAATAGGATAGACAGAACGGCCGCAGGCGGCCCGTTCCGGAAGGGGGCGTGATCACATGCTCTGCGAGAACTGCGGGAAGCGTCCCGCACAGAAGTTTATCAAGAATATCGACGGAAGAGAGCTCGTGCTCGAGCTCTGTCCCGAGTGTTTCCGCGCGCTCTATCCCGAAAAGGAGGGGGGCGCGTTTGCTTCGCTCGTCGGAGCGGTCGGCCGGGAGGACGCGGTCTGCCCCGTCTGCGGCACGACGTTCGGCGAGTTCCGCCGCACGGGACTGCTCGGCTGCGCGGGGTGTTACCGCGCTTTCCGCGAAGAACTGCTGTCCACGGTGCGCGGCGTTCAGGGGAAGCTCCGCCACACGGGAAAGCGCCCGGAGACGCAGACGGAGGAGCGCTACGACAGGATGCGTGCCTATATCACGCGGCGCGAAACGCTGCGCGGGCGTCTGGAAGAGGCGATGCGCGGGCACGACTATGCGGCTGCGCGCAGGCTCCAGCGGGAGCTGCGCGAGCTGACGGCCGACGGGGAGGATATCGAATGAGCGCCGTACGCGAAAGTTTTGAAAGCGTCGCCGTCTCCACGCGCATGCGGCTTGCCCGCAACTTTGCGGACTATCCTTTCCCCGGACGGCTCCTGAAAGACGCCCATGCCGAGGAACAGGCGCAGGAGATCGTCCGGCTCATTTCGGCGTCCCTTTCCCGGATCGATCAGTTCACGCTGTACGAAATGAAGCATATTACGGCGGAACGGACGGCGTTTTTATTGGAACGCAACCTCATTTCGCGCGATCTCGTGCGCAACCGCCGCATCTCCGCCGCGCTCATTTCCTCCGATGAGATCATCTCCGTCATGCTCAACGAGGAAGATCATGTCCGCGAACAGTATTTCATGAACGGATTCGACCTTCCGCGTGCATACGAGCGCATCACGGGGCTGGACGCCGCGATCTCCGAATCCATTCCCTTTGCATTTGACGAGCAGTTCGGCTATCTGACTGCCTGCCCGACCAATCTCGGAACGGGCCTGCGCGCCTCCGTCATGCTCTTTCTGCCCGCCGTGTCGCGGCGGGGGGTGATGGCGCGGAGCATTGTGCCCGAACTTGTGCGCCTCGGACTCACCGCGCGCGGCGCCTACGGCGAGGGCAGCGGCGCGGAGGGCGATCTGTTTCAGGTGAGCAACGAGGTGACGCTCGGTGTCTCGGAGGAGGAGATCCTCTCCATTGTCGGTCAGGCGGTGGATTCCATCGTGCAGATGGAGCTTCTCGAGCGCTCCCGCATGAAGGCGGAGGGCGGGATCGCCCTGCGCGACAAGCTCTGCCGCGCCTACGGCATTCTCACCAACTGCCGGCTTCTGGAAGAACACGAATTTCTGCGCCGTCTTTCGGACGTCAGGCTCGGAATTGCGCTCGGATATATTACGGACGACAGCGAGGACGATGAATGGATGAGCGAGCTGGACGAACTCGCCGTTGCCATGCGTCCGGCCAACATCAACAGGCTGAACGGCGCGCCGCTCGCCAAACAGGAACAGGACGCCTATCGCGCCGAATATACGCGCAAGGCGATCCGCGCCATGCAGCTGAGCGTGGAGTAGAGGGAGGATATGGACACTTCGCATTATTCGGAACATCTGCAGCAGGCGGTCGAGCTCTCAAAGGAGGCCGCGCGCCACTACAACACCAACTATATCGGCAGCGAGCACGTTCTGCTTGCCATGCTTTGCGTGACGGACAGTACGGCAAGCCGCCTTCTGACGGAGGCGGGCGTCGATCTGGAAAAGTACCGCGCCGTGTTCCGGCGCAATCTGCAGCATGATTCCCCCGTGCACGGATTCACGCCCCGCACCAAGCACATCTTCGACCGCGCGCGCGAATATTCGCTCCAGTCGGAGGAGCCGGGCTTCATCACGGGCACCGAGCACGTTCTGCTCGCCATGCTGACCGTCGACGCGGGGCTTGCCGTTCTCATTCTGAAGAGCCTGGGTATCGACGTGGCGGCGCTCGCCGAGAGGACTGCTTCGTTCATCAAACCTCCGCCCGAGGAGGAAGAGGAGGAGCCCGCCGTGCCGGTGATGCCGCACGGCCGCAGGCCCGTCCGGCCGCAGGCTTCTTCGCCGCTGAGCGAGGAACTGCTTGCGTACGGCTCCGACCTCACGCAGAAAGCGCGCGAAGGGAAGATCGATCCCGTGATCGGCCGCCGCAAGGAGATCGAAAAGGTCGTGCAGATCCTTTCGCGGCGCACCAAGAACAATCCCGTGCTCATCGGCGAGCCGGGCGTGGGAAAGAGCGCCGTTGTCGAAGGGCTTGCGCAGGCGATCGTCTCGGGCGAGGTGCCCGAACTTCTGCGCGGAAAGACCGTCTTTTCGCTCGATCTTGCAGGGCTCGTTGCCGGGGCACGCTACCGCGGCGATTTTGAAGAGCGGCTCAAGGGCGTCGTGGACGAGATCCGCGAAAACCAGAACATCATTCTCTTTATCGACGAGATCCACATGATCGTGGGCGCGGGCTCCTCTTCGGACAGTAACATGGACGCCTCCAACATCCTGAAGCCCATGCTCTCGCGCGGAGAGCTGCAGAC
>ERZ1090868.1943-NODE-1945-length-10540-cov-4.576919_pt1 | contig 10540 bp, 6 predicted proteins | sample MGYA00478475_ERZ1090868 | MGnify/ENA primary metagenome ERZ1090868 (study PRJEB33644, sample SAMEA5815747) | chicken gut metagenome | biome: Chicken; feature: Gastrointestinal Tract; material: Caecum | place: Ireland | collected 2019-01-01 | study: A study of the...
CTAAATAGCTGATATCACCCCTATGGAAGATAAAATGGATACAGAGATTAAAGCGGACATTATATATATGATATGAAATAATTGGATAGAAAGGATGTAGAAGCGTATGAAAAAGCAATGGTGCGCAGCAATGTGTATAATTTCAGCGGCAGTTTTAATAACAGGATTTTTCCCGGAGGCGGCAGTTTCACAAGATTTATGCAGAATTCAGCAGGTCTCAGCAGCATCCATCCAAGATAATCAAGCAGCGAATTTATCTAATGGCGATGACATGGGAAGTGCTGAAACAGAAGAGACTTCCGCACCACAGAATCAGACAGAACCGGTGGAGATTGTAGCTTCTGTAAAAAATCTGGCTTATATGGGAAACAGAATCTATCCACTGACGGCAGGCAGGGACTCGGGTAATAATCTTGGCGTTTCCTCTGTAGGTCAGACAGGTATTCTATATGCTGCGGAACTGGATATGGATGAAGATGGGAACAAGGAAATACTGGCTGTGACGTATGAAAACAGTAGTCAGATTGCAGGAGAAAATACGATTCATCTGTCAATATTGAAACAAAGCGACGGTAATTGGAATGTACTTACAGAAACAGAGGTATTAGGAACCAAATATGGGGATACATTATACGACGTGAGCTTTATGAAGGACAGTTCTATTTATTATGAAGGATCTGTATTTCTGCGGAAATATAACGGAAAATATGAAATATTTTATGAATACTATGGAGAAGGAATGTTTGCTACAGGGCAGACATGGTTTATGAGAGGTTTCCGTTTTGAGAACAATACGCTTTCTGTAATTCCTGAGACGGAGAATATTTTTTATGAAGGCTCTCCGATTACGATGCTTTGGGATGAGACTTACGATGATATAGACGCCGGAACATATGGGGGAATGCTTAATAACTACTGTTCATTAGGATTTCAGAGACCAAATATAAGTTTTGAACATATGACTATGAACCAGAATCAAAATCTTTATCTTATGCTCCGTTTGATTCTGGGCAGCGATTCTTCAAAGGAGGAGGTAGCCGCCCTGGTATCGAATGGAGGAACACTGGATACTCTGTGGTATGACATTCAGGATTATAGTGAAGCTATGCCGGAAGATATAATGGAATTTCCTGGGCAGCAGTCCACCCCTGCCGCCCAGGAACAGCCCCAGGCAGCGGGGACGGCCTCCTCGGAATACATCATTCCGGATTCCAATACCCGCTATCTGAGCGACTCCGAAGCGGCTGCTCTGGGTGCGGAGAAGCTTCAACTGGCTATTAATGAGATTTACGCCCGTCACGGCAGGGTTTTTACAAATGCCGACAACAGCGCATATTTTAGCTCCAAGAGCTGGTATCAGCCGGTTCAGGGAAAGACGGACGCGCAGATTGAAGCGGAATTTAACGAATATGAAAAGGCAAACGTGGATCTGATGAACAAATATAGATAAAAAACAATCTGGATTGTGCCGGGAGTCAGCGCATTGCCTTATACTCCCGGCATAATTCATGATAAAGCTTCAGGGAATCCCAGTACTCGGTGATGGGAGTGAGGACTGCTTTCAGGCGGACAGGTTCCAGGTTTTGTTCCTGAAAGAAAGCCAGAAAGCGGTCTGTCTGTTCCTCGGTAAAGTTTCTCATCACCATCATCTCATCCCGGAAATTTCCTCCCAGGTTAAAGCGGGGATCAGGAGAGAAGCCGGAAATGCCAAAGAGATAGCCCAGAGGGTGGAGGAACTCCGGCGCTTCCACTTTGCGGATGGAAACGCCGGATCTTCTGAGATACCGCTGGATCATGCGGTGGCGGTCGTCTCCTGTAAAATTATAGAGAAGGATCTGAGGTTCTGTATTCATATTATGCTCCTTTGCCCCTCCCGCCTGGGAGGGGAATATTTTTTTATTATCCCAAAATCCATCATTTGTTCTGACAGTTATGAAGTCTTTTGGAGTCTGCTGTTTTTTGTATACTGACGCTATGTCTTTTCCTCCTACAAAAACTGTTTCCGGTATTCTGTAGGAGTTACATGGAATTTCTTCTGGAAAAGAGCGGAAAATTCCTCAACGTTCCGGAAACCGCAGTTTTCGGCTATCTGATAAATGTTCAGATCAGGATTGGACAGAAGCTTTAAAGCCTGATCCAGCCGGAGGTCCCATACATAACTCATAAAATCCCGGCCGGTATACTTTTTCAGATGTTCGTCCATCTGAGCAGCGGTAATACCGAAATGTCCGGCGATTTTTTCCGCGTCTGTATTCAGCCCCCGTTCCTGAAGATACTGCAGAATATGATAGGTATACTCATCGCTTCCGTAGTAACTGAATTCTTTTTCACGGACAAGATAAGTGAACAGAAGCAGCAGCGTGGCTTCCAACTGGAAACTCTGGTGGAAATTGTTGCCGGCGTATTCCTGGATCAGAGCAGTCAGCATGGACTGGGCCTGAACACGGTGTCCGAGAGAAAAGAAAATATAATTTTTTCCGCTGTTTTCTTCTCTGAAGAAGTCTGAGATCAGATTTCTGTCCTTATAAAACTCCGCCAGAGTCTGCTGAAAGATTTCCTGTTTGAGACAGAAATTGATCAGCAGAGTATCTTTCTGCTGGAAACGCAGCTCGTGTACGGCTCTTGTATTAAGGAATATGAGATCGCCGGGAGCCATATAAATTTCATTTCCATCGACCACGTTTATAAGGGATCCGCTGCAAAGATAGTTTAACTCAAAGTAGCTGTGCGTATGCCCAGGAAAGTCTTCCGTAACCTGGTGGGCGAGGATAAAGAAATTCTCGTCCGGAGGGAGCTCCTGGAACACCTGATGAAGATTTTTCAGGTTGTACAGATTGTGGGTAAGCTGCTGGCTGTACTGAAGCAGTTTTTCAGGAGCTACAATATCGCGTCCATGGGCAGCGGCGGAAGCCGACACCGTACCGAGAGGAAGAAATACCTGACTGTCGTAGGAAGGTCTGGTGACATATGGGCTGCGGTATTTTTTCTGTGCCGGAATCCTTATCTGGACTTCTGTTCCCTGACCGGGCTGGCTGGAGTAGGTCAGACCGTAACCCTGGCCATAGAGGATCTCAAGCCTCCGGTGGGTATTGTAAACGGCGATATTTGTTCCGCCTGAACTGCTGCTGCCGGAACCGGAAATAATAGACGGCAGCTTTTCGGGAGGAATTCCAACCCCGTCGTCAGAGATCAGAAGAACAATGTCGTTATTTTCCAGCCATCCCGTCAGTACAATGGTGCCGGATTTGCTGTCCTTTTCCAGGATCCCGTGGAGAATGGCATTTTCGATCACAGGCTGAAGCGTCAGCTTGGGAATCTGGTATTCTGTCAGTTCATCCGGAATATCGGATACAAAAGTGATCCTGTCATGAAACCGCATGTTCTGAAGTTCTACATAGATGGATACATGCTCCTCTTCCCTGCCGATGGTCGTGATGCTTTCCTTCCGGCTCAGCGTCAGTTTATAAAATTTGGAAAGATTCTGTACGGCGGCGGAAACCTCTGAATTTCTTCCCTGGAGAGCAAGCCAGTTGATCATGTCCATAGTGTTGTAAAGAAAATGAGGATTGATCTGTGCCTGAAGGGAATTGAACTCGGCAATGCGGAGTTCCTCCGCCGCTTTAAGCTGTTCTTCCAGAAGAGCCGTCATTTTCCGCGTCATATAGTTATAAGTGTCGATCAGATCGCCTACCTCGTCGTGATACTCGGGACTGTCCATAGGCACCAGAGTGCCTTCTCTGACTTTGCTCATCTGATGGATGACAGAGGAGATACGGTTCGTGATGGAATGGGACAGAAAATGGGCGACAACAGACGCCAGAGCCAGCACGCCGAGATACATCAGGATATATTCCAGCATCAGGATATTGCTTCTGGCGATCAGAGGTTCCGCCGGAAGAACGGTGACCATAAACCATCCGGGCTGCTGGATGCTGTAAAATCCCGCGTAAACTGTTTTGTTCAGGATCTCGCGTTCCATAAAATTGTTGGAAGACATAAAGGAATCGCGGATCGTGTCATAATCCAGCCAGTAGATTCCGGCAAGGGCGTCGTCTGAGGAAGCTACCATGGAGTTCCTTTCATTTGTAATATAGGAAACACTGCCCTCCTGGGTCAGATTGTCCTTCAGGATCTCGGCAATGTGATCCGAAGAAAAATAAACGGCAATATATGCCTGATAGGAATTCTGCTGATAATAAAAGGTTGTGGAAGTGATGTAGGCCATATCGCCGTAGGTTCTTTGTTCACGGTCGCCAAGATAAAAGGACGGACAGAAAAGCTCGGATCTGCCGGTACCCTGGAAGATCCCATACCAGTATGTTCCTTTGGCTTTGCTCATGAGAGAAAAATAGCCGCAGGTAAGCTCATCTTCAAAAAGCTGGACAGAATCCATAGGAAAATCCATATAAATCTGAAGTCCGGTGATCTGCCGCCCGTCTATGAGAGACTGCACCGCATTATGAAATTCGTAGGTCTCCGTATTGTTAAGAAGCAGGGAGGACGGAGAGTTGACCGGCTGATGAAAGATCTTCTGAAAAAAAGGAAGATCCGTGATTTCCGTATATGCGTCCAGGATCTGCTGTACTTCCTCTTCGATAAGGGGAGCTGTTTTGGCGGAAGCATCCTGCTCCCGGCGGATCGTGTCGGCGATCACCATATCATAGAGCCTGCTGTAAAAAAAGATCCCTACCGTAAGCACAGGAATGGTGACGGCAATTACCAGGACGATGGTAAACTTTGATTGAAGGCTCATATCACCGTAGGAATGGCGTATTTTCTGAAAAACACTTCTCATTGTAAATTTTTCTCCCTGTATTCTGAAGGCGAAAGGCCGCTGTATTTTTTGAAGCTTTTTCCGAAATAATTTCCGTCGCTGTAACCGACTCTGGAAGAGATGTCGGAAATCTTGTAGCGGGAATCCTGGAGAAGCTGTTTTGCTTTTTCCATACGATATTCCGTTATATACTGATTCAGCGTCTGGCCTGTCTCGTTCTTAAAAAAGGTGCAGACATAGGAGGCGGAAAGAAACACATGGGCGCTGATATCCTTAACGGACAGAGTTTCATTCATATAATTCTGGCCGATATATTTTTTGATCAGAAAAATCGTGGGATTTTTCTGAGAATTATTTGCCGCGTCCCGGAAGAACGCCTCTGTCTTTTCCGCAAGAGTATCATGCAGCTCGGAAAACGTAAAACACCGGGCAATGGTTTCCGCAATGCTCTCCGGATTTTTTGAACCTGGAATCTGCTGCTGGTTTCTGGCGCTTTCCAGACAGAGAAAAAGCCGGTAGTACAGATCCTTGACCGGATTCTGCAGAAAGCGGCGGCTGTTCAGGAAAATAGATGCCAGATGATCCAGAATGGATCTGGCTTCATCTTCATTTCCGGAAGAAAGCGCCTCTGAAAAAGAATCTTCAGGAGACGGCATGGAGAGCGCGGCGCCGGAAGCTGTTTTTTCCATCGCTTCAGAGGTGAGCATTGTATCCGCCGGGAAAAAGAAACTGCTCTGGAGCAGGATCACAGCGGAAGCGTAAGACTGGTACGCCCGGGAGATTCCGCAGACAGTATCTCCGGCGGCTATGGAAAACTTTATAAAAGGCGCAAAGCGGGAACACAGAAAATCGCCTACAGACCCGATGGTATGCGCGGAAGGAGCGGTCTGTCCAAAGAGAAAATACACCAGGTACTGCCGTTTCTTTTCTGTGTAGATACAGTCCATGTGAAGATGGGAGACAAAATGCCGGAAATCATCAAAAAATTCCGGGAAAGAGGGTGTCTCCGGATGAATGAAATCATCCATTTTGACGATCACAGAAGTAAAATAAGTGGATGAATTCATAGTCAGCTTCAGCTCCGAAACCAGCGTGTCCAGAGAACTGCTGTCCGGATTATAAGGAACAGTCAGAAGGAGGGCAAGCTGGGAGGCTGTTTCCATAGATTTCATGGTTTCGCCCCGGTGGGAATGAAGCTTCTGCATATAAAGGTTTCTGGCCTCCAGAACGGCGTCGCGGATCTCTGAGGGAACAAGAGGTTTTTCTATATAGTTTACGGCTTTCAGCTTGATAGCCGCTTTCAGATATTCTTTGTCTGAGTACCCGCTCATGAAAATCGGCACAGAGTCCGGCAGGATTTTTTCCAGACGTTCCAGCATAGTGATGCCGTCCATACGGGGCATACGGACGTCGCACAGGATAATCTCCGGTCTGTGGATACGGGCTGCTTCCAGCCCGTGGACGCCGTCGTCAGCCTGAAGAACCTCGTCAATCCCAAGAGATTTCCAGTCAAGAGAGGAGATCACACCGGTACGTGTAAGCTCTTCGTCGTCTACAATCAACAGTTTCATAACGGCCTCCTTTTACTAAATACAGTGAACTTGTTCTTTATGATCCCGGGTGTCAGCGCTCCCGGATTTTTTTCAGTATATGACGGCAGATTTCTCCGGCACAGGGTTTTTGGACCTCGTTAAACAGACGGTTTACCCTGTCCCGGTCCGCTTTCCAGCAGTCGTTTTCCGGGATCAGACAATCCAGAAATTCCTTCATGGTTCCAGGTCTGGGACCGGGAGTCACTTCATCGTAATCAAAATTCATTCCTCTTCCCGCAAGATACTCTTCCCTGTCATAGGGAAGAAAAACGATGGGATTTCCGGTAAGCAGATAATCGATATAGATACTGGAGTAATCTGTGATCAGGCAGTCGAAGATATCAAGGATACCTGTAACATCTCCGGCCTCATCTTCTCCAAGAAAGCGTATGCGGCTGCCGAGGAAAGGACGGGCGGAAGCCCGCTCCGCAATATGCGTTCTGATAAAAAGAAGCATATTCTTTTCTTCCAGATACTTTTCCAGAAGTTTCTGGTCAAAATCCGGAAAAGGAAAAAGACGTACGCTTCCCTGATCGCGGAAGGTAGGCGCGTAAAGAATAACGCGGCTGTATTCCGGCAGATCCGGGTATATTTTATCAAGAAGCTTTTTTCTGTTCTTTCTGCGGAAAATGTTATCGTTTCTGGGCTGTCCCCAGACTTTTATCCGGTTTTCCGGAACATGGAAACTCTCGGCCATAAGAGGAACAAGGGACCGGGAGGTAGTTAATATGCAGGTGTAATTTTCTGAAAAAATTTTCCGGAAATACAGCCGGGAGGACTTCTTCAGATTGGGGTCCAAAAGGGCGATCTTTTTCAGCGGTACGCCATGCCACAGATTAACGATCATCCTGTTTCTGGAAAGACCGGTACCATAGACAGGAAGACCTGCGGAAGTAAACCACACGCCTGCGGAAAGCGCCCTGCGGATACCTGAGCTCGATTTCGTTTCAAAAAAATACTGGGCCCCGAATTTCTCAGACAGTCTTTGACGGAGCTGATTGTCGTTTATTACAAAGAGCGGAGTGACTTCAGGCACATGCTCCTTTACATATTCAAAAAGATACTGTGAATTATAGTTATAATGGCTGTTGTCCGTGGAGGAGAACACCCATACATAGGGATCCGGACGGCTTCCTCCCAGATGGGAGAGGATTTCTCCGGCGATCAGAGTCTTTGCTTTTCCCATTACGGTTTTTCCTTTCTCCTTTCAGAGCTTCAGCGGTATTTCCATATTCCATGCAGAGCATAGGAAATGAAAAAAACAGCGCTTGTTATGGGGGAATATCCCATATACCGGTAAACGCGGTAAGTCATGGCTGCGGACTTCCGTTTATTCCTGGATTTTCCGCCCTGGCTCAAGCGGTATTTCAGATAGGGCTTGTTGATCCCTGCCGCGGGACCGTATTCCTTCAGGATCTTCAGCCAGGTAAGATAGTCTTCGTGGCTGTCGTCATGCTCCATGGGATATGCAAGTGCGGCTTCTTTTTTAAGCAGCACAGAAGAACAGTTAATGCTGTTGTGTTTCAGCAGATCTCTGTAGGAAACAGTGCTGCCTACAGGAATATATTTCCCGGTGGAGGTTCCGTCCGGATTCATAAGTTCCCGCCCAGTGGAGCAGAGCACCCGCCGGGTGCGCTCCATGACCTCAAGCTGTTCTGTCAGCTTTCCGGCTTCCCACCAGTCGTCCGCGTCAAGAAAAGCGATATATTTTCCGGACGCTTTCTGAACGCCCAGATTGCGGGAAGCGGCTGCCCCTTTATTATATGGATTTCTGATATAGTGAAAATTTTCTTTGTTTTCGTAGGGAGCAAGAACCTCCCCGGTACGGTCTGTAGAGCAGTCGTCAATGACGAGAAGCTCCAGAGGGACTTCCTGGCAGAACACAGAATCTACGGCCTGGCGGATAAAATCCGCTCCATTGTATACCGGCATAATGACAGATACCAGAGGATAAGTCATGATAAGCTCCTTTCATGCTGTTATATGGATGATATAGTCTGGCGGATCAGTTCCTCCGTCATGGCGGCGGACTCTGCGTTGGCCCTTTCGTAATCCACGGAGAGCGCAGCCGCTTTTCCCCGGGCAAAAAGTTCCATTCCCTCAAGAAGCCCTTCGGCAGAGTTTTTCAGAAGGACTCCTCCATGCTCTGAGAGAAAACCGTGGGGACCGCTGACATCGCAGGCCATAACAGGCACTCCCAGGGTGTCGGCTTCCAGCATGACCAGTCCCTGGCCCTCGTAGCAGGACGAAAGCAGGAAAAGACTGCATTTTTTCAGAACAGGCATTGGATTGCTCATGGAACGGATCAATATGATATGATCCGAGGCGGAACAGGAACGGGCATGCCTGACCGTATCCTCATAAAGCTCTCCGCTGCCGCCGATGATGATCAGCCATGTTCCGCGGTGAGATTTCCAGTATTTGTCAAAAGCGTCTATCAGCCGCATATGGCCTTTTTCCGGAGAAAAACGTCCGATGCTGATAAATTTCGTGTCGCCGCTGTCAAGAACAGCGCGCAGTTCCTCAAGAGAATGATCCGATAATGTGTTTTCATCAAAAGAGAGTTCTTCCTCAGCCCGCCGGAGAACGCTTTTATAGTCGTGACAGTTGCTGATCACAGAAACGCGGCCGGATCCTTCGCCGCTTATTTCTGCAACAGACGGGACGATATCCCTGCTGACAGACACGATGCGGTCGTAAGTACGGTAAGCTTCCCGGAGGAGATACGGATTCTGGTTCCCCCGGGTCCTGATCTCCCGGACCATATCGTTGTGGACCCAGATGATCTTCGGACATGGAGCTTCTTCAAACAGAGAAGTAATATAGGCTTCATATCCGTTGTAATGGATCACAAGAGAAAATTCTGTTCCGCCGAAATGCTTTTTCCATTCCCTTTGGTAAGCCCGGTGAATACGGCGCCGGACAGCTTCTGATCCGGATCCTTTCATGAAGCTCATCAGGGCTGCTGCTGTGAGGAGATCCATGTTCATCTCGCTTCCCAGAGGATAGATTCCCATTTCCGGAGGGATTTTATCCAGAATTTCCTGATGTTCCTTTGTATACAGAGTACGGAAAGAGAGAAAATAATTATATTTTAAAAGATCCATTTCCGTCAGAAGAGAACACAGAGCGGTGGTAATACCGTTCTGGGCCAGATCGCCGCCGTAAATAAGAACGTTATGCTTTCCGTTTCCGGTGTATTTTTTTGTCCGGCAGCAGTTTTCGCCAAGAAATACATGACGGCATATTTTTTCAGTGCCGTGTCCGTCCTCGTAGGTGGCGTAGCGCTTAAGAAACTCTTCATCAGGAACGCCGCCCTCTCTGTGAACGAAAGGGATCACCTGACGGGGATCTTCTGTGTACAGGAAAGGATAAGATCCGATATCTTCATACATTCCCCGGCCGCTTTCATACTCCTTCCGGTCGTAGGCAAACAGGATGATTTTTTTGCCTGCATTGGCAAAGTCGTAAAATACGCTGGAATAATCTGTGATCAGAGTATCGCACAGACTGAGCCCTTCATAAGTGTCCCACTGGGCGGGAAAGGAACGGATATGGCGGTAGCCTTCAAAAGTCTCGCTTCCGTGGAGAAACGGGTGAAGCTTCACCAGAAGGACCTCTCCGTCGCGGAGCTCGCTGTCCCAGAGCCGGAGATGGCCGGACAGCGTATCCATATAATCCTGACGGTCCACGTTTCCGATCAGGCCCCGGAAGGTAGGAAGATAAGTGATCAGCCGCTTGCCTTTCAGTCCTGCTTTTTCAAGAAGGCTTTCATCAGGAGAGCCGCGGAATATATCGTTTCTGGGATATCCCTCCCGGAGTACAGTGCCCCGGTAAAGACTGGAGAGCATATAGGCGCCGGACATTTTTTCTTCCATAAAAGAATTGGGAAATATAAGATAATCAGAATCCAGAAGATTCCGCAGGACGTTCCCCATGCTGACAGCTTCCGGGCGGTTGTCCCGGCCCATTTTCTTCAGGGGCGTTCCATGCCAGGTGTTCAGATAGATCTGCCCTTCTTTTTTTATGAAGCGTCCCGGGAAAGTGGTGTCGTTTACCAGATAACCTGCCTGACTTAAGGCGCGGTAATAGGATAGGGAACCGGTACGGACAATCCGTGATACTTTCAGAGAATTCTGCCGGAGCTTTTCGCCGATCTCTTTTGAAGCGTCCC
>ERZ1090868.1944-NODE-1946-length-10538-cov-7.395688_pt1 | contig 10538 bp, 9 predicted proteins | sample MGYA00478475_ERZ1090868 | MGnify/ENA primary metagenome ERZ1090868 (study PRJEB33644, sample SAMEA5815747) | chicken gut metagenome | biome: Chicken; feature: Gastrointestinal Tract; material: Caecum | place: Ireland | collected 2019-01-01 | study: A study of the...
TTTTGTTAGAGTAAATTTCAGAAGATAAAAAATACAGATCCGGTTTTTCAGGGTATCCCCAGCTTCATATCCTGGCCGGAGGAAGGCAGGTGCAGGTTTATGCTGGCAAATTTTGAACAGCGGGAACATAAGGGGAGAGACAGTGTATGGGCAGGCAGATATGAAAATCTTCACAACCTTCCTCACTGGCATATGGAATGTGAACTTTTATATGTAGAAAAAGGCCAGGTAACCGGTTCCCTAAACAACGCAGCCCACAGCCTGGAGGAAGGCGACGCTTTCTTCATCGACAGCCGGGAGATCCATTATATTAAAGGAAGCCCCTCCAGTATTACGGAGATCATCATGTTTGATTCCAGACTGCTGGACGAGATCGATCAGGGACACAGACCCCAGTCTCCCCGGCTCTCCTGCGGCGCCTTTATTCCGGACTATTACGGAAAGATCAGAGAAGAACTGGACTGTCAGAATCCCTACTTTGATCTGAAAGTGCGAAGTCTTCTCCTTCTTCTGATGCTGGAAATTTTTCGAAAAGAGCCTCTGGCCGGCAAAGAAAAAAGCAGGGATAATACTTCCATGGAAAATTATAAGAACCTTCTGGGTGAGATTGAAGAGAAATGCAGCTATATCACTTTCGATGACGCCGCCAGATTTATGGGGCTGTCAAAACCGTATTTTTCCCGTTTTTTTAAAACCGTTTCCGGAATGACTTTTTCTCAGTATCTGAATATTATCCGGCTGGAAAAGGCGATCCATCTTCTGAACCATAATACCGGAAGACTCTCTATTACAGATATTGCGTCCTGCTGCGGCTTTGATACCATCCGGCATTTCAACCGGGTATTCCGGGAATTCACAGGGTTTTCTCCAAGGGAACTGCCTGAGAATTATGTTCTGACTTCCCATTCTGTAAAGAGTATGGGAAAAAACTTCAACCCCACTCTGCCTAATTCCAGGCTTCTGGAAAAGTAAATCCCCGGCCGGTAATATCGACAATCTGCACTGATACATCTGGATTATATATAAAAGAAAGCAGGTATGCATAAATGCACCCTGCTTTCCTTTATATTGGCAACAACGGAATCGCTCCCGTTGGTTTCCATATTCGATTTTAGTTTGTGATAACCTGCTCTGTCTCTTTGTCAAAGATGTGGATCTTTTCCATATCCAGAGCGAATTTAACGGTATCGCCGGATCTTGCTGTTGTACGAGGATTAACTCTTGCTGTCATAGAGAATCCTTCTGTATCAAAGTACAGATAAACTTCAGCACCAAGTAATTCGTAAACAGTGATCTTTCCTTCGATTACGCTGTTCGGGAATGCCTGGATACGAGCTTCATCATCATATACATGCTCTGGACGGATACCCATAACAACTGTCTTTCCGTCATATCCGCCTTCAACAAGAGCTTTCTTCTTGGAAGCAGGTACGTGAAGAGTTGTTTTGCCGATCTGAAGCTGAACATCATCGCCCTTTACATGAACAGTTGCGTCTAAGAAGTTCATCTGAGGAGATCCGATGAATCCTGCAACGAACAGATTGCAAGGAGCATTGTATAATTTCTGAGGTGTATCAACCTGCTGAACAACACCGTCTTTCATAACTACGATTCTTGTACCAAGGGTCATAGCTTCTGTCTGGTCATGGGTTACATAGATGATTGTAGCGCCCAGTCTCTCATGAAGTTTGGAGATCTCAGTACGCATCTGAACACGAAGTTTTGCATCCAGGTTTGACAGAGGCTCGTCCATAAGGAATACCTTAGGCTCACGAACGATGGCACGTCCCATAGCAACACGCTGTCTCTGACCACCGGAAAGAGCTTTCGGTTTACGGTCTAACAGTTTCTCCAGGTCAAGGATCTTAGCTGCTTCTCTAACCATCTTGTCGATCTGATCTTTTGGAACTTTTCTCAGTTTCAGACCAAATGCCATGTTATCATAAACTGTCATATGAGGATACAGAGCGTAGTTCTGGAATACCATTGCGATATCTCTGTCTTTAGGCTCTACATCATTTACTACTTTGTCACCGATCTTTAATGTACCGCCGGTGATTTCTTCCAGACCTGCGATCATACGAAGGGTTGTGGATTTACCACATCCTGAAGGTCCTACGAAGATGATGAATTCTTTATCTGCGATCTCAAGGTTAAAATCCTTAACTGCTTCAAATCCGTTTGGGTAAGTCTTGTTAATATGCTGCAATGATAAACTTGCCATTTTCAATTCCTCCTAAAATATTATATGTCCTGCTTTTGAACTGTACTCAGTATACCCCTATCCGCCTTTTTTTTCCATAGGTCAATTCCACAAAGATTGCGTGGACTCTTAGTAAGCCTAAACAAAAACCGCCGGTCCCTTGTCAATTTGACAGTTTTTTATAATTTCTGTAAGCAAACTGCACAATCAGCCATAAAAAAACGAAAGAGACTTTACAGTTTCATTCTGATTTCCTATAATGTAGCGGAAAAGAACTCATCAGAAAGGAAATGCCATGTTTCGTATAATGGGAAGTATTTACAAAGATACTCATATTCTTAAGAGTATGGTAGTCTGTGATGATTCCAAAGATAACAGAACAAAGAAAATCTTCCATGCTCTGGATACTCTGTGCCATGAATTCGATCTGGGTTCGCCTATCTGGCTGGACGCCAATATAAAAGATTTCCAGAGATTTTCCAAAGTCAGATTTTCTCAGGACAATTTTATAGAAGTGCTGGATTTTGATTATTTTCAGCTGCAGATCATAGAAGAAGACTGATCATGGAAATACTGCCGGGGATATCCCTTCTTATGGAATCATCCCGGCTTTTTCCATGATTTCTTCAATTTTGCTTCTTTTCGGAGCGTCTTTTTCGTAGCCGCCGCAATATCTGCAATGACCCGGATCTCGTAGTCGTCGCAGTCGCTGAGGATTGTCTGGATATCCTCCTCAAATACCGCTTTGGACTGTACCACACTGTCTGCCAGCAGGCTGTCCACCGATACCTGAAGGGCGTTTGCCAGTTTTATGATCGTAGGCAGGCTTACTTTTGTAGTACCTGTCTCAATATTGCTCAGATGGCTGGGTGAAAGATTCACCTGCTCCGCCAGACGTTCCTGGGTCATATCTAAGCGTATACGTGCAGTTTTAATCCGTTTGCCAATCGATTTGTAGTCAATACTCATGTCTTCCTCCTTTAAATCCACACAGGGATATTTTATCCATGGAAAAGACAAATTATAATAATCCATATCCGTAAAATACGGATATAGAATAAGTTTTTTTCTTGAAACATCTGTATGTTTGCTATATAATACAGGCGAAATGTATTTTTATACAGCCGACAGAAGGAGGGACAACAGATGAAAGAAATAACGATCACCGTATCCGATCTGGGAAAAAACTGTCAGCATCCATTCTCTGAACTGGTGCGTACCGCCTGTCAGTTTCAGAGCCGGATTTTGTTATCCTGCGGAAACAGGCAGGTTAATGCCAAAAGTATCATGGGAGTTATGGCCTTTGACCTCTCAGAGGGATCTTCAGTAAGGATCACTGCCCAGGGAGAAGACGAGGACAGCGCTGTAAAAGCGATCGAAGCTTTTTTACTGTGTCGGTGATTTTCCACTCATAGATATTGTAAAAAAATACGGAGCCGCTCTGTAAAGGATAAGATCCGTAAAGATCTTTCTTTACTGTGCAGCCCCGTATTTTTATTTCTGCAGGCAACCGGCCAGGCAGCCATGAACGCTGCCCGGCGTATGCCGCAAAATCACAGTCTCTTTAATAATTCTTCTCTTCTGTCCTCATATCCCGGTTTTCCCAGAAGCGCGAACATGTTTTTCTTATAGCTTTCTACTCCAGGCTGGTTAAAGGGATTTACTCCTGTAAGATATCCGCTGATACCGCAGGCAAACTCGAAGAAGTAGAAAAGCTGTCCCAGATAGAACTCATCCTGTTTCGGGATCTTCACCATAAGGTTTGGTGTATTTCCATCTGTGTGTGCCAGGATCGTTCCATTCATGGCACTCTTATTTACAAAGTCCATGCCTTTTCCTGCCAGATAGTTCAAACCATCCAGATCGCTGGCTTCTTCTTTGATCACAATATCATCCTTCGGCTCTTCAATAGCCAGAACCGTTTCAAACATGATCCTGGAACCGTCCTGGATAAACTGTCCCAGAGAATGAAGGTCCGTAGTAAAGTCTACAGATGCGGGATAGATACCTTTCTGGTCTTTTCCTTCGCTTTCTCCGTAGAGCTGTTTCCACCATTCAGCCACATAATGAAGAGTAGGTTCATAATCTGCCAGGATTTCCACAGCTTTTCCTTTCTTGTGAAGGATATTACGTACTGCGGCGTAAAGCATAGCATCATTTTCTTCATATGGAGTATTCAGCGCCAGTTCTCTTCCTGAAGCAGCGCCTTCCATAAGCTTGTCTATAGAAACACCGCTGACAGCGATAGGCAGAAGTCCTACAGCAGTCAGAACTGAGAAACGGCCGCCTACATCATCCGGCACTACGAATGTCTCATATCCTTCTTCGTCTGCCAGAGTCTTCAAAGCTCCCTTTGCTTTGTCTGTAGTGGCATAGATTCTCTTTGCCGCCTCTTCTTTGCCATATTTCGCTTCCATTTTTTCTTTGAAATAGCGGAAAGCAATGGCCGGTTCTGTAGTAGTTCCTGATTTGGAGATAACGTTAATGGAGAAGTCTCTGTCGCCGACTACCTCTGCCAGGCCTTTCACATATGCACCGCTGATATTATTTCCTACATAGTAGATTTCCGGAGTCTTTCTGTTATCCTTGCTCAGGTTGTTGTAGAAAGGATGATTCAGGAAATCAATCGCTGCTCTGGCTCCGAGGTAAGAACCGCCGATCCCGATAACAAGAAGCACTTCTGAATCTTCCTGGATTTTCTTCGCAGCCTTTTTGATCCTGTCGAACTCTTCCTTATCATAATCTACAGGAAGATCGATCCAGCCCAGGAAATCATTTCCCAGTCCTGTCTTGGATACAAGGACTTCCTTAGCTGTCTCTGTCATCTTTTTCATCGCTGCTACTTCTTCTGGACGAACAACTTCTGCTGCCTTAGAGTAGTCAAATGTCACTTTATTTTCCATTTTCCTCTTCTCCTTTGCGAAATTTTTTTCTCCTCTTAGTTTAGCAAATCCCTATCTGTTTATCAAGTTAGAAATTCTTTAATTACATCTTTCACAATAGCCTCCTCCTCTTTGTTAAGCAGATGGCTGTATCTGCTGTCTGTGGCCGCAGTTTCCAGGATCCCCTGTTCTATCTGCCGTCTGGCCTTGTCCCTGCTGTCTTTAGGAGGCTGGATCTCCTTCTCTTTCTCCTTTTCTTTCTTTTTCTGACCCCGGTTCTCACGGGTACCGGTGCTTCTGGCATTTTCCAGAGGAATGATCTTTGCCGGTTCTCTCCACCGGTTCTCCACATAGTCCAGGAGACTGGTTTCTATCACATCCTCCTGATAGCCCATACCCAGCACTATCCGCAATGCCAGAAGAAAGACTTCTGTACAGATTCCCGCTACCATGGAAAAGGTAAATACCGTGGTCTGCCTGCCCAGAAACGATACTGCAGCCAGTCCGGTCTGAGGCGGCCAGGCATATAAGATCTGCAGTCCCGCAAATAAAAAAGAAAGGACGAAAGTTCCCCAGGATATGCTCTTCATCTGGCGGATGCTCCAGGGTCCTATCTTTCGTCCTCTCATTCTCTTCACCACATAAACGGAAGGGTTGTGTATAGTGGTATTTTCTTTCAGAAGTTTCTGGTGTTCCAGCATAAAAGCTAACAGCCACTTGTCCTTTTCCTCTCCGGGCTGTTTCAGATCTCTCAATACTCTTTTGTTGCTGTTATAAACTGCCAGCATACTTATAAGACAGAAAAGTCCCATAAGGCAGGCACCCCAGTAAAAAAACAGGCGCTCCATAATTCCTCCTTGATTTCGGCGGCAGACCGGATGGCAAACTCCATGCTTCAATCTGTCCGCTCTTTTTAGGCCTGTCCCTCTGGCCGGCTTTAGAGGGAAACCTTTGGTTCAATTATATAGCGCCTGATTCCTTTTGAAAACAAAAATCGCTCGACAAATTCCCGCTTAATCCAGCATTCCCATCATATGCTCCACAAGCCGCACACTGTGAAGGATCGCCTGTTTTTCAAAGGTAGGGTAGTCCATCTGGGCGCTGTCATCGGCTTTGTCGGAAATCGCCCGGATCACCAGATATGGAATATGGTTTAAGTAAGCAGCCTGTCCTATGGCAGCCCCTTCCATCTCTGTACAGCTTCCCTGGGAGATGGAAAGGATATACTCTTTTTTCTCCTTATCTGCCACAAACTGATCTCCGCTGACGACTCTTCCTTCCCAGACGCCGATTTCCGGATTTACCTGACGGCATGCCTCGCCGGCAAGTTTGCGCAGTCCCTCGTCTGCGGGAAAAGCCAGGGTATCCATCCTGGGGATCTGTCCCGCCGGATAGCCGAACTCTCTTGCATCCATATCATGCTGCATAGTATCTGTGGACAGGACAATGTCCCCGATGTTGATCTCTGCTCTCAGAGACCCTGCGATCCCTGTATTGATCACAGCGTCTACATGAAAATCATCTGCCAGGATCTGGGTGCAGATCCCTGCGTTGACTTTTCCGATGCCTGAACGCACCACTACCGCTTCATGGCCTTTTAACATCCCGTGGAAAAATTCCATTCCCGCTTTTTCCTTAACGGTCACCTCTGTCATTTTTTCCTTTAACATGGATACTTCTTCTTCCATGGCTCCGATAATACCTATAACTTTCACTGTATATCCCTCTTTCTTTCCTGATACTGCATTTTCAGTTCCTTTTTGCCGCCGGATATCTGCAGACTCCGGCCTGCCTGTGAACTGTAACCTATTTTACACGTTTTGCCCTGTTTTTTCCACTGGCGTTTTACTTTTCTTTCCGGTCATGCTATACTAGCCGTAGGCGACTAGCCAAATGAGCATAAATGCTCGCTTGGCTCTCCGCTTTGTGGTATAATTGCCAGGTTAAAAAGGATTTTAAGGAGGTATAAAGATATGGTTTATAAAACAAAAGGCGTCTGTTCCCGGTCTATTGACATCGAACTGGACGGCGATAGGATAAAATCTGTGAAATTTAACGGAGGCTGCAACGGCAACACAAAGGGCATTGCCAGCCTGGTACAGGGAATGAAGATCGATGATGTGATCGCAAGATTAAAAGGCACAGACTGCGGCGGAAGAGGAACTTCCTGCCCGGATCAGCTTGCCAGAGCTTTAGAGCAGGCCAAAGCTGCTCAGTAAAAATATAGAGGCTTTTCCATGTTACAAATGTATGAAGACAGATGCAACATGGAAGAGCCTCTGTTTTTTCAATTCTCATACCCTCCGGCGTATACTTCACTGCCTGATAAAACCAGGCGGATTCCATTTCCCGGATAGTTTATCCTTTTATAAAATCAAACAGGCTCATCTGCTCCCCTTCTGTTTCCTGGTGCTTTTTCCCTGCCTTTTCCCTTAAAACAAATTCTTCAGGTATATCTTCCAGGAAGGAAGAAGGCTCCTTTACATAGGTGAGGATCAACTGATCTTTTGCTCTCGTCATGCCAACAAAGAAAAGTCTTCTCTCTTCTTCCGGGTCTGTGGGATAATCCTTTTTTTCCAGAGGAAGAACTTCCTGCTGCACCCCGCAGAGAAATACAAGAGGAAATTCCAGTCCTTTAGAGCCATGAAGGGTCATCAGAGAAACGGCTCCTGCGCTGTAGCTTTTCTGAGGACGGCGGACCAGATCTCCTTCTTCTCCCAGAGACAGCTCCTGAAGGAATTCTTTCATAGTTGAATAGGAAAGGGCCATCTGGCAAAGCCTGGCCATATCCTGGCTTTTCTTCAGGTTCATGTCTTCCTGCCAGGAGCTGAGGATCTTTTCCGGTCTTCCTTTCTTCAACAGAGGCAGATACTTTTTCTTTGCCTCCTGATACACACTGTCTGCCATTTCCGTGTCCTCCAGTCCCCACAGGAGCTTCAGGGCAAGGTTTCTGGCCTGGGTATTTTCTTCTGTCAGACTCTTAAAGAAACTTACAGTTCCCCTTACTGCAGGATCCAGGAGAAAATCTTCTCTTCCCACAGTCACATAAGGGATCCCTTCCTTAGCCAGGCATTTCTCCAGGATCCGGAACTGCCGGTGAGTCCTGCAGAGAACTGCTATATCAGAAAAACTTCTCTGGCGTCGCTGGGTTTCCGCCTCATATCCCTTCTGAACTTCCAGCATGTCCAGGCCTCCCGTCTGCCGGTTGATCTCTTTTGCCACAAAGATCCCCTCAGAGAGATCTGAAACAGCCTCTACGATCCTCAGTTTTTCCCCCTGTCCTCTGTGAGCTTTCAGATGTCTTTCCTCTCCGGGATTCCGGGAGATCACCGCTGTGGCAGCCTCCACTACTGTAGAAACCGACCGGTAGTTTTCCTCCAGACAGATCTTTCTGGTGTCAGGCCGATCTTCTTTCAGCCTTTCAAAACACCTGGAGTCAGAGCCCCGGAATCCGTAAATAGCCTGATCCGGATCTCCGATGACAAAGAGCTCCCTTCCTCCTTTTGCCCATTCCAGCATGAGCCTGTACTGTACAGGGTTTACATCCTGAAATTCATCTACCAGAAGATAGGTAAATCTTTTCTTGCATTCCTCTTCCATCTGGGATGACCGGGCCAGATCTAAGGCTTTCAGGAGAAGATCATCAAAATCCGCCAGATCTCGATCCTGTAACAGTTTCTGATAATGGATAAAAGCAGCTTCCCAGACCTGATCGGGAAATGCTCTTTCCCCCGGGGCGGATTTATACAGTGAGATCTCTGAGAGAAAATCCCTTACAGAAATCTTCAGGTTCCAGGTATCGATGGTCTCCTGGGCCAGTTCCTTTACCTGGATCTCATCAGCCAGAGAAAAGACCTCTCCCTGTGCTCTCAGTATATCCAGGCAGATGGAATGAAAGGTTCCGATCTGGATCTGTTTCAGGGCCCTTTTATTCCCCAGCTCTTTCTCCAGACGTTCTCTCATCTCCTGGGCAGCTTTGTTAGTAAAAGTTACCGCTGTGATCTGAGAAGGCTTTACCTTTCTCCGTTCTATAAGATAAAGGATCTTTTCAATAAGAGTCTTCGTCTTTCCTGTACCCGGTCCTGCAATAACGGCAGTCACAGGATAGATGCTCTCCACTGCTTCCTGCTGCTTCTGGTTAAGTTCAGGAAGAGGTTCCAGAGGTTTTTCCTTCTCCCCGGTCAAAGGATCCTTTGAAAACTCTGCCCCGGCTTTTTCCTGTTCCGGTCTGATGGGAAGCTGCGCTTCCCTGCCTTTCTGGCCTGTCTGAGTCCCGGACAGGGCTTCAAGTCCAAAACCGTCAAAAAGACTGATCTGCCCCTGGGTGTCCTCCAGTTCGCTTCCTCTGAAAAGCTTAATGGTCCCGTATTCTCCGTCAAATCCCGGATGACGTTCTACCCGGCCTTCCCTCAGCCTTCGGACCCCTTCTCCTATAAAATAGCCTGCCTTTTTCTGAATGTCCTCCACCGGTACATTTCGCAGGATCTCAAACTCCGGTCCCAGATTCTTCAGCATTTCGCCATAGATCTTCTCTGTCTTGGCGCTGGACGCGGAATGACCGGTAGCCTGAGCGATCAGCTCCGGCAAGGGCATAAGAGATTCAAAGGCCTTTGCATTTTCTCTCACAAATCCCTGGGGACGGTCTGCCAGCTCCTCCACCCGGTGCTCCACGCCGATAGTCAGCTTCCGTCCGCAGACCGGGCAGCGTCCCTGATATTCTTTTGTCTGGGCCGGAGAAAGGCAAAGGTGGCATTTTCTGTGGCCGTCATAGTGATATTTTCCTTCTTCAGGGAAAAACTCAATGGTGCCTTCCAGTCCCTCTCCTGTCTGAATGGCTTTCCAGAGCCCTTCATAGGAAAGTTCCGTATCCATCAGGTTGGCCTCCCGCCCTAGTTTTCCAGGGGAATGGGCGTCCGAATTGGAGATCAGCTGGAATCTGTCCAGGGCAGAAACCCGCCAGTTCATAGGAGGATCTGAGGAAAGGCCGGTCTCCACTGCGTGGATATGAGGGGTAAGATCCTCAAAGCATTCCTCCACTGTGTCAAATCCGGAGAAGGCCCCGAACATAGCAAAATGAGGGGTCCAGATATGGGCCGGTACAAAGATTCCTTCTGGAACGGTTTCCAGGAGAATTTCCAGAAGATCCCGGCAGTCCAGTCCCAGGATCGGTCTTCCGTCTGAATGGATATTTCCGATCTCCTCCAGCCGGGCAGAAAGCCGGTCTGCCGCTTCCAGTCCGGGCAAGATCAGCAGATTGTGTACTTTTCTGGTCTTATCGTTCTTCTTGTAGATAGAGCTGATCTCTCCCGTTACCACAAACCTGGGTTCTATGGAATCCGGCGTCATGGCATCCCGGATCTGATATTCTTTCTTCAATCTATACAGACCGTTTCCCTCAGGTTCCAGTTTTTCCTTAAGTTCTTCCCTCCACTGAGGATGGGTAAAATCTCCGG
>ERZ1090868.1955-NODE-1957-length-10485-cov-5.058869_pt1 | contig 10485 bp, 12 predicted proteins | sample MGYA00478475_ERZ1090868 | MGnify/ENA primary metagenome ERZ1090868 (study PRJEB33644, sample SAMEA5815747) | chicken gut metagenome | biome: Chicken; feature: Gastrointestinal Tract; material: Caecum | place: Ireland | collected 2019-01-01 | study: A study of...
GTTCCGTTATTCCTTCATTTCGCCGGACGCGCCGTCCTGCGGTTCCTGTGCAGGGAGCGCGCGTTTGCGCTGCCTGGAATACTCCGCCGCGCACACCACGATCGCCGCGACCAGGAAGGCGATGACAAATGCCGCGATCGCGACGAGCACGATGTTGGTATCGCCCGAACTGTCCGCATTCTGTGAGACGAACTCGGCGAACGTGTTCTGTTCATAGATCGCGGTCGTCACGTTTTTCAGCGTCTCGGCCGCCTCGTTGAGGCTGGTGAAATAGCCGTTGAGTTTGGTTGCGAACGCCCGCGCCCCGGCAGCGGTGAGCGTTCCCGTCACGGCGCTCTCCCCGTCCACCGCATCTCCGAGCTGATTGGCGATGATCGCGTTGCGCTCCGTGTAGTAAGCAATGAGCTGTTCAATGGTGGGATCGGGCGAGATGATGATGTCGCCAACCTGCGACGACGTCTCGGACAGGGCGCGCACGGAGAACGCAGACGCGGAAGAAGATCCGCCCCGCTGCGCTTCAAGCGCAGCAATGATGCTTTCGTTGAGCTGATATTCCTGCTGCAGCTGCGCGACGCGTTCGTTGATCGCTTCCTGCACGACGATCTCGTCCTCGTCCCCGTACAGAAGGCCGTAGCCGCTGTTCGCGCACTCGTCGGCAAGCGCGCTGCGCACGCCGTCCACATAGAGGCCGTACACTTCGGCGCGGTAGTCGGAGAGCGAACGGGACACGTCGTTCACGGTCACGCGGTATCCCGCCGAATAGGTGGAGATCCAGGTATCGTACGTTCCAAGGAGCGTCGAATATTCCTCGGACAGCAGATCGAGGCGCGCCTCGAAATTGTTCCCGTTGAACGTCTCCTTGCTGATGCCGTAAGAGAGGGATGCGGCGCGCTCCATGATGTCGTCCACCGTCGCGTCCGCCACACAGCGGATAAACAGCTGCGCCGTGTCCTCGTCGCGGAAATAGCTTCCCTTGACGTTGAGCGTGTAAGTGACCGTCGTATCGGTGCCCGTCGCGTCCTCATCGGTCACGGCGGAGACGGAGATGTGGTCCTCGCGCACCATGGTGGCGACGTCCACGTTTTTAAGCCGCTCGTCCTTTTCGATCGCATCCTGAAGCGTGGAGAGCGAAATGATGTTCCGGTAAGAAAAGGGCGTGCCGTCCGGATACTGCTGGGTCGAACTTGTGGGATAGACAAGCTCGAAGCTCATGCTGTAATAGGTCGTCAACGGATTGAACACGAGCGCAAACAGCACGACCGCCAGAACGGTCACCCCCGCCGCGATCGCAAGCACAAGCCAGATTTTTTTTCCGATGAGCCGGCATATTTCACCAAACGTGATGCCGCTCTCCCGTTCTTCCGCTTCCATAAGCATCTCCCCGTATATGCACGAAAACGGCCGCGGCCCGCAAACTGTCAGCCCCGCCGCCTTTCCGCACGATGAATAAGGACATTATACACGATTTTCCGCGCCCCGTCAACCCTTTTGTGAAATGAAAAACGCCGCCGCATGCCTGCGGCGGCGCGATCGCCTTTATTCTTCGGGCTCCTGCGGTTCGGCCCCGGAGGGTTCTTCCTGCGGCTCCGATGCCGCGGCGATCCCCTCGTCCGCCGGCGCCTGCGGCGCGGAGACGGCCGGCGTTCTTCCGGCCATGGAGGCCGCAAGCAGTTTCCGGACCGCACCGATCTTTCCCTGATAGAGATTGCCCATCAGATCGAGCGCATACAGCCGAAGCGTCTTTAATTCCTTCCCTTTCTTTCCGTCCACAAGGATCCCTTTGAGTTCTTCGACCGAAAGGGAAAAATCGATGGAATGCCGCTGTTCAATGACGATGCGCGTGCGCTCGTCCATTCCCTCTTTGGCGCGGTAGAGCGCCGTGAGGTCGAATGCGATGCCGCCGTTCTTGATGCCGATCTCCTTGATGGCGATCTCGCTCACCGAACGGTTTCCGACCGTCAGCGACGCATACGCTTCGCGCGTGTGCACATCGGTGGCATACAGTCCGACAAATTTCAGCCGCTGCACGGCAAACCTGCTGCGCAGCGAAAATACGAGCCAGAGCACAACGCCCACAAGCGCGATCGTCACAATGCCCAGTATGAGGACAAGGATCCCCGCATTATCGTTCAGCCACATAGTTAAATCCTCCTGCTCTTCGTAGTCGTATTATACGCCGTCCGCGCGAAAAAATCAAGGGGACGTCCGTCATTTTTTTGCAGAAAAGGGCGCTTTTTGCAAAAGCGCCCTTTTCTGCGTGCACCGCGCCGGCGTTACTTCTCCGAATAGACGGGTTCGAGATACTCCGCAGGGTCGGTCTGTTCGCCGTCCAGCGTCATCTCAAAGTGCAGATGCGTCCCCGCGCCCGCCTCCGAGCCGTAGGCTTCGGCGACCGAGGCGATCTTGTCCCCCTGCCTGACCTTGTCGCCCTCTTCCAGGCCGTCGACGGGCTCCACAAAGCGGTAGACGGAAACGAGCCCGTCGCCGTGATCCACGGTGATCAGATTGCCGAGCTCCTCGGACAGGCTGACCGACGTGACGGTGCCGTCTGCGATCGCGTAGACTTCCGCGCCCGCTTCGGCGGCAAAATCCACCCCCTGATGGCGGTAGTAGAATCCCGTGATCGTGTTCGCGTACACCGCATTGTGCTCCACCGAAAAGCCGTCTGCCTCCACGGGAGCGACGTACAGCGTCTCGCCGCCCGTGGGTTCGTCCGGTTCCTCGGGCTTGTCGTCGTCATCGTCCTTGTTGTCGTCCACGGGAGGATTCTCCGCGAGATCGTCCGTGTTGTTCGTTGCAAAATACACCGTGAGAACGGTCGCCGCAGCGAGCAGGAGCACGCTGACGATGAGCAGGAAGTAATACAGCCCTTTCTTTTTGGTTTTGGTCTTCTCTTCTTTCATGATAATACCCCTCCGAATTTTGGTATGTAGATGTTTTCCCGAATGACGGGATTTTATACGTGTCTGCAAAAAATTTCAGAATCCGCCGAAGATGACGGGCGTTCCCGCCGCCGTGCGTCCGTTCCCCGCCGCAATGTGCAGGTTGACGGTCTCTCCGTTCAGGACGACGCCCCCGCCCAGGAGCGGAGAAAAACAATAGTAGTTCACAACGCCGCAGACCTCCTCCGTAAAGAGCACTCTGGCGCGGTAGCGGCAGAGCAGTTCCCGACGCACATCCCCCTCCCAGCGCGCGCTCTCCCCCGCAACGGGCGTGAACAGCTTGTCGAGCGCGGGCGTATCCGTCGGCAGGATCCGCGCGGAAGAGGAATCCCCCAGCGAGAGTTCATACCCATCGCCCGCAAAGACGGGCGAGCGGGTGAGCGCATAGGCAAACGCCGCACACAGGAAGGCCGCCGCAACGGCGGCGACACCGCGCATGTTTTTCGTTCTTTTCCGCATAAAAACTCCTCCCGCTTGCTTTGCGGAAGGAGTTTTGACCGTTCTTTTTTCGTTTATACCTGCGGGACATAGAAGTGCGCGCCCCGCGGGGGCCTTATTCCCACGGCAGCGTCTGCCCGCCGAGGATATGGATATGCAGATGATGCACCGTCTGTCCCGCGTTCTCGCCCTGATTGACGACGAGCCGGTACCCCTCCGAAAGCCCGAGCTCCGGCGCAAGTTTTCCGATCTTCGCGAGCGTGCGTCCCAGAAGAGCGGCGCGGGCGCCGTCTGCCTCCGAAAGATACGCAAAGTGCTCGCGCGGGACGCACAGAAGGTGAATGTTCGCCTTGGGTTCGATGTCTTTGAAGATGATGATCTCGTCGTCCTCGTACACCTTTGCGGAGGGGATCTCCCCCGCCATGATCTTGCAGAATACGCAGTTTTCCATATGATTATATCTCCTTTTCAATTCTGACATGCCACCCGTCGCGGTAACGTTCCAGGAGCGTGACCTCGTACATGCCCCCTTCCTTTGCGTTCTCCGCATAGACGCGGATATAGTTGGCCGTATACCCGCCGTCGCTCTCGAACAGGGCAGTGAGCGTCCGCGATGCGAACCGGGACAAATAGGCCTCCTCCGCCTCTTTCGCGCGGGCGAGCATGCGGGCCATGCGCTCCTGCTTCACGGAATCGGGAAGCGGGGGCCGTCTGGCGGCGTTGGTGCCGGGACGCGGGGAATTGGGAAAGGCGTGCACGCGCGCAAGTCCCGCTTCCCCGACGATGCGAAGGCTCTGCATGAAGTCCTCCTCCGTCTCGGTCGGGAAGCCCACGATGATGTCCGTGGTGACCGCCGCGTCGGGGAAAAACTCGCCGATGAGCGCGCAGGCCTGAAGATACTGCTCCCGCGTGTACCGCCTGTTCATGGCGCGCAGGACGTTGTCCGACCCGCTCTGCAGGGACAGATGGAAGTGCTCGCAGACGTTGCCCGCCTTTTTCATCTTTTCAAGGAATTCGCGCGAGACGATCCCCTCTTCCAGCGATCCGAGGCGAATGCGCGCAGGCACGTCCTTCAAAGACAGCAGCAGATCGCCCAGGTCGTTTTCGCCGTCCCGGTAGGACGTGATGTCGATGCCCGTCAGAACGATCTCGCGCGCGCCGCAGGCCGTCGCCTCGGCGTGCACGCTTTCCATGCTCCGCGAACGCGAGCGGCCGCGCAGATAGGGAATAAGACAGTACGAACAGAAGCGGTCGCACCCGTCCTGAATGCGCAGATTTGCGCGCGTGTGCGTCCTCTTGGGGGCGGGAAGTTCGCAAAACGCGGCCTCCGTCTGCAAAAAGATACCCTTTTCGCTCAGAAGATCCAAAATTCTGTCCTTGCGCATCGTCCCGGTGACGAGGGTGACCCCCTCCCGGGAAGCAAAGGCCTCCGGCGCATTCTGCGAAGCGCAGCCACACACGAGCACGGGCGCCTGCGGATTGAATTTGCGCAGCCGTGCCACCGCCTGCCGGCTCTTTTTTTCCGCTTCCGCCGTGACGGCGCAGGTGTTGATGATGTACAGGTCGGCGGCGCAGGGCGAATCGGCCGTCTCCCAGCCGCGCGCCTCCAGCCCTGCAAGCAGGGAAGCGCTCTCCGCCTCGTTGACCTTGCAGCCGAGGGTCAGGATACAGGCCTTCATCCGAGTTCCCCGGCCTCGTGCATGACGACGGAGAGCAGCGCGATCGCCGCCGTCTCGGCACGCAGAATGCGCTTTCCGAGCGAAACGCCGCAGTAGCCGAGGCGCTGCGCAAGCGCATACTCCTCTTCCGCGAAGCCCCCCTCGCTCCCCACGACGGCGCAGACGGTGGCGCCGGTGTCGATGAGGTCTTTTTCCGTCTCGTCGAGAAATTCGCAGGCAAACAGCCGCGTGACGCACTCTGACCCGGCCCGGAGCGCCTCTTCGAGCGTCTCGTAATATTCCACGCGCGGAACAGAGGCGCGCAGGCACTGCTTTGCCGCCTCCCGCGCCACACGGTTGAGCCGTTCGAGCTTGTTTTCGTTCATATAGGCGGAACAGTACCGCGAGGAAAACACCCCGATGCGCGAGACGCCGAGCTCCGTCGCCTTCTGCACGACCAGCTCCGTCTTGTCCCCCTTCAGGGCGCCGATCAGCAGAAAGACCCACGTTTTGGGCTCGCGGTCGGAAACGTTCTCGCGGACGACGTGCACGGTGATCCCCTGCCTGTCCGCCCGCGTGACGACCGCGGAATATTCCTTTCCGCTGCCGTCAAAGAGGGTGACTTCATCGCCCTCCGCCAGACGCAGAACATTTTTCGCGTGGCGGCCCTCCTCTTCGGAAAGCGTCATCTCCTCCGAGATATTCTGTGCAAAAAAACGCTTGGGTGCGGCCATGGGTCACCTCTCATAGACGAGCGCATACCACTCGCCCCTGTTCATCTGCCTGCACAGATTCAGCCCCTGCGCATTGTACGCCCCTATGACGAGCGGAAGCCTGTCCGCGATGATGCCGCTCAGAATGAGCGTGCCGCCCTCTTTCAGATTGGCGGGAATGGAGGGAGCGAGCCGGACAAGGATCTCCGCCGTGATGTTGGCGAGCACGACGTCCCCCTGCACGGAGGCGTTCGCCAGCAGATCGGAGTGCGCGACGACCGTCTTTTGCGAGACGCCGTTTCTGAGCGCGTTGTGCGCGGCGCTCTCCACGGCGACGGGGTCGATATCGGTCAGATAACACTGCTTTGCGCCCAGCTTTGCCGCCGCAATGCCCAGAATGCCGCTGCCGCAGCCCACGTCGATGACCGTATCCCCCTCCTTTATGACCTCCTGCAGGGCCTCCAGGCACATGGAAGTCGTCTCGTGTTCGCCCGTTCCGAACGCCATGTTGGAATCGAGCGTGACGACCACCTCGTGCGGCTCCTTTTTATAGTCGATCCACGCGGGCACGACGACGATCTTTGTGCCGATGTGCAGGGGACGGAAGTGTTTTTTCCATACGTCGATCCAGTCGTCCCCGTCGATCATGCGGCGGGTCTCTTCGAGCGAGCCGAAAGAGAGCCCCCCGCGCTCCTTCATTTCGGCGAGCTGCGTCCGGATCTGCGCGATCGCCGCGTCCGCGGTTTCCGGCTTCAAAAAACACTTGACCAGAACGTCCGTCCGGGGCGCTTTCAGATCATCGTCGATATAGTCCCAATAGACGCCCGTCTCGCCCCTGATGAGCGCCGCCACATCCTTTGCGTCGCTGACGGCGACGCCGCCTTCGGTAAACTGCCACATGACGTCGGCGACCAGTTCGCTCGCCTCCGACGTCGTATGCACGGTAAGTTCCACGTATTCCATGCCCCTATTATAATTCTTCCCGCCCCTATTGTCAAGGACACAATTGTGTGATATAATGCAGGCAAAGGGAGAGAATCTGATGAAAAAACTTTTTTGGAGCAGCCTGATCCTGCATATTGCCGCAATTGCCGTGACCGCAGCGGCTTTTGCCTTGTTATGGATCGGTTTACAGGACGTCGAAAACCTGCTGTACACTTATGAAACCTTTCTTGCCGCGTTTGCTGTCGGTGCAGTCATCTATGCGGCGGACATCGTTCTGCTGATCCTCATACAAAAAGACAAATTGACCGACATACGGAAAATCAACTCGCTGTTCGCCTCGCTGTTCGGAGATCTGTGCCTGGCGCTCGGCGTCATTTCCGTCTTTTCCCTGAAGACCAATGCAGCAACGATCCTGAGCGCCGTGACGGAAGGCATCATTGCTGCAAATGCGGTCATCCGCACGGTTTTCGCCGTAAAATTGAAACGTAGCCTGAATGCTTCGGAATCCCGACAAAAAGAACACAAGGAACGTCTCCCGCTCCCCGCCAAAGAAAAACGCCTTTCCCTTGCCATTGCCCTGACGGGTCTTGGTACAATCGCGTTCGGGATAGCGCTTCTCTGCACTGTATTCCTGATTTCTGAACCTGCTGCCCGCGAAGAGGCAATCGCTCATGCACAAGAGCAGGATACTTTAGGACAGTTATACAGCGCTGTGTTTTACCGCCTTGGAATCGGATTCGGCTGTATGTTTTTTCTCATATTCACCGGATCGCATCTGCTCGTTGTGTTATACATCAGTGTGTTCTTTTTCAGGCATCTGCATGTAAAACCAAATTTAAATTTGTTTGTGCTTTCCTTGACACTGACGGTGTTTTCGTGTTTTTCGCTTCTTTTTGGCATATTGTTGCCGATCAGCATGCCACCGCACGGAGCGCCCCTCACCATGGCGGCATGTTTCACCGCCGTTACACTCGCAAACTGTGTCCTGAATTTCATATTTGCCGCACGCATCAGGCACATGCAAAACGTTCCGCCGCCCGAAACGCCCCTTTCGCAGTGATGTAAAGGAGAATAGATGAAAAAACTTGTACTGTATACCGCCGTGATCGGGTTGATCGGCATTGCTTTGGGGATCGCTTTGTTTTGCGTCATCTTTTTTCACGACTGCGCCGCATACGAAGCCTATGTCGACAGTATTCTCCAACAGGAGCAGACCGACCTGGTCGTAAAATTCTTCGGAGGAGCCGCTTATGCAGTCAGCTACTCCATCGGAATGGTATGTTTTTGCCTGTTTACGGGAATCTATCTGCTTACAGCACTGGGCACGACGATCCGGTTCCTGCGCCGAAAAACAGGATATTCATATCTTGCTTTTGGTCTCGCGGCGCTATCCTTTACCGAACTGCTGGCGATTTTGAGTTACAGTCTTCTGATGAAAATTCTTTTCAGCAGTCTTTCCGTCCGCATCGCGTCGCTTGTCCTCGGAATTTTCCTGTTTGCCATTGCCACGATGCATACGGTTCTTTGCTTTATCTGTGCCGCGCGCATCCGGCGCATGCAAAACGTTCCGCCGCCCGAAACGCCCCTTTCGCAGTGATCATAAAATCAAAAAAGCAGAGGCAACCTCTGCTTTTTTCCTTCTTCGGGTGCCGCTGATGCTTGGAACCTACTTTTCGTATACGCTTCTTTTCAATGCGGCGATGTAGGGAAGATTGCGGTAGCGTTCGGCATAATCCAGGCCGTAGCCGACGATGAAGTGATTTTCCACTTCAAAACAGGTATAGTCCGCCTGCGACGCCACCACGCGGCGGGAAGGCTTGTCCAGAAGCGCAACCACCGTCACGGAATTCGCGCCGCGCTCGGCAAAAAAGCTGCGCAGCGTGACGAGCGTCCGGCCCGTGTCCACGATGTCCTCCACCAGGATCACGTCCCTTCCCTCGACGGACGAGAACAGATCCCGCGTGATCTTGGGCTTGCCCGCCGAGATCGTATCCGCCCCGTAAGAGCTCACCGCCATAAAGTCCATTTCGACGTCGACTTCCGTCGCGCGCAGAAGATCGGTAAAGAACACCGCGCTCCCCTTCAGGTTGCACACCGCAATGGGAAATTTCCCGCGGAATCTCTCCGTCAGCCATCTTCCGGCCTCCCTGACCTTGGCGGCCAGTTCCTCTTCCGTGATCAGAATACGCTCGCAATCGGGATGCATGTTATGTTTTTCCTCCGTAAATATGATCGGGTACGCGCAAAGGCGTATACAAATAAATCAGATGTCTTGTTCCGGACGTCACTTTCACGCTGTCCGCGATCTCGACGCCGCAGACGGCAAAGACTTCGCTTCCCTTCGCAACAAGCGGGAGCGTCTTGCCGATCCGCGCGGCGATCTTCCGATCGGTCAGAAATTTTTTTAGCGTCTTTTTTCCGCCGCCGTACGGCGTAAAGACGTCCCCTTCCCGCCGCGTGCGCACAACGCAGCCGGGGGGGAACGCATCAAGATCGGCGCACAGCGCATCCTCCCGCGCACGGTCTTCCACAATGAGCGGAAACTCTTCAAATGTGCCCGGGCGAAAAGCCGTCTCCCCCGGATCGCAGGGACGTTCGCGGCAGAAAACGATCTCTCCGCCCTCCCGCACGGCCAAAAGCCCCTGCGGAAGCATGGCGCGGCGCCCGCTCTGCAATTTTCTCAATCCCGCGATCTCCGCGAAATTCGCGGACGTATAATCGCGCGTCAGGCCGCAGAACTTCATGGCATACAGGCAGGCCCGGAAAAAGAGCGGTTCCGGAAGATCGGCCGCCACGCGCGCCTCTTTGCCGACAGCCGTCACAGATGCGCGCGCAAGAGCGCAGAGATATTCCTCGTCTGCGGCTGCGCGGCGGGCGAATTCCACCAGATGTTCCGCCGCCCCCGGCACGGCCCCTTCCAGCGCCGGAAGCACCGTATGCCGCAGGCGGTTGCGCGTGATCGACTGGTCCGCATTGGACGCATCTTCGACGAAGGGAATGTGATTTTCACGGATATACGCGTCGATTTGCGCCCGCGTGACGGACAGGAGCGGACGCGCGATACCCTCTCGCTCCGGAAACACGTTGAGCCCTGCAAGCGAGGTCCCGCGCGCAAGGCGGAACAGGACCGTCTCGGCATAGTCGTCCCTGTGATGCGCCGTGGCGACAAGGTCGGCTTCCCCATCCGACAAGACCTGCCCGAAACACGCATACCGCCAGTTCCGTCCGGCTTCCTCCACGCCCTCTTTGCGTTCCTTCGCGAGCCGGGCGACGTCCGCGCGGAATACGCGCAGCGGCACGTTCCACTCCCGGCACAGGCATTCGACAAAGGCAAGATCTTCCAGCGACGTCTCTTTGCGCAGACCGTGCTCGCAGGTGAGCGCCGAAAGCCCGACGCTGAACCTTGCGGCATTCTGCCGGAAATAATGCAGCAGCGCGACGGAATCACGTCCGCCGGACAGCGCAACGCACACGCGCTTCCCCGCATATGGCTGCAGATCGAACAATTCCATATCTGTTCCAGTATACCACACCGCGGCGACGAATGCAAGGCATTCGGAAAGATTCTGTAAAAGTGCAAAAAAAGTTCTCTTTTTTTTCCGAAAACAGTTGACAAACGGGCATTCTTCCGTTACAATAAATAAGCTATTCGGTTACACGGATACCAATATCGCGGGGTGGAGCAGCCAGGTAGCTCGTCGGGCTCATAACCCGAAGGTCGCAAGTTCGAATCTTGCCCCCGCAACCATACGGCGATGTAGCTTAGTTGGTTAGAGCGATCGGTTCATA
>ERZ1090868.1956-NODE-1958-length-10484-cov-10.459967_pt1 | contig 10484 bp, 2 predicted proteins | sample MGYA00478475_ERZ1090868 | MGnify/ENA primary metagenome ERZ1090868 (study PRJEB33644, sample SAMEA5815747) | chicken gut metagenome | biome: Chicken; feature: Gastrointestinal Tract; material: Caecum | place: Ireland | collected 2019-01-01 | study: A study of...
AGATTTTTGAAAAAAATTTTTCCGCCGCGGCGCTTCGCGCCGCGGAGCATTCCTTGAAAAGGAATGCTTTGGGAGGTGGGGCCGACGATATCGCAAAAAAGAAACCACAAGCCCCGCGGAAAACCTGATCCTTGTCTGTCACGGCTCACAATATTGAGCTTGCTGTGCCCGCCGAGATAACAACTCATCCCGCCGCGCCCCTTATGACGTACCCCTAACCTGCCGCATGCCTTGATCCTCCGCGTCCTTTAACTTGCTTCAAAACCAGATCTGCCTTCAAGCCCGCCTCAAACCCAACCTGCCCCAACCCCGACCTGCCTTAAACTTCAATCTGCCGCGCCCCTCGATCCTTTAACCCGCCCATTCTGCGCCAGCCCGTCGGATCGTGGGACTTCTTCCAATGCGCGCCGCGCTTCACTTCAACACTTTCCGATACCAACTTCCGAGGAATCCTTCGACTTGTCCGGTTAGAATTTCGGCATGTTTTTACAAAAATTCTCAATAGCAGCCTTGACTTTGCCGTTCAGACAAGTTATAATGTGCTTGAGATTTCTTTGGGAGCAAGCCATGAAGATCAAACGCGACTACTATCTCAACAAGCTCATACAGCATAAAAAGAACGGGCTCGTGAAAATCGTCACGGGGGTCAGGCGGTGCGGTAAGTCGTATCTGCTCTTTCAGCTCTTCCGCGATCATCTCCTCGAGAGCGGCATCAAAGACGATCATATCATCTCGATCGCCCTGGACGATTACGGCAACCGGCAGCTTCTCGATCCCGATGAACTTTACCGCTATGTCAAGAGCCGCATCGCTGACGATGAAGATCATTACATCCTGCTCGATGAGATCCAGCTCGTAAAAGGCTTTGAAAGCGTCGTCAACGGGTTCCTGCATATCCCCAACGCCGATGTCTATGTCACGGGTAGCAATTCGAAATTTCTTTCGTCTGACGTCGTCACGGAATTCCGCGGCAGGGGCGACGAGATCCGCATCTTCCCCCTGAACTTTTCGGAATTTTATTCCGCATACGGCGGAGACTTCAACGACGCCTGGCTGATGTTCTGCAATTACGGCGGGATGCCGCTCTGTCTTTCCATGCAGACGCAGGCTGACAAGGCGAAGTACCTCACCAACCTGTTTGAGGCCACCTACCTTGCCGATATCATCAACCGCAACAAGCTGCGCGGCAACGTGGAGATCAATGAACTCACCGATATCCTTGCTTCCTCGATCGGCTCGCTCACCAACCCGCTCAAACTTTCCAATACGTTTGCAAGCACGAAGAGCGTGAAGCTCTCCGCCAATACCATTTCGGCGTATCTCGGCTATCTGCAGGATGCCTTTCTCATCGAAAAGGCGCTGCGCTATGATATCAAGGGGAAGAAGTACATCAATACTCCCGCAAAATATTACTTCGTGGATATGGGGCTGAGGAACGCGCGGCTTGCTTTCCGCCAGCAGGAATACACCCATATCATGGAGAACGTCATCTACAACGAACTGCGCTCCCGCGGCTATTCGGTGGATGTAGGCATCGTGGAGACGGTGAGCAAGGAGAGCGATGCCTGGGTGAGGAAGCCCCTTGAAGTGGACTTCGTGGTAAATCTCGGCAACCGAAGGTACTATATCCAATCGGCGTACGATATCCCTTCGGAGGAAAAGATGCAGCAGGAACAGGCATCGCTGCTTTCCATCAACGATGCCTTCCGCAAGATCGTCATCGTGAACCGGCCCATCCTTTCGGGATACAACGAGCAGGGCATCCTCATGCTCTCTCTTTCCGACTTCCTGCTCGACCCCGAGAAGGCGATCGATCTTTGAATTTGTCGGAAAGGGAAATGTGATCCGCCTCCCGCTTCCCGCGATATTTTTATTGACGGGCGGAAGCGGAAGAGAGGCTGCGGCAGACCGGAAGGAAAGGTCTGCCGCGGCTTTTTTCTTTGGTCTGCGCTTTCATCGGGGCTTTTCGTCGGACTATGGTCGGCCCCACCTTCCACAGCCTTCCTCAAAGAGGAAGGCACCGCGGCGCGAAGCGCCGCGGCGGAAAAATTTTTGCAAAATTTCTTTCCGATGGAAGGTGAGGCATAAGCAGACCGTTCCCGTGCCGCTCCGCACTCCCTCTTCCTCCTCGGAGCCTCCGCTCTCATGCTCGCTTCCTGTAATAAGGATGAGCATCAGCACTCCTACACCAGCTCCGTCACAACGCCTGCCACTTGCTCCAATCCCGGCGTAGAAACTTTCACTTGTTCCTGCGGTTATGCTTACACCCAGATCATCCCCGCTACCGGCGACCATGACTGGCAAGTACTGCAGGTCTACCCCAACTCCTGTGAGTCCGACGGCTATACCGTCTACGAGTGCTCCGTCTGCCATGAGCAGAAACAGGGCGATTGGACCCCGAAGCGCGACCATAAGTATGAAGCGGTCGAAACCGTTGAGGCCACCTGCACCACCGACGGCTACCAGATCATGCAGTGCTCCTACTGCGGCGATCGCTATACCGACGACCAGTATTCTTCTGAACATAAGGCCACCGGCCATAAGTGGATCGTCAATGAGTCCCCCGCTGACCCCGCCGACCTCACCGACGCCGAAGGCTGGAAGGTCGTAAAAGCCGCCGATTGCCTCAACGCTGCCCAGCTCCAGCGTACTTGCTCCGTCTGCGGTGATACCGAGGAGAAAGTAGGCGCTCCTGCCCTCGGCCACCTCTGGAAAAATGAGGTCGTTACCTCCAAAACCGCTAACCTCTGCAAGGTCAACAACACGCTCGTTGACGCAGAGGGCAACAAGTTCTACGCCTTCGAATGCGAACGTGAGGATTGTCCTGTAAACGTGGTTGTCGATGCCCGCGGCACCGAGAAGCACTATATCAAGGCAGTCGATCACAAGATGAAGACGATCGAAGAGCACATCAACTGCGTTGATACTGCTGATAACAAGAGCTGGATCAAGGAAATTTGCGAGAACTGCGACACTTGGTCCGAAAAGAGCCCTAAGAAGACCGACGTCGAACCTGTAGGCCACTCCTACAACACCCTTCAGTCCGACGGGAAGACGGCTGTTGTCGTCTGCATCGAAGATAAGGGCATCAACACCCTCGCAAAGTATCTCGATTTCATGAAGGCAACGGTCGGCGCTGCAACGTTCTATCAGAACCAGACCGCTTATTCTACGGCTTGGACGAATGCAAAGAACGATCCCGATAATGCAGCCGCTGTAGTGAAAGACACCTTCGCGATCTCCCGTGTCTGCACGCGCTGCGGTACGCCTACGGCTGCGACCGGTCATGACTACGTCATCGCTAAGTACGTCGAAGGCTCCTTCACCGAGTACGAGAAGGACGAAGATGGCGCACTCGTCGACTATTCCGACGAAGTCACCGTTACTGCGATGAACTGCCGTTACGTTCAGATCTGCTCCGGCTGCGGCGATATCGCAAAGCGCGGCGCTCATCAGAACGTCTCCACTGCTACCTGCCGTTCGGGCGGTATCTGCCCTGACTGCGGCTGTCAGGTCACTGCTCAGCTCAAGCACGTCTATGCCAATATCAACGATTTCGTTGGTGCCGACGGTAAGGTCAAGGGAGCAACCGACGTCTTTGGTAACACGAAGATCGAGCACAGCGAAGCTTACGATGCTTGGAAGAAGCTCTCCGCGACCGAGACCTGGATGGTCCCCGTCAACGGCGACTGCGATTCCGAGAGCACGAATGTTTATGTTTGCGTGGAGTGCCTGATCGATGCACTCGACGAAAAGAACGAAGTTGTCTGGAACCAGGCGACCGAGATGCCTACCAATCTTTCTGTCGGCGACGCGATCGAGCCTGCAGCTGTCAAGACCAACGCTTACGTCATCACCAACGAGTTCTCGCACGACTATCAGCCTACTTACTTCGCGCTTGATGCAGCCGATACGACTGCAGCGAATATTCCCTATGCGGATACGAGCTGCCGGGTCGGCTTCAAGACGGCTTACATCTGCTCCAAGTGCGGCGACGTCTTCAAGAACGTCCCCGTTGCAAACGATCCCGACACCAAGCCTGAGAAGGGCGATGAAAAGAACGATTCCGAGACCAATGAGGCAGCAGTCAACGAGCCTGTCAGACCCACCGATAAGCTTCCCGCTGTCTACACCGATGCGAACGGCTTCGTGATCGACTCCACGAAGGTCAACGCCACCGTTGACTTCCAGGAAGAAGAGCTTGCAGAAGCACTTGCAGCTGTTATCGACAACAAGCGTCAGCACCTTCTGTATGTCGTCGACGGTTACGACGAGACCTCCGGTTATGTCGCTCCTACCTGCGTTGCAGTCGGTCAGGTTCCTTTCACCTGCCTCCACTGCGGCACGATCGTGGTGCTCAGCGCCGGTGCTAGCGATGATGATAAAACGGATGACGTCAACAACGTTCAGAACACCTACGACTACGCCACTCAGGCCCAGGTCGATGCGGTGCTCGGTGCAGACGCCAAAGTCACGATCATCGCTCCCAAAGAAGTTACAGGTGCGAACAACGACATCACCGATCTTGAAGCAAAAGATCCTAACAACCACGCGGGTAAGGTATACGCTTGCGGCGTGCACTGCGACCACAAGAATGTAGGCGGAGTGGCAGATTGTGGGAACAATACGAGCAATAAGACCGACCACAGCGCTGTTACAGTCACGTACGAGCTGAAGTCCACGCTGAAGTCCTACTACTCCAACTACACCGTCAAGGTCGCTCAGGTCGGCAAGACCCCCAAGGATCCTTCCATCGTCGGCAAGGACGACATCAACAACTACATCGTCAGTATGCTCGATGGTACGAAGGTCGCTGCCTGCGGTGAAAATAAGTATAAAGCACCTTCGCTTGCTGCATACAATTCGGGTGCTGATGATGCAGTCGTAGCAGGTTCTTACCTCGTTCTCGTCGATGAGGCAGGCAAGGCTTACCAGTTTGTCGATGCAGGGAAGACTCTCATCTCCTTCTACACCGAAGACGGTTCGGGTGAGGCAGGTAAGATCAGTAATATCGACAGCGTTACCGTAAACTCGAACGATATCTTCTTCATGAGCTTCGGAACGACAACCCTTCCCGTTAAGGCTCCCATCACGGCATCCACTTCTGACTCGCTCGTTCTTGCGCTCAATAACAACGCTCCCGAAACTGTTAAGGAGAACGGCGTGGATGTCACTGTCCTCACTGTTACCCTCGCGGCAGATATCAACGATCTCACTGAGATCCCTCAGCCGGATCGTTCTGCAACCGATAAAGTCACGATCGACCGCGTTGTTTACGACCTCAACGGCCATAAGCTGACGACGAAGCAGCAAACTTCTTTCTCGGCCACGGATGATGTTGTCTTCCAGAACGGCTCCATCGAATTCAGCAATGTTATGTTGAATGATAACGGTACCCCCGATACTTCTGATGACTACCCGGATAAAGCTGGAGCATCGATGGCTGTCGGTGAAGTTGGCAAGCTGACGCTCGACAACGTTACATTTACTGCAGCAGGGTCCGGTCTGTTTGTCGCCACAAATGCGTATGCTGATCCCGATACGGAGGACACCGATAATTATCTGACGATCAAGGATTCTACGCTTGTGATCAAAGGTTACCTTGGTGTCGGCACCAACGCTACTGATTCGGATGAGATTAAGGGTTATCCTAAAGTGACGATCGAAGACTCTACGATCACGATGAATCCTGACCAGTATAACGTCGGCGGCAAGGGCGACAATAAAGACAACACCGCACTCTTCATCAACGTACCTTCCAACGTTACCGTTACTGGCTCTACGCTTACGGCAAACCGTCAGGCTGTTATCGTCCGCGGCGGCTCGCTTGAGATGAGCGACACGACTCTCAACCTCGTTGCAGGGTTCACCAGTAATAATGAGCAGAACTACGTTAACGGTGCATGGACAACCGGTAATGAAGTTCCTCAGGCTGTCATGACGATCGGTAACGATGGTAATGATAATGATTATCAGTACAAGACCACGGTCATTCTTTCGGATGTTGTCTTCAATGCTTATACCGGCGCAACCAAGGTCTTTGTTGCTTCCGACTTTGCAGAAGGTACGCTTGAAAAGTTTGCAACAGAGGATAAGCTCGATGAAGGCGAAATGCCTATCATGGTCTACCTGAATGCGAACAACCTTCTTACGGGCAGCGATATCGATTTCGTTCCCGGTTGGGATGCAGGTACCATTCAGCTCGTCAACTGCAACGACGTCACCGGTATCTACTAAGCCGAACGGCGCTTACGCCTGAACAACTGCTCACTACCGTCACCAAGGGTGAAGTTACTCGTTAACTACAGTCTGGTTGATTGATAGTCCAATAGCAAGGAAAGCCCCTGCGAGGAAACTCACAGGGGTTTTCCTTTTGTAGTTATGAGGGCGGCGTTCCATATTTTTGCCCTCCCTGTGTAAGGGGCGGGCAAAAGCTCTCTTCTTTGCCTCCACCGTATAAGGGGCGAGCAAAAGCTCTCTTCTTTGCCCTCCCTGTGTAAGTGGAGGCTATAATAGGGAAATTCCTTATTATGGGCACCTCCCTCCCGGAGGGAGGCAAGGAAATGCGAGTCAACAAAACTCAAAGCACAAAAAAAGGAAATACCCTGGAGGTTTCCCTTCAGGGCATTTCCTTGCTATTGGACTATCAATCAACCAGACTGTAGTTAACGAGTAACTTCACCCTAGGTGATGGTAGTTAGCTTGTTCTCGGCACTCAAACAGCTTATTTCACAAAGCCGATGAGGTTGATGTTATCCTCATACACAAGGTTCTCGAAGTTCTCGTCGTAGGAGTTGAACGTGTAGAGGACGGAAGCAGCGGTCAGTGCGGAGCCGGTCACGTTGAGCGTGATGACATCGACAGGAACGGTATCGCCTTTTTCAGCGTCTTCGGAGGTGTCCTCCGTCGTGTAGATGCCTTCGCCGTAGACCGTGCCGAGGACGATCGTCTCGTCGCCGCTTTCGACCGTGAAGTCGACGCGCTTGAGCTCGACGTCTGCAACAAACTGGTAGTCGGTCTTATCGGAGTTACCGATGACGACAGCTGCACGAGGAACGGCATTGCCATTACCCCAAAGACCTGCGATACGGTAGGTCTGAAGGTCGGTGATACCTTGGTTGAACTCTGCCCAGTTAGGAGCGACTGCGCTGTAGTCGACAACATCGGCTGCAAGAATACCACCCGTCTTGAAGGTGTTTTCAGAAACCTCATCCTTAGGAGCGGTGTACTTGGTGAGGACGAGATCGGAGTCAGCAACGTTGACTTCGCCGCCGCGGACAACAAGTGCCTGACCTGCTGCGGAGAGCGTGGAATCGTCGACCTTGACGATCACGGGTGCGCCCACAAGGAGTGCCGTGGAGAACGTGTTGCTGGTAGGCGTAGCGTTCGCCATGACGACATCGGTGTCGTTGAGGGTAACGACCGTGGAAGCCTTATCGGGAGCCGTTGCATCGATATCATCAACAGCGATACCGATCTTACCGTAAGAGGTGATGGTCGAACCGTTCTTGAAGGTGACGGTGCTCTGATTTGCAGCCGTAGCGGAGACCTTAACATCGACAGCGGTCGTAGCCTTGGTCACAACGAGGTCAACATCGTCGAAGACGAGGTCAACACCGGAAGCGCCATTACCGACCTGGATCGCATAGTTACCAGTATTCGTGAAGGTGAAGGTACCGTTCTTGATGGTGATCGTCTCGATGGTTGCGAACGCGTCGAAAGGAATCCCTGCCGTGGAGGTGAGCTTCGCGCCGTTGAGGTCGATGACAAGGCTGGTAGCGCTCTTGGCATTGGTTGCGACCGTGCCCCAGATGGTGCTATCGACCGAGAAGTCAGCCGCAGCTGCAAGCTGAACGGTGAGGACGCCCTTTTCAGGCTGTGCATTCTTGAATGCCAGGTCAAGGGAAGCGGACGTGGTCGCATGGATGGGAGCCTTGCAGCCGCTGTCGCCGATGTTCAGGAAGAAGGTATCATCCTGCGAAACGGTCGTACCGTCGGTGATCGCATCCTGGTTCGAGCCGTCGTCTTCCGTGAAGAGCCCGGGGTTGGAAACAGGGTAGTTATTGCCCTTTGCATCCGTGAGGACGAAGTAGGTGCCCGCCTTGGCTTCGGTGTACGCGGTAGGAGCCGTGTAATCAGCAGTCATGCCGGTGGTGGGCTCATCGGTGAAGTCATTATCAGCGCAGACGGAGAACTTGGAGACGGTGGAGAAGGAGACCTTCGTCCAGTCGATCTTGCCATCCGAGACTGCTCCAACGGGAACGACAGCAACACGGATCGTGTAATCGCTGTAGTGGTTGGAAGCGACCGTGAGCTTGTAATCGACGGTGATCGTCGTGTGAGCAGCTTCCTTCATCTCGTTCGTGACTTCGGAAACTTTCTTATTCCAAGTGGTGAGTTCCGCATCCCCTTCAGGCGTAACATAGCCGGAGCAGAGGTACATCGTGCCGTCTGCGCTCTTGACGTCGCAGTGGTCGCCGCAGGCGAATGCCTTGCCGGCGTGTGCGGTAGGATCGAGCGCCTTATCTTCTGCGACAACATTCGTATCCCAACCGGTCGCGACTTTGAAGTGGAGCTCAGAGTTGGTGTCGTTAGTTGCATCGTCGGCAGCTGCGAGGACGGAGTAGTTGTAGTCGAGCGTAGCGCCGCAGTTTGCGCAGACCACAGGAACGTTTGCCGTAGCGATACAGGTAGGTGCATCGTAGCTGGAAAGATCCTGGTAGCCGGCAACGACCGTGACAAGGTGATCGCCCTTGTGGTTGTTCTTCGCGGTAAGTGCAGCAGCAAGCTCATCTGCCTGGAAGTCGGTGGACTTGTAGTAATCAACATCGCCCTTACCTTCGTAGTCACCGGTCGTCGCAGGAGTGTTGATCACGAAACCGTCGGCATCGGTGAAGAAAGGCGTGACCTTATCGGAAGGAGCCTTAGGCGCGTTGAGAGCAGCCTCGTTGGTCTTGGAATTATAAACTTCGTCGCCCTTTTCAGGCTTGGTGTCGGGATCGTTCGCAACGGGAACGTTGGTGAAGACTTCTTCGCATCTGGTGCAGACGTACTTCACAAGGAAACCGAGCTCGCAGTTGGTCTGCTCGTACACGATCTCCGAGCCGTCAAGACGGAAGTAGACGGGCTGATAGTCATGACCGAAGCCGGTGCTGATGACGTATGCGTTGGTGTTGGTTGCCGTGGCAGCAGGAGCGTTGGTGCCTGCGGGGAACTCGGTAGCCGTGTTCCAGGCAACTTCGGCGCCATCCTTCACAGCGTCGACAAGGCACTGTGCGCAGACATAGACAGACGTGGTCTCATCTTCGCAGTTGCCTGCAACGGGGACCATCCAGGTCTCGGTCGCGGAGAGCTTCTTCCATGCGTTGTAAGCATTCTCAGCCTTGATGTTCATGCCATCGAATGCAGTCGTCGTCTTGATGAACTCGCCCTTTGCATCGACGAAGTCGGAGATCTTGACCCACTTGTGCGTGAGCTGATCGGTGATATCCTCGCCGCAGGTCTCGCACTTACCGCGTTCACGGCAGGTAGCAGCCGTGGTCTTGCCGTGCTTGCCGCGCTCGAGCACGTCGCCGCAGCCGGGGTTCTTGCAGACCTGGACATAACGGCAGTCCATGGTGGCAACCGTCACGCCTTCTGCAACGACGGGAAGGCCGTTTTCGTCCTTCTCATAATCTTCATTCTCGTACTTGCCCTCTTCGAGCGCTGCGATGACATATTCGTGGCCGTTCGCGATCTGAAGAGCGCCGCAGTCTGCGCAGTAACGGGAGAAGCCGTCTGCACCTGCTTTCGTGACTTCGCCGCTCATGGTCTGGTAGTACTGAATAAGCGCTGCGCGCTTCTGGCTGTACTTCTGAACGCCCCAGGCAGCTTCCATCACTTTATAGTATTCGGTATCAGTGCTGAGCTTAGTATCAGCTTCGCAGACAACGACATCGTTCTTGCCGTCGAGCTTGACGGTGTTCCACTTGTGGCCGGTAGCCGCGATCTCCGTCTTCTTGTTGGGCGTGTCTTCGGAGGTATCAAGCTCGGTGCCGTAAGTATCGCAGTTCTCGCAGATCTCGTATCTGACGCCTTCGCCCTTTGCATCGGTGCTGGAAGGAAGGAGCTCTTCGGAATCTTCATCCACGCAGTAGGTAACTTCCTTCACCACTTTCATCTTGTGCTCAGCGGCCTTGACGTAATGAGCGGTGTTGCCTGCCTTGTCGATCTTCACTTCAACAGGGCAATTCTCACGTTCGCACTCAAACGCATAAACGGCATTGCCTTCTGCATCCACGAGGGACTCATCGATCTTGCAAAGGTTCTTGGTAGGAACGGCGTCATCGACGAGGTGCCCGAGGGGTTTCCCGGACTCTTTAGGTTCGGTATGGCCGCAGACAGAGCACTTACGTTCGAGCTGAGCAGCATTGAGGCAATCTGCTTCCTTGACGGTGACGAAGCCGTTCTTCTTATCCTCAGCGGAAGCGGGGTCCTCGGCGTCG
>ERZ1090868.1957-NODE-1959-length-10478-cov-3.389523_pt1 | contig 10478 bp, 13 predicted proteins | sample MGYA00478475_ERZ1090868 | MGnify/ENA primary metagenome ERZ1090868 (study PRJEB33644, sample SAMEA5815747) | chicken gut metagenome | biome: Chicken; feature: Gastrointestinal Tract; material: Caecum | place: Ireland | collected 2019-01-01 | study: A study of...
TACGCGATGACGTCGAGTCTCGTGGGCTCGGAGATGTGTATAAGAGACAGTCCTTATTCCGTTCCGTAGAAAAAAGCCGTCACAATATTTTTAACTTTGACCGCGTCTCTTGGCTTGAGTGCTTTAAAAAATTCTATCGGACGTCCAGTAGTTCTCGATGCAATAACGAGAGTATAATATAAGTCCTGTTCAGGGATGATAGATACCGACCCCGATGTCGAAACCACTTTGTTTGCCTGGATCATATCTTCGGCTGTCAAATTTTCCAATCCTGAAAAATCTAATTTGGAGATTTTCTCTCCTTCAAAGTCATATGTTCTGGACAATGTTAAAATATTGTCCCCATCTTCATTTTTGGTTGTACTACTTTTCATTACCATTACTTCTTCTGCCATGCTTCTTCCTCCTTAAATCGGAGAACGGATACCTGCAAGCATATCCTTTCCATTTAATACAAACTTAAAATTCAGTTTATCCAGCTCCAATGTGGTCTGATTATTGATCATGACCTTAATATAAAGGATTTCCAGCTCAATCTCCGGTTCGCCTTTTTTCCCTTTTACTACTTTGCCGAGATTCGTAGTTTTGGCTTTGCCTCTTACTACAATTTTTACTGGATAGTAGCTTGTCGCTCCTGTTGTTGGATCCATCCCCTGCACAGACTGCCGTAATGTCAGCTGCGGCGGGTTGGTCGTATCCATCAAATTGAACATATCACCATAAAGAACCGAAAACGGAATTTTGATCGTCGCGGATCCAAACTGTCCAGTAACCGGGTCTTCGATTTCTCCAAGAACGCCTGCCCCTTCGACGGTATCATTCAGCGCCTCCAGTTCCGGTAATTCAATTTCCCCGGAAACTCCAATCAGTTTATTGGCTGTGTCATCTTAAAGATTGTAATGATTTATTACTTCAGTGATTTTGATGCTGATCCCTATTCACCTCCTCCTGTCAGAGTGCTTGAAAGCAGAGCTGTATCATAAGATAAGATATTATTGATCTCCTGTGCCGGTGTATATGGAGCAATGCTCTGGCGGAAAGTCATTTTCCCTGCCAGGATATCCGTGTCCGGATTATCGCTCTTTAAATACTGAATGCTCGCGCCGGCCCATTTGTCTGGAGCATAAGCCGCACAGCGTATATTTTCTGAATCAACCACGCTTTCAATTAAAATCTGGTTCATCGGGTCATCTACTTTGTCGAAATATGCCTGGATGAATGTATTACCATGCCAGTTAAACATCCTGCGGACCGGCAGCCAGATATCCTTTGGATCTGCGCTGGATGGGTATGCTCCTGTATAATTTCCCCAGAGTTTCCATCCATTCATGTTTATGGCCGTTGCTACGCCGTAGCTGTTTACCACGTTCGCCTGATCCTGGTCAAGATTGACTTCTGTTCCGTCTGCCAGGCAAGTTCCTGTAACGCCCAGCAACTTATTTGACGGAGATACACTTGGGACATCATCATTTTCAGCATCTGTATATGCAATCCGCGCGGCATTCACTGCTGACCCGGCAAGAATATAATCACCCACCTTATAACAAAGCCATGTCGGATAGCAAAATTCCGAAGTGAATCCGCTGCCTTCTTTTACTTCTTTGCAATCGGTATATTTAGTAGCCGTGGCAGTGTCCAGATCGATGACGGCCATGGCCTTAAAAACGCCATTGATATTTGCCGCTTTTGCCGCCAGCGCAATTCCAACTTCTGACTCCTGGGACCAGCCCGGTGCAAGAAGAAGCCCTGGTACCACGCCGAGTTTTGGGTAAACCTGACGGATTAATTCCAATCCTGTTTCTTTTCCACTCGCCACGTTGTAGCTTCCAATAATATCGGTCTTGGTTATCACGCTAGGGTCCACAACTTTTCCAGAAACAGACAAAGTCTGGGCACTTTGCCCCTTTCCACCACTAATCAGATTGATCAAAAGCGTCCCATCTGTATCAAATTCCGTGGTATAATCCGTTCCTGCCGTAAGAGCCTGGTCACCGTTTTCGAGGACCAGCATAGAAGGAATCACTCCTTTTTCCGGAATCTTTGCCTGCAATTTTTCTACTGTCACACTTTCTGTCGTCATCTCTTTGTTGTGTTTTGACGGGTCAAGCACGTTGATATATACAACCGGAGAAACCTGGAAGAGATTATTTGTGACATACATAGTCTGGCAGAGTGTGTAATTTTCAAAATCATCTACATATCCCAATGCCGCCATAGCTTCTACAGCCGAATTTGCAAGAATCGGGACGTTCACTGCTGCCGCCGGGTCCGCCGCCATATGAACCGGTGCGGTACCGATCACCACCTGGATTGATGCATTTCCGGTGATGGGCACGGTGAGCGCCGTTCCCTGTTCTTCAATATAAACTCCATGTTTCATTAACTATCTTCCTCCATTCTTGAAATCCAATGCCCTCATGAACGCGCTGTAAATATATCCCCTTCGCTCACGCAGCATCCGACAAGCCGCTGGATACTCCCGAACCGGAACAAAAAGGTTTCTAAGCTCCGGGGCTTTCTGGAACAGCTCCTTCGCACTTTCCGGTATCTCGGTGTAAACTCTGTTCTGTATGCCGATTCCATTTACAGTGGGGCCAACATACATGACAGGTTCTTTTTCCGCACTCTTTCGCGCTGACGTCCTCGACTTCGCTGTCCCGGTTACATTCGTCTCCTTTTTTTCTTTATTCATAATCCGGTATCCTCCTTCCTATCTTTGGTGTTCTGAATTTAATCTCTACGCCTCCAAAATAAAATGGGTAGGTGTCTTCATCCTGGACTGCCCACTCCATGTCCTGCTCTGCCCGGAACTTATGATTCAATAGCGGCTCTGCCGCAAACCGGTCCGTAATCCTCTGAATCATGACCATGATATGCTCATGGCCGGGGACGTCTTTGTCGTTCTCACAGACACCAAGAATAATATCCGCAGTGACCAGCCACGGGCTATCATCATCCTCAGTCTTCCCTTCTGAAAGCCGGACGATGAAGTACGGGAAAAACTGCGATTCATCCTCATCATCTGCCGTAATGAGGGGGAGGCGGTATTTATATCCCTTCACTCCCACCACGCTCTCTCCGGCGGTGTTCTTTGTCACTACATCCCTTAAGATATCTTCAGTCTCTGCGATGAGGTCATCGTAAAGTATTAATGGCGTCATTCCTTATTTCACCCACCTTCGTATTTGTCGGTCAATATTCTTTTTCAATGTTTTCTCGATTTCAGGTTTTACCGCCTTTCTTACATTCCTTTTTCCTTCGTAAACCACTTCAATCATCTTTGCTGAAGATGGACCTTGCAGTTCTTTGATTGGATATCTATTTTTCCCTTTTCTTTGAAAAATGCCAGAATGAACTCTGCCTGGGTGTCCTGTTGTAACACCTGCCGCAAATGCTTTGTTTCCTTGACTGTTTACCAACGCTTTCAATCCGCTCGATTTAAGAACTTGACCTTTTGCCCCGCTGTAGGGAGCCGTCGCTTTGAATTTCGACAATCCTATTGTCTTTCCCTGAGCAGTTATGATTGCTTGTAAAGAACTGTATGTCGCACGCTTAATCGTCATATTTTTCTTGGATGCGCCAGATTTCACAACGTATCTTGTGCGCGCTTCGTTTGTCAGCATCACTCGTCCTGTCCTGGCTGTGTCATTTAGCGCCGCAGATATGACTGCGGGCGCTTTCTTTTCCATTTTTCCAAGTCTTTTTTGTACCTGTCGCAAACTGTGACGATCCACAGATACTCTAATCATGCTCTGTTCGCCTCCAAAGTAATGGAATAAATCCCATCCTCATCAACTGCATCCACCACTCTGAACATTCGGTTATCCATCGTCAACAGACTCCCCTGCTTTGGCATCGGCCCAAAATCTGAAGCCGCAACATATATCAATCTCTGATTCGTAAATATCCCTTCTATGTTTTTGGCCGAACGCTTTTCCCTCTCAATCTGCTCATTGGAATCTACCTGCACTGGCATTGATTTCCCGTTAATAGTATGTATTTCTGAAAATTCCTCTATATTCAGGAATACATTATGTACATCTTCCCGCACAATATTTTTGAATCCCATTATGCTTTCTTCTTTCTGCCCCTGCTTCTTACAGGTGTTTTCGGCACTTTTCCAACCAAGTTTTCATCGGTTTCCCCATTGTAAGATTCCCCGGCCAATCCAGCCTCCGCAGCCGCAGGCCTGGCTTTGGCTGGTTTTTCAGCACCCGGGTCATTCCATGCGGCAGTTCCTGCATCTATCCACGCCCGAACCATCCCCGCATCATCCGCCGGGATTTCCTGCCCCGGCCAGTACTGCTTCGAACGGTACAGAATGGGATGTGTCGCTATCAGTTTCATTACCATCACTCCTAACCGATTTTTACGAGAATTTTCGTATCACTTGCCGCGGCATCAGCAGCTGCAAAACCCGCCGGAGTATAGGTTGCGGGTTCTTCCTCCCCATCATTTGCCGCTTCTGTGATGCCTGTCTTATCAAAATAGACAGCGGTTCCCATTGAGATGGCATTTTCGCTGGTCTTGTCAAATTCAAAAACACCGCACACATGCAAATCGCCTACTGTGCCTGGTGCGATGTCGGTTCCAGCGATGCCGACTCTTCCAGGAAGCTCCACCACGGTATTTGCTTCGATAGCTGCCACTCCGCTGTTTTTATAATCGAGGGATTCCCCTCTCTGCCAGTATGATGCCTTACTCATTTCAAAGTCCTCCTTTCCTTTACGCTAAGTTAATCGGGTTCTTTACTTCTACTCCTGGGTTCTTGACGGCTCCACGGTAGTCCATCACGCTGATTCCCCAATCGAGATAGATATCCCATACAAATCCGAGGGTTCCCGGCGTCTCCATGCGGCGGATGTTCGGGATTTCCTGGCCATTCAGATAATCCACTTCAATGAAGTCGGTATCATCCTTGGCTCCCAGCAACCACCACGGCATCACGTTTCCGAACCCGCCACAAAGTGCGTTGATGGTCGGGTCTTCTACGACCTGGATGCTGTCCTTATAGCGGTACAGCGGATTGACTGCCTGAGTGTTGCCCTCGGTATTGATGGTCGGGGAGAAGAATAAAGTGTACATGTCGAACATGTATCCACTTGGCACGATGATAATCGCCGGACGGATGATGATGGCTTCCCCGAACTGGTCTTTCTGATTCTGCAGCGCCAGAATCATGCCCTGGACGGCTTCTTTGGTGATTCCGGTTCCCTTTGCCAGCAGGTTCACATGTGCGCTGCTGAACAGGGCGGTTCCGTCATAAATCGCCGGATTACTTACCAGAATCTGGTAGCACTGCTTGTTGATAGTCTTTCTTGCGCTGGCTGCGTACTTGGCCGGGATCCTTGTTACCAGATCGATGTCATCGTTGATGAATGCCTGACGGGTCAGGGTGAACTGGCGGCCATAGGTCTTCAGCTTTCTGGTCGGTAGTTTTTCATCTCCGAAGACGTCATGCTTCAGTTCCCCGCCTTCCGGCACTTCCAGGAATTCCCCTACCGGACCGGCGATGTAGTTATTATCATGGGTTTTGAAGTCTTTCAGGCTTCCTTTTTTCGCCCACTGGTCAAAGGTGACCGCTACGGTCTTGTGACCTTCCACATATGCCTTGTTGATGGCGTTATCGAGGATGGCCGGGATTGCTGCAGTCGGATTGTAGAACTGTCTCTGGAGCATTCCATAGAGTTCATCGGATGTCCTTCTGTTCAGCCCGGTCTGTCCTTCCGAAGTCAGGCACTCGATCGCCAGATCCCGGAGCGTCATACCCATCATCTGGCGTGCACCTTCTGCCGGGTGGTCGAGCGCCATGCCGCTTCTCATCACGAGTGCGTCTGCTGCTGCGGCTCGGAACTTATCCTCGGCACTCTCAGTTACCTGGGCATTGCCACGAGCCGGGACCGGCGCTCCATGCTGACGGATATGCTCCAGCGCCGCTGCCCTTACCGCATCCACGGTACTTCCGTCCTGGATATATGTGTCTGCCTCCAGCCCAAAGTCCCTGCAAATACCCGTGATTTCACGGATCCGCTGTCTTTCTTCTGTCACCGCCCGCTGAGTATCCGCTGCCGGATCTGCCTGCTGTGCGGAGGGCGGTGCATTTGTCGGATCAGCGCTGCGCTGCGCCTGCTGCTCATCCGTTTCGATCTCTCCGTTCAGCCTTTCGATTTCCCTCTGCAGGTCGTCAAACTCTGCCTGTTCCTCTGCGGTCAGATTCCTGCCCGCAGTCTTTGCGGCATTGACAAGTTCCTGCTGCCGGAGCATCTTCTGCTGTCTCTGCTGCTTTTTGTTCATTTCTAGTTACCTCCTTGAATGATATTTTGATTTATTTGAAGCTGCCGTTCATACCAGTCGAGAGTGCGGTTCTGCGTCCCCGGCTCGGTTTCTTCCAGTTCCCTTTCGACACCGACCGTGGGATCTGCGGGGATGCTCACGATTGATATTTCGTAAGGTGTCCACTTCCGAGCGATGTCTGCCGGCCCTGTGAATCTTCCGTCTGCCGACTGCTTGTTGGGCATTACTTCCTCCCATGAGTCTATCTGGTACCCGACCGACACTCCCTTTAACGTGCCGCTCCGTACCTTCTGATAGATGAGTTCCGAGCCTTCGTCCGTGTCGAACTCGATCTCTGCCATGCCACGCATGTCCTGGATCCACGCCCGGTTGATTTTTCCAAGCACCTTATCCCTGTTATGGTTAAAAAGAAGGCACCCGATTTCATTAAGACGGTCAAGATCTACCGCTCCTTCCGAATGGTCAAGAATCTCTGTTCCCCACCATCTTTCGTATGGTTCCTCCGAGGAGAAGGAAAGCACGAACTTCCGTTCGTTCCCCTCGCCCTCTATCGCACGGATGGAATTAACGGCCAGTTCCCTTGTCATCGCTTTCGCCTGCCTCTGATCCGGACTCTTCGCCGGATTCTTCCCCTTCTCCTCCTGGGGCTGTTTCCTCGCCCTCGACAGCGAGAGCGCCTTTCTTGTCTTCCTCATCTTCATAGAGTTCTGATTTTGTCTGGTCAAATATCACACCTCCCAAGTCAATACCCTTTTCCTTTGCATATTCGAGCACCTCCGCCATTTCATCTATATGTTCTTTCCAGTCACGCCCCTGTTCTGCGGCAATCTGTTTGAATGTCTTCTGCCCGGTGTTTAGGGCAATTTTATTTGCATTGGCTTCCTTCTGGGGATCAATCCATTTTTTCGGAGCGATGATCCAGGAATGTTCAAAGTATTTGTCTTTGTTCTCCCAGAAGTCCGATGCGTCAATTTCTCCGGCAAGCCAAAGAGAAATAATAAAGGTCTCATAGATTTCATCCATGACCTCCATCAGCAGTTCTTTTTCTTCTGCGTATGTCATGTCATCCTCAATGATTCCCTGCCGGGTGGATGAATAATTGCTTTTTGACATATCACGGCTGGTGGCTTCATAACTGACACCTTGCCCTGCTGCCACAAGTCTTTGCTGGAGTTCGATATAGCTCGCCGCATCAGTTGCCTGCCCAGTGGGATTTACCACCTGAATTTCATCCCCAGCGTTCAACTCTTTAATCATACCGGGAGCAATGGTTTTCCCCGCATAATCCTGATGCGGCCCCTGAGACTGGTTTGTCCGTCCAATTCCCTGTGTCGGGATTGTCTTCTTGATGAATACAGAAAGACAGGCGGCAATTCTCTCTTTTACGGAAACTGCGACCATAAATTCGTTGGCATCCCGAATCCTGGTTATTGTCGGACTCATATCTGAAATCTCCCTCACCTGAGACGGACGGTGTTTTGTGTATAGAAAAATCACATCTTTTGTATCCAGATATATAGGATTCAACCCCGACACGCCATCCAGGCTGTACTGCCGAATCCAGTATCCGACAGGCTTGTTATATTCATTCATCTCAATGCCGCCAACCACCTTGTTTCCTTTATGCTTTGGCGACATCTGGGCGTTGTCCAGTTCATCCACCTCGAATGTCTGCAGCTTAAATGGCAGATATCCGTCTCTGGTATACCTCTTTACAATCAGAATCCCTCCGTCCACTTTTTTCCGCTTCACGCACATCCTCATGATCTGCATAAATGACTGGGTCCCCGTCACATCACAATTTCTCTTTTTACACCATTTTTTCCATGCGGTTTCGATGGTGTCGTTCATGGCATCACTGCCTGTCTTCGCCTGAAGGGTGTATCCTCCGCCTATGACGTTTCGGGTGTACGCCCCGATTACGGAGTTCATCATATCCGAATTGCGCTCCAGATCTCTTGCTCTCGCCCGGACATTATCCCTGCTGTACCGATCTGTAAATTCCGCTGACTGATTTAAAACACGCCAGTTGGCATTCCCGCGACTGTAATCCCCGGCATCGTAGTGCCGCTGCTCATCCAAGCATCTTCGCCACGCTTCCCGGCGTGCGCCCCACTCCGGAGAGAAAAAACCAATGAGCCCATCTAACCAGTTCATGGCTTCTACCTCCCTTCAAAAACGGCGACATAGGTATCATCCAGAAGTCTGGAGTCTTCCTGCGCCGCCACCTGTGCTGTAAGGTCGTTCTTCATGTTGTAAAGCAGGCTTAAATCAGCACGAGTAAGAGACCGTGAACCAATTTTGTATGATTGTCCACCAGCAAGGACCGTATAAATTGCTTTATTTACTTCTTCCAGCATTTCTGCTGCTGTATAATTTCCTGTATCCACGTTTACCTCCTATATCCAACCGCCTTCATTCTGCTGAATCCAGCCTTCTTCCGGCGCATACTGCTCTTCTTTCTCTTTCGGCTTTTCCTCAGTCTCTGTCAAATAAAGCGATCTGACGCCCATAACGTCCGCCGCTGCCATAGCGTATACCTCGCAGTCCAAATAATGATTATCCGCATGAGACGTCTTTTGAACCCATTCCTGCTTCATTTTCCCATTATTGGTACGGGCGTTAACTTTATGCTCTGCTGTAACCTGTTCTGCGTATTCTCTGTCACACCCGGCATAAACCATCCACGCCCCACTTCCGTTCTGTTTTCTCATACGGCCGGCAATCATGTCTTTGTATTTCCCGGTATCAATCAACACCAGATTCATACCGAATGCCTTACTGCCCGACTTATTGACAGTGGAAAATTTATAATGTGAATTCATGGGGTTTGATGAGCCTTTGCTCGGCAGGGCCCAATCTGAATTTCCTACGCAAAAATCATATACAGAGTCTGCATTATACCCCGAGTCAATCAAAGCTAAAGATACGAGCATCGGAGATCCATTTTGCATTCGGTATTCAAGATTCATAATTTTTTCTAACTCCACGAAGGAAAACGCTTGTCCATGAGCAATGTTTTGGCTGGTCATGTAATTTCCCCATGCTCGTATCGTCCAATACAAGCAATTTTCCTGGACATCCACACCTGCCGTCAGCATCTTCGCCCAATCCGGTACTACAAATTCTGCCGATTCTGTTTGACGTTCCAGTACCAAGTCGGCATTTGTCTTTAACTTCGTATCTTCCCAAGGTTCCGCGAGCCAAGAATTCACAAAATTCTGGAGCTGTTCCGGGTCATCTTTCGAGTCAAGAAATTCCAGGGTAATCTCCGCCCATGTGAGAAACCTCGAGTACAACGCATTAAGCCAAAATGATACTTTTCTTGGCCTTCCAACACAATTCTTCTTTACATCTCTCCATTCTCCTTTTCGAAGCATCTTAATTTTGTCTCTGTCTGTTATTACACATCCACATTTTTGACATACATACACTGCATCCTTTGCTCTTTCCGCATTCGTCATTCCCTCTTTTCCTTCTGGAAACCGGATTTGTTTCAACACAAATGTGATATATTCTCCGCAATGTGGGCAAGGAACAAAATACTTTCTTTGCTCATCTGCATCTTCATGGATTTGCCAAACATAGTTTGTTTTTAAAGTTGGAGTACTGCATGTATATATCTTTTTGCTATATGTGAACGTTCTGGTTCGCTCTTTCGCCAAGTTATATGGAGACGCTTCCTTCCTCGATGCCCCATCCATTTTGTCAATTTCATCGAAAAACAAATATTTTATAGATTTAGACGCCAGCTTTCCAGGCGATCCCGAACCTCGAAGATAAATCCTCATCCCCCTGAACTTCAGGTTCAACTCCTTTGATGAATTTTCGTAAAACCTTTCTTTGATCTCCGAAGTTTTCGATAATGACGGCTTAATCCGGTCATTGGAGGTATCTTTCGCCAGATCATCACTGGGATATACGATCATCGTCGGCGAAGGATTGTCCATGATAATCCATCCAAGCATATTCAACATCGCTTCTGTACCTCCTACCTGAGTAGGTTTACAGAAATTAATTTCTTGTATATATGGATCATTAAATGCATCCATAATTCCCACAAGATACGGAGTAATATCATTCGACCACTTTCCAGAGAAATTACTGGACTCGTCCAAAACCCTATATTTTTCTGCCCACTGACTCACCGTCAATTTTTCCGGTTTCTTCAATGTTGCTTTTAT
>ERZ1090868.1959-NODE-1961-length-10462-cov-4.584318_pt1 | contig 10462 bp, 8 predicted proteins | sample MGYA00478475_ERZ1090868 | MGnify/ENA primary metagenome ERZ1090868 (study PRJEB33644, sample SAMEA5815747) | chicken gut metagenome | biome: Chicken; feature: Gastrointestinal Tract; material: Caecum | place: Ireland | collected 2019-01-01 | study: A study of the...
CTGAAAAGGCAGTATCTATCGGAAACTATGTAGTTGCTACCGGTATTGATACCTTCCTTGGCGTAGATCCGTATGTGGCAGGTTCTGACCAGATGGCAGAGCTCCTTACAGAGGGAACAAGAAAATGGGTAGGCGCTGCTTACACAGTTGAAACAGATATTGAAAAATTAGTTGATCTGATGATCGAAAGAATCGAAGAAAAGAGAGCTGCTCTCGGCATCTGATAAAAACGGGAACAGTGAAAATTTAACAAAGGTGGATGACTGAAAATGAAAATTGCGGTAACAGGAAAAGGCGGCGTGGGAAAAACTACATTTGCGGCGACACTTGCACGTTTGTACGCGGCGGAGGGACGTCCGGTCCTTGCGGCGGACGTGGATCCGGACGCGAATCTGGGACTTGCTCTCGGATTCGATGAAGCAACCCTGGACTCTATCGTTCCGATCTCCAAAATGCGCACGCTGGGGGAGGAGCGAACCGGGGCAAGCGCCAATAACCAGTTCTACCATCTGAACCCGAAGGTAGACGACATTCCCGATAAATATGGAAAGGTCTGCAACGGGGTCAGGCTGCTTGTTCTTGGGACCGTGGAAACAGGCGGCGGCGGATGCGTATGTCCGGAGCATGTAATGCTGAAAAGGATCATCAATAACCTTGTCCTCAGAAGAGAAGATGTGGTGATCCTCGATATGGAGGCAGGACTGGAACATCTGGGCCGGGGCACTACCGAGGGCATGGACGCTTTCATTGTGGTGATTGAACCCGGCGCCAGAAGCGTCCAGACATACAAAAACGTCAAGCGCCTTGCCAGTGATCTTGGGGTTTCCCAGGTGAAGGTGGTGGCCAATAAGGTGCGCAACGAAGAGGATGAGGCTTTCATCCTTGACAGGATTCCACAGGAAGATCTTCTTGGAATGATCCATTACAATACAGAAGTGATCGATGCGGACAGACAGGGAAAATCCCCTTATGATTTCAGCGAAGCGGTTACCGGTGAGATCCGGAAGATCAAAGAAAAAATAGATCGTCAGTAATCTACATGTTTAGGAGGTATAACAGTGACTTTATTTGAAAGTGTTTTCGCAGGAAACGATGCGGTTTACGGCCTTACTGAGGGGGCCATTGATCAGGCTATTGAAAAATACGGCGCTGACAAGGCTGTCAGCTTCCCGAATACTGCTTATTCCCTTCCCTGCTACTATGCAGTGACCGGAACAAAGGTTGGCACCCTGGCAGAGCTGAAAGAAGCTCTCGGCGTGGTGAAAACTCTTATGACAAGAGAAAACAGGACACATGATGCGTTTATGTCCGGTGTTGCTACCGCTCTCTGCGCAGAGTTTATCGAAGTCCTGAAATATATCGACGGCGCCGCTCCGTATGAAGAGCCCTGCTACGGCCATCTTGCCGACGCAGTGATCCGTGAGCTGGGCGTTCCGCTGGTAACAGGCGATATCCCGGGCGTAGCCGTAATCCTCGGCAAAGCTTCTTCCGCAGACGAGGCGGCAGCTCTTGTAAAATCCTATCAGGCACAGGGTATCCTGGTAACTCTGGTAGGGGATATCATTGACCAGCTTGCAGAGATCAATTACAAGACAGGCGCTAATGTACGTGTGATCCCTCTTGGAAAAGACGTTACTTCCGTGATCCACGTAGTATCCGTAGCGATCCGCGCAGCTCTGATCTTCGGTAACGTAAAACCGGGAGACGCCGCTGCTCTGATGACATATACAAAAGACCGTGTACCGGCATTTGTAAACGCTTTTGCTCCTCTTAACGATGTGATCGTAGCCTGCGGCGCCGGAGCGATCGCTCTCGGCTTCCCGGTTATCACCAACCAGGAAGATGTTGCAAGAGTACCGAAGAGCCTGATCTGCCAGCCGGATGTTTCCAAGTGGAACGCAACTTCCCTGGAAGCGCGGGACATCAAGATCAAGATCACCAATATCGACATTCCGGTAGCCTTCGCGTCTGCGTTTGAAGGAGAGATCATCCGCCGCAAGGATATGCAGGTAGAGTTCGACGGTTCCCGTGTAGACTGCGCGGAGCTGGTACAGACCTGCGACCCCAGCGAAGTAGAAGACCATAAGATCACTGTAATCGGACCGGAAGCGGACGAGATGGAACTTGGAAGCAAGAACAATATCGCTTATATTGTAAAAGTTGCGGGCAAGAACATGCAGGCGGACTTCGAGCCGGTTATCGAGCGTAAGTTCCATAACTATATCAACTGCATCGAGGGCGTATACCATACCGGCCAGAGAGATATGCAGCGTATCCGTATCAGCATCGACGCGTTCAACGCAGGATTCCGCATCAAACACATCGGCGAAGTGCTTTACTCCCAGGTAAAGAACGAGTTTGACGCTGTAGTGGATAAATGTGAAGTAGTGATCTACACAGATCCGGAAGAATGTAAGAGAGTACGTCATGAGATTGCTATCCCGACCTTTGAAAAACGTGATGAGCGTCTGGATAACCTGACCGACGAGTCTGTAGACGTTTACTATAGCTGTATCCTGTGCCAGGCATTCTCCCCCAGCCACGTATGCGTGGTAACACCGGAGAGACTTGGACTTTGCGGAGCGGTTTCATGGCTGGACGCAAAAGCCACCAACGAGCTGGATCCCAACGGCCCATGCCAGGTGATCACCAAAGAACGTCCTATCGACGAGAACCTTGGTTCCTACGAAGATGTGGATGAGGCAGTGAAGAAACTTTCCCAGGGCGCTCTGGAGCATGTAACCCTGTACTCCATCATGCAGGATCCTATGACCTCCTGCGGATGCTTCGAGTGTATCTGCGGAATCGAGCCGTTCTCCAACGGCGTTGTAATCGCAAACCGTGAGTATGCGGGAATGACACCTCTTGGAATGACCTTCCCGGAAATGGCGTCCATGACCGGCGGCGGTGTACAGACACCAGGTTTCATGGGACATGGAAAACATTTCATTTCCTCCAAGAAGTTCATGAAGGCAGAGGGCGGAATCGAGCGTATCGTATGGATGCCTAAGGAACTGAAAGATTTCGTGGCTGAGCGTCTGAACAAGACAGCGAAAGAACTGTACGGAATCGACAACTTCACCGATATGATCGGAGACGAGACTGTAGCAACCGATCCGGAGACACTGGTAGCGTTCCTGACAGAGAAGAATCATCCGGCTCTTGCTCTTGAACCGATGATGTAATATCCAGGAGAAATCCTGTTAAGGGGAAGAGGCCAAGGCAGGCGGCAGACAGCTTTTTTCAGGAAAAAGCCGCAGCCTGCCTTGTCAATGAACCTGGAAATGTAGTATAATAAATGCAGCGCAGACAGACTGTAGGCGCTGCATTTAGAAATAAGTAATCTAATATTTAAGAGGAGGCTAATGAGAAATGCCGTTTAATCAGAAACCACAAAAGTTTAATGCAAAGATTAACTCAGTCACAATCGGAAGCGGAGACAAGACTGTGACAATCGGCGGAGACAGCACATTTCCGTTTTACACCTTTGACGCTCCGTCAGAGAACTGCCCGAAGATCGGCGTAGAGATTTCTGACATGGGCCTGGAAGGTGTGTCTGAGGGAATCAAAGCATACTATGAAGGTGCTTCCACTATGGCAGATATCGCAAAGAAAGCTGCTGAAATGGAAGGAGCTGATTTTGTCGCACTGATTCTGGAAGGCGGAGATCCGAACGGTGTGAACAAATCTATCGACGAGCTGATCGAAGTGGTAAAAGAAGTTGCAGGAGCAGTAGACTGTCCGCTTGTTGTAGAAGGCTGCAAGAACGTAGAGAAGGATGCGGAACTTCTTCCGAAGGTTGCAGAAGTTCTTCAGGGAAGAAACGCTCTGATTCTTTCCGAGAAAGAAGAAAACTACAAGGCTATCGGCGCAGCTGCAGGACTTGCTTACAACCAGATCGTAGGAGCTGAGTCCGCTGTGGATATCAACCTTGCAAAACAGCTGAACGTTGTTACCACACAGCTTGGCGTAGATCCTAAGAAGATCGTAATGAATATCGGAAGCGCAGCTGCAGGATACGGATATGAATACGTTGTTTCCACTATGGACCGTATCAAAGGCGCTGCTCTGGGACAGAATGACAACATGCTGCAGATGCCTATTATTACACCGGTTTCCGCTGAGACATGGGGAGTAAAAGAAGCGACTGCTTCAGAAGAGGATATGCCTGAATGGGGTTCCCAGGACGAACGTGGAATTGACATGGAAATTATGACAGCCGCTGCTGACCTTGCGGCAGGTTCTGACGCAGTAATCCTGAGACATCCGGAATCTGTAAAGACAATTTCCAAAATGATCAAAGCACTTGTGTAACGAATAGGAGGAAAAATGAGCTATGGCACTGAATGGTATTCAGATCTTTAAATTAACACCAAAGAAAAACTGTAAGGAATGTGGATGTCCGACGTGTATGGCTTTCGCTATGAAAGTTGCACAGGGCGCTATGCAGATCGAGCAGTGTCCGCATATGTCCGAGGACGCGCTGGCTACTCTTTCCGAGGCTACCGCGCCGCCAATGAAGACGATCAAGATCGGTACAGGCGACGGAGAATTCTCACTTGGAGGAGAAACCGTACTGTTCAGACATGAAAAGACATTTGTCAGCAAGACAAGATATGCCGTTTCTCTCTGCACAGATATGAGCGACGAGGAAGTAGAGGCAAAGCTTGCTGAGATTCCTACTGTAGACTATGAGCGTATCGGCGAGAGAATGCATGTTGAGCTGGTATATGTAAACTGCGGAGCAGACGCAGACGCTGCAAAATACACAGCACTTGTAGAAAAAGCGAAAGGTCTTGGCAGAACTCTTATCCTGGGATGTACAGATCCTGAAATCGCAAAGGCTGCTCTGGAAGTTTGCAAAGACAGCAAACCGGTCCTGAACGGAGCAAACGCATCCAACTATGAGGCAATGAACGCAGTAGCGACAGAAGCAGGCGTAGTTCTGGGCGTATCCGGAAAAGACATCAACGAATTATACGACACAACAGCAGCACTTGAGAAACTGGGCAACAAGAACCTTGTTCTTGACACAACAGGCGCTGATGTAAAAGAAACTTTTGCAAATACTGTACTGGTTCGCCGCGCGGCTCTGAAAGATCAGGACAGAACCTTCGGATATCCGTCTCTTGTAAATCTTGTGAAGCTTGCAAAAGGCGACAAACATCTCCAGGCAGCTCTTGCAGCTCTGTTCACAATGAAATACGGTTCCATCGTAGTAATGGAAAGCATTACTTACGCAGAGGCACTTCCGCTTTACGGCCTGCGTCAGAACGTATTTACAGACCCGCAGAAGCCGATGAAGGTAGAACCGGGCATCTATCCTCTGAACGGAGCAGACGAGAATTCTCTGGTTGTTACAACAGTAGACTTCGCTCTTACATACTTCGTTGTATCCGGCGAACTGGAGCGTTCCGGCGTTCCGCTGAACTTCGTCATCAACGACGCAGGCGGACTTTCCGTACTGACCTCCTGGGCGGCAGGCAAATTCTCCGGTACCAGCATTTCCAACTTCATCAAAGAGAATGTTGAGCCGAAGGTAAAATGCAGAAAACTTGTGATCCCCGGTAAAGTTGCCGTACTGAAGGGCGATCTGGAAGCAAAACTTCCGGGATGGGAGATCATCGTAGGACCGAGAGAAGCAGTACAGCTTGTGAAGTTCTTAAAGGATATGCAGGCATAATATAAAGTAAGGTAAAGGAGAACACAAGTATGGCAAAATTTGTAGTAATTGGGGAAAGACTTTCAACAACAGCACCGGCTGTAAACAAGGCTTTCATGGAGAGAGATCCGGAGCCGATCATCAAGAGAGCAAAACAGCAGCTTGACGCAGGCGCTACATATCTGGACGTAAATATCGGACCGGCTGAGAACGATGGCTAAGACCTGATGAAATGGGCAGTACAGCTCCTTCAGTCAGAGTTTGACAACGTTCCGCTTGCTCTTGACACAACAAACAAGAAAGCAATCGAAGCAGGTATTTCCGTATATAACAGAAGCAAAGGAAAACCTATCGTAAACTCTGCAGATGCAGGCGACAGAATTTCCAATATCGATCTTGCGGCTGCAAATGACGCGATCGTTATCGCTCTTTGTTCTTCCGGCATGATCGCTGCAGACAACGACGAGCGTATGATGCACTGCCAGAACATGCTGGAGAGAGGTCTGGGACTTGGCATGGAAGCAGAAGATCTGTGGTTTGACCCGCTGTTCGTTGTTGTAAAAGGAATGCAGGAAAAACAGATGGAGGTTCTGGAAGCAATTAAAATGTTCTCCGATATGGGCCTGAATTCTACCGGCGGACTTTCTAATAACAGCAACGGTATGCCGAAGAACATCCGTCCGATCATGGATTCCGCTCTTGTAGCAATGGCTATGATGCAGGGTCTTACCTCTGCAATCGTAAATCCTAACGACCTTCGTCTTATGGAAACAATCAAATCCTGCGACGTATTCAAAGGCAACACTCTGTACGCAGATTCCTACCTTGAGATCTAATCGGGAAGGAGCCTGAAAACGACTTATAACGCACATAATTACGATGAGGGCTGGAGACTTCGGTCTTCAGTCCTCATTTATCTTAAGAGAAAGGTGGTTGCCTGATGTTTAAGGTAACATTTGCTTTTGAAGACGGCAGCGTGGTAGAAACCTATGCCAATACGGGAGATAATCTTCTGGAGATCGCCCGGGAAGCCAATGTGGCGATCGACGCTCCCTGCTCCGGCAACGGTGCCTGCGGAAAATGCCGCGTGCAGCTGAAAAACGGAGAATTAGAGACAAAAAAGACGCTTCATATTTCTGATGAGGAATTTGAAGAAGGATGGCGTCTTGCCTGTATGAGCAAAGTCATTGCGGACGTGGAAGTTCTTGTTCCGGATATTGCTTCTGCTTATAAAAGCAGGATGAAGGTGGCGGATTTAAGTTCCAGAGAGGAAATCGCTATTTTTGAAAACGCGAAGAGGGACATTGAACTGGCCGGGATCGAGCTGAAGAACAGTCTGGATGTTGTGGAAGTAAAAATGAACGCGCCTACGCTGGACGACACAATGCCGGATGTAGAACGGCTGACCAGGGCTCTGAGGAAATTCCTGAACCTGAAACGTGTAAGAATTCCTTATACAGTTCTCAGAAAGCTGCCGGACGTTCTCAGAAAGAGCGGCTTTTGCGTGAAATGCGTACTCCGGACAACTCCGGACGACATGTTTGTATATGACGTATTTGACAGCAAAGAAGACGTGGTGATCGGAGGACTGGCGGTAGATATCGGTACAACTACCGTTTCCGCTGTGCTGATCAATATGGAAACAGGAGATATTCTGGCCAAAAGCTCTGCCGGCAATGGACAGATCCGTTACGGCGCGGATGTGATCAACCGTATCATTGAAGCTGCCAAACCAGGCGGGCAGAAAAAGCTGCAGGATGCGGTGATCAAAGAGACCATCAACCCCATGATCCATGAAATGTGCAGGAGCATCGGTTTTCCGGAGGAGCGCATATACAGGATGTGCGTGGCTTCCAATACTACCATGAACCACCTGTTTGCAGGGATCAATGCGGATTATCTCCGCATGGAACCTAATATTCCGGCATTTTTCAAGACAAATTCTCTCTTTTCCTCTCATGTGGGAATCGAGATCAATAAGGACGCGCATATTATCATCGCGCCGAACATAGGAAGCTATGTAGGCGGGGATATTACAGCGGGAACTTTTGTCAGTATGATCTGGAACCGTCCGGAATTTTCTCTGTTTATCGATCTTGGAACCAACGGTGAGCTGGTGTTCGGAAATTCCGACTTTATGATGAGCTGTGCGTGCTCTGCCGGTCCTGCCTTTGAAGGCGGGGACATTAGCTGCGGTATGCGTGCTACAGACGGCGCTATAGAGGCGTGTACGATCGATAAAGAGACAATGGAGCCTACTTATACAGTAGTCGGAGATCCGGGCACGAAGCCGGTGGGACTTTGCGGTTCCGGAATCATAGATGTGATCAGCGAGCTGTTTATGACAGGCATTATCAATCCGAAGGGCAAATTTGTCCGGGAAGGAAAGAGAGTACGCCATGACCAGTATGGAATGGGAAGCTATGTGATCGCCTTTGAAGAAGAGGCCGGAACCACGAAGGACGTGGAGATCACGGAAGTGGATATCGACAACTTTATCCGCGCAAAGGGAGCTATTTTCTCAGCGATCAGAACCATGCTGGCGTCTATCGACTTTGACGTATCCATGATCGACGATGTCTATGTCGCAGGCGGCATCGGAAGCGGGATCAATATGCGCAACGCAGTGAATATTGGAATGTTTCCTGATATTCCTCTGGAAAAATTCCACTATATCGGCAATTCCTCGCTGACAGGCGCTTATCTGATGCTTCTGTCCACTCCGGCGGAGAAGAAGACATACGAACTGGCGTCCAATATGACTTATCTGGAGCTTTCCGCAGTGCCCACTTATATGGATGAGTTTGTGGGAGCCTGCTTTATTCCTCATACGGACGCATCCATGTTTCCGACTGTAGTGCAGCGGTAAGACGAAGATACCCGAATTTTGAAAAGATAGAAGCGCCTCCTCAAAAGGGAGGTGCGGATGAATATAAATTTAGCAGAGGTGTACGATGAGTTCTGACATAAATAAGATAAGATCCAACAGTGAAGAAACGGTATCTGTAGGAGAGAAACTGGGATATGAAAAAGACAGCAAGGAGAAAATGCCATGGGAGCATTATCTGGAGGCTTACCGGAACATGGATCCGCAGGAGACGGCGGAAAGACTTCAGATTCCTTATGATGAGACAAAAAAGACCTTTCGTCTTCCGTTTCTGGGTACCGTATATGAAATTTCCTGGCCGGACTTTCATGTAACACACCAGGAGGACGGCCGGTCCTATCATCCTCTGGAGGAGATGATCTATGCCAGAATCCTGACTATCCGTTTTCTTTTAGGCGGGGCTGCGGCAAAAAGCAGCGGAAAGATGAAAACCTACAGAGAAATGCCATGGGGAGAAGTGTATCTCCGGCAGTTTGACGGGCGCTGCATCAAACGGCTTGCCTTTTCCTACGGCAACCGTCTGGCAGATTTTCGGATGATCATGGAACACCTTCACGCCGTCACTGTAAAACACGGTGACGCCGCCTATGATATAGAGATTTTTCCGGAATATCATGTGCAGCTGATCCTCTGGGAAGGAGACGAAGAATTTCCTCCCTCTTCACAGATCCTGTTTTCCGACAATTTTCCTGTGTCCTTCCAGGCAGAGGATATGGCGGTTATGGGCGACGTGATCATAGGATCGCTGAAAGCTTTCGGAAAATCTGTTCTTTAAGGCGGCCGGCGCCGGCAGGTGAACAGGAGATTTTCCTGAGGGAGAGATAAAGACAGGGGAAACCTGTTTTTATAAATGAATTTCGGATATGCAAATACATAACCGGTCCAGAGAACCCGGAAGGCATATCCGGCGTATGAAAAAAGGAGGTAATACTTATGGGATTCAAAAGTGACATCGAGATCGCACAGGAGTGCGAAATGCAGCCGATTACCGAGATTGCGGCAAAAGCAGGTATTGACGACAAATATCTGGAGCAGTACGGAAAATATAAGGCAAAAATCGACTACAACCTTCTGAAAGAAACTGACAAAGAAGACGGCAAACTGATCCTTGTAACCGCCATCAACCCCACACCGGCAGGGGAAGGAAAGACCACAACAACCGTAGGTCTGGCAGACGGAATGCAGAAGCTGGGCAAAAATGTTATGGTAGCTCTCCGCGAGCCATCCCTTGGACCGGTATTCGGCGTTAAGGGCGGAGCTGCAGGCGGCGGATACGCCCAGGTAGTGCCCATGGAGGACATCAACCTTCATTTCACAGGCGACTTCCATGCCATCGGAGCAGCCAACAACCTTCTGGCAGCAATGATCGACAACCATATCTTCCAGGGCAATGAGCTGAACATCGACCCGAGAAAGATCACCTGGAGAAGATGCGTGGACATGAACGACCGCCAGCTCAGGAACGTAGTGGACGGCCTTGGCGGAAGAACAAACGGAATGCCCCGTGAGGACGGCTACGACATCACCGTAGCATCCGAGATCATGGCAGTCCTTTGCCTTGCAAGCGACATCAACGACCTGAAAGCAAGACTGGGCCGTATCATCATCGGCTATACATACGGAAAAGTCTCCGAGCAGAAACCGGTAACGGCACATGACCTCCATGCAGAAGGCGCTATGACCGCCCTTCTGAAGGACGCCCTGAAACCGAACCTGGTACAGACCCTGGAACATGTTCCGGCCATCGTACACGGAGGACCTTTCGCAAATATCGCTCACGGCTGCAACTCTGTAACCGCAACCCGCATGGCTATGAAGCTGGCGGACTACACCATCACAGAGGCAGGATTCGGCGCAGACCTGGGCGCAGAGAAATTCCTGGATATCAAATGCCGTATGGCAGGCCTGAAGCC
>ERZ1090868.1968-NODE-1970-length-10432-cov-12.107353_pt1 | contig 10432 bp, 11 predicted proteins | sample MGYA00478475_ERZ1090868 | MGnify/ENA primary metagenome ERZ1090868 (study PRJEB33644, sample SAMEA5815747) | chicken gut metagenome | biome: Chicken; feature: Gastrointestinal Tract; material: Caecum | place: Ireland | collected 2019-01-01 | study: A study of...
ATATTAAACATATTAAACCCCTTTTCGCGCTTACGTTTTTATTTTATTTGATTTTTTTTACTTTTTCAAGCACTTTTCATGTTTTTATTATAAAAAATTATCCTCAGACTCTAAAATCTGAGGATAAAATACTTGTTTATGCAAAATATTCTCTTGTTTGCTCGACATTTTTCATTATAGCTTTTTTAAGCTCATTTACATCTGTAAAAGCTTTTTCAGGACGTAAAAACTTATAAAACTCTACATGAATAAATTTTCCGTATAAATCGCCTGTAAAATCCAGTAAATGAGGCTCAATAGTTGGAGCACCGCCATCTTCAAATGTCGGCTTTATACCAATATTTGTAGCTGCCATATGGCTTTTACCGTCAACCACTACAAGCGTAGCATAAACACCATAAGGCGGTAAAACCATCTCTTTTGGCAGAGCTAAATTTAGCGTAGGCACACCTAATGTACGAGTTCCGACCTTTCTGCCATGCTCTACAACACCAGATACAGTGTATGGGTGTCCTAAAAACTTAATTGCCTTTTCCATTTCACCTTGAGAAATAAGCTGCCTAATATAAGTTGATGATACTGTTATACCATCAACCTTAACATCAGGTATACAATCATAGCCTATGCCCGCTTTTTTACATTCTTCAGCCATTCCCTCTGGTGTGCCAAGACCTTTATATCCAAATCTATTGTTATGACCAGATATTATATATTTTGCATTGAATTTTTTTATGAGCAGCTCATGAATGAAGTCTTTCCAGTCCATTGTGCGTAAATTATCATCAAAATGCCCGAAAATAACCTCATCTACACCGCCAAATTGTTTTATCTCATCTGCTCTTGTTGATTTAGCTGTAAGCATAGGAACAGCTAAACCACTCATTACTGAGCTAGGGTGCTGGTCAAATGTAAATACAGATGAAATGCCACCTATTTCTTTAGCTCTTAATACAGCTTTGTCCATAAGTGCTTTATGCCCCAAATGCACGCCATCAAAATAACCAAGTGCTATTGCACGAGGTGTATTTTTATCATTCATTTTATGTTATCCTCAGTTTATCTAAAATTTTTATAAACAAAAAGTGCAAGACCGCCCTTATCAAGTGCCTTTACTTTACCAAGCATTTTAAAACCCTGTTTATCATACACACGGTAAAGCTGACCTTCTATTTCATCAAAACCCTTTTCAGTGTGTCTCTGAAATATAACAGCACCTCTTATAGCTCTTTCTGCACCTTCATCTGTAAGCGATACCGCTGGATAATCTAAAAATAAACTATCTGTTGCATGAAGTAAGCTCTGGACTTCTCCCTCATTTGCAGCCTTTTGAACGGTTTCAAAGTCCACACATTCACTTAGTTTATATGCACCTGAACGAGTACGGACAAGGCTATTCATAGCCGCATAAGTGCCAAGTTTTTCACCTAAATCATGTATAATTGTGCGTACATAAGTGCCTTTACTTACAGCAAGTGCAATTTGACCGCACTGCATTTGCTCATCAAATGATACAAGTTCACTTTTAGCTATAAAAATTTCTCTTTCTGGGCGCTCTATTTCTTTGCCCTTTCGTGCCAAATCGTAGAGCTTTTGACCACCTATTTTTACAGCTGAATACATTGGAGGAATTTGTTTCTGCTGACCTTTCATTGCTTTTACAGCCATATAAATTTCAGCAGAACCGATTTTTTTATCAGATTTTTGCAGTATTTTACCTGTTGTGTCTTGAGTATCTGTACAAAAGCCTAAATTAAATCCTGCGATATATTCTTTCTCTTGAGCTGCCGCAAAATCGGCCGCACGAGTTGCACCACCTACAAACACAGGCAAAACGCCTGTTGCCATAGGGTCAAGTGTGCCTCCATGACCGATTTTGCGTGTTTTAAGCATACCTCTTAATTTTGCTACTACGTCGTGGGAGGTAAAGCCTTCTGGCTTATTCATCAGTAAAATTCCGTTTAACTCAGCCATTTGTTTCTCTGTATACCTCCATAGTAGCATTTACTATCATTTTATAGGCGGTTTCAATATCAATATTTTCATCAAAACTTGCACCAGCTGCACGAATATGACCACCACCGCCACATTTAGCACAAATTGCAGATGCATCAACCTCTTTTGTGGTGCGAACAGATGCTTTTACAGTTCCATCTTTGTTTTCTGTAAGTGTAATTCCAACTTCCACACCCTCAATTTGACGGGTTAGCGATGCGATAGAATCAAGGTCGTCCATGTCTGCACCTGTTTCATCTATATCTTTTCGATAAAGTTTAGCAATCGCAACTTTTTTGTCGTTTTCAAACTGCATTTTATCGAAAATGATACGCTCCATTTGAAATCTTGGCCATGTTTTAACCTCGAATAATGCACGGTTGATTTCACCGCCATCAACACCTGCTTCAAGGCATTTTGCAGCCCCTCTCAGAGTATCTGGTGTTGTGTTGGAGAATTTAAAACAGCCTGTATCTGTGCTGAGTGCAATATAAACGCACTCAGCTATATCAGTTGTAAGTGATGCACCCATATGCTCAATCACATCTAAAATAACTTCTCCGCAAGCACCTGCATTTGCTCTGACCAAATTATATTTGCCAAAATTTGAATTTGATTTATGATGGTCTAAAACTAAATCAATTTTACCTATATATTTTTCTGCATTAGGGGTAAATAAATTTATATCAGCTATATCAGTTGTTACAACAAAATCTGGCACAAAATTATCATCAGCTTTATAAGGCTCAACAAGTGGCTTATATCTTTTTGTTATATCTGGATTTTCCAAAATATAAGCATTTTTACCAATTTGACAAAGTGCTCTGCACAATGCACCTGCACAGCCTGTTGTATCTCCATCTGGTCTTCTGTGAGTGATAATCAGTATATTATCGGCTTTTATTAAAAGCTCGGCAGCTTCTATAACGCTGACATTACTCATCAGCACTTTCCCCCATTTTGCCTTCACGCTCAAGCTCATTTATAACATGTGAAATATGAGCACCATGAGTCATAGATGAATCAAGATGGAATACAAGCTCAGGAGCATATCTTAATTGAACCTTGTGACCTACTTCACGACGCAGCCAACCAGATGCCGATTTTAAGCCTTTCATAACCTCTTTAGCCTGTGCATCAGAGCCAAACACAGAGATATAAACCTTAGCATATCTTAAATCGCCTGTAACTTCACAGTGTGTTATAGATACAAGACCGTTTTGCACTCTAGGGTCTTTTACATTTCTTAAAGCCTCCGCAAGAGCTTTCATAACTTCTTCGGAAATTCTATCAATTCTATTAGATGCCATTTTACTTTTCCCTCCTTTTGAAAAAGCGAAACGGGACGGGCGAAACACGCCCGCCCCATTTTTGAATAAAGCTAATTTATATTATCTTGGAATTTCTTCCATTACAAAGGCTTCGAATACGTCGCCTTCCTTGATATCATTGAAGTTTTCAAAACCACAGCCACATTCATAGTTAGATGCAACTTCCTTAACATCGTCCTTGAAACGCTTGAGTGAGGACAGCACACCCTCATGGATAACAATGCCATCACGCACAATACGAACCTGTGCATTACGCTGAATTTTACCGTCTTGTACATAACAGCCTGCAATAGTACCTACACCAGATACTCTAAATGTTGTACGAACTTCTGCATGACCTAGAATAGCTTCTCTAAACTTAGGTGCAAGCATACCCTTCATAGCCTGTTCCATTTCCTCGATGCAGTCATAGATAATGCGGTACATACGCATATCAACGCCCTGCTGGTCAGCAGAGTCTGACGCTGCACGGTCTGGACGCACGTTAAAGCCTACAATGATAGCACCAGATGCACTTGCAAGCATAACATCAGATTCGCTGATTGCACCAACTGCACCATGGATAACCTTAACTCTAACCTCATCATTAGACAGCTTTTCAAGGCTTGCACGAAGTGCCTCAACAGAACCTTGAACGTCTGCCTTAACAATGATATTAAGCTCCTTCATCTGACCTTCTTGGATAGATGCAAACAGATTATCAAGTGTAACCTTGTGCATTGCCTTGTTACGTTCTTCTTTTTCATGCTCTTTACGCTGTTCTACAAGCTGACGAGCCATACGCTCATCATCAACAGCGTAGAAAATATCGCCTGCACCTGGAACTTCAGCAAGACCAATAATCTCAACTGGTACAGATGGGCCTGCACTCTTGATTTTCTTGCCGTCATCGTCAGTCATTGCACGAACACGACCAACTGCTGTACCAGCGATAATAATATCACCTGCATTAAGTGTACCATTTTGTACAAGTACAGTTGCAACAGGGCCACGACCCTTGTCAAGCTTAGCTTCGATAACAGTACCCTTAGCCTGACGGTTTGGATTTGCCTTTAAGTCTGCAACTTCAGCGGTTAGCAGTACCATCTCAAGTAGGTTTTCAATACCCTGACCGAACTTAGCAGAGATATTGCAAACGATAGTATCGCCGCCCCATTCTTCTGGCACAAGCTCATATTCGGTGAGCTGCTGAAGTATTCTATCTGGGTTTGCACCCTCTTTATCAATCTTGTTAACTGCTACAATAATAGGTACATTTGCTGCCTTAGCATGGTTAATAGCCTCGATTGTCTGAGGCATAATGCCGTCATCGGCTGCAACAACCAGAATTGCAATATCAGTTACTTGAGCACCACGAGCACGCATAGAAGTAAATGCAGCGTGTCCAGGGGTATCAAGGAATGTAATAGGCTTGCCATTTATCTGAACACGATATGCACCGATATGCTGTGTAATACCGCCAGCTTCGCCCTCTGTAACCTTTGTTTTACGGATTGCATCAAGCAGAGAAGTTTTACCATGGTCAACGTGTCCCATAACAACAACTACTGGGTCACGTGGCTTTAAGTCTTCTGCCTTATCCTCGGACTCATCAAACAGCTTTTCCTCAATGGTTACATGAACCTCATGTTCAACCTTTGCACCCATTTCCTCTGCAACAAGTGCTGCTGTATCAAAATCAATGGTCTGGGAGATAGATGCCATAACACCTAGTTTCATAAGCTCTTTAATAACATCTGCTGCTGTACGCTTCATACGCTGAGCAAACTCGCCTACATTGATTTCATCTGGAATAGATACTTTAAGCTGTACTTTTTTTACTTGTTGTTGCTGACGCTGTAAACGCTTCATTTTTTCTTGTTCTTCAAGCTTACGCTTAGAACCGTATTGCTGTCTAGCTCTCTGGTCAGATTTCTTTGTCAGCTTTTGCTTTTTCTGACCAGTAGACTGCATTCTTTCTGCCTTTTCAGACACTAAAGAGTCAATACGCTCATCATATTTATCTAGGTTTACATCTCCGCCGCCTCTGGTATCAATTCTATGAACCTGCTTTACCTTTGTAGAACGTGGAGCTTCTTGGTTTTCTGTCTTTTGGGCCACTTCAGTCACCTTCTTTTCTTCTTTTCCGCCCTTTATGTTTAATGCTTTCTCTATATTTTCTACTTGCTCATTTTGAGTTATTGCCTCAAAAATTATGCTTAGCTCTTTATCGCTTAAAGCCTGCATAGAGCTTTTTGGAGTATCAGCATATTTAGTCAGAATCTCCGTAATTTCCTTGGTGGTTTTTCCAAAATCCTTCGCTATATCTCGTACTCTATACTTGTTTTCTATCGCCATTGGCGTTCACCTCCTAATGAAATTTAAGTAGCTCTGACCGCTTTTATTTATTTTTTCTTTTTCTTGCCTTTACGGCTATCCATGCGAGTTTTTTTCTCTAAAACTCTTTGAGCAGCCATAGCATTTTTATCACTTGTTGACTTTAATTTATCAGCAATAGCATTTGCCATACCAATATCATTTACTGCACAAACTGCACAGCCATTCATACCGATTGCATAACCTAAGTCCATTCTCTCGGTTTCAAGAGTAAATACTGGTACTTTTTCATCATGACGCATTATTTTTCTGCGTGTTGCATCGCCTATATCTTTAGCCATAAAAATAGCACGACATTTGCCTGTCTGTACCATCTCATAGACTTGGTCTTCACCCAAAGCGAGTCTGCCTGCTTTACGGCTTAAACCTAAAAGCCCAAGTGCTGCATCATTAGCCATTGGTTTCGTCCTCCATTTTTTGCTCTAGAGCCTGATAAACTTCTTCAGGCACTTGCATAGAAAATGCCCTTTCAATAGCACGGGATTTTCTTGCTTTTTTAAGGCACTCAGCATTAGGGCATATATATGCACCTCTGCCCGCTGCCTTGCCCTTAAAATCAAGGGATAATTCACCTTCTGGAGAACGCACCACACGAATTAGTTCCTTTTTAGGAAACATTGTGCGGCAGCCTAAACACTGACGCATTGGAATCTTTCTTTGCTGCATAATGCTTTTATTCCTCTACCTCAGCGGTCTGTTCTACTTGTTCTTCTTGCTCATTTGCTTTTACCTGAGATGCTGGTGCAATATCTATCTTGCAGCCTGTCAGTTTCGCAGCCAGACGAGCATTTTGACCTTCTCTGCCGATAGCAAGTGAAAGCTGGTCATCTGGAACAACTACATGACAGCTCTTTCCGTCTGGCTGCATCTCAGCGGAGATAACATCAGCTGGAGCAAGTGCTGCGGATACAAACTTAGCCATATCATCAGACCACTTTATTATATCAATTTTTTCACCGCCAAGCTCATCTACAATATTGCCAACTCTAGCACCACGAGTGCCTACACAAGCACCGATTGGGTCTACGTTTTCATCTTGAGAGAATACAGCAATCTTTGTACGGTTTCCTGCTTCACGAGCAATAGACTTAACTTCTACTACACCATCATGTATTTCTGGCACTTCAAGTTCAAATAAACGCTTAACAAGCCCTGGGTGAGTACGGGAAATCATAATCTGAGGTCCACGGTTTCCTCGACGTACTTCCATAACATAAACCTTAACACGCTGACCTTCGGTTAAAGTTTCGCCCTTAACTTGCTCAGAAGATGTAAGAACAGCTTCAGTTTTTTCGCCATGGGAAACAATCTCGAGAATAACATTTCCACTTCGTGGGTCAATACGGCTTACAACACCATTTAAAATCTCATGAGATTTGGACTCAAACTCGGTGATAGTCATACCATGTTCTGCCTCACGAATACCTTGAATAATAACCTGCTTTGCAGATTGAGCTGCAATTCTGCTAAAGGACATAGGTGGGATATCAATATCAATGATATCGCCTAACATAGCATTAGGTTTATATTCTCTAGCTTCTTCAACTGTCATCTCTTCATATGGCTCATAAACATCATCAACAACAGTTTTACGAACATACATACGAATTTTTTTCTTTTGACGGTCAGCTTCAACATAAACGTTATCGGTCATACCTGCATTCATTTTCTTGTATGAAGAAATAAGAGCTTGACCTACACGCTCTAACATATAATCTACTGAAATACCCTTTTCTTTCTCAAGCTGCTCTAATGCAGCAAAAAATTTTGCGTCCATCTTGCCACAATCACTCCTTAATTAAATCTGTACGGTAAGTCTAACTGCTGCCACATCTTGTGGCTCATAAATACGGGTTTCACCGTTAACCTCAAGAGTTACTGCACCCTCATCATAACCTATAAGTGTGCCATTTATAATCTTTGCACCATTCATTGCCTTATAAAGTTTAAGTTCAACTGGTGAGCCCATAAATTTGTCAAAATGTGCCTTCTTTTTAAGTCTACGCTCTAAACCTGCTGATGATACACAAAGTGTATATGCAGGCATTGACTGAAATTCCTTTGCATCAAGCATAGGGTCAAGTGTTCTGGATACTGCTTCACAGTGGTCAATATCCACACCATTTTCTCTGTCAATGGTAACAGTAAGCATATACTGTCCGCCTTCTTTTTCAAATTCAACGTCCCAAAGCTCAACACCAACTTGCTCACAAATTGGCTGTGCAAGCTCTTCTACACGCTTTATAAGGTCTTTAGTGTGCATAAGATTCTCCCTTTTATTATTTATTTCTGGATTTAGTCAATAAGAAAGAGTGGGTTTCCCCACTCTCGACATTCCATACTAACTTACATATAAGAGTATAACATGCCTAGTGATAAATTGCAAGGAAAACGCAAATTTTAATTATTTTTAACATTAACACTGCTATATAATTTAAATTCTGCTTTACAAAATAAATTTATAGCGTTACCATATAGCTATATTTGTTTAGGAGATAATTTATGGCTTTTTTTGAAATTAAAGCAAATGGTCATTATAAAAGACAGTTACTGACTATAAGAGCAGCAATAATATTTTTCATTGTTTGGCTTATTAGTGATAGATTTTATATAGATAATAAGGCATTTGCTCCTTTACTTGCTATTTTATGCAGTTTTTCCTCATTTATAACTAAGCCTTTACATGGTTTTAGTAAAGTGTTTATACCAAAATTTATTTTAGTGCTTGGTGCACCTGTCTGCTTGCTTGCTGTTGAGATTTTAAACAATACCAATCCATTTTTTGATTTAAGCGTTACACAATGTTTTTTTAATTTGGTCTGGTATTATCTTGTTTTTGGGCTTTTAGCCTTGGCTTTTGGTAAAATCAAACCCTCTTGTGTGATTTCTACTGTATTTTTTACTGTTATAGGTGTTATAAACCACTATGTTTTAGAATTTCGTGGACGAGTTATTTTTCCTTGTGATATTTTCGCATGGAAAACCGCACTTAATGTTTCTGATAATTTTGATTTTACACCTGATATAACAATGATTGGTGCTTGTTTATTTACATTTGCATATCTATTTTTGGTTTTACTGCTTCCACATGAACCTAAAGCTAAAAGACCAAAAAAACAGATTTCACTTGCTATTTGTGCAATAAGTATAGTTTATATGGCAGCGTTTTTTAATACCAATATGATGAAATCTTTCGGTATATATTCGCAGCAATGGAAAACTCAATCTAATGGTTTTGTTCTTAATTTCACCGTTTCTTTAAAATACAGCATGGTTAATGAGCCAGAAAACTATTCAAATAAGGCTATTTTAAACATTATAGAAAATACTGAGCCTGTGACTTCAGACAATAATCCACAGCCTGTGCATATAATTGCGATTATGAATGAATCTTTTGCTGATTTCTCTGAATATGATGTGCCATATAGTGCAGACCCTACACCTTTTTTACACAGCTTATCTGAAAACACTATTAAAGGCACTATGTATTCACCTGTGACTGGTGGAGGTACTGCAAATGTAGAATTTGAATTTTTAACAGGTAATTCTATCACATTTTTACCTGCAAACTCGGTTGCATATCAGCTTTATCTAAAAAATAATACCCCATCACTTGTATCACAGCTTAAAAGCCTTGGTTATTCTTCGGTTGCATATCACCCTTATAAATCATCTGGCTGGAATAGAACTTCAGTTTATAAATGGCTTGGGTTTGATAAACAAATGTATCAGGAGGATACAATAGACCCATATTATATAAGGGGTTATATATCTGACCAAAGCGACTATGAAAATTTATATTATCTCACTGATAATGCAGGCGATGAGCCACTGTTTATTTTTAATGTGACTATGCAAAATCATAGCGGTTATAAACTTCCTTGGACAAATCTTGATAGAAGTGTTTGGCTTACTGGAGATATGGAAAACAGATATTTAGATGCCGACCAATATTTTTCACTTATGCGTGAATCGGATAATGCACTTAGAAATTTGATTTCTCATTATTCAAATACCGATGTTCCAACAATGATAATATTTTTCGGTGACCATCAGCCACCGCTTACAAATTCATTTTATGAAGAAATAACAGGCATTTCTATGGACAATAGAAATACCAGCGAGGTTTTAAAGCAATATACGACACCATTTTTCATTTGGACAAACTATGATATTGAAGAAAAACAAGATGTTATCTTATCACCATGGGGGCTTGGTGTGCTTGCAATGAAAACGGCAAACATAGAGCTTACTGGTTATCAGGAGTTTTTATATTCACTTATGAATGAGCTTCCTGTTATAACTCCTGCTGGGTATATTTCAGCTAATGGTGAAGTTTTTTCAAGTGAAACCTTTTTCCCTATCACAAGAAGTTATGAATTTTTAATTTACAACTTTTTATTTGATGATGAAAGACAGGATAATTTTTTCTTCTTGGAATAAAATAAACAGCCGTATCAAAGGTAATTTTCCAATGATACGGCTATTTTTACATTATGTGTTCCTCTGCACAGTTGTCAACCACTCTCATGCCCATTTTATCCGGTTTTGCAACCTCATATTTTGCTATGCTGTTCATATCAAATTTAGGGCAAAGTCTTGTTTCTGGATTTATTCTCATATCCAGTTTTTTATTATCCATATTTCATCACCCATTTATAGTATGATGAAATTTAAAAAATTTATTCATAAAAATAAAAAAAGAGCGTACCCTGAGAAGCACTCCTCAGGAT
>ERZ1090868.1970-NODE-1972-length-10428-cov-11.065651_pt1 | contig 10428 bp, 13 predicted proteins | sample MGYA00478475_ERZ1090868 | MGnify/ENA primary metagenome ERZ1090868 (study PRJEB33644, sample SAMEA5815747) | chicken gut metagenome | biome: Chicken; feature: Gastrointestinal Tract; material: Caecum | place: Ireland | collected 2019-01-01 | study: A study of...
AGATAGGCTTCCATGTTCCGGGTGGGGACGAGCTTCATTTTCTGCTCAATCAACGACCGTTCTTCCTCTGTTACTCTGAATTTAATCTGCACCGTCCGTTTCCTGCCGTTCATGCGTTCACGCTCCTTTCCGTTTTTTAGAGGGTTTGGGACACTTCCCAACAAGCAATTTTTGACCGACGCGCCGCAGCGCAGGAGGGCGAAAATACGGAAAGGGTACCCCTTTCCTATGCTTGCTAAGAAACTTTCTCCCTTTACCCCTACTACGAAAGAAACCTTGATTTTGCCAAACTTACGCAAAAGAAAAACGCTGCAATCTTCAAAGATTACAACGCTTCCTAAAATCCATATTCAATTTTGCCGGACGTTCTCATTCGCCCTCTTTTTCGACTTCCGCTATCTCTTTTGCGGTGGCTGTTACAATCCGAAGCCCCGTATCGCTTATCCCGTCGAGCAGCGCGTCAAGCTGCCGCCGCTGCGTGTTCTTTTCGGCGGGTTTGTCTGAAAGGAACTGGTCTACGGATATATTGTAACGGAGCATAAGCTCAAAGAAAATCTGCAAACTGGGGTGCTGCCCGTTGTTCTCTATATTCGCAAGGTAGCGGGGAGAGATAAACATTTCGTCGCATACTTTTTTGCGGCTCTCTTTCCTGCCCGTTCGCGCTTCCTTTATCGCTGCTCCAAAAGCCTTGAAGTCGTATTTTGGCACTGGTCTTTTTGCCATATTCATTCACCCAGTTACATTTTACTGTTCCCCTTTTCTGTTGGATATGTCTATATACTTCCTACTATGCACTTAAATACTTCTCAATATTCACGGACTGTTTATTGCTTTTGTTCGGCTCTCCGCATATAATATAGATTGATAGTTTATGAAGGAAGGACGGTTTAAGTATGGAATATATGTCATGCCCCGAAGCAGCGAAAAAATGGGGGATTTCAGAAAGACGGGTACAAAAGCTATGTGAAGAAAACCGCATACCCGGCGTTTCAAAAATTGGCTATATGTGGCTGATACCAAAGGAAGCCGAAAAACCCGCTGACGCAAGGAGAAAGGAGTTTAAGCATGAATAATCTATTACTACTGGAAGATGATATTGGCTTAATCGACGGCTTACAATACTCTTTAAATAAAAACGGATTTCATGTTGATATTGCCCGCACTGTTGAAGAAGCAAAAAATTGTTTAAAGGATATAAATAAGTACGATTTACTCATTCTTGATGTTACGCTTCCAGACGGAACGGGATTTGATGTCTGCGAAAAGGTTAGAAAGCAAAATACACAAATTCCGATTATCTTCCTCACCGCGTCCGATGAAGAAGTCAATGTAATCCGGGGCTTGGATTGTGGCGGGGACGATTATGTTACGAAGCCTTTTAAAATAGGAGAACTATGCTCCCGTATTCGTGCCTTGCTGCGTCGTGCAGGAGTATCTTCACAAGATAAAACAAACATTCTGGAATGTGGCGATATTTTTATTGACCTACTGGCAAGCCGTGTATTATTGAATGGCAGAATATTAGAATTAACAAATGCGGAATACCGCCTGCTCTGTCTGTTAGTACGCAATGCAAACCGTGTTGTTTCAAGGGATATTATCCTAAATGATTTGTGGGACGGGACAGGAAATTTTGTTGACGATAATACTTTGTCTGTTTATATCCGTCGGCTCCGTGAAAAAGTCGAAACCGACGCTTCACACCCGCAGCATTTAATCACTGTTCGCGGATTTGGCTATCAATGGAAAGAGGTGGACGTATGAGCATATTCCGTGATAGGCAAGTTAAGTTTTTTTCTCTTTTTATCGTCCTATACATTGTTCTGACTTTTGGCGCGGGAATGTGGTTTTGCCAAACTCAAATATCCGCTTCAAAATCTATGTATCTGGAACATGATAGGGCTGTTATATCGGCTTTATTGGAACAAGGAATATCAAAAGAAATAATTGCTAATGCAATTTTTTCCACAGACACAAGTGTGGCCGGAATAGAATTATCAAATTATTTGGGAATTACCCCATATACAATAGGAAGTACGCTTCCTCATTTTTCTCAATTTCAAAATCAGTTTTGGCTTATGTTTTTTGGAACCTGCACTTGCATGATAATAGTTTTGTTAATTGGAATTATTTCTTTCCTGCGAATTAGGCATAAACTATATCAACGGGCAGCAAAAATCATAGATAACTATATTAGCAATGATTATTCCTACCACTTGCCGCAAAATAGTGATGGGGAAATTTTTCATTTATTTGCTTCTGTTGAGCAGCTTGCTACTATGCTTCAAGCAAAAAATGAAACAGAACATAAGACAAAAGAGTTTTTAAAAAGTACAATTTCAGATATTTCACATCAGTTAAAAACACCGTTGGCAGCTTTGATGATGTATCAGGAAATCATAGAAGCCGAGCCGGATAATACTGATACAGTAAAAGAGTTTTCACAAAAAATTGGACTTGCTTTAAAACGAATGGAACAGCTCATTTTATCTATGCTTAAAATCACACGTTTAGACACGGGGAATATTCTTTTTGATAAACGTGCCTGTTCCGTACAAGAACTGATTAAAAATGCTATTAGTGAACTTACTACAAGGGCTACACAGGAGAAAAAGCAGCTTATTGTACAAGGCACCCCTAATCAAACTGTAATTTGCGATATGGATTGGACAAGCGAAGCGATTGGAAATCTTGTAAAAAATGCGTTAGACCACACAGAAGCAGGAGGAATAATAAGGATTACCTGGGAGAGTACGCCAACTATGTTACGAATTTTAGTTTCCGATAATGGAAGCGGTATCGCACCGGAAGATATACACCATATTTTTAAACGCTTTTACCGCAGCAAATATTCCCTCAATATTCCGGGAATTGGATTAGGATTACCTCTTGCAAAATCTATTATAGAAGGACAAGGTGGGCTTATTTCTGTTCAGAGTGTTTTACATGAGGGAACCACCTTTTCAGTTTCTTTCCTTACGAAATCGTAAGGTTAAATTCACCGGGTTGTAAGCTGCCTCTGCTATCCTTTGAGAAAAGGAGGTTATCAATATTATGGAGATTTTAAGAGTTGAAAATTTGTGTAAAACTTATGGAAAAGGCGAAGCAGAAGTTCAAGCCTTGAAGAATGTGTCCTTTTCCCTTGAAAAAGGGGAATTTGCCGCCGTTGTAGGAGAATCCGGTTCTGGAAAAAGTACCTTGCTTAACTGTATCGGTGCTTTAGACACACCGACTTCCGGCTCTATTTTTATTGACGGACAAAACCTGTTTTCCATGAAAGAAGAAAAACGAACAATTTACAGGCGACGAAATATCGGTTTTATCTTCCAGTCTTTTCAGCTTGTATCTGAGTTGAATGTAGAGCAGAATATTGTGTTCCCGCTGTTGCTGGACTACCGAGAGCCAGACCAGAAAAGGGTAAATGAAATTCTTGATTTGCTTGGACTGACCGAACGCCGCAAGCATTTACCGAGCCAGTTATCCGGAGGACAGCAGCAACGAGTAGCTATTGGAAGGGCATTGATAACACAGCCAAAACTAATTTTAGCAGATGAACCGACAGGAAACCTTGACAGCAAAAATAGCCAGGACGTTATGGATATGCTAACAACGGCTTCCCGGCATTATCAGCAGACGATTTTAATTATTACACATAATAAGAATTTAACAGCTTCCGTAGATAGAGTATTTCAAGTAAGTGACGGTGTTCTTACAGATTTAGGAGGGATTGCAAATGAAACATTATCTTGAACTTGTCCCTATCTCTGCGAGAGTACATCGGAAACAGAATAGAATGTCTATTTTTTGCATTATTTTAGCTGTATTTTTGGTAACAGCAATTTTTGGAATGGCTGATATGTTTATTCGTAGCCAAATATTGCAGGCTCAAATAGACGGAGGTAATTTTCATATTGGCATTAAAGATATTACTGACGAGGAAGCAACACTAATTTCAAGGCGTCCAGATATACAAGTTGCTGCCCGCTATGGTGTTTTGAATTTCGGAGGTGATGAAGGATATACTTTTGAAGGAAAGAATGCTGTAATCGTTGGTTGTGATGAAGAATACATGACAAAACTAATGGTAGATATTATTGAGGAAGGTAATTTTCCCCAGAATAATCAACAGGTTATGATTACACTTAACGCAAAAGAATATTTAGGGTTGCAAATTGGAGATATGGTGGCAATAAATACACCAGACGGTACCGAACTTCACTATGAAATTTCCGGTTTTTGTAATGACGCTTCAAAAACAATGAGTGAAGATTCGTATGGTTTTTTTGTGACAACTTCTGCTTTTCGAGAAATTTATCCTACTGAAATGAGTGATGAATTAGCAGACTATAACAGTATATTATGTGTTCAATTTTCAGACTTAAAGAATATACAAAATACAATCAATAATTTAAAAGAGGAATGTCATCTTTCTGATGAACAAGTTTCTGAAAATACAAAATTACTTGGTTTATTGGGACAAAGTTCTAATTCTTTTATGGTTCAGGTTTATATGTCGGCGATTATCTTATTTTTATTAGTTATGTTCGCAGGCATAATTATGATAGCAAGCAGCCTAAATAGTAATGTAATGCAACGAACTGAATTTTTTGGACTAATACGCTGTATTGGTGCAACACCAAAACAGGTAATGAAATTGGTAAACAAAGAAGCTCTTAGTTGGTGTCGTTTTGCTATCCCAGTTGGTGTCGCAATGGGTATTGTTGTCGTATGGGTTTTATGTGCTGTTTTGCGTGTCCTTAGTCCAGAATATTTTGGAGCTATTCCTACTTTTAGTTTTAGTCTACCCAGTATTGTGGCCGGAATTGTAATAGGTTTATTGACAGTTTTGCTTGCAGCTCATTCTCCTGCCAAAAAAGCTGCAAAAGTTTCACCGCTGACGGCTGTTTCCGGAAATGCCCTTAATCTGCGTCCAGTCCGAAAAGCTGTAAATACAAAAATATTTAAAGTGGAAACGTCACTTGGCATTTATCATGCAATATCAAGCAAGAAAAACTTTATTTTAATGGTACTGTCCTTTTCTATAAGTATCGTTCTTTTTTTGTCGTTCATGGTTGCAATAGCTTTTACAAACCATACTTTAACACCATTACGCCCTTGGACTGCCGACATATCAATTATAAGTCCTCAAAATACTTGTTCTATTGATAATTCAATACTTGAAAAATTAGAAAAAAATCCGATAGTCAACGCTGCTTATGGTCGAATGTTTTCTTATGATGTACCGACAACAGTAAATGATGATAGTGTTACATTGGATATAATCTCATACGAACAAAAACAATTTGATTGGGCGAAAGATTACTTGTTGCAAGGTTCTATCAAAGTTGTGCAAAATGAAGTCAATACTGGGCTGATTGTATATAGTCCAGAGAATAATATTGAGGTAGGAGATACTGTAAATTGCAGGATTGGAGAAAAATCCACAGAAATCCAAATTGCCGGAATATTATCGGATTGTCCATTTAATACAACGAGTAATGGTATTCTGATTTGTTCTGAAAATACATTTCAAAAAATAACAGGGCAAAATAAGTACACTATAATTGATATACAGCTAGACAAAAATGCAACTGATACAGATGTTAATGCCCTTCATCAAATGATAGGAAATGATTTCACATTTTCCGATGAACGTATGGGAAATGAGAGCACAAGGGGAATTTATTATTGTATGTGTTTATTCCTTTATGGATTTCTAGTGGTAGTTGCTTTGATTACCATATTTAACATTATAAATAGCATTGCATTGAGTGTTGCAGCAAGAACAAAGCAATATGGGTCATTTCGGGCTATTGGGGTAAGCACAAAACAACTTACCAAAATGATAATAGCAGAAGCAGCGACTTATACGGTTATGGGAACCGTAGTAGGAAGTATTTTCGGGCTGGCTTTTCATAAGCTCTTATTTGGAATGATGATAACCTATAATTGGGGTGATACATGGAATATTCCTTGGAAGGAACTGGGAATCATTATTGCGATTATGTTTTTGTCAATTATAGTTGCAGTATATAGACCAGTTAAAAGACTTCGCAAAATGTCTATTGTAGAAAATATTAGCGCACAATAATCTTTCAAAATTTCTTTAGAGGACAGGTTCAAAAACTGTCCTCTCTTTCTCTTTCTACCTTACAAATCCGTAAGCTAAAATTCATCTTAAAGTAAGCTGGCATTGATAGAATAAAGCAAAACAAAATATTTGTTCATTATCTGCCGCACGACGGCAAAAGAAAAAAGCCGTCGCAGAGCAGACATATTTTCACGCGCTATTTCACATTTGCGGCGGCTTTGATTTTCAGAGCCGCCGTTTCTTTTTGTCTATCATAAACCTACGACGACCCTTAGCCATGTAGAAATGGCGGCTTTAGGAGGTAGCCGCCATGATACATAGAGCGTATCGACAAAATCCCACAAACTTCTACACATCAAAAAAAGCCCGGTCACCGCCGGGGAATATTCCACCCTTAAATATGAACTGTCAAATCATCTGAATAATTTTATTATTTCATTTGCGCCTGTCTGCGCCTTGCAGACGGGCGCATTTTGTTTGCTCAAAAATTTTTTCAAAAAATTTTTGAGAACGTTCGGCGTTTCTCAAAAAAGCCAGTATTACCCGGCGAAAAGGGGGACACCACCAACCTTTCATTCGAGAAAGGAGGTGATAATGTGGAACCTAATCGCAGGGAGTTTCAAAAACAATGTGCTTTTCAAAGATACTGTAACACGGTATTGCACAATGAAGCGTGCGACGCTCATAACGAGCTTCGTAAGCACCGGGCAAAGGAAGTGACTTTTTCAGACATGACCTTAGAAGAAGCGCGGCAGCTCCATTCCTTTGACGAGTATTTCAAAAAGGAAGATAGTGAACCGAGTTACGAAAAGGGCGGGAAGAAAATCACGCCGAAGCTGCTGCTTGAAGCAGTCCGTACTTTGCCGGAAGAAAAGCGCAAGGCTGTACTGCTGTACTACTTTGAGGGAATGAATGATACCGAGATTGCAAAGTTGTTCAATACGTCAAGAAGTACAATACAGTATCGCCGGACAAGCTCTTTTGAGCTGTTAAGAAAATATCTGGAGGAAAATGCTGATGAATGGGACGAATGGTAATCAGTCCGGCTTTTCGGATAAAGCCCTTGTCCCCTATCCTGTCATTCTGGCAGCGACACAGGGCGACCCGGACGCTATGAAAATGGTCTTGCAGCATTTCAGCGGCTACATAGCCCGTCTTTCCATGCGGAAGCTGTACGACGAGCGCGGAAACGTCTATTTTGGCGTGGACGAGGATATTCGCGAACGGCTGCAAGCAAAACTGATGTTGGCTGTTCTGGCTTTCAAAGCCGAATAACTGCAAATCAGCAGCGGAACGCTTTACTCCCCCTTTTCCGTTCCATAGCTGACGCAGCATAGCCACTTCCGGCACCTTGACAAAGAAAGCGGCGCAAGATAACGGCGGCGCAGTATAGGGCAAACCGGATACATTCGATATATGGGGAGCCGTTGGGCTGATACGCGACGACGAAAGGAGGGACAAACCGAGCGGGAAATATCAGCGTTCCAAAGCAGACTTAGCAACTCTGCCGCCATAATCCATATATCGGTATAATGATACTCCTTTACCGCCGTAGTCCGAGCGTTCAAAGCGTCGCAGGCAACGGGTAGAGCTTCGGCAGACCGCCGGAGGGGTGCAAGTCCCGTGGAGCTATGCTAACAGCCGTCCGGTTAAAGCCTATTTTGATTAACCCGAATAATGGACAGACCATTATTCATAAGTTGTATTAGCCATTACGGAAAGGGGGCTAATCTCTTGAATAAAAATCAAGCTACCGTTACAACAACGGAGCATAAAATAGGAAAAACAACTTACTTTGTGTGTGCGTCGCCCAGTGAAAAAGCAACGGACACACTTGATAAAAAGATAAAGAAACTTATTCGCAAAGACCTTGAACAAAGTGCCGGAAACGCCCGTAAATAGGGCGTTTTTTCACACTTTGGACATGACACAGGCAGCGGTATCTGGTATAATGTAATTAGTACAAATGCCATGCTTGTCTGTTGTCGGAAAGGAGGACAAAATGTTACAGACAAGCAAGATTACCGCTTTATATTGCAGATTGAGCCAGGAAGATATGCAAGCCGGAGAAAGCGAAAGCATACAGAACCAAAAGTTGATTTTACAGAAATACGCAGACGAACACCATTTTTTCAACACCCGTTTTTTCGTAGACGACGGATTTTCGGGCGTGAGTTTTGAACGTGATGGGCTTCAAGCAATGTTGCGCGAAGTAGAAGCCGGAAATGTGGCTACCGTTATAACGAAAGACCTGTCCCGTCTGGGGCGTAACTACTTAAAAACCGGGGAACTGATTGAAATTGTGTTCCCGGAATATGAAGTACGCTATATTGCTATTAACGACGGGGTAGATACCGCAAGGGAAGATAACGAATTTACCCCTCTGCGGAACTGGTTTAACGAGTTTTACGCCCGCGACACTTCAAAGAAAATCCGGGCGGTCAAGCAGGCAAAGGCGCAAAAGGGCGAACGTGTCAACGGCGAAGTACCCTATGGTTATATAGCCGACCCGAACGACCGTAACCACCTACTGCCCGACCCGGAAACAGCACACGTTGTAAAACAGATTTTTGCTATGTATGTGCGCGGCGACCGTATCTGCGAAATCCAGAACTGGCTGCGGGAGCATGAAATACTGACTGTTTCAGAACTGCGTTACCGTCGTTCTGGCAGTTGCAGGCACCCGCGTCCACACCCGAACTGCATTTATAACTGGCCGGACAAAACATTGTATGATATTTTGGGACGCAAAGAATACTTAGGGCATACCATAACAGGCAAGAGCTACAAGGTATCTTACAAATCAAAAAAGACGAAGAAAAACCCGGAGGAAAAGCAATACTTTTTCCCCAATACCCACGAACCGCTGATTGATGAAGAAACCTTTGAACTTGCACAAAAACGGATTGCCACAAAGCACCGCCCTACAAAGTGTGAAGAAATCGACTTGTTTTCGGGGCTTCTCTTTTGTGGGGATTGCGGCTACAAGATGTATCTGCAACAAGGAGCCGGAACACCAGAGCGAAAACACGCTTATACTTGCGGGAAGTATCGGAACCGTATAAGGACTGGCGAACTTTGCACTACACACTATATCCGAAAAAGTGTCCTCAAAGAACTTGTCCTTGCCGATTTACAAAGGGTACTGTCTTATGTGCAGTCCCATGAGCAGGAATTTATTCAGACCGCTAATGAATACAACGCCAAAGCAGTACAACGGACGTTAGCACAACAGCGGAAAGAACTTGATAAGGCACAAGGCAGAATGAGCGAATTAAATGTCCTGTTCCGTAAACTCTACGAGGATAATGCTTTAGGAAAATTATCAGATGAACAGTTTGCATTTCTGACTTCCGGCTATGATGAAGAAAAAAAGACGCTGACCCGGCGAATTGCGGAGCTGTCACAGGAACTTGATACCGCCACCGAGCGCAGCGCAGACGTAAAGAAGTTTGTCGCACTTGTACACAAACACACAAAGGTTACAGAGCTGACTTACGAAAACGTCCATGAATTTATTGACCGTATTCTTATTCACGAACTGGATAAGGAAACAAACACCCGAAAAATCGAAATCTTTTATAGCTTTGTCGGCAGAGTTGATACAGGCGATAAGCCTACTGAAAGTATCTCCTATTTTAGACAGATAGGAGCCGACGTAAAGAGTTATGCTATCTAACATATATCAAAAAGAGGTAAGATAACGCCCTCTATGAAAAAGGTTACGTTATCTTACCTCATCAAAGTTGGTGCCGGTGTAGCCATCGTCCCAAAAGTGCCGGATGTTCCGCAGTCCATGGTGCCGGGCGTACTCCTCCAGGTACATCTTCTGGTTCTGGATGCTGTTGGATTCGCCCACCTGCTCGTCATCCCGGGATAGTCTTTCATACAGAGCCGTAATCTTGATATCTTCAGTTCTGGCCACAGTTTTCACCTCCTTTCTTTGTTGGCTTTTCTTTGTGTGACGTTCCTTTTCTCTATCCCACCCAAGTATAGCCCTTTGGGTCAGTGAGGACATAGGAACTGTGCATTTGCAGGAGATTGGGGGTAATCCAGAAGCGGGTCTTGCCGCTGCCGGAACCGCCTACAATGAGGACATTTTTGTTCCGGGCCGTCTTGGGGTCTTTGGGGCGGCTGGACATGGTGAGGCGTTCGGTCTGGGTCAGGATGATGTTGTCCTCAAACTTGGGGGCCACATACGGCTCGATGTCCTTGGCATTGCCCCATGAAGCGTTTTGTCAAGTGCTTTTTTGAGTTATTGACGCACAATCAAAGTGAAAGCGCGAAAGTGCAAAGTGCAAAGGGTCTGCGTTTTGCACTTTCAGCTTGCGGGTTCG
>ERZ1090868.1973-NODE-1975-length-10424-cov-15.543736_pt1 | contig 10424 bp, 9 predicted proteins | sample MGYA00478475_ERZ1090868 | MGnify/ENA primary metagenome ERZ1090868 (study PRJEB33644, sample SAMEA5815747) | chicken gut metagenome | biome: Chicken; feature: Gastrointestinal Tract; material: Caecum | place: Ireland | collected 2019-01-01 | study: A study of...
TCTCCGTGATGTCCTCTTCGAGGGCGCGGTCGAAGATGAGATATTCCGTCAGCTCTTTGAGCCGCACGATGCGCTCGTCCGCAAAGGAGCGCACGGAGGAATGGCACGCGCGCGCCGATCGCAGCAGCGCCGCCGCCGACAAAAGTTCGGTGCACGAAAGCGTCGCGCCCTTTTCGGCACGCTCCAAAGCGTCCCCCTGCGGCGGGTAATAGAGAACGCGCCCCGCTCCCAGCGTCAAAAGGAGAAGGTCCGCCTCCTCGGTAAGGTCTAAAAGCCGCCGCGCTTCCCCGATGTCCGAAGTGGGTTCAAAGCGGGAAAGCCGCTCCTTCCCCCCCTCGAGCACGGCGTAAGCGGCAGCCGCACATAATATTTTATCGAGCTCTAAGCTCTCTCTGCTCTCTTTCATAACATGCTCCTTTCCGTATGCCCCTTCGTCGCCCCGTCAAGTGCGCCTTCGGGCATATGCGCACGGCTCACAAGATACTCCCCGTCCGTGCGGCAGGAGGCATCGGCAAGCGCCCCCGCCCCCACGTCCGTCCCTGCAAGCGGCACGCAGTTGTAAACTTCAAAGCGGCAATATTTGCCCCCCGTGCGGTAGCGGCGGAGAGGGAAGCTCCGCCCCGCTTCGTCGGTGAGGCGGTACTCCCCGCGTTGATCGCACGTTTTGCACGTCCTCCCGAAGGGGCAGTAGCAAAGATCCATCACCTTGACGCTGCCGAGCGTCAGAACGAACGCCCCCTCGGCGGCAAGCGCGCCCTGTTCGCGCGCGGATAGCTCCTTGGAAAGGGCGAAATGCTCCGCTCCCGCCCCCTTTGCGCCCATGACCGCAAAGCGGTTGGTGAGGTTGAACCCCGTGCCCGCAAACAGCTTTTTTTGATATTTTTCGGCGAACTTCACGCCCCAGCTGCCCTCCGCATACACGCCGTCAAAAAAGGCAAGCGCGGGAAGAAGAGCCCGTTCGTCCTCCGCCGTGAAGAAGGGCGGGAGATACAAATATTTCTCCCCCTCCCCCTTTCGGACTTCCGCGGGGTCGATGACGGCATAGTCGCGCGGCTTATAGATGAGGACGTCCGCTTTGAGCCCTTCTAAGCGTTCGGCGATGACCGCCGTCTTTTGGGAAGGCGCGGGGGAAAGTTCGGCAGTTCCGCCGACGGGCGCAAGCTCCTCTCTTGCGGGCGCAAGAAAGTCTGCAAGCCCCTGAAAGAAGGCGCGCCTGAGCGCGTTGAGCGCCGATTTGGGGAGGAACGCCCCCTCCGTTTCCACTTTTTCAAAGGTCACCGAAAAAGGCAGCGTGTCCGTCTTTTGGAAGCAGGCTTTGAGCTCTTCCTCGGAAAGGGGCGCGCGCTCCGCACGGGCAAGCGGTTCGCCCGTCATTTCGAATGCGCCGCAGCGCATTTTGAGCGGCTCCCCCGCCACAAAGCGCAGGAAAAGCTTGACTTCCCGCCGCCGTTCTTTTTTGAGAAGCGTCTCTTTGAGCGCGGTGTCCGTCGTGATGCGCACCTCGTCGCCCGCGCGCAGCCTGCTCTCGGACGAGAGGAAAAATCCCCGCTCGTCCGCCGCGACGCACACGGCGCCGCCCGCTTCCTTCCCGCCGCGCAAAATTTTGAAGCCGTCCCCCTTGCGGGCGCTCCCGCGGCAGTAATATCTGCCGCCCTTCACTTCGAGGACGCCCACCCTCTCGCCGATATGCCCCTGCACATTGCGGGAGAGCAAGTTCTCCTGCCCGAACGCAAGACCTTCGGTATAATCTCCGCGGTCGAAGGTGCGGGCAAGCGCGGAACGCGCCGCCAAACGCTCGCTTTTCTCCGCCCCGTCCAATATGGCGCGGTAATAGCCGACCGCCGCCGAGACGTACTCCTCCCGCCGCATCCTGCCCTCTATTTTCAGAGAGGTGACGCCCGCTCCGAGCAATTCTCTGACGCTCTCGCCGACGCTGAGATCGGACAAAGAGAGCGCATAGGCGCGCTCTTCGAAGCCCTTGCGGTCGATGGAATACAATTTGCGGCAGGGCTGTTTGCATCTGCCGCGGTTGCCGCTGTTGTTGCCCGCGAAAGAGGAAAAATAACACTGCCCCGAAAAGCAGGAACACAGCGCCCCCTGCACGAACGCCTCCGTCTCGATGACTGCCGAGATGGCGGCTATGTCGCCGATCGGCGTCTCCCGCGCGAGCACAACGCGCGAAAAGCCATATTCCTTGGCAAGCTCCGCGCCGTACACGTTGCAGCAGCCCGCCTGCGTCGAAAGATGCAGCACCATGGAAGGATACCGCCTTTTGAGCTCCTTCCCCAAGAAAATATCCTGGATGAGGAGGGCGTCCGCCCCCAGGTTCCAAGCGGTGAACGCGCTTTCAAAGAAGGCGTCCGTTTCCCCGTCTTTGACGAGCGTATTCAGACAGACGTACACCATCGCCCCGAGAAGGTGGGCAAGGCGCACCGTTTCGGAAAATTCGGACAGCGCAAAATTTCCCGCACCCGCGCGCGCGGAAAATGCGGGAAGTCCCAGATAGATGGCGTCTGCGCCCGCCGCTAAGGCAGCCTTTGCGCAGGCGATGTCCCCCGCGGGGGCTAAAAGTTCTTGTTTCATCTGCCGATGGTGCGTTGGATGAGTTCCTGCGCCGCGTCGTAGCCCATGTTTTTGAGGCGCTGGTTGCGGGCGGCGACTTCGATGAGGATAGACAAATTCCGTCCGGGGCTGACGGGAACGACGAGCTTGGGCACTTTGACGCCTAAGATCTCTTCGGTGAGCTTTTCGCCGCCGATGCGGTCGTACTGTTTATCGCGCTGCCAGTGCTCGAGCTCCATGATGACTTCGACCTGCTTTTCGTCGAGGATGGAACCCGAACCGTACATGTTTTTGACGTTGATGATGCCGATGCCTCTCAGCTCCATGAAATAGCGGATGCGCTCGGGCGCGGTGCCGACGAGCCCGCTCGAAACGCGCTTGATGAGCACGGAATCGTCCGCGACAAGGCGGTGTCCACGCTTGATGAGCTCCATCGACGTCTCGCTCTTGCCGACGCCGGATGAACCCGTGATGAGGATGCCGACGCCGAAGACGTCCATCAGAACGCCGTGAACGGTAGTCGTGGGCGCAAGCAGCCGCGAAAGATAGGCGACGAGGTCTGCCATGACCATCGTCGTAAGGCGCGAGGAGCGGAAGATGGGCGTTGCCGTCGCCCGCGCGAATTCCATGAATTCGGGCAGGACGGGCAGATCGCGCGAGAAGATGACGCAGGGGATCTCGCCGCAGTCGAAGAGCTTTTTGATCTTTTCCTTGCGCTCTTCCGAAGAGAAGGAACGAAGGTATTCATGCTCGGTGAGCCCGATGACGAGGATGCGCTGCGTATCGAAATAGCTGAAAAATCCCGCAAGGCGCAGACCGGGACGGTCGACGCTGATGCTGCTGAGCTTGACGATGCCGCGCCCCGCATACAGCATTTCGACCTCGAGATCGCTCGCAAACTTATCGAGCATCACCGTGACGGTCGGAAAAAAGTGTTCGTTCATTGCTGTCCTCCTTCGGGCGACGGCCCCTTCATCACATACTGTTCGAGCGCATAGGCAACGCCGTCCTCCTCGTTGGAGGGGATGAGCGTAGCCGTGCGTTTCAATGCTTCCACGCCGTTCGAAACGGCAAACTTCCCGCCCGCCGCTTCGAGCATGGGGAGATCGTTGAGCTGATCGCCCGCCGCCGCGATGCGTTCTTGGGGGATATGATAGTATCCGGAAAGGAAGGTGACCGCCTTCCCCTTGTTTTCGCCCGCGGGCATGACTTCGACGAGCCAATCGGAAGAGCTCGTCACATAGTACTCCTCCCCGAGCCTTTGAGAAAGCCGCTCGCGCAGCGCTTCCCGTTTTTCGGGCTCCACCATGACGAGCACCTTGACGATATCGAGTTTTTCTCTTTCCGCGAACTCCGAAAGCGGGCATGCGGGCACTTCGGCTTTCACGCCGCACACTTTTTCGTAAAGGACAAGCATCTCGTCGCGGAGGTTGGTATAGAGGTGCCACACCGTGTAGATGTGGATGTGCAGTTTTTCCGCTTCCAGCATGCGGATGAGAGAGAGCGCCGCTTGCAGAGGAAAATGCCCCGATGAGAGCACTTGTTCCGTGCCCATATCGTAGACGACGGAGCCCTGAAAGGCGATGACGGGACCCGAGGTGATGCCGAGCTCTCTGGCGCGCGGCAAAATGGACGGGACCATGCGCCCCGTGCAGATGGTAAAAATGCCGCCCCGTGCGCGGTATTTTGCAATGACTTGTTTGGTGTGCTCGGAAATGGTGCCGTCCGCCTTGACGAGGGTGCCGTCGAAGTCGGAAACAAAGAGATCGTATTTCATCAGTTATAATGTCTCGAAATATGCGCGGATGGTATGCGCGAGTTTTTGCCCGATGCCGGGCGTTTTGGAAAGCTCTTCTTCCGAAGCGCGCATGATCTTATCGATGGTGCCGAACTTTTCCATGAGCGCCTTGCGCTTCTCCTTGCCGACGCCTTCGATCTCGTCGAGAACGGAGGAAAGATTGCGCTTGCTGTGTAAGTTCCGAAAATAGGTGATGGCAAAGCGGTGCGCCTCGTCGCGGATGCGCTGCAATGTGCGGAGCGCGTAGTCGCGGCGGGCAAGGCGGACGGGCTCGGGGGAAGCGAGCGTAAAGATCTCCTCTTCCTGCTTGGCGAGCGCGATGAGATCGATGCCTTCCACGCCCAGCTCTTCGAAGATCACACGGACTGCGGAAAGCTGCCCCCTGCCGCCGTCGATGACGATGAGCTGGGGTTTGGGGAAGCGCTCCTCTTCGTCCGTTCCGAGCTTCAAAAGGCGGCGGGAGAGCACTTCTTTTAAGGAAGCGAAGTCGTCTGCGCCCTCCACCGTCTTGATCTTGAAGCGGCGGTAGGCGGTTTTATCCGCTTCGCCGTCCGTAAAGACGACCATGCTGCCCACCTTATCGACGCCCGAGATGTTGGAGATATCGTAGCACTCCATGCGCTTGGGGTAATGCGAGAGCCCGAGCACTTCTTGGAGCCGCTTGCAGGCGTTGATCGTCATGTCGTTCTTATGTTCGATGGCGGAGACGGACTTTTCAAGATATTCCCGCGCGTTGCGGGCAGCCATATCCAAAAGATCGCGCTTGACGCCCTGCTTGGGGCGCACGATCTCCGTCTTCCTGCCCGTCTTTTCGCGTGCGTACGCCAAAAAGAGTTCGTCGTCCATCTCTTCGTCGGTGACGAGCTCGTGCGGCAGCTCGTGCGAGGAATAATATTGGGTGAGAAAGCTCAAAAAGCTCTCGCCGCCCTCGCCCGCGCCCTCTTCGAGGGGGAAAGTGCGGCTGCCTTGCATGATGCCCCGCCGCGTGACGAGCACGCAGATGGCGCCGTAGATGCCGTTCGTCGCCCGCGCCCAGATGTCCGCCTCCACGTCCTTGGGCATGGCGGTGATGCGGCGGAGCTTTAAGCGCGAGAGCATTTCGATGCGGTCGCGGTATTCAAGGGCGAGCTCGAATTCCTCGTTTTCGGCGAATTTTTGCATCTTTTCGCGGAGAAGTTCTTCCGCTTCCTCGTAATTGCCCGCAAGAAAGGACGCCGCGCCCGCAACGCGCGAAGAGTAGTCCTCTTGCGAGATATAGCCCGCGCAGGGGGCGGGGCAGCGCCCGAGATGATAGTTGAGGCAGGGCCGCTGCGCTTTCCCGAGCGCCTTTTTGCAGGTGCGCACGCCGTAGACGCGCGCAGCGATATCGACGATATCCTTGCAGCTGATGCCGCCCATGAAGGGGCCGAAATATTTGCCGTCCTTTTGGATACGGCGGGTGATGGAAATATGCGGAAAGGGCTCCTTCGTGTGCAGTTTGATGTAGGGGTAAGTTTTATCGTCCTTTAAAAGGATGTTGTATTTTGGCTTATACTTCTTGATGAAGGTGTTTTCGAGGGAGAGCGCGTCTACCTCGCTCGGCGTGACGACGTAGGAAAAATCGGCGATGTTTTCGACCATCGCCTGCACCTTGGGGGGCTTGGGCGAGGAATGGAAGTACTGCCGCACGCGGTTTTTGAGCACCCGCGCTTTGCCCACATAGATGATGACGCCGCCGCTGTCCATCATGAGATAGACGCCGGGCGCATCGGGCAGCAGTTTGAGTTTTTCCTGTATGACACTCATCCAAATCTATTATACACGCCTTCGGGCGATTTTTCAAGGGCTTACGGCATTTTTCCGCACTTTTTCGCAAAATGCGCCCCTGTTTGCCGAATTTTGCCCGAAAACGCCCTCAAAAGCCCAAAAATTCCACGCCTTTTAATAAAACGTCGTTGACGATCTCGTTCGCAAGCGCGTAAAAGATGACTTTGCCATGGCGCTCGCAGCGCACGAGCCCGCTGTCTTTCAAATAGCGGAGCTGATGGGAGACCGTCGTCTGATTGAGCGAAAGGACACGGGAAAGATCGGTGACGCACAGTTCGGAGATGGCGAGCGCCGACAAAAGTTTCAGTCTCGTGGCGTCCGAAAAGACGGAGAAAAAGCGCACGAGGGAGGAGAGCGTCTCCCCTTTCGGGACGCCCTCTAAAATGATGCCGCTCGTGCGGCGGTCCAAAAGCAGCGTTTGCATTCATTGCCCCCTTTGCCGAAATTTAAGGCTCTTTTTTTGATCATACCGCATGCGCATATGATAAAACGCGGCTTCTTTGTCGAAAAACCGCCTCCTTTGCCCCAAAGTTTTGTGAAAATTTGTCCTTCCCCCTTGACGAGGGGCGCGTTCGGGTGTAAAATGAGGATATGGAGCCGATATTTTATCTTCTCATCGTCTGCGCCGCGATGAGCCTTCTTGCCTTTGTTTTTTACGGCGCAGACAAGCTGAAAGCCAAACAAGGGGCGTGGAGAGTGCCCGAAAAGGTGCTATTATACCTTTCCTTCTTCGGCGGCGCCCCGGGCGGCATTCTAGGCATGCTCCTCTTCCGCCATAAGACCAAGCATTGGTACTTCTGGCTCGTCAATTTTTTGGGTCTTGCGCTCGTTGCGGGGCTTGCGATCGTCCTTATTTTTCTCCTTTGAGCTGCGCATACACACCTCCTTTTTACTATTACATTGAAAAAGAGCCCTGTTTCGGGGCTCTTTTTCACACTTTTTAGCGCGCATTTTCACATTATTTTTGCGCATTTCTGCACGGTTTTTACCGATTTTCACACAATTGAGGGCTGATTTTTGCGCTCAAACTTCCTTCGCGGAATAGCCCGCTTCGGTGACTGCCGCAATGAGCGTTTCGGAAGGGACGTCCTCGCTCAACGTGACGAGGGCGGTCTTCTTTTTGAGGTCGACTTCCGCCTGCGCAACGCCCGCGACGCCTTCGAGCGCCGCCTTGACGTGCGCGACGCAGTGCATGCACATCATGCCTTCTACTTTGAATTTTTTCGTCATAACTTGTTCTCCTTGTTCGGGCGCTCTGCCCGTTTTTTTGCGTTGGAAGCGCACGAGGCGCAGCGCGTTGGTGACGACGAAGAGCGAGGAAAGGCTCATCGCCGCCGACGCGATCATGGGGTTTAGCGTGACGCCCGCGAAGGCGAACACGCCCGCGGCGAGCGGGATGCCGATGCAGTTATAAAAGAACGCCCAGAAGAGATTTTCTTTGACGATGCGCATCGTCCTGCGGGAGAGGGCGACCGCCTTCTGCGCCGCTCTCAGGTCGCTCCCCACGAGCACCACGTCCGCGCTCTCGATGGCGATGTCGGTGCCGCCGCCCATCGCAAAGCCGACGTCGGCTGCCTTTAAGGCGGGGGAATCGTTGATGCCGTCGCCCACCATCGCGACGCCCTTCTTCGTGCGCCCCGAAAGTTTCGCGTTCTCTTCGCGGCACGCCTGCACGGCGCGGAGCTTATCTTCGGGCAGCACTTCGGCGTAGACGTCCTCTTTTGCGATGCCCGCCTCGCCCGCGATATGCGCGGCGACCTTTTTGTTGTCGCCCGTGAGCATACGCACCGTGCAGCCCATCGCTTGGAGCGAGGCGACCGCCTCGCGGCTGCCCTCCTTCAACGTGTCGGCAAGGGCGAAGAGGGCGAGGATGCGCTCGCTATCTGCAAGGAAGAGGACGGTGCTGCCCGCTTCGGAGAGGGCGTCGAACCGCTCTTCCCATGCCCCGAAGGGAAGGTCTTTCTCCTTCATGAGGCGGTCGTTGCCGAGGAAGTACTCCTTCCCGTTCACAAAGCCGTGCGCGCCGAGCCCCGTGAGGTATTCCACCTCTTCGGCGTTCTCCCCCTCGCCGCAGAACGCGGCGATACAGCGGGAGAGCGGGTGATCGAGCTTTGTTTCAAGGGCGTAGGCGATGCGCTTTGCTCCCTCCTCCCCTTCGAAGGAGACGACTTTGGGCTTGCCTTCGGTGAGCGTCGCCGTCTTATCGAGGAGCACCGTCTTGATGTCGGCGGCGCGCTGCAATGCTTCGGCGTTTTTATAGAGCACGCCCATCGAGGCGCCCCTGCCCGTGGCTGCCATGATGGCGACGGGCGTTGCGAGCCCCAACGCGCAGGGGCAGGAGATGACGAGCACGCTGACGCCGAAGTTGACGGCCTGCGCGAGATCGTGCGTGACGATGAGCCAGACGGCGAAGGTGATGAGGGCGAGGGTGACGACGACGGGCACGAAGACCGCCGCGACCCTGTCTGCAAGCTTTTGGATGGGAGCTTTGGATGCGCCCGCTTCGCGCACCATGCGGATGACGCCCGAAAGCAGGGTATCTTCCCCCACCTGCTCGGCGCGGATGACGAGATACCCGCTCGTGACGATGGAAGCGCTGACCGCGCGCCCGCCCTCCGCAAGTTCGACGGGCAGGCTCTCGCCCGTGATCGCCGCCTGATCGACGAAGGCGTGGCCTTCCATAATGGTGCCGTCCACCGCGACGGAGCCCCCCTGCTTGACGACGACGAGATCGCCCGCCTTGACTTCTGCAAGCGGCACGCGCACCTCTTTGCCGTCCTTGAGGAGAGTGACGGTGTCGGGCGCGAGGGAGAGGAGCTTTTCGACTTCCTTCCCCGTCCGCGCCTTGCTCCTGTCTTCGAGCCATTTGCCCAAAGTGACGAGCGTGACGATCATTGCCGCCGATTCGAAGAAGAGATGCCCGCCGCTCCCCGAAACGGCGACGGCGAGGCTGTATAAAAAGGATGCCGCCGCGCCCAAGGTGACGAGGGTATCCATATTGGGGACGAGCTTGACCGCCGCCATGACGCCGCTTGCAAAGAAGCGGTAGTTGATGCAAAGCACGGCGAGCGTGAGACCGATCTGAAAGCCGTAGTTGAGCCAGCCCGAAGGCACGGGGAGACCGATCATGTGACCCATCGCGAGATACATTTCGGGGAGGAGCAGCACGAGCGACAGGAAAAAGCGCAGTTTGAGCGTGAGGCCCTTCTGCTTTTTTGCGGGCGCTTTGCCGTAGTCGTACGCGCCGTAGCCGAGCGACGTGACCGCCGCGCGGATATCGCCGTCCGAGAGCTTGCTCTCGTCGAAAGTGACGTCCATGCTCTCCCCCATCAGCGAGACGGAGCAGGAAGAGACGCCGTCGAGTTTGGAGACGGTGCGCTCGATGCCCGAGGAGCACGCCGCGCACGTCATGCCTGTGACCGAATATTTTTTGTTCATATCACTCCTTTTGGAGAAAAACTTTATTTTTAAGGGGATCCGGCAGAACTCCCTCAGTCTTGCCGCGCTCGACAGCTTCGCGCGCGGTAGAGAGAAGCACCTTTACAAAACATCTCGCTTTTTATAATAAGGCGACTCCCTCAGTCACGACGTCGGCTTTCAGCCGAACGCCGTGACAGCTCCCTCAAGAAGGCGCCTATAATAAGGAAATAACAATTACTGGAAGCGCTTGAAGAGGTCGACGAGTTCGTCGACGACCTCCGTCTTGCCCGCGCGGATGTCGCGGATGAGACAGCTGTGGACGTGCGCATCCAAAATGTAGGAAGCAAGGCTCTTGATCGCCTTGTCCGCCGCAGAGAGCTGGATGAGGATATCGTCGCAATAGCGGTCCTCCTCCACCATGCGCCCGATGCCCTGAAGCTGCCCCGTGATGCGGTTGAGCCGCGTTTGGATCGCCTTCTTTTCCTCCTCGCCGCGCACCGTCGTGCGCGTTTCCCTGTTGCAGCAGTCTGCCATATTTGTTCCTTCCTGTATCTTGATATACCCCCTATGGGTATGTCTATTATATACCCCTCCCCTGTATTTGTCAAGCGTTTGGGCGCAAAAAAAGCTCCCCTTTTCGGGGAGCGGGCGTTGACGCGTTTTACTGCTTTTTGAAAAGTTCTTTGCCGACGCCGCAGCGGGGGCACGTCCAACTATCGGGGAGCTCTTCAAAAGGCGTCTCGCCGTCGTAGTCGTAGCCGCAGACCGAACATACCCACTTGGACTCGGCAGAGGCGGGAGCGGCGGGGGCGGGCTCTTCCGCCTGATAGGTGGGCGC
>ERZ1090868.1976-NODE-1978-length-10420-cov-8.189870_pt1 | contig 10420 bp, 7 predicted proteins | sample MGYA00478475_ERZ1090868 | MGnify/ENA primary metagenome ERZ1090868 (study PRJEB33644, sample SAMEA5815747) | chicken gut metagenome | biome: Chicken; feature: Gastrointestinal Tract; material: Caecum | place: Ireland | collected 2019-01-01 | study: A study of the...
TGAAACACTTGATTAACATAATAAAACTTGGTATAATCTCGATTAAAAGAGAATTGTCGAAAACGGACTTTACCGGAGGATATTATGAGAATCATAAAAAGAACCGGCAGATATCTTGCCGCAATTTGTTTCAGCATACTGATGACAGCACAGCCGACAGCAGCGAAAGCAGATAATACACCAAAGACAAAGGAATTGAATGTGGTATATTACAATCAGGCAGATTATCCAGGAGAGAAGATAGGGGGCAGCACGATTCAGGCAGCCGGATGCGGACCGACATGTGTCGCAGTCTGTTACAGTTCTCTGACTGGAAAGAAAGCTGATGTACCGAAAATGTGTGATCAGGCATATGAGAACGGATGGTATTTTACAGGACAAGGATGTACTCATAATGTAATTCCGGGACTTTGTGATATGTATGGTCTGGACTGCACCGGATTAGGAATGGATATCCAGTCCATTAAGAAAGCTCTGCGTGCGGGACATCCTGTCATTGCTTTGATGGGCCCGGGAGATTTTACTGACAACGGACATTTTATTGTTCTGACGAAGATGGTCGGAGAGGACAAGGTTCAGGTGGCAGACGTAGGAAGCCGGGCAAATACCGCGAAGACATGGTCTCTGAAAGAAGTGGTCAGCCAGGGAAAACAGGGAGCAAAAGTAGGCGGTCCATTCTGGGAGATCAGCAAAAGAGAGAAGAAAACAGAGAAAGTCGATTATAAAGAAAAAGTACAGCAGGAGCAGGAACAGCTGAATGCGGTACCGGCTGCGATTGAAAATATCATACAGGAATAAGTGGCAGAAAGCCGCATCCTTTGAATGTCTTTTGGGACATCAGAGGATGCGGCTTTTCTAATCTTCGTAAGGGCAGTGGAATCGTTCTTCGTCTTTTTGCGATGACAACAGACTAGAATCCACCGGATACATGACAGTGCTTCCGTTGGGGCATTGCGGGTCTCCCTCTTTTTGTATTCTTTTTATAGAAAAGGGAAAAATATACAGACATACATATGCAGTATCTATAATGATATGATAAAAGAATAAAAAATATTGGTAAAAACATATAAAAACATTTCCCAAAATATAAATTTTGTGATACAATTAGTCCAATGACATATGATTTGACAATATGTATTTAGGAGGTATAAACATGTCAACAAAATGGGTTTACAAATTTAGCGAAGGAAACGCTGATATGCGTAATCTTCTTGGCGGAAAAGGTGCCAATCTGGCTGAGATGACCGGATTGAACCTGCCAATCCCTCAGGGCTTTACTGTAACCACAGAGGCCTGCACAAATTACTACGAGTGCGGAGAAAAAATCAGTGATGAGGTTGCAGAGCAGGTATATGCAGCAATGGCAGACCTGGAAAAGATTCAGGGCAAGAAATTCGGAGATCTGGAAGATCCTCTTTTAGTATCCGTTCGTTCCGGAGCCCGTGTATCCATGCCGGGTATGATGGATACGATCCTGAACTTAGGTCTGAATGACGAAGCAGTGGAAGGATTTGCAAAGAAGACAGGAAATCCTCGTTTCGCATATGATTCTTATCGCCGTTTTATCCAGATGTTCGCTGATGTCGTAAAAGAAGTGGACAAAGATAAGTTTGAAGAAGTACTGGATCAGATGAAAGCTGAAAAAGGCGTAGAATATGATACAGATCTGGATGCAGATGATATGAAGGAAGTCATCAAGAGATACAAAGCAATCTACAAGACAGCTTTGGGAGAAGATTTCCCTCAGGATCCGAAAGATCAGTTATTCGAAGCAATCAAAGCTGTATTCCGTTCCTGGGATAATCCTCGTGCGATCTATTACCGCCGAATGAACGATATTCCTGGAGACTGGGGAACCGCTGTTAACGTACAGACCATGGTATTCGGTAACATGGGAGATACATCAGGAACAGGTGTTGCGTTTACAAGAAACCCATCTACAGGTGAGAAACAGATTTATGGTGAATACCTGATCAATGCTCAGGGTGAAGACGTTGTTGCCGGCGTTCGTACACCGCAGCCGATCACCAAATTGAAAGAAGACCTGCCGGAGTGCTATGAACAGTTTATGAACATTGCTCATACACTGGAAGAGCATTACCGTGATATGCAGGATATGGAATTTACAATCCAGGAAGGTAAATTATACTTCCTTCAGACAAGAAATGGTAAGAGAACAGCAGCAGCTGCTCTGCGCATTGCCTGTGAATTAGTAGATGAAGGAAAGATTACAAAAGAAGAAGCTGTATCCAGAGTAGAAGCGAAATCACTGGATCAGTTGCTGCATCCAAACTTCGATCAGGAAGCTTTAAAAGCAGCAGTGCCGATCGGACAGGCTCTTCCAGCATCTCCTGGAGCTGCAGCTGGTAAAGTTTACTTTGATGCAGAGACAGCTAAGATCCATCATGAAGCAGGATTAAAAGTTATCCTTGTTCGTCTGGAGACATCTCCGGAAGACATCGAAGGTATGCATGCGGCTGAAGGTATCCTGACAGCCCGCGGAGGAATGACATCTCATGCAGCCGTAGTTGCCCGTGGTATGGGAACAGCCTGCGTAGCAGGATGCGGAGAGATCGAATTTGCAGAAGATGGAAAATCCTTCACATTAGGCGGAAAGACAGTCCATGAAGGAGATTACATTTCTCTGGATGGTTCTACAGGTAAGATTTACCTTGGTGAAGTTCGTACCGTGCCTGCAAGCATCAGCGGTAACTTTGACCGTCTTATGAAATGGGCAGATGAGATCCGTACATTACAGGTAAGAACAAATGCAGATACACCTGCAGATGCTTTAAACGCAGTAAAATTCGGTGCAGAAGGTATCGGACTCTGCCGTACAGAGCATATGTTCTTCGATGCAGAGAGAATTCCAAAGATTCGCCGTATGATCCTCTCTACAACGAAGGAAGCAAGAGAAGTCGCATTAAATCAGCTGATTCCTTATCAGAAGAAAGACTTCAAAGAATTATACGAGGTAATGGAAGGAAGACCGGTCACAATCCGTTTCTTAGATCCGCCTCTTCATGAGTTCCTTCCTAACACAATGGAAGAGATCACAGCTCTCGCACAGGATATGGGAGTTACAGTAGAAGAGATCAACATGAGACGTGCAGCTCTTCATGAGTTCAACCCAATGATGGGTCATCGTGGATGCCGTCTGGCAGTTACTTACCCAGAGATTGCCAAGATGCAGACAAGAGCCGTTATGGAAGCTGCCATCGAAGTAAAACAGGAAAAAGGATATGACATCGTTCCTGAAATCATGATCCCATTGGTAGGAGAAAAGAAAGAGCTTGCATTCGTTAAGAATGTAGTCGTTGAGACAGCTGAAAAAGTAAAAGCATACTATGAGTCTGACATTCAGTACAAAGTTGGTACTATGATCGAGATTCCTCGTGCTGCACTTCTTGCTGACGAGATCGCAGAAGAAGCAGAATTCTTCTCCTTCGGAACAAACGACTTAACACAGATGACATTCGGATTCTCCCGTGATGATGCTGGTAAGTTCTTAGATGCATACTATGACAACAAGATTTACGAGTCTGACCCATTTGCAAAACTGGATCAGAAAGGTGTAGGTCAGTTAGTTGAAATGGCAGCTAAGAAAGGAAAAGCAACTCGTCCGGATATCCATCTTGGAATCTGTGGAGAGCATGGTGGAGATCCATCAACGATCGATTTCTGCTACAGAGCCGGACTGGATTATGTATCCTGCTCACCATTCCGTGTACCAATCGCAAGACTGGCAGCTGCACAGGCAGTTATCAATAATAAATAATACGATCGATCGCAAAAGCGTTGATTGTATCTGGACGGCACATCATCTGTGTGGATGAGTGCCGTCCGTTTTTTTCTATCAGATCACAGGAGGAATGCCCATGGCGGATATGCGGAGAACGAAAGAGAGGATGAAATACCGGCTGGCAGAAGCGATGAAAGAATGTATGAGACATTCGCCGGTGGAAAAGATCACAGTAAAAGAGATTACGGAAACATGCGGAACGACAAGACAAACTTTTTACCGGAATTTTCAGGATAAATATGATCTGGTAAACTGGTATTTTGACAAGATCCTTCTGGAATCCTTTGAGCATATGGGAGAAGGAAAGACAGTCCGGGAAGGACTGGTCAATAAATTTCATTACATTGAAAAGGAAAAGCTGTTTTTTAAGGCTGCTTTTAAAAATGATGATCAGAATAATCTCAGGGATCACGATTTCCATCTGATTCTTAAGTTTTACACAGAAAGGATAGAGCAAAAGTCCGGACGGACCATGTCAGTGCATTTAAGATTTCTTCTGGAAATGTACTGCCAGGGCTCTGTTTATATGACAGTACAGTGGGTGTTCGGAAGGATAGAAGGAACGCCGGAACAGCTGGCGGAATCTCTGATCGCTGCTATGCCGGAAGAACTGGCAGGCGTGTTTAAGGAACTGGAACTTTTGTAAATGTGACAGATTGCTCCTTTTGTAACTTTTTATTTTCATTGGATATTGTTAAAATATAAACAGAGTAAGCCGGAGAGAACCGGCGGACAAAAATAAAAAAGAAAAGGAGATTGATGATTATGGCAGACAGAATTATGCTCAATGAAACATCCTATCACGGAGCAGGAGCAATCCAGGAGATTGCGGCAGAAGCAAAGGCAAGAGCGTATAAAAAGGCGTTTGTATGTTCTGATCCGGATCTGATCAAATTTGGTGTCACAGGAAAGGTAACGGATGTGCTGGACAATGCGGGACTTGCCTATGAAATTTACTCTGACATCAAAGCAAATCCGACGATTGAAAATGTACAGCATGGTGTACAGGCATTTAAAGATGCCGAGGCAGACTATATCATCGCTATCGGCGGCGGTTCTTCCATGGACACGGCAAAAGCCATCGGTATTATCATTGCCAATCCGGAATTTGAAGACGTAAGAAGCCTGGAAGGAACAGCGCCTACCAAGAATCCATGTGTTCCGATCATCGCAGTTCCGACAACAGCAGGAACCGCTGCGGAAGTAACAATCAACTATGTCATCACAGATGTTGAGAAGAAGAGAAAATTTGTATGTGTTGACTCTCATGATATGCCGGTCATTGCGGTTGTTGATCCGGATATGATGGCATCTATGCCAAAAGGACTGACAGCTTCCACTGGTATGGACGCTCTGACTCATGCCATTGAAGGATATACAACAAAGGCAGCATGGGAGATGACAGATATGTTCCATCTGAAAGCCATTGAAATCATTTCCAGATCTTTGCGCAGTGCTGTGGCCAATGAAAAAGAAGGACGTGAAGGTATGGCTCTGGGACAGTATATTGCCGGAATGGGATTCTCCAATGTAGGATTAGGAATTGCCCACTCCATGGCTCATACACTTGGGGCTGTCTATGATACACCGCATGGTGTTGCCTGCGCAATGATGCTTCCGATCGTCATGGAATATAACGCTGACAGCACAGGAGAAAAATATCGTGAGATCGCAAGAGCGATGGGAGTCAAAGGCGTTGACGATATGTCTCAGGAAGAATATCGTAAAGCTGCCATTGACGCAGTACGTCAGCTGTCTGAGGATGTAGGAATCCCTGCAAAACTGGATGCCATTAAGGAAGAAGATCTTGATTTCCTTGCAGAATCAGCCCATGAGGACGCATGTGCTCCGGGTAATCCAAAAGATGCAGGCGTAGAAGATCTGAAAGAGCTGTTCAGAAAGATTATGTAATTTGTAAAATAACAGATAAGAATCAAAAAATCAGGCCGCTGTTCTGTTTTCTGCAGGACAGCGGTATTTTATGGTTTGCGGAAAATCAGGACCGGAAATGAGATAAGAAAAAGCAGAGGAAGATTTTATCATGTTTCAGTTGACGATTCTGTACAATTTATGCTATACTAATAGACAGAAAAGGGATAGTGATTGTGCAGACAAGCTAAACCTATATGCAGAAATTGATTTGGAAGACATCTTTCAGGTTTTTTTGTGCATATAGGTTTTTTTTATGCCCGAAACAGAGCACATCAATCCGTACAGGAGGAAAAGTATTGATGAGGATTTTTAAAGTACTGAATAACAATGTGGCAGTCATTTTAAATGAAGAAGGACAGGAACAGATTGTTATGGGACGGGGAATCTGTTTTAAGAAAAAGGCAGGAGAGGAAATCCCGGATGAGATGATTGATAAGGAATTTCATCTTTCCACACCGGAAGCTCATAACAAATTCAGAGAACTGATCCAGGACATTCCAATGGAACATATTTCTCTGGGAGAAGAAATCATAGCTGAAGCAAAGAAGCGTCTGGGGCGCAGGCTGAATGATATGATCTATATTTCTCTGATTGACCACGTCCATACATCAATCCTTCGCTTTCTGGATGGCATCACGGTGAAAAATGTCCTGCTGTGGGATATTCAGAGGTTTTATCGGGATGAATACAAGATTGGATTGTGGGCACTGGATCTGATCGAAAAACAGTGCAAAGTGCGGCTTCCGGAGGATGAAGCCGGATTTATTGCGCTTCATCTGGCAAATGCCCAGATGGATGAGGAAGTCATGCATGATATGTACGAAATTACAAAGATCATGCAGGAACTGATCAACATCGTAAAATACTATTTCCACATTGATTTTGATGAGGATGATGTGTATTACTACAGATTTATTACACATCTGAAATTCTTTGCAAAGCGTCTGCTGGATCATAAATTTTACGAGGAGGATGACAGTGACGACCTCTGGAATGTGATTCGGAAGAAATATCCGGAATCATACCGCTGTGTCGGACGGATTTCTGAATTTATACAGAAGAAATACGGACATCAGCTGTCAAAAGAGGAAGAAATCTATCTGACGATCCACATTGAGCGGGTGATCAATAAGACCGGCAGATAAAAAACAGTATGCCTGGATGGTGACATTAAGTTGGCCAAACCTTCATAGATAAACCAAATTATTTTTATGGAGGAGAGAAAAATGGGAAAATACGAGAATCTGGCAAAAGAAATTGTCAAAAATGTAGGCGGAAAAGAAAACGTCAGCAGTCTGACCCACTGTATTACAAGACTTCGCTTTAAGTTAAAGGATGAAGGAAAAGCGAATGATGATGTGATCAAAAATATGGACGGAGTCGTAACTTTAATGAAGAGCGGCGGCCAGTATCAGGTCGTCATCGGAAATCATGTGCCGGAAGTGTATGCGGACGTGATGCCTCTTCTTGGACTGGATGAGGATCAGGCGGATCATGGAGAAGATGCTCCATCCGGAAACCTGTTTAACCGGGCGATCGATGTCATTTCGGGAATTTTCCAGCCGATCCTTGGAATCATGGCGGCCTGCGGTATGGTCAAAGGTCTGAATGCCTTGTTTGTTGCCATCGGACTTTATACCGATACCTGCGGCGGATATCTTGTTTTAAATGCCATTGGTGATGGCCTGTTCAATTTCCTGCCGCTGTTCCTTGGATATACAGCAGCGAAGAAGTTTAACTTAAAACCAATGATCGGTCTTGTAATTGGAGCGATCATGTGCTATCCGACCATTCAGAACTCAGCATTATCTGCCGGCGGAGATGCTTTGTATACACTATTTGCCGGAACTATGTTTGAATCTCAGGTATATACGACATTTTTCGGAATTCCAATGATCGCCATGGATTATACAGGAACGGTAATCCCGGTTATCTTTGTCGTATACTTTGCATCAAAATGCTCAAAGCTTTTTAATAAGATTGTTCCGGATCTTGTGAAATTTTTCTTTGTACCGATGCTGACACTGCTGATCACGATTCCGATCGGACTTCTGGTGATCGGACCTGTGGCAACGTTTGGTTCAACAATCATTGCTGAAGCGGTTATGGCCGTTCGAAACGCAAGCCCGATGCTGGCGGGAGCAATCGTAGGACTGACATGGCAGATCCTTGTTATTTTTGGTCTTCACTGGGGATTTATTCCGGTATATATCAACAACATCATGACCAATGGATACGACAATGTTATGATGCCGTTCTTTGCCTGTACTTTCGCGACATCTGCCGTAGTGCTGGCTATCTTTTTCAAGACAAAGGACAAACATTTAAAGGAAATGGCACTGCCAAACTTTATTTCCGGTATTTTCGGAGTAACGGAACCGGCAATTTATGGTATTCTGCTTCCATTAAAGAAACCGTTTGTCATCAGCTGTATCGCAGGATGCATTGGCGGAGGATTCTATGGAGCATTTAACTTCCGTAAATTTATGATGGGCGGAATGGGAATTTTTGAGTTTCCGGCCATGATCGAACCAGATGGAAGTATGGGCAATCTGATCGTTGCGGTTGTGGGTGTTGTAATCACGATGATCATTGCGTTTATTGCCACTATGATTCTTTATAAAGATGATCCGAAGAAAAATGCAGAAGTGCAGACAGAAGATACAAAACAGGCTCCAGTGAAAAAGGAAGCAGGAAGTCTGCTGAACGCATCTGAAATTGTAAGTCCGATGAGCGGGAAAGTGCTGAAACTGGAAAATATCCAGGATGACGCATTCGCTTCCGGAGTTCTTGGAAAAGGAGCTGCGATCGTTCCTTCCGAAGGAACCGTATATGCACCGGCAGACGGGGAAATTTCAGCGTTATTCCCAACCCTTCACGCAATCGGAATGAAAACAGACGGCGGAGCAGAACTTCTGATTCACATTGGACTGGATACAGTGCAGCTGGAAGGAGAAGGGTTTGAAGCTTTTGTAAAACAGGGAGATCATGTAACACAGGGACAGAAACTGGTATCTTTTGATATGGACTTTATCAAAGGAAAAGGATACTGCCTGGAAACTCCGGTACTGATCACTAATATGGATGATTATCTGGATATTGTAGAGACAGATAAAGAGGAAATCAAAGCAGGAGAAGTTCTGTTAAATATTGTGAAATAAGAGGTGAATGCTATGGGATTTCGAAAAGATTTTATGTGGGGCGGAGCGACCGCGGCCAATCAGTGTGAGGGCGGAATCTTTGAGGGCGGCAGAGAGCTCGCCAACGTGGATGTGTGCCCGGCAGGAAAAGACAGAAATGCCGTGATTACAGGTCATATGAAAATGCTGGAGATGGATGGGGAACATCGTTATCCGGCAGCGGAAGCAGTAGATATGTATCATCATTTTAAAGAAGACATTGCACTGTTTGGCGAGATGGGATTTAAAACCTATCGAATGAGCATTGCCTGGACCAGGATTTTTCCAAATGGAGATGAAGAGGAACCAAACGAAGAAGGTTTGAGATTTTATGACGAAGTTTTCGCAGAATGTAAAAAGTATGGAATTGAACCGCTGGTAACCATATCACATTTTGACTGTCCGATTTATCTCATTAAAAAATGGGGAGGCTGGAGAAGCCGGAGAATGATCGATTGTTATCTGCGTCTGTGCGAAGTGCTCTTCACCCGTTATAAAGATGCGGTAACATACTGGCTTACTTTTAACGAAATCAATATGATCCTGCATGCGCCGTTTATGGGAGCAGGAATTTATTTCGAAGAAGATGAGGAAGAAGAAAAGATTAAATATCAGGCTGCTCATCATGAACTGGTAGCCAGCGCCCTGGCAGTCCGTATGGCACATGAAATAAACCCGGAAAACAAAGTCGGATGTATGTTTGCCGCCGGAAGCGCATATCCGTATTCCTGCCGCCCGGAAGATGTATGGGAAGCTCTTGTGGTAGATCAGGAAAACTATTTCTTCGCAGACGTTCAGGCAAGGGGATATTATCCGTCTTACGCAAAAGCGAGACTGAAGAAAAATGGTGTTTTTCCGGAAATGGAACCAGGTGACGAGGAAATTCTGAGAAAATATCCGGTAGATTTTATTTCGTTTTCTTATTACAACAGCCGGTGTATCGCGGCGCCGGGAGGAGACCAGGAAGAAGCGGAAGGAAATCTCTTTAAATCCGCAAAAAATCCTTATTTGAAATTCAGCCAGTGGGGCTGGCCTATCGATCCTCTTGGACTTCGGATTACATTAAATGAGGTGTATGACCGGTACCAGAAGCCGATGTTTATTGTAGAAAACGGTCTTGGAGCCGTGGATACAGTCGATGAACATGGTGAAATTTCAGATGATTACAGGATTGATTATCTGAGAGACCATATCAAGGCCATGCGTGACGCGGTAGAAGAAGACGGGGTTGATCTGATGGGATATACTTCCTGGGCGCCGATCGATCTGATCAGCGCCGGAAGCGGCGAAATGAAAAAACGGTACGGATTCATTTATGTGGACAAGCAGGAAGACGGAACAGGAACCCTGGAACGCAGAAGGAAAAAGTCTTTCTACTGGTATAAGAAAGTGATTGAAAGCAACGGGGAAGAATTATAGAAAAGCAAAGAAGTCAGCCGGGAAGGCTGGCTTTTTTGTATAAAAAATACAGATTTTAATATCAGCGAGAAAACAGACAGATTATATG
>ERZ1090868.1979-NODE-1981-length-10409-cov-5.676454_pt1 | contig 10409 bp, 21 predicted proteins | sample MGYA00478475_ERZ1090868 | MGnify/ENA primary metagenome ERZ1090868 (study PRJEB33644, sample SAMEA5815747) | chicken gut metagenome | biome: Chicken; feature: Gastrointestinal Tract; material: Caecum | place: Ireland | collected 2019-01-01 | study: A study of...
ATAAACCTGCATGGTAGCCGCGCCTCGCATGAGGCGCGTGAGTAGAAATGTCTGACACGCTCCCACGCAATACATTGTCAGCAGCCGCGCCTCGCATGAGGCGCGTGAGTAGAAATGCTATGATCAGGGCCTCGATCAGCATGTCCAGTTCTTCTGCTTTTTCTACTCGCAGTTCTAATCCTGTATCACGGGTCTGTATGGGGCTTTTGCTACGGGGCCCGATTGTTTTTTCAAATCTCAACTTTGTCCTTTGATAGTCTCTGCTCATGTGTTCCCCCATATGTACTAGCTTTTAAGGCCTGGTCAATAATTGATCGTGTGCGTTTGACCTTTTCGGCCTTTATTTCCTCTATGGCCTCTTTGTTTATGTCTAATAGATACCTGACCTGGTCAATCATCAACTCCACATCGGCCATTTCTTCAATGATGTTGTTAAAGGATTCCTCGGTCCCTTTCCGGTCAAACTTATTCAATGCCTGAATGAGCTCCGCCTGTTCTTCTATTAGCATATTTTTCTGCTGCTCATACCCGAAGTAATCGGCTATCTCTGTGATTTCTTTCTTCATTTATTTTTCCTCCCATCAGCTTTAATTCTTGTAATATACTCGTCTTCATCAATCTCAGCAAATCCACCTTCCGCTTCTTTGAAGTATCTATTGATATCAATCTTTTCTCCATCAGGTGTTCTAAGATACAAAACACCCATAGTGTCATAATCACCATTTTTAGGGTCGGTTAAAAATTCTTCAACATATACTTTATATGGATCATATTTCGGCCAGTATGGCATGGTGATAGGAAACATATCGTCAATTATTTTTCTAATAAGTCCGCTATAAAATGAAATGTCAGGAACAGAGATTTCATAACAAACTACTCTATTGTTATCATGATATTTTACCGTACCATCAGGATATTCATCCTTAAACAAAGATGACATTCGTGTACACTGATAAGTTTTAACACCATCGTGTTCCCAGATAAACTCCCATATATCATCGGTGTCTTCAATAGGAGTTAATGGTTTACCATCTATCAGTCTATTCAGAAATGCTTTGGTGAATCCTATAGACATCCCAGAATGTCCATCGTCCATAAGGCAGTTAAATGCCTTTAATGCTGATTCCACACATGCTGCTCCATAATTAAAGAATGGTTCATCTGTGTCCTTATCTTTTCGTTCAAATTCAATTCGTATTGCAGCTTCTCTTTCTGCCCATGTTTTCATACCCATTGTTTCTACTCCTTTTTTCTCTTAGTTGTTCGGAAATTCCGAACAACTCAATCTTCGTCCCAGATTCCGTCCGGATTCTTCTTTGAATGAATCCAGATCGTTTGTTATTTGCTGCGTCTTTTTGACCAGTTTTACGGTTACATCATAATGTCTCATCTTCTACCTCCATCTTTGTGCCGCAGTGAGGACAATAGGCGCTATTTTTATAGTTTGGAATGTAACAATTTGAGCAACTATATATCCAGAAACCTCCGTCTGGAGATTCTTCCTTTACATATTTAACCTTTATCCATTCCCCGCGCTCTGATTTTGATTCCGCTATCCACCTTAAAATAATGTCCATTTCAAAATTTTTAGTGTCCCACATGTCCATATGTTTTGTATCCCCTGCTTCATCACATTCAGCAGCTTGCCGCTGGAGATATTCTTTTCGTGCTTCGATTTTTTCTATCAGTTTAGTTTCGTCTATCATATTTTTTTTCCTCCATTTTCGCAATTATTATCCACCTTTTTACTGCTTCTTCTTTTGAGGGGGCACCGTGAACGGTATATCCTCTCTCTTTGGCTTCCTCGAGTGTGTTTACCCCGTGTATGCCGTCTGCAATTCTATATCTCGGGCAGCCCGCCGACCATCCCATATAGAAACCGTCTACGATGTTTTTTTTAACGAATGCCTCGGCTCCGCAGATCGGGCATTTCGGGAGTTTTTGGCGCTTTTGAATAGAGTCCACTCGTCTCATCCCTCTACCTCCAGCTTCAACAGGTCTTCTATGCTCCAAGGTTCTTTATCTCCCCATGTAATGAAACTAAAAGGCTCTAATGGTAGTTCAACCGAATCGTATGGAGAATACCGATAGTAACCATTCAGATCTATTTCTGGTTCTTCGCTGTAATATACAAGACATTTCTTTACAGCATCTCTTGCTATATATCCCGTTTTTACTATTTCACAGAACCCTCTTTCGGCTTTGGTTAGCTTTGGGGCTGGTTCTTGGTATTCAGAATATAACCACTGGAATATTGCCCTTTGGTTGCAATATGTCCCTTCGTGTAATAAACATTCCGAGCATACACTATAGCTACATTTTTCTGGCGCGTTTCTTCTTTTATTTATCGCAATAGCTTGGGTTCTACTTATTTCCAATATTTCATCCTTATACTTTTCAAAATTAGTCATTTCGGCTCCTTTCCGGCAGAATATACTGCCTTAAAAATCTGTTTGCGTACTGCGGGTGGATCATGCTGCGCTGCGCCTGGTTTTTTATGTTTTCGATCACCTTTTCTTCGACGAATTCTATAGGCTCAAACAGCATATTGTTTTTAGGTTTGCAGTTTATAAACCAGTATTGTGTCGGTTTTTTATACCAGTCCCCGTCACGCCGGCGGTCGTGATCTACGATTGCCGGTTTCAATGGCCAGTACCGTGTGAGATAATGTTGAGCGTTATATGGATTTTCAATTACGAGGGGTATTCCCCGTTTAATGCATACTATAGCGAGTTTTGATACCAGCTGGTACATATGGTTCAGTTCGTTGTTGAGTTTCATGCTATACTCCAGCTTTTTATCATCGTTCCATTTCTTGATTTCAATGTGGTCTCCTCTCATGCTTATTATTATTTGGGCCTCGAACCGAACGCAGGGGAAGAAGGCTATTATCATGTCATCTTCGGTTATATTGTCGAAAATGCTACCCCCACCCGCATAGGATTTCTCGATTTCCGCAAAGAGATCTATCACTACATCAGTCTGCCCAAAATCGTTTAAGATGTCATAGTCTATCGCCTCATATCCCATTTTTTTAAGTTCATTCTTGAATGTGCCCAATTGCTCGAAAAATAAATGAAATTTCATTTTGCCTCCTGATATAGCCACTCAGTGAATGCGTAGTCACAACCGTTCTTATCTCCTATACATTCTTTGCAGTGTGTATCTCTGCAATCGCTTAATTTGCCTTTTTTGGTTATAGCTATGTTTCCTATGCCTATTTTTTTGATCTCTTTCTCGTATTTCTCCCAGTTCTTCATTTAAACCGCCTCCAGTCCTTTATCTCCTCAAATACCTCTTTAGCCTCTGCCTTTATGCCTGCCGTCAGCGTCTCGATGATTGACGGCGTTTCTTCTTCCGGCCAGATCGCCACCCCGTCAACTGTGACTATGCCGCATTTCCGGTTTTTAGCCAGGTATGTAACATTCGGGGCCTTTCGGCTGTCTACTGCCACACCGTGAAAATGTGACAACAGGCAGCTCATTTCTTTTTTAGCGTTAAAATATATCCTTTCCATCGTCTATCTCCTTGTTTGCAGCAACACATTCGCGGTATATTCTTATCCAGTCCTCTAATGGCTGGATCACCACCCATTCGCAGTTATTCCGCCGGTGTGCCACTATCGGCATTTCTCCGGGCCGGGCGTCGCTTTTAGCTTGGGAAAGGGCGTCGTACAGACTCAATCGCTCGGTGCGCTTGACTTCGATATGTACTCCCGGCAGACCGATCACATCGGCATCTCCACTTACGCCACAGTATTGCTGCCCCCTCCGGGCGTCATATCCGTACTCTCTAAGTTTGCGGGCAAGTTCGCGCTCGCCATTACGCCCTTTCCTATTGCTGTTTATTTTTTTTGTATTCGTCATAATACATAAACCTCTTTTTTCTAAAATGTTTTCTCTCGCCCTTACAAACTCTTGTTATTTGACACGCCCTATTTCCTCCGTATGCCTTGGCGCACTCCGTAATAGTTTCATATACTTTTTCATCATCAAGACATATAACGGCTTTTCCCCATATAGCTTTTTCAAGGCCTGTCCTGTATGCATGCTTCATGTTGTCGGATTGTGTGCAATATTCTAGGTTGCTTAAACGATTATCTGTTTTTACGCCATTTTTATGGTTTACTTGCATTTCGGGAGAATCTCCCCAAAACGCGCCAGCTATTAGTCTGTGAACCCTTTTAGTTCTTTGTATATTATTTTTGCTAAGCGAAACGTATAAATATCCATTTCGGCTGTTTAGATGCTGTTTTAGCACTTTCCCTTTCGTTGTGTTTCTTGGAAGACTTCTAATGTTTCCATTTGAGCTAGCTTCATAAAAGCCCTCATATCCTACTACAGGCCTCCATTCCTCGCCCCGTTTTCCCTTTTCTCGTTGGCTTTTTCCCATGTCATCACCTCTTTGTGAACTCCGGAAAACTGTTTTTGAACTCAATGCCCAACCTTTGCTTTCTGCGTGGTGTGAACTTTGAACAGTCATCGCCTGCCGGCTCGCCACGGGGCCTGCCCTCCATAAGGATATACAGACAACATAGCGTTACAGTTTTAGTGCTAAACCCTTGAAGTTGGCGACAATACTTGCACTTACTGCACTTCGATTTCCTGTCCATCTCTGCCTCCTAAAACGGTATATCCTCATCTATGGCTGCAAATCCCTGAGGCGTGTTCTGTTGCGCCGGTTCGTTCTTTTCTGGCCATTCCAGAAATTCTATTCGCCCAGCTATTACATCGGTTGTATAGACTGTATGACCGTCTTTGTTTTTATAGCTTCCGGTCTGCAGCCTGCCCTGTATGCCTATCCGCAAACCTTTTCGGGTATATCTCTCGCAGTTTTCGGCCAGTTTGCCGAACACCGTTACCCGTGGGAAATCCGCTTGTTTCTCTTTGTCTTTTACAGGCCTGTCCACTGCTACGGTGAATGTGGCAACGGCCATCTGGCCGGCTGTATATCTAACTTCTATGTCCTGGGCCACTCGCCCTATCAAAATTACACTATTCATCTGTTCCTCCTATCATTTTCAGACTGTCTGTTATCTTGGCGATATCTTGCTTTAATCCGGCCGGCAGGGCAGTTGTCTCTTTTTTCTGCTGCTGTATCTGTTCGTAAATCATCCGGAAATTTGCCCGATCTGCAACCGGATTTTCACTCATACACAGCTCTTTCCAGCCCAGCCGCTTAACGCACGCCCTCGTGAGCTCGTCCATGCTTTTTAGTGCTCTTTCCTCTGACCATTGCCCATATGCTCCTATGGCTCGCATTACCTGATTCCATCCGGTTGCCCAATCATTTACCAGGTTCCGGTCCATCAGCAGGGCGGCCTGTTCTCGTATCTCTGCGATTGATGGTGGAAATTTGTTTGTTAGCGCGTATCTCTGAATAGCGGCATTTACCAGATCATAGGGCAAATCCTTTAGCAGCTGATACCAGACCTTTATGCTGTCGCCGTCCGGCAAGAATCTTTCGGACGCCCATATGGACTTCATGCCTTTTACTAACACCTTGAAATCGTCAAAGCTCATCTATCCAGTCCAGCCTCCTCTCTGTGCCCTGTGCTTTTCTGTCTGCGTCTTTTCTCGCCCATGTAAGGATGGTGGCGTAATGGCTCTTGTATCGTTTCCCTTTACTACTCATGTACTCCGATAATCTCTCTATTCTGTCCTCCCAGTCATATGGGAATCGCTCTTTTAGCTTTTCCAGTTCTTCCTCTGTGATCAGGACATTCTCAAATTTTCCGAGCGCAGGGCGTATATATATATTCTTTTCTTTCTTTACATTCTTAACATTCTTTACATTCTTTAGATGTGGTTGATTGTTGGTTATTTGTTGGTTATTTGTTGGTTGATTGTTGGTTACTTGTTGGTTGCTTTCTTTTTCATCACCTTGGTAAAACCCCCAGTTTTCAACAGTTACAATGGAAAACTTGTTGGTTGAAAAAATTGAAATTTCTCCGGTACTTTCTAACTTTTTTAATGCCGTCCTTACTTGCTGTTCTGAAAAACCCAATTCTCCAGCCATCTTTTTTCGCCCTATAATGGCCTGTCCCGGTTGAATGTCATAGCCGCGATATTGGCCTGGCTTATATGCTGCGACCATGAGAATGTGCAGGAAAACATCTTTGACCACACAATCTGAGTACCAACCCCACTCAATCATTTTCCTATGTAGTTTTACGAATCCATTAAGGGCTGTCATCTATCATCTCACTCCCCATTGTTGTTTTAACCGTTCGATTTCCTCCGGCGTGGCAGTCTCTATGCCTTGCTCTTTGCATTCATGCACGACTTCGTCTATCAGTCGGGACATTTCTTCTGTGTTATATACAGATGTCCCGTAAAAACATTTGATGTTGTGATAGCCTTTGATATTTCGGCACTCTCCCAGATCGTCGCAGACCCATCCGATACCTTTGCTTTCCCATATCTGCTGCCAGCGATCTATTACATCTTGTCTTATCGGTATGATCTCGAACACTCCATTGTTGCGGACGAAGTCTCTATATATCTCATTGTCCGGCTTCCGCAGCTTATCGCCCAGTTTCCCGATCAGGACCCACATATACGCGTTGGCGTCCAGTGACCGCTTGCGGCTCTTTTTCTTTATCTCAATGGTGTAATCTGCCTCAAAGTCTATGGTGCCTATGCGGTCTATCATCTCATATATCTTGCGGACTTGGCCGTGCTTGACTGGAATAACAATGTTGTCGCAAACATAGTGCAGATCGATTCTCGGCTTATCCGCTAAAATCATCTTTCCTCACCGTCCAATCGTATTTATCATAGACCAGCTTTTTTTCGTCCCAGTTTTTATAATGGGCCCGAAGATAATCCCTAATCATCTGGCCGTACTCATCACGCTTTTCGCCGTTGTCATAATCGTGATGACAGTACCCGCAAAGGGTTACAATGTTCTGTTCTATTCCCAGACCGCCTTGTGATCGTGGTATGTAATGGGCGTTAGGCCAGGCTCTGGGGTTGCCGCATAATATGCAGCACTGCCCATCACGCTCCCAGACCTTTCTCTTTACTCTTGGCGATATATCACACGCCCTGCTCATCTTGCTCATTTTCTTTTGGCAGGGTGACTTTTACATATCCTGCCCGTCCTTTCTTGATTTTTTCTGTCTGGTATCTGGCGTAAATTTCAGGGTTTTCAATGGCGAATGTGTCCGTATCGAACTCTTTCACCACTTTGTCTTTTCCGTCCGCCACAAGGGTGATTTTTACGCCCTCCGGGGTCTGCCAGCTTTTGATGTTATTTCGATCCATCGCAGCTTTTAAATCGGCCATTTCCTTTTTTCGTAGCTCCTCAAGCTGCTTATATACTTTCAAACGCTGTTCAAGGGCGATTATGGACCGGGCAAGCTGCTGAATCTCGCCGGGCTGTAAATCTTCCTCCGTCAGTGCCGGATTTTCTTTCAGTCTGTCCCAGTCCTCGCAGAAATGCTCTATTGCCGGTTGTATCTCCGTCTGATATAAATTGTCGATATACTCACGATCAACTGCATAGATATGAAGTCTGTCCGGGTCGAAGTAATCGTCAAAATTATCTGGCCGTTCATACACGGCTAATAGACCTTTTCCTGCGTCAAACATTTCAACTCCGAGTGCCATCTGCACAAGATACACTTTGTAATCATCCACTGACTCATAAATATGTGAGGTGGTTTTTATCTCCAAGATTATACCGTCTTGGTCATAACCGTCCGCATGGTATCTCAATCGTCCGTTGATGCGTTTATCTTCTCGGAATTTATAGCCATACCAGACATTTATATGCTCCCGGATTTTTTCCTCCATCACATTGCCGTATTCCGTGTATTCGTTGCCCGTGAAGTCATTTTCTTTTATACCGACTTTTTCCTGTAAGAGCTGCCAACGGGTCTTGAACGGCGACAGTCCCATGATAACGGGAATGTCACTGCCGCCTATGTACTTGTCTCTATCTTTCGTTACATCTTGCATATCAGCCCTCCAGGTCCTTTAAGACCTCTGCGAAGCGTTCCTCGGTGGTCGAAGCGTTCAGCCCGTAGTCTTTGGCTAACTCTGTAAACGGAATGTTTCTACGCTTTGCGAAATCAATGACTTTTTCCCGATAGGTTGGTTCTTTTTTTGCTGTGACCTTTGTCTGGTTCGCTTTCTGCACATACTCGTCTGTATCGGCGTCCTTTGTATCATCGATACAAAACAGGCCATTTAACGCATACTTGCGGGCGTATGAGCTGGCGGCGCCGGTAACTTGGCTTGCGTCCATTCCCTTTTTACTTTCTTCCTCTCTGGCGTATGCTGTAACTCGTTCGGTTGCCGTTCCGTCTGTTAGTGTAGCGGTAGCTTTTACATATACCCTGCCACCGATTTCAACCATTTCATCAGATAATGTCAGCGTGCAACCCTCTCTTGCCAGTAACGGCTTTACAGCCTCCAAAATGTCTTCACAACTTCTGTAGTTGTAATTACCAAACTTGTTAAACTGGCCTTTTGGGACTTTCAGGTCGGTTTGTATTTTTAACAATTTGTTCATCATCTCTTATCTCCCATATAAATCATCCAGCATTGCTTTCAGTTCTTCTTTTGCTACCCAGCTATCATCGGTTTTATAGATTTCCATAAAATCATGTACTGCGTCCACTGCTCTGTCGGTCAGGTATTCTTTGCAATCCTCGCAGAAATCTTCTTTTTCGTTTTTCCAGTTGCCACAACGGCACTTATCAGCCCTGTCAATGTCTGTTCCTCCGCAATGTCCGCATTGTGTCCATGTTTCATCTTCTGACATATCTATCACTTCCAGATCGCTGTCAGGGTATACCTCTATACAGTCGTTACACCAGTACATCTTCTACCTCCATCTGTCCGGACATTTCAATGTTGATCTCCATTGCTATGGCCGTTTTCAAACATTCCTGCCCTCTGGCTCTGTACTCTGCGATAGTCTGCCTTATCTCAGCCTCTGAACCTATCCAGTACCCGCCGCCCGATGAGGAGGAACATATCGGAAAGCCGTCTTTTCTCATGCGGGCTATTAAATCCCGAACCTCTCTATCGCTTAGGCTCATTCGTTGCGCCAGTTCCTGACGGCTTTTTTTGCCCTCGATCAGTATTGACAGTAATCGAAGTTGTGGGTTATAATTTGATTGTTGATTTATTTGTTCTGCCGCTTGGCCTTGTGCCCCGGCAGGCATTTTTTTATTGGTCATTTTCTATCATCTCCCTTAGCATCATCACGCTTTCCGTATACTCGGTTCGTGTCCCTATTGCATTGTTATAATCTGCTATCTCGGCCCCGGCGTTATATGCTGTCACTGCCCATTCTGTCTCTTTGTTCTCACTTATCAGCTCGGCCAGCAGGTCAATCCCTACGGTAACATTCTGATATGGGTCTAACAGATCGGTCACGCCCAGCTTGTCCATGCGGCTCTGGTGCCATCTCGGCTGTATCTGCATTAGTCCGAGGCTATTCCCGTTGTCTCCCACGGCGTCCGGCCGGTAATTGGATTCCTGGCCGATGATTGCCAGTACCAGAGGCATGTCTACACCGTACTCATCACATAACTGGCGGATATGTTCTTGCATATTAGCGGATAGCGGTACATCATACAACGGGGCTTGTTCGGTTGCGGCGACCGGCTCGGCCTCTGGCAGTTTGATCTCTGCCCGCGCCTCTTGCGGTGCCGGGAACGCCAGCCACACCAGGACGGCTGCTCCTACGAACACGAACCAAAACTTTTTTATAGCCCATAACAGGCTTCCTTCACGGATTCTGTACTTTTTCATATCCGGCACCCCCAGACTGCGTTTGTTACCTCATCGACCGAGTACCATAACTTTCGGCCATTATCTGTAAACTTGAATTTTGTCAGGCCATTTATCAGCGGACGGACGGTGTTCTCACTTACACTCATAGCCTCACAGATTTCTGATAGTGTTATCAGCACTCGCCGACCATTCAGCGAAAGGGAGTTTTTTAATTCTGATTTTGTTATGTAAACTTTCATCGTTTTACCTCAATAGTTAACAGCCTCATCTCTGGTTATGAAGAAATGTATGCCTGTTGAACATTCATCCCATCTGTCTTCATCAAAATCATCAACGATTACAGTCTTGCCCACTTCGTAAAGGAAATCATTATCATAGCTGCTAGTTGCCTGTTGAAATTCAGCTACACCATTCAGACCTGTTATTGACAAGACTTTTGCTTTACTACATCTACATTTTCTATTGGTAGCTGAACTTCGTTTGGCCTCAGTCGAAATTTCTAACTCAACTATTACAGGCGTATTATTCCAATACGCTTTTTTAAAACCTGTGAAGGAACCTTTTTCTGGACAGCAAATCGGGCATATATAATCAGGTATGTTGTTTGCTCCCCGGAGGTTTGCTCCCCGGAGGTTTGCTCCCCGGAGGTTTGCTCCC
>ERZ1090868.1980-NODE-1982-length-10408-cov-3.416691_pt1 | contig 10408 bp, 8 predicted proteins | sample MGYA00478475_ERZ1090868 | MGnify/ENA primary metagenome ERZ1090868 (study PRJEB33644, sample SAMEA5815747) | chicken gut metagenome | biome: Chicken; feature: Gastrointestinal Tract; material: Caecum | place: Ireland | collected 2019-01-01 | study: A study of the...
GTCTCGGAAGTGTGTACGCGATTATCGCCCTGGGATATACGATGGTTTACGGTATCGCCAAGATGCTGAACTTTGCCCACGGCGATGTCATTATGATCGGGGCCTATGTAGTGTTTACCGCTATGACGGGATTTCATGTAAATCCCATCGTTTCCATTATTATCGCCATGGTTGTGTGTACGGTTCTGGGAATCGTCATTGAGCGGGTGGCCTACAAGCCCCTGCGGAACGCCAGCTCCAATCTGGCGGTGCTGATCACCGCTATCGGCGTCAGCTATCTGCTGCAGAATGTGGCGCTGCTGGCTTTCGGCGCGGACACTAAGTCCTTCAGCAGCGTAGTGCAGCTGCCGCCCCTGGTGCTGGCGGGCGGCGCCCTGACCATCCAGGCCACCACCATTGTAACCATTCTGGCCAACATTGTGATTATGATCGCCCTGATGCTCTTTGTGAACCGGACGAAACCGGGACAGGCCATGCAGGCGGTTTCCGAAGACCGGGGAGCGGCGGAGCTCATGGGCATCAACGTCAACGGCACCATCGCCCTGACCTTTGCCATCGGTTCCGCCCTGGCGGCCATCGCAGGAGCCCTGCTCTGCTCCGCCTACAGTACCCTGACGCCGTATACCGGCGCCATGCCCGGCATCAAAGCCTTTGTGGCCGCTGTGTTCGGCGGCATCGGATCCATTCCCGGAGCGATGGTCGGAGGACTGCTGCTGGGTGTCATTGAGAACCTGAGCCGCGCCTATATTTCTTCCGAGATCGCGGATGCCATTGTGTTCGCGGTTCTGATTGTTGTGCTTCTGGTGAAGCCGGCCGGTCTGTTTGGAAAGAATGTTCAGGAGAAAGTGTAAGGTGGACGGTATGAAGAGACGAATGAGTAAATCAACAGTAAGCAGCCTGTCCAATTACGGGCTGGTAATCGCGCTTTTTATTATTGTGCAGATTTGTTCCGCGGCGGGAGTCCTGACCAATCAGATCGAGGGCCTTCTGATACCGGTCTGTATCTATGTGATCGCGGCCATCTCTCTGAATCTGGTAGTGGGCATTTCCGGGGAACTGAGCCTGGGACACGCGGGCTTCATGTGCGTGGGGGCTTTTTCCAGCGCGCTGTTTTCTAAAGTAACGGAAGACTCCATGGCTACAGGGCCGCGGTTTTTGATCGCCATTGTCATCGGAGCCCTGGTGGCGGCGCTTTTCGGATTCCTCATCGGTATTCCGGTGCTCCGGCTCCGGGGGGATTACCTGGCCATTGTAACCCTGGCCTTCGGAGAAATTATCAAGAACATCCTGAATATTGTCTATCTGGGCCGGGATGAAAACGGATTTCATCTGGCCAGAGAGGTGGGAGGCCTTCATATGTCCCCGGAGGGAGAAACCCTTGTCAAAGGCGCCCAGGGTATTTCCGGCACACCCAGAGATTCCAGTTTCCTGGTGGGCATTATCCTGATCCTGGTGACCCTGTTTATTGTACAGAATATTATTAATTCCCGGACCGGCCGGGCCATTATGGCCATCCCGGACATCCGCTTCCCCGCCGTGTGCATGGGGATTTACGTGTACAAATACATACTGCTGGCCTTTACGGTGTCCGCCGCGCTGGCCGGTGTGGCGGGAGCTCTGTACTCCCATAATCTTTCCAGCCTGACGGTAAGCAAGTTTGACTACAATACATCCATTCTGATCCTGGTGTATGTGGTGCTGGGAGGCATCGGAAGCATCAAGGGCTCCATTATCGCCACCATCATCCTCTACGTGCTGCCGGAGATGCTGCGTTTCCTGCAGGATTACCGGATGCTGATCTACGCGGTTGTGCTGATTATCATGATGCTCTTTAACTGGGCGCCGGGAGCCATTGCCTGGAGAGAGCGGATTGTGGAGAAATTTAAGAGAAACAAGACAAAGGGGGTATCCTGACATGGCACTGCTGGAAGTAAAGAATCTGTCGATCTCCTTTGGAGGCCTGCGGGCTGTGGACAATTTTAATCTGAATATCGAGAAGGGAGAGCTCTACGGCCTCATCGGCCCCAACGGCGCCGGAAAGACCACGGTTTTCAACCTGCTGACGGGAGTGTATAAGCCGGATGAGGGCTTTATCAAGCTGGACGGAAAGGATATCACCGGACACAGGACGGTGGAGATCAACAAGGACGGCATTGCCCGTACCTTTCAGAACATCCGTCTGTTCAAGCAGCTGTCTGTGCTGGCCAATGTCAAGGCCGGCCTCCACAATCACCATTCCTATTCCACCCTCACCGGAATTTTCCGCCTGCCCAAATACTGGAAGACAGAGAAGGAGATGAACGAGAGGGCCATGGAGATCCTGAAGGTGTTCGGGCTGGATGTTCATGCGGATAAGCTGGCCAGCAACCTGCCCTACGGCCCCCAGAGAAAACTGGAGATTGCCAGAGCCATGGCTACAGAGCCCAAGCTGCTGCTGCTGGACGAGCCGGCGGCGGGCATGAATCCCAACGAGACCCAGGAACTCATGGACACCATCCAGTTTGTGCGGAAGCATTTTGACATGACGATCCTTCTCATCGAGCATGACATGAAGCTGGTCAGCGGAATCTGTGAGCGGCTGACGGTGCTGAATTTCGGCCAGATCCTTACAGAGGGAAAGACCGGTGAGGTTCTGAATAATCCGGAAGTGATCAAGGCTTATCTGGGCGACGAATAGGAGGACGGATCTATGGCTATGTTGGAAATTAAAGATATTGAGGTATATTACGGCGTGATCCAGGCTCTGAAAGGAATCTCCTTTGAAGTAAACCAGGGAGAGGTCATCGCCCTCATCGGCGCCAACGGCGCGGGCAAGACCACCACACTGCAGACCATTACCGGTCTGCTGCAGGCCAAGAAGGGATCCATCAGCTTTGAGGGGAAGGATATCACCAGAACCCCGGCCCACAATATTGTGAAGCTGGGCATCGCCCATGTGCCGGAGGGCCGCCGGGTATTCTCCAATCTGACTGTGTATCAGAACCTGCGGATGGGAGCCTACACCCGGGCCGACAAAAACGAAATCGAGGAGAGCCTGAATCTGGTCTATGAGAGATTCCCAAGGCTTCAGGAGCGGAAAAACCAGATGGCCGGCACCCTCTCCGGCGGCGAACAGCAGATGCTGGCCATGGGCCGGGCGCTGATGTCCAAGCCAAAGCTGATTGTCATGGACGAGCCTTCCATGGGACTTTCCCCTATTTTTGTCAATGAGATTTTTGATATCATCCGGAAGGTAAGCGCAGAAGGCACCACCGTGCTTCTGGTGGAGCAGAACGCCAAAAAGGCCCTCTCCATCGCGGACCGGGCCTATGTGCTGGAAACCGGCCAGATCGTTCTTTCCGGAAAAGCGGAGGACCTGCTGAAGGATGACTCTGTAAAGAAAGCGTATCTGGGAGAATAAAAGGAGGTGCGGCATGGAAAATATCGTCATTACCATTGCGAGACAGTACGGCAGCGGCGGAAAAACCGTGGGCGGTATGGTGGCAGACCGGCTGGGGATTCCCTGCTACAACCGGGAGATCCTGCGGATGGCTTCCGATGAGAGCGGAATCAACGAAAAACTTTTCGCCCAGGCGGACGAGAAGATCAAAAAGAGCGCTCTGTTCCGGATTTCCAAAAGCGTTTACGAGGGAGAACTTCTTCCGCCGGATTCCGACGACTTTGTGTCTACCAGGAACCTGTTTAATTATCAGGCCAAGATCATCAAGAAGCTGGCGGAGACCGAGTCCTGCGTCATCGTAGGGCGGTGGGCGGACTATATTCTGCGGAATTATCCCAATGTCATGAGCGTATTTGTCCACGCTCCCCATGATTTCTGCATGGAGCAGGCCATGCTGCGCAGCAGCATGACAGAGCGGGAAATGGAAAAATTTATCGCCAAAACAGATAAATACAGAGGCGAGTACTATCATTACTACACAGGACAGGAGTGGAGCAGCGCTCTGCACTATGATCTGTGCCTGGACAGCAGCAAGCTGGGATTTGATAAATGCGTGGACGCGATCCTGGCATACAGAAATATCCGTTTTGGAGAGGATTAAAGTTCTATGAGCAGAAAAGCGACCATTTACAGTGTTGGAATCATCGGACTGATCCTGGCCACCATCCCCCTGCGGGGGGCGGACAATGTTCCTTTTTTGAAGTGGTGGCTTATGGTGCTGATTCTCGGCCTGGGCTATTATCCCCTGGGAGCGGTTTTGTTCTCCGCCCTCCGGGATCGTGGATATATTTTTTCCAAAGTGCTGGGAATCGGCCTGGCAGGATTTCTTACCTGGGTGCTGGTGGTCTGCGGCGCGGCGAAATTTACCAGCGGAGCGGTCATTGCGGTGACGGCGGTCTCCATGGCTCTCTGCTGGATCCTGTATATAAAGAAGGCGGAAAAGAAAACCCTGGACCTGGATCTGGTCCTGGGGGAGGAGTTGATTTTTCTGGCCTTCTTTTTGCTGTGGACCTATTTCGCAGGATTCCGCCCGGAGGCCAAGGGCACGGAAAAATTCATGGATTACGGCTTTATGGCGGCCATGACCCGCAGCGATACCCTGCCGGCCCGGGATCTCTGGTACAGCGCCGGAAACATGAATTATTATTACGGCGGCCAGTATTACGCGGTATTTCTCACGAAACTGTCCTTTACCAGGATCCAGGAGACCTACAATCTTATGCGGACCCTGGTGGCGGCCTTTGCCTTCGTGCTGCCCTTTAACCTGGTCTTTCACATGATCCGGGAAATCCCCCGGAAAGTCAAAGCGGTGCCCGGATGGATCGCCGCCCTGGGCGGTCTGCTGGCCGGAGCCGCGGTGTCTCTGGCGGGGAATATGCACTATGTGCTGTACGGGCTGTTTGGAGATGTGTTTAAACTGTCCGGGTACGAAGATTACTGGTTCCCCAATTCTACCCGCTACATCGGCCACAATCCTCTGACGGACGATCAGTGCATCCACGAGTTTCCCTCCTACTCCTTTGTGCTGGGGGATCTCCATGCCCATGTGGTGAATGTGATGTTTGTGCTGCTGACCGTGGGAATCCTCTACGCCTGGATGAAGGGCATCCGGGAGAGGGAGGAGGAAGGGCAGGTATTTTCCGTGAAAAAACTGCTGCTGGAGCCGGCGGTCATCGCCTGCGGCGTGCTCACAGGCATTTTCCACTGGACCAATTACTGGGATTTTGTAATCTATACCACAGCGGCTTTGATCTGTATCTTTTTTACCGCTATGTACCGGTACCGGGGACAGGCAAAGGCGGTGGCGGCAGCCACAGTGCTTCAGACGGCGGAAGTATTCGTCCTGGGAACCCTGGCGGCCCTGCCCTTTACCAGCAGTTTTGAGACCATGGTTTCCGGGATCGCCTTTTCCAAGTACCATACGGTACTCTACCAGTTCCTGATCCTCTGGGGACTGCCCTTTGCCCTGGTGCTGATCCTGCTGCTGGCGGTGCTGATCAAATACCTGCGGGCTTACAGGGGGCCGGGAAGGTTCCGGGAATTCTTCCGGAGAGTTTCTCTGTCCGACACCTTTGCCCTGATCCTGGGGATCTGCGGCATAGGGCTGGTGCTGATTCCGGAGCTGATCTATGTGCGGGATATCTATGAAAACGGATACGCCCGGTCCAACACCATGTTTAAGCTGACCTATCAGGCGTTCATCCTTTTCGGCATGGCCATGGCATACGCCATTGTCCGCCTGCTGCTCTGGAAGGGGCGGAAGCTGGCTAGGACTCTGGGAGCCGCGGGTCTGGCCCTGGTGCTGCTGACCTGCGGATATTTCGGCTATTCCGTAAAGTGCTGGTTCGGCAATGTGCTGGACGTCTCCGGCTATCGCTGCCTGGATGCCACAGCGTATCTGGAAAATGTCTATCCGGAGGACGCGGCGGCTATCCGCTGGCTCAACGAGAATGTGGAGGGAAATCCCGTGGTGCTGGAAGCCAACGGGGACAGCTACAGCGACTACTGCCGGGTATCCGCCATGACCGGACTGCCTACGGTGCTGGGCTGGTACGTCCATGAATGGCTGTGGCGGGGCGATACCGCGGATCTCAACGAAAAATCCGCGGAAATCCAGACCATCTATACTTCCGGGGACCGGGAGGCCGTGGAAGAGCTTCTGGAAAAATATGAGGTAGAATATATTTTTGTGGGAAGCTGCGAGCGGGAGAAATACGGGGAGAATCTCAACGAAGACCTGCTCCGGAGTCTGGGAGAGGAAGTGTTCCCGGGCGGTACGGGAGAAACCGGCGGGGCATATATCATAAAAGTAAGCTCCTGAGCATATACTGTAGTAATACGGACTGCTGCGGAGCGGATATGAAAAAATGGAAGACGGGACTGCTGATCTTTCTGGCGCTGTTTCTGTCCTTTCTGCCGGGAATCCTGAGATTCGGGCAAAAGGGGGAAAAATACGCCGGATACCCAGCGTCAGCCAAGCAAACCCATGCGGGCCGGGAACCGTTGAAGGCAGCGATTACCTTCGACGACGGCCCGCATTCTGTCTGTACGCCGAAGCTTCTGGACGGGCTGAAGGAACGGGGCGTCAAGGCCACTTTTTTTGTCCTGGGGCAGAACATTCAGGGAAAGGAAGAAATTCTGCGAAGAATGCTGGGGGAAGGCCATCTGATCGGCAATCACACCTTTTCCCACAGGGATCTGACGGCGCTGAGTGAAAAAGAGGCGGAGCAGGAAGTGATCCGCGCCGGAAACGCCATCTATGAGGCGGCGGGGGTGTACACGGCGTTTATTCGTCCGCCCTTTGGCCGCTGGCCGGAAAACCTGGATTTCCGAATGACTATGGTGCCGGTGCTGTGGACGCTGGATTCCCGGGACTGGGAGCTGAAGGACGCCTCCGCGGTTGCGGCCAGAGTGCTGGAACAGGCGGAGGACGGGGAGGTGATCCTCATGCACGACTGCTACGAGACCTCGGTGGAGGCGGCGCTTCAGATCATTGACGAAATGCAGAAGCAGGGATTTGAGTTTGTCACCGTGGATGAGATGGTTTTTTCCTGAGTCTGACCGGAGGGGATAGAAACCGGAATTTCCGCAGAAACTGTCCGTGAATCGGATACGCGCAGGAGGAAGCGGAAATGAAACGATCACGGAAAAACTCCCGGAGGCGTCTGAAAAATTGTGTCTGCGCTCTGCTGACTGCAGGAGCGTGCTGGAATTATCTGGCCAGCTGCGGCGTGACGGAAAGAGCGGAAGTCACCAGAATTGTTCTGCCAAAGGAAGAGACGGCGCGGGAGGCAGGCGCCGCGGCCGCGGGGCAGGAAGGGCTTGAGAATGCTGCCCTGCCGGTGCCGGGGATCCTTTCCTGGATGATCTGGGATGTCCCTCACATATATCAGTACGACAGCTATCCCACCGGCTGCGAGAGCGTCAGCGCCGTCTGCGCCCTGCGGTACAGCGGCGTGGATATTACGGTGGATGATTTTATTGACCAATATCTGGTGAAGGGCTCCCTGGGAGAGACAAAGGAGGGAGCACTCACCGGCCCCAGCCTGGACGATGCCTTTATCGGGGATCCCCGGACGGTTCACGGCTGCGGCTGCAATGCCCCGGTGATCGTCCGGGCTGCTGAAAGGATTCTGGAGGGGACGGAGCTGGAAGCAAGAAATCTTACGGGAACAGGACTGGAAACCCTCTGCCGGGAGTATGTAAGCAGGGATATCCCTGTGGTAATATGGGCCACCATCCGCATGCAGGCCTGGACCAACACCATCACCTGGACGGATGAGGTCAAGGGAGATACGGTCACCTTTTATACCGCGGAGCATTGTCTGGTGCTCATTGGCTTTGACGAGGAAAATTACTATTTCAGCGATCCGGATTCGGAGTCGGAGATCACCGGATATGACCGGGAAAGCGTGGAAGAGGCTTATGCGAAGCTGGGAAAACAGGCGGTGGCGGTGGCGCCGTAAGAATAGCCGAGAAGGAGATTTTCTCTTGTAAACCTGAAGAGTTGTGGTATACTCATAGAAAAGTTTTTTCAGAAAATCCTGAAGGTTAGACCACACGAGAGGAAATCACCATGGATCTGTTTGAGTATGTAAAAGAAAAGAATCTGGAGAAGGAATCTCCTCTGGCGTCCCGGATGCGCCCGGAAACCCTGGAGGAGATGGTGGGACAGCAGCATATCATCGGTCCCGGAAAGTTGCTGTACCGGGCGGTGAAGGCGGACAAGCTCAGTTCCCTGATCTTTTACGGGCCGCCGGGCACCGGCAAAACCACCCTGGCCCAGGTTATCGCCCATAGTACCAGCGCGGAGTTTACCAGGCTGAACGCCACCCTGGCGGGGAAAAAGGATATGGAGGAGGTAGTGAAGGCCGCCCAGGAGAGAATGGGCATGTACGGAAAGCGCACCATTCTCTTTGTGGATGAGATCCACCGGTTCAACAAGGGACAGCAGGACTACCTGCTCCCTTTTGTGGAGGACGGCACGGTGATCCTCATCGGGGCCACCACGGAAAATCCTTATTTTGAGGTGAACGGGGCGCTCCTGTCCCGTTCCGTGATTTTTGAACTGAAGCCTCTGGCTCCGGAAGATATTAAAACCCTGCTGCGGCGGGCAGTGACGGATCCGGTGAAAGGCCTGGGCAGCTACCACCCGGTGCTGGAGCCGGAGGCGGCGGATTTTCTGGCGGATATTTCCGGGGGAGACGCCCGGTCCGCCCTGAATGCCCTGGAACTGGGAGTGCTGACCACCAAACCTGGGGAGGATGGGAAAATCCATATTGATCTGGAAACTGCCTCCGACTGTATCCAGAAGCGGGTGGTGCGGTACGACAAGGGCGGGGATGAGCACTATGACACGATTTCCGCCTTTATTAAGAGTATGCGGGGCTCTGACCCGGACGCGGCGGTGTACTATCTGGCAAAGATGCTCTGCGCCGGGGAGGATATCAAGTTTATCGCCCGGCGGATTATGATCTGCGCCTCGGAGGATGTGGGCAACGCGGATCCCCGGGCTCTGACGGTGGCGGTCTCCGCCGCCCAGGCGGTGGAACGGGTGGGCATGCCGGAGGCGCAGATCATTCTGGCCCAGGCGGCGACCTATGTGGCCAGCGCCCCCAAAAGCAACGCCGCCTATACTGCGGTCTTTGAAGCTATGGAGTCAGTGCGGAATGTAAAAACCACAGTTCCGGCCCATCTGAGAGATGCCCACTATAAGGGGGCCGCCAATCTGGGACGGGGCACCGGTTATCAGTACGCCCACGATTATCCCAACCATTACGTAGAGCAGCAGTATCTGCCGGATGAGATTCAGGGAGCCTCCTTTTACCGGCCCACCGAGATGGGGTATGAGGCAGTGATCCGGCAGTATTTTGAAAAAATACATAAAAAATAAGGGAGAGAAAAAGAAAATGAAAAGTACAGGAAAAGGGGGAGCGTTCCGGGCTTTCCTGAAACGCAAGAATGTGGAGTTTTCCGCCAAACGGTACGGGATCGACGCCCTGGGGGCCATGGCCCAGGGGCTGTTTGCCTCCCTGCTTATCGGCACCATCATCGGCACCCTGGGAGAACAGCTGGGACTCCAGGTGCTGGTTCAGATCGGAGATTACGCCAAGGCCGCTTCAGGTCCGGCTATGGCGGCGGCCATCGGCTATGCCCTGAAATGTCCGCCGCTGGTGCTCTTTTCTCTGATCGCTGTGGGCGGAGCTGCCAACGCCCTGGGCGGAGCCGGAGGACCTCTTGCGGTGCTGGTGGTGGCCATTGTGGCTTCTGAGTGCGGAAAGATTGTTTCGAAAGAAACAAAGATCGATATTATCGTCACACCCAGCGTCACCATTATTGTGGGCGTTCTTTTGTCTATGTGGTGCGCGCCGGCCATCGGCGCCGCGGCCAATACCGTAGGAGACGCCATTATGTGGGCTACAGACCTGCAGCCCTTCTTTATGGGCATTATCGTTTCTGTGGTGGTGGGCGTTGCCCTGACGCTTCCCATCAGCAGCGCCGCCATCTGCGCGGCCCTTGGGCTTACAGGCCTTGCCGGAGGAGCGGCTGTGGCCGGATGCTGCGCCCAGATGGTGGGATTCGCGGTAATGAGTTTTCGGGAAAACCGCTGGGGCGGCCTTTTTGCCCAGGGCATCGGCACCTCTATGCTGCAGATGGGAAACATTGTACGCAATCCCAGAATCTGGATCCCGCCCACCCTGGCTTCCGCCGTCACCGGTCCGCTTGCCACCTGTGTTTTTAAAATGCAGATGAACGGAGCGGCCATATCTTCCGGTATGGGTACCTGCGGGTTTGTGGGCCAGATCGGCGTTTACACCGGCTGGGTCAGCGATGTGGAGAGCGGAGTAAAAGCGGCCATTACTGCTTTTGACTGGCTGGGACTGGTGCTGATCTGTTTCCTGCTGCCGGCAGTGCTGACGGTGCTGTTTGCCGCTCCTTTAAGAAAACACGGATGGATCAAAGAGAACG
>ERZ1090868.1985-NODE-1987-length-10390-cov-5.180164_pt1 | contig 10390 bp, 11 predicted proteins | sample MGYA00478475_ERZ1090868 | MGnify/ENA primary metagenome ERZ1090868 (study PRJEB33644, sample SAMEA5815747) | chicken gut metagenome | biome: Chicken; feature: Gastrointestinal Tract; material: Caecum | place: Ireland | collected 2019-01-01 | study: A study of...
CGCCCTGTGCGACGTTTCGTTTTTTTTCGGCAGTTCGAATACGCCGTCCTTTTTCTTCTCTACAGGCGCCGCCGTTTTTAATTCGCCTCCCTTTTCTCCGAGCAGAAATTCTATAGCTTCGGGATAATTCTTGTCGTAAAATTTTTTCACGAAATCGATCGCATCTCCGCCCTCCCGCTCATATTGATGAAACCAAAGATTGCCGCGTATACTTACCTTTCCAAACCCGTCCCGCCATTCGTATTCCGAACCTGCGCGCTTTACCTGTTCGCCCTGCTTTTCTAAAAAAGCGACGAGATCCGTCCGCCTGGCTCGCTCTTTCTGTTCGTTCGTAAAATGTACATACGTTGCCATGTTCTCCTCCTTTTTTAATCCTGTTTCAGGCCCTGCGCCTGTTTCTTTTCTTCAATTTTCTTTCGAAGTTTTTTATCCGCAGCAAAGCAAAGCCTGCCGCCCGGATCGATCTTTTGCACCATCGTCCTTGCCATATCATGCAAAAGCCAGAGCGCCCCGATTGCGGCATACGTCTTCTTTCCCGCTTCCTTTTCGTCTGCATACTCAATCAGTTTTGCCGCATACACATTTCCCTTTTCCGCAGATGAGCGCAAATAGCAGAGCGCAAGTTCCTTATCTCTCTTCACGCCCGTTCCGAACAAATAGATTTTGCCTAGCCGATACTCCGCAAAATCATTTCCGTTCTCCGCCGCCATCCGAAAATATTGAATTGCCTTATCTGTGTTTCTCTCCGCTTCCGTTATACAGATCTTTCCTGCAAGATAGGCGGCGTTGTGATCTTTCCTTGCGATCTTTTCTAAATATTCGAGCGCTTTTTTGAGATCCTGCTCTATCTCCTCGCCTTTGTAGTACAACTTTCCGAGCAAATACCGAGCAGGAGCAAATCCGTCCTGTGCAGACGCAGTCAAAAGTTCCAAAGCCTGCAGCACGCTCTTTCCCAAAACGTCACCCTCCAGCAATGCCTTACCGAGCGTAAAAGCCGCATATTTGTTCCCACGATTTGCCGCGCGTTTGAGATACCTTTCTGCAAGAACGACATCGCGCTTTACCTCTTCTCCCTCCAGATACGTCTTCCCCAAAAGATATTCCGCAAACTCATTTTTATCCTTTGCGGCTTCTTCCAGAAATTTCAATGCGGCGGGGACATCTTTCTCTATCTCCTCGCCTGTCAGACACATCTTTCCGAGCCGATACATGGCGACGGTATTTCCGCGCTCCGCGCAAATTTTCAGAAGTTCAGCCGCACGATGCGGGTTATATTCTTCCCCTTCCCGATCGAGCAATCTCTTTGCCCAAAAATACAGTTCCCATGTCGTTCGCATACGGTGACCATACTTTTTTTCCACTTCCTCGTCCGAGGGATTTACTCTTTGCCTCGGCAGTTCTGTTTCATCCTTCGGGCCGTTCACGATTTGCATTGCCGCCTGTATCACAGCGTTTCGAACATACTTGAACGCATCGTTTTCCGACAAAGGTATGCGCTCGGGCAACGTCTCCGTATAGGTTCGAATCACTTGTTCTCTTTGCTCATACCATAACGCATACAGTTCTGCGATGCGCGCATCCTTTTCCAGTTCGTCCACAATGGAACGAACCAAAGCCTTTACGTCTGCTTTGAGATAGCCGTAAACCTTTTTTCCATTCGTCTTCGATAGCCGCTCTGCAAGCCGCAATAGTTTTTCTTGAAGTTCAGAGCTGCACACATCCTTGCCGATATCTTGCACAATCCCGTGCAGATATTCTTTGCTGTACCTTTTCAGTTCATCGCGCCGCAGTGTCTGTTCTTCGTACACGCTGACAAGGTCCTGTGCAAAAATATCCCGAGCAAAGGCGGAACGAAGATTTTGTACGCCGCGTTCCGTGAGATACCCTTCGTCTTCGAGTTTGGAATACACGATCATATGCACGTGCGGGTGATGACTCTCGTTATGAAACGCGGCATACCATTTTAAGTTATCTAACGATATTTTAAAGTTTTCTGACAGTTCCTGCGTTTCCGATCGAAGCATATCCCGCCAGCGTGCCCCCTCTCCGAAGCCGAGCCGTTCAGCATCCTCTCTGCGCAGCGACAATATGACTGTCCACACGTTCCCGTTATGACGATTGAGTTCTTCCGATACTTCGTCGAGTTTTACCTCCACCCCGTCGTCCGTGAACAAGCCGTGCGAACCGAACCGCTCCGCGCGCGGGCGCGTTGCGATGTAATCTGCATACGTCTTTCGCCCCATAGCGATGTGCGCATTGTCCTCGATCGCGCGAGAAATAAAATCAGACGCATTGCCGGCGTTAGGATTTGCAACGTAGTCTTTATACTCGTGCATCTCTTTCGTATCAGGAAAATCCTTTAAGATCTTTTCAATGAGTTTGCATTGTTTCGAGCTTACAAAAGAATAGCGGAAAGATTCGTCGATCTTTTCCGCTCCTTCGCGCGTAGCGATGTATTTTGCATACCCTCCCGCCTTCTGTTTTCGGTTAGGCTTGAGGTACTTGAACTTGGTGACTAGCCGTGCCATCGTTTATCCTTTCTGCCAATCCAATGCATCTTCAAACGAAAAAGAACCGTTCAGGCGTTTGACTTCTTTCACACACTCGCCGCGCAGCCGTTCCAAAGACACCTTGTCCACTTCTTGACTCGCAGCCAACAGATTCATCATCATCGCCATCTCGACTGCGAGCTTGAACAATAGTCTGCTCTGTTTGTTGTCGCTCTCGGCAACGATCCCTTTTAAAGTCGACGTCACGATATTAGGAAGATAGGTTTTATTCTCCTTTGCCGAAAGATATCCCGTGTAAAAGAGTACCGCTTTTTCTATAAATTCACTCTGCGACGAGCAATTGTCATCCTCCATATACCTGCCCACGAGTTCCAGCGTGGACGGTTTTACCCAAAGCTGAAACCGGCGTTTGATTTCCTTTCTGCCATCTTCTTGTCTTTTCATACCTCCTCCCAAGCACCTTGCAAAGCACCGTTTTTTTCTCACTTTTCCAAAGGATTTTTCAAATATGGCACCTTATACGGCATCCATGCCCCGAATACGGCACCGTACTTTGAAAGCGGAGAAACTTTGCAAAATTCAAACATTATAAAAGCGGGCGGCGTTGCCGTCCGCTGTGAGCCGAGTCGAGGGCCGTATACGGCACCGACTCTTTCTCCTGCTTTGAAATCGACCCAACGTATCGCTGTTTTTATTGCGATAACCTCTCTTGCAAACTCTCCGAATTTCGCCCGATCCTGCCCCGGCGAGTGTTTCTCCGTCCTTTGCCCGAACCTTGCCACACGCTGCCAAACAGCCGCTCAAAACGCGGGGACGGCATAGACTTTACACCTTCCCCATACTCGTCTCAGCATCTTTCGCGCCGACAGCAGAAAGAGGAATAGGTTTTGCCTTTTTGGTTTTTGCAGGCTGCGCGTTTCCCGTTCCCGATTTCATGTCCAGGAACTCACGCACCCCGGCAGGAACTGTTTTTTGATACAGCGTCTCCAATGCCTTTTCCAATTCCTCCTCTGCCGTTCTCTTGCTCTGCTCCAGATACATTTTTAATGCCGACAGTTTTTCTTCGTCAAACGAAATCGTGATTGTAGTTTTCTTCATAATATATCTCCTTACATAAAAATTGTAACCCATAAAGCCTTGTCTTTATTCGTTCGGGCGTAGTTGCGGCGATTCTTCGTCCCCGCACATAATTTCGGGATAGTACTGCTCGCAGTAATTCTCTATGAATTCTTCCGTATCCGCATATGAATTTACGCTTGCGTTCGGCTTGTCAATAAATACGGCATATAACTCGCTCAATATATTTCCCCGGTCGTTGTAGAGAGCCTTATACACTTTGTCGTCAAATTCCACATCCCCTATGAGTGCACAACAAAATTCCGTCTTTACGGATATCTCATGTGCATGATTAAATGCCGCCTCTCCGTCCTTGATCATTTCGGCTTTGAATGCCGCATACTCATTCTCGATGCTTTCTCTGACCTGCTTCCAATAATCAACTCCCTCCTCCATAAATTTATCTAAATCATCGACGCCAAACTCGTGCAATTCCTCTGAAGTGAAGCCGACACGTCCTGCTAACGCCTCAAATCTGTCCTCTGCATCCGCAATGTGTTCGCTTATCCACTCCACACATTTCTCCAACAATTCTGTCTTTCTTTTCTCTTTCATTCCAATTTTTCCTCTTCTTTCTGCGACTTAATTTCCTCCATGATGTCGATGAACTCTTCGGGCAAAATATTTGTGCCGAACTCTGCATTGACCGCCGCGATCAATTCCTCGTCCGCCGCCGGAAAAAATCCCCAGCACTGCCGCAATCGGCATACAGATGATGACCACAAGCCCAAGAGCAATGCATCCGACAGTTTTAAGAACCTTCTTGTTGGATCCGACGGCGATCGCCGCTTTTTTAAGAATTGCCGCTATCGGGAATGCCATCATCTGCCTCCCGCCGCGCCGAACAACGCAGACTTATATGCGGGCGCGATCACGCGCAGGAGATACCGTTCATTCCCGCAGCGGTACAGACAGGTCCCGCGTTCGGGATGGCGTATGAGTTCGAACTCCGAAGGTTCCACTTGCAGCGCATCCATATATTCTTTCGGATTGATCTGACCCGCATTGAAAAGGAACTGATGCGTGGGGATCGAAAACAGCGGTTTCGTATACTCGCGCACGGACGGAAGCAAAAAATCCTCGATGTTCTGACTTGCCAGAATGACCGAGGATTCTTTCTTGCGCACTCGTTTCATTGCATTGCGGATATATTCGATCGCAGTCATATTGGACAGGAACAGATACAGTTCGTCGATGGATGCCGCCGTATTCCCTTCCCCAAGCAACTGATCGGACATATACGACAAAATATTGAACAGCATTGCATCTTTAAGACGCTTGTTTGTATCCAGCAAGCCCTTTACTCCGAAGCACACAAAATCCCCGTCCGCAATGTTTGTATGCCCGTTGAAATATTTGCTTTCTGCCCCCACGCACATGGAATGGATGCCCAGGCAAACCTCCTGCAATGTCTCTTCCGTGTACAGATGTTTCTGCGCTTTATCGTAGGTTCTGTATTCCTCTTCGCACAGTTTATAAAAGTCTTCCAGGATCGGAAACGACTTTTCGCCTGTACTGTCCGTGATACCGAACTTTTCATACAGCTCTGCAAGCAGCAATTCAATGGTATCGATCTGCGCGTCGTCGAAATCTTTATACGCGCGAAAGAAATCTTTTAAGAATGCAATGTGCCGAGCCAGCCTTGTGTGCATTCGGAATGCTCCGGGAGCCGCGGGATCTGTTTCCTCTGCACCGTCCGACCATGTCTTTGGTTCGAGCGGATTGATGATATACTCTCCCGACAAAAAATCGATATACGTTCCACCCAATGCGCGGCACAGATCCTCATATTCGGACTCGGGATCCAGGCAAATGACTTTCTTCCCCGATTCGCGTACATTCATCAGAATGAGTTTGAGAAGATAACTCTTCCCCTGCCCGCTGTTGCCGAGGATCAGGATATTGCTCGTCGTTTTGTCCTCTTCCCGCCTGTCAAAATCCACGAGGATGTTTGTGCCGAACTTGTCGCGGCCGATATACAGACCGTGCGGATCCGTCTTTCCCGAAAAACCGAACGGATAAAAATTAGCTGCCGAACTTGCAGGCATCACTCTCTCAAACTGCGTACCGAACCTGTTTTCGCCTATCGGCCAAACAGAGAGGAATCCTTCCTTTTGTCGTAGTGTCAACCTGTCAACGGAGATCTTGGATCGCGCAAGTTCCATTAAGACTTCCGATTGCAGTTCTTTGAGTGCTTCCATACTCTTGGCTTTGAGTTCGACGAATACCGAACAATGTAAAAGGCATTCCCGCATCTTTCGCATATTGGCAAGCAGTTCGATGACGTCCTTCAGATTCCCCTCCGCCTCCACCGTCTCCGTCATATCAGTACCGCCCGATTTGAGTTTATTTTTCCGCATCGCATTCTGAATGATCTTGCGCTGCTCCATAGGCTCGACCAGTCTGTGATAGATGCGAAGCGTCACTCCGCTCTTATCAGCGATCCTTGAAAAAATTGCCTGTTCATCCGTCGACGGAGAATATTCTCGGATCGCCCAGGCACATCGGTAACTGTCGCCTACGATATAATGGTCCGCATAAAACCGAATGGTCGACGGCGCAATGCGATCAAAAAAATCCTTTGTGCGCCGCCGTTCCTGTTTTTCCATGCTTTTCTTTTTCTGCACCTTTTTCTCCTTTGCCTTTTCGGGCATAAAAAATCAGCCGTCCTGCTTTTTGCAAAACGGCTGAAATTCTTTCACTCAGATCATTTGTCTTTTTACTTTATTAAATTTTTCTTGCGGCAACATCCTCAAAATTTTAGAAAATTGCTCTTCTTCTGTCATGCCATCCAATGAAGAAAAAACTTGCCACTCCATTATTTTTTTTGCATAGTTCAAAACAGTATTTTGCCTGTATTGAGGAAAGTTTCTGAACTTTTCAATCAGTTCCGCGATTTCTTTGGCATGTTTTTCATTATTTAAACGAGCCCGTTCATCAGTCGTCAGCCCGTCTTGAAAAACTGAAGATTGGCTTCGGGCTATACCATTTGAACGCGAAATCATAATACTTACAGGCCTTTGTTGCATATTTCCGTAAACTAAACCTTTTTCCACACCACTATTTGATTTGTGAACAGGAATTAGTTTACGCTTTTCCTCCTCTTCAACAAACTGAGACTTTTGTTCCAACCAAGCGCTATATTTCAGAGAAAAACCAGGCAACGATAAGCGCTTTTCTTCTAAACACAGATCTTCAATCTCGCCTTGCATAAAAAAGATTTGTCCATATTTCTTATTCAATGCGAAATTATATTGCGGAGGATAACTGAGAATATCCATTTTATATTGAGCTATTTTTCGGGTATTTGCATCAATTACAAACAACTCATTTTCAGTCGACCGATTTAATTCGTATCTTTTCAAAAAATAAACAGAATCTTCGCGTATTTTGGGGTTGATCTCATCCACCACGATCCATTTACATGATATACCCAAGCCTGTATATTGGCTCTCAAACTCCATTATTTTTGAATATGATACGGTTTTATCTCCAAGTTCAACTGCAATTCTCTTTTCATCGTCTTTTAAGATAAGATGTGTATAATGATGCTTTAATATTTTTTTCTCTATTTCTACATCATACCCTTTCCCCTTAAAAGACTTATAAAGCTGATACCGTATCTCACGGAGGATGCTCGGCTGTCGATCGAATTGTGCATAGTCGCAATTTCCGTCATGCAAATGTGCGAAATATGCGCGTTTTTTCTCACCACGACAATATTTTAACAAAGGGCTTTCACATTCCGGATCAGGGCAGAAAAGTTCTTTTCCGCTTACTCTTCGTATTACCTCTTCCTTTTGATAATCACTTGCTATATCTGTAGCATTGATTTCAAGATCGTTCCACTTTGCCCGCTCCATTTTCCCCTCTTGTATATCTACATTTTCGGAAGATAATCTTCTGCGATATTTTCCTCCACATCCCCTTCCGTTGAATCCTCTGCAGGAACCTGCGCGTTTATAAATTCTTCCAGATAGGAAACGCGCCTCTGCACCGATTCCGTGATCGCCTGCACACGGCTTTCGTCTATAAATTCTGCAACGCGTGCATCCGAAAAAACTTCCGCAACAATCTTTCCCAAATCCGCCAAGCAATCGGTTTTTATCCATCCGAAATCGGATACAAGTTTTAGCTGTTCTTCATGGCGTTTCTTGAACGGCTTACAGGTTATATTCTTGTTTGCCCTGATCTCCGCATTGAGTTTATCGTACCCGAGCGAACTGCCGCTGTCGAAAACGGGAGCAAAGCCCAGCCATTCCAAAGTTTCCGCATTGCGCAGCAATCCGAAATTGTTCAGGTGCCTGTCCTCATTGGCGATCAAATAATCCAGCACGATCATTTTGTCAAGTGCAGGAACAACGTCGGGCGCACCGAGAGTCTGACAGCAATCTACGAAATGACGATACACCGATTTCCTGTTATCTTTTTTCTGCGTCTGCATAATTCTCCAGGCGCTTATCAGTTCGGTATCTGCTGTAACAAAGTCCTCGCATACGCTGTACGGTTCGCCATTCTCCCAAAGAATACTGTACGGAACATGTTCGATCCCCAGCCGCGACATGATTTTTGTTGCGATCGCTTCATTGAACGGCTGTTGCCGATACGGGTTGCTGCCGCCTTTTATCAGACATCTTTTTCCGTTTAAGATCTTCCATCGCTTTTTCAGACATCCGTCCGATGTATTGTCCGGCGAACTGAAATCGAAATCATTTCCCTTTTTCTGCTGCCCGAATAATACGTCGCCCATATCATCCGAAAAAGGATTATCGAAAAAGTTTATTTTCTCCCAAACGAGATCTGAACCATCGGGACATATCCAATATTGATCGGACAAACTCAACCCGAAGCATCGCACAAGCAACATTTTCGTGTCTGTCAAGTTCAATGTCTCCAATGCTTCACGAACTCCAAAGCGGCTCGCAGGGATCGACCGATCTGTCCACCAATGATTCAATTCACTGCGATCGGCGATGCCCTGTCTGACGGGAACACCGACAGGCAAATGTTCTGCCCGAATAACTTTTTCAATTTTGCGGATAAAGCCTGTTTCATCGTCAAGGTCAAGTTTTGCAACAGCGATCCGCTTATGCATCAGCGTACATTTCATCGGCATTCCCTCCTTTTTATGATTGATTTTTCTACAGTATACCACAAAACACCTCCGGAAAGCAATGATTCCTTGAATTTTTTCTGATTATATCATTCACTTTCCGCTCCTTTTCTGTCGAAAAACGGTTACGTTTCCGTATCCGGTATCTGCTCACCGAATAGCGATGCATCGAAATATAGTGCCAACAGTCGCTTGATATCACTCTTTTTCAGCCTATGCACCTCGAAGCCCTGTTCATGGATCGCTTTCTGCACGGCATTCGCATAATGAAACACTTGCTGTGTATTCATACCGCGGCACTTTGCAACAAACAGAAATTGCCGTGCCGTTGCCATTTCCAATTGGATGCCGTCCAGAAAAGCGATGTCTTTTTGTAAGAGATCCCTGACTTTCTTGTTCTTTTCCTGCTCCGCGCGTTCAGAAAGGTATGCCTTGTTTTCGTCAAAGCACTCGTTCGCATCCACGCACGCGATCTCAATTTCCGGAATTGCCGACAACAGCATCGTCATTTCCCGTATTTTATTTTCCACGCTTGCCGCCGATAAAACCGACAGATTCGTCGGTCTTATCTCATACAACAGCAATTCCCCGCGATTGGTCGAAACTCCATAGTCGGTAAACGCTCTAAAACCGAGCAAGTCCTGAACCGCTGCACCTTTTTTCTTTTTCTGCTCTTTCTTTCCCATTTCATCTCCACTCATAATATTGCTGTTCCGTCAAAAAGTATCGCGCGGCATACTTCATGTATTCGAGTATCGTCATGTCGTCTTTGCGGATGGTCAGAAAAGCAAACGCAAGCGTGAATGCCGCAGGCAACAGCCAACCGAGTTTTACGAGCAGAACGATCGAGATTAAAACGGCGATGCTTAAGATGATAAAGTCCTTCATTCCCCAAAGCCACAGATTTGCCTTCGCGCGAAGGTTTTGCGGATACAAATAATGTTTCATACGATTTCCTCCATTCCTTCCTTGTCCCCGAAATATTCCTCACAGAACTCCCGCGGCGATTGTTCGTATAGGATCTGCAATTTCTGTGCAATCAAGTCCTTGATCAGTTCCGTTTCATTTCTCGTCGGCTCGTAATCGAAATACGAACTTCCGTCCGCTCTGCTGATCTCGCATTCGACGCACAGGGTATTTTCAAACGGATCATATCTTGCATACATGTTCAGCCATGTGTCGTCATCCGATGCGGTGTCAACGCAAAATTTCTTGTCAACATCAAACCATGTTTCGATGTATGCGACGATTTCTTTTCCCTCGTCGCCGTCTACTTCCAGATCGCCGATACGAATATCTTTCGTTTCCAGTTCTCCGTTTCTTTTCATGCCGCACCTCTTATTTTCCCACGCCTGCGATCGTCCTTGTCAGATTGATCGCCGTTGTCGTCGCGTGCGCCACGCTCATCATATTGACGCGCACCGAACTGTCTAACCCGAACTGCTGCGCGATCCGCGGCACTTCGTTTGCCGCAAGCATGATCCCAAGTCCCAGCAGCATGCTTTCCGGAAATGTCATCAATCCCAAAAACAACAGCGTCGTCTGCATGAACGCAGTCAGACAGATTGCCGCGACCTGTTTCATCCATTGCACAAACCCGTCTCCGTAACCGCGCGGCACCGAAAACATATAAAGCGCTCCCACCGACATC
>ERZ1090868.1986-NODE-1988-length-10380-cov-15.980823_pt1 | contig 10380 bp, 20 predicted proteins | sample MGYA00478475_ERZ1090868 | MGnify/ENA primary metagenome ERZ1090868 (study PRJEB33644, sample SAMEA5815747) | chicken gut metagenome | biome: Chicken; feature: Gastrointestinal Tract; material: Caecum | place: Ireland | collected 2019-01-01 | study: A study of...
TGAATTACCCCATCAAAATCAAATACTACGGTCCTTGCCATCTTTCAGCGCCTCCTTTACATCAATAATCCGATATTGGTCGCCTATGAGACCATTTTCAGCCTGATATTCCCGTAGGATTTCAAGGCTGGCAGATGTAGCTATATCTTTCCAGCGATAGGAATATACAGGGAAGGAATGGTTCCCGAGAATGTTTGGATGCACACATTGCTCTTTACGTTGTAGGCGGTATCTCATGCAACGCCTCCAATCTCTCCGTCACCATCTCCACGGCCTCGTCCGTCATGGGAGCGCCGCAGTAGGGACAAAAATTCCCGTCTTTCACATAAAGAGCCAGTGCAAGTGCTTCTTGCCCGCACTTTGAGCATTGGACAACATCAAATCCGTCTATTTTTGTTTTATGGCTATAATTCCACTCACCCCTCCACACCTTCTCCACCTGCTCCCGGCTTACAGGGCGGAGGGCGGTGAGAAGGGTGTCAACGGTTTCGTCCGTTAGGTCAAAGGCATGCTTTAGCGTTTCTCCATCTGGGGACATCGGTTCATAGCCCTGGTACTGCTTCAATAGCTTAATCGCTTTCTCCAGCATCATTACGGTTCCTCACTTTCCACACTTTCCCAATCAATCATCTGGCCGCACCGGTCACAAAAGTTCTTTTTCTGCTGGTTATGCTTGCGTCCAAATATGTCTACCTGCTCCCCAACGAACCAATCGCATACAGGGCAGCACCAGGACGCACGTTTAATAGTTCTTGTGTCCGCAGAACCGTCCGCATAGTCTGTATGCACAATGCTTTGCTTGACCCTCCAGACCGGCTTTTTAGCCTTCTCGCCATCTGACCGTGAACAGGTATTCATGTCATGCACCGCTTCACAAATATTGTTGATGGTGTCGATCTTCCCGGCTGCGGCTTCCCATTCCTGTGAACCAATAGGTGCATCCACGCCCTCCCACGCTTTTTCCCGTTCCAGGTCAAAAATATCCCACAGCTTGTCCACGCTGATTACATCGCCACGATTAGCCATTTTTCATTTCCTCCATCCTCTCCATCACCATGTCCACGGCCTCGTCCGTCATGGGAGCCATGCAAAACGGGCAAAAGTTATATATCGGGGTTCCCATACATTCATCTACATGTGTTTTCTCGCCACAGGATGAGCAGATATACACGTCCCCTGTGCTCCATATCCATTCGGCTTTTTCCACTTGCTCCCGGCTGACGGGGCGGAGGGCGGAGAGGGCAATCTCAACCGCATCTTGATCATGCTCTGAAAGGTCATATATACCTTCATCAATCAAATCCCAGTGCCTAAGCAATCGCTCCAGTTCTTCAATCGCTTCTTCCCGCGTCATGCTCATTGCGGGGCCTCCTTAAATCCATCCGTGATTTTTCTTTTTTGCTGATATATTAGAAAGCACATCTTGCAAATTGAACGCCTCAATATGGCACTTCCAGTGTTCAGCGCCAAACAAACGAAAAATGCAGTTCTGGCAGCTTTTCTGCTGGTGACAGAAATCAACGATAGTCTGAGCAGCATCCAGCGCTTTTTGATTGCTTATCATTCCATCCCCTCCTGCATCTCCATCTGCTCAAACTCTGGCGCTCTTGTCGCCGGTTCAATCATTTCTTTTACTGCCTTTTCGTAAAAATTCCGGTCAACCTCGAACCCATAAGAATTTCGGCCCAACTCATAAGCTGCCCGGAGGGTGGACCCACTTCCAGCACAAGGGTCAATCACAATATCTCCCGGATCTGTAAAGACTTCGATTAGCCTCTTTAGCAATCCAACGGGCTTTTGTGTCGGATGGATTTTGGGGTAGTCCTTGGTGCTGTCCCTACGCCATTCAAACCAGTTGAATACCATGTGGCCATTATTACGGAATTTCGGCAGTTTGTTCCGGTACAACACAACGGCAAACTCTGTGGCCCCAACGATTTTCATATTGGCTTTCAACACCTGCGCGGAGTAATTCTTGACAAAGAACAATGGATAGTTATGTAAAAAGCCATATCGTCTCCCGTAGTCAATCACCGTCTGTATCTGTTCAAATGCACAGAATACAATCATGGCCGGGGCCTGCCCCTTTTCTTTCGGCTCTTTTTTCAAGAGGCGGTTGCAGAAATGCATATATTCCGCAATCTTGAAATTACCATCCGTGTGGAAGAAACTCTGCTTTGCCAATTTACTCTCCCCGTTTTTGTTGTCTCCGCCCTGATACCACATAGGATTGCTGGCATAGGCATCTACTCCGATGTTATATGGGATATCTGCAATCACAAGTTGGGCCTTGGGGATGTTGTACCGCTTGAAGTTCTGAAAGTTATCGTGATATAGTTCAATCTTTGGCATCCAGCATCTCCATCTCCTCCGCACTCGACGGTCTAAACACCTTGTCGATCACGCCCTTTTCGGCCAAAATTGGGTAGAACTCTTTGAGATATGAAACGTATTCATCTGACACATCAGAAAATTTACCTGAAACAATCAAGTCGAAGTCTGCTTTCCATTTTTCCGGTACACGGAACTCATAAGTAGCGTAAGTGCAGTCGTAATCATCGTCATAAGTAGTGATGAAGTTCGGGTCTTTGTAGAGTTCTTCTTCGCCGTATCCACATCCACGGTTTCCACCACCAACACGGGTATAGATGGCAATATTGCCTTCATCAGTCACAAAGCAATCCCGAAACCGCGGCCATTCCTCTTGCTTTCGCCCAAGCATCGGCATAATCATTATGCAAGCAGGATTAAACCCGTTAATCATGTTATACAGGCTCATATATTTTCCTCCAATCTCTCCATTTCCTCCGCGCTCAGAATCGGTGCGCGGGTGTTCCAGGCGAGGCGGGTTTCGTAATAGTCATAACTCCAAATAGAAAAGTTAACCCCGCACTCACATTCAATACTTACGGGATCGCCGCCGCTATCAGGGTCATAGAAGGTCGGCTTCCAATCCTCCGGACCGTGTTCCTTTGGTGTTCTACCGCACATACACGGCGCCAGCACCCCCGCATCCGTCAGCCGCTTCGCCGCCTCGTGGTCGCCCAGAAGCGCAAGCCTAATATCTCTATCCATGCTTTACAGCCTCCCTTAGTTCAATCATCCTGTCCCTGGCCAGCTTGTCCACCACCCCGCCAGGGTTGGTCTTGTCCATGTCTGCCAATCGTTGCAGATTGTACGCCGTTTGCGGCGTGACCAGCAGCACGACTCGGCGCTTATTCTTGCCCATATCGTTCCTCCCAGGGGACGAAGTGCTCCCCGCAGATTTTCTTCAATCGCCGGTCCACCACGCCCCGCGTATAAGCAAATTTCTCGTCGTCCTTCTGGTCATCTAGCATCACACCTGCGATCTCGTTAACCGTATCCCGCATTACCGCTGCAAAATCCTTCGCCCTTCCCGGTCCCATCTGCAAGACCTCGTTGGCGGCGATCATGGCCGCATCCTGGGCGATCTGGAGGGTCATCCGCATTTTCGCTTGATACAGAGCGGCGTATTTCAGCTCAGCTTTTGTTTCCAGGCGGCGGAGAAGGTCATTCTTCATCCTTCCATTCCCTTTCTATTCCGTCCAGCACATCCACCAGGCGCAGGGCGTTTTCCGGCGATGGGTCCTTTCTGACGGCGGTCATGGCCTGCTCCGCCTGCTTATGTACCTTGATGTGGTAGATAGCCTGCTTGTTGCGGAACTTTTCATCCTCGACCGCCTGGTCGTATTTGCGCTTGACCTTTTTCTTTTCAGCCGAACCAGTTTCTTTTGATAATCGTCCGTCATGATATGCCGCATAAATGTTTCTGATTGCGGTATAAGCGTTCTGATCGAACAGGGATAATCCATCAGGCATCGGTTCCCCATTCATAGCTTTTTCTTCCCACGGAAATAGCATTTTGCTCCTCCTTGATGGTTACCTATTGTTACCGAAAGTTACCATAAAGTGGTAACCGTTGAAAGCCTTGCGGCTCTAAGGTTTGATGGTGATTTTAATGTCCGGTTACCAAGTTACCAACACTTTTTCCTCTGCGAAAAATAAATATATACGTTTACGTATTTTTTTCTTTTATAAAAAAACATTTAAAAATGCGGTAACTTTGGTAACCTGGCCTAAAAAACGCCGGAAACCGTTGCGGCTCTAGGGATTGCTCGGTTACCAAGCTTGGTAACCAAAACACATTTACAGGTAACCTCCGCCATTTGTTGAAAATTCCTCCTGATTTGCATAGTTTTGACACTTTATCCACACACAACGTGCGGATTTCCCTAAAATCTTCTTGACTTTTGTTGGTCTTCCATCGGTACCGCAGCACAAAATCCCCTGATTTTTGGCCCATCCGATGAACGCAGAGGCGTTGTAACCCTCATCTTGGAGGAGCTGGTCGAACTTGCTCTTGATGATGTAGATGTATTGGTCGTCCTGATCTCCCCACACTTCACCATTGGAGGAAAGTTCAGGAGAGAAGCGCCCGGCGTTGATGTTGACCTGGTCGTAGATGTACTGGAGCGCCCTTGCGTTCTGGTTGACGGTCTGCTTGCTGACCAGATAGGGAGCAATGTCCGACGGCTGGAGCAATATTCCATCCTGAAAGAATTGTCTTTCTATCATGCGGTCTGCGGCCAGTATAAGCGCCGCAGAGGCTGTCTGCTTGTCCATCGTGTCGTCGGTCTTTAGCTCGTCCTGCATGGCAGCCTGGAGGCTCCTAGCGTCCTCTATGGCCTTGTCATCCATAAGGCGCTCAACAAACTCCCTGCCAGCAAAGCCATAGTTATTATAGAGGGTGACTGCCACCCACTTAGGATCATCAAACAGGTGGATGTCGTGGCAGTCTATTTCCAAAGTCCTGTTGATGGCTCCCGCACCGCTGCTGGGGGAGATGATCGGATGTTCACCTGTAGTTAAAACGCAGTTTCGCCAAGTTGGCGTTTTCTGCAAGCCGCCGGTTTTTTTGCCACGTGTTCGACCCACGCCCTCAGATAACTGGTAGATCATCCTGTCAAAATCTTTTCGGTTATCCTTTACAAGCTGCAATTCGTCCAGGATCAGCGGCAGGGAATTGTAAAAAGCTGCACCCAGCTCCTTGCTTACGTCAGTTGCGTTAAAGGTTTGGATGTACTTTCCGATCTCCGGGTCAGCCCACACGCTGGCGGCTAACAGCAAACCGACGGTTTTTCCTGTTTCGGAGCCGCCCCAGAGATGGACGAAAAAAGGTAGGCAGTTGCAGGGCTTGACCAGAGCGGAGGCGAAAGAGGCTGCCAGCATGATACGGGCGATGACCGCCCCCTTCGTCTTTCCTGCCCTGACGGTTTTACAACATTCGATCCATTTCTGGCGGTCACCTCGAAAGCGGATACTCTCAAATCTGGTGCGGTATTCTTCCTCTCCATCAAACACCAGGTCTCCGGCATAGGGGGAAAATCCATAATCATCTATCCATCCCAAGCGTCCTACACTGGACACTTCCGGGATGATGTCGTAATTCATCTGCTCTACCTCTGACAGGTAGCGAACCAGGTGCTTTGCGTTTTCGCTGTTGACGGCGATCCCGTAGCGTGACAGGCCGATGATCGCTCTACTGTCAGAAATAACGCTGCGGTCTTCGATGATATAGCTCCACCGTCTTCCGAGACTGTATGCCAGCTTGACTTTGTGCACATTTGTGTCGATATTGACCAATCGCTGCACTGGCATGATTGGGTGGTAACAAGCGGTGATAAGGAATCCAACTTTGTCCGTCCCGAAGATCCCTTCATCTGTAGCTTCCCATGAGCCACAATCAAGCTCCATTTCCTGCCCTGTAAAGTCTGTTCGGTTGCAACCAGGAATGGATTCTTGTCCCTGGTTCTTCAAAGAGGCTACATAGGCGTTAAATAATCCGGTAAGGTTATTTACTCCTACGCTTTTTGCCTGTTCGGACATTCGGTTGATAAATTGCTTTAGGGCGAACCGGTTGTCTTTATGAGAATACAGCCACTCATATGGCTCTGTGGTCATCAGGAAGTCATTTTTGCTGAATTCTGGGATTTGTTCCAATGGCTACCATCTCCTTCCTGAAAGCGTTCATCCAGCCAATATTCGATTTCTGGAAGGGCTTTAACTGCCTCTGCATAAATCGGATGAATCCACACAGAATTTTCCGTTCTGACGGGCTGCGCAAGCTCTGTCGCCTCCCGGTAATACCAGAGCAGGCGGATCGCTTCCCACCACTCCTGCTCACGTTTTTCTTCTTCCCGGCACTTCTGTCTCGCTCTTCTTGCCGCCTCTGATAGTATTGATCGGCTGGTTCTCTGGTTTGTTAGGCCAAGTGAAAAATCCTGGTTGATCCGAATGACTGCCTGCTGGTAATTGATACCAAACAGCTCCATCACAAAGTCGATGACGCTGCCGCCCCGGCCACAGCCGAAGCAGTGCCAGCCGCCGTGTCCATCCCTTCCTGTGTAAATTTTTAGGCTGGCTGTTTTTTCTTTGTGGAACGGGCAGGGAATATACCCTCCCCGATTAGGGTAAAATCCATAATGTTCCACTAGTTCTTCCATGCTAACAAGGCCCTTGATCCTCTCCGCTGTCTGGTTCATGTTTCTCTAAAGCCTCTTTAAGTTCCCGGTATAAGATGTCGTGGATTAGCTTCCCGGTCGTGTGCTGACGGCAAAAAATAACTTGACAGTTGTATCGGGCAAGCCATGCCTGAATAGATGCTACAAGGGATTCCGGCGACATTCGGCTCCGGTATTTTCCACTGTATGCATCCTCCCAGGAACCGTTTTCAATCAGGAGATATACTTTTGCGCCAGATTCTTTGGCTCGTTCAAACTCTCGTTCAAAACGTTTTCTGTCCTGGCAATAGCAGTGGGCTAGTTCATCGAGCCCTAGCTTCCTCTCAATACATACACAAGAAGAAAGTGTAAAAACATCTCCACTTGCCAATACAGTCTCTGCGCTATAATCACCGAAGTTTAGTTTTTGCCGTCTCCAATGACAGCCAAAAGAAGAATATCTTTGCTCTGAACGTGTTGTCCTTTGTTCTCGTGTATCTACAAGAATGTACATAGATTTTAGTGCTTGATTAACGTCTACTGGGTGCATGAATTTGTACACTCCTTGTAACGGCATCTGATTCCTTCCATCCAGAATGTATTCTTCTTTGAATAGTACAGTACGGGATCTTTGTTATTCTTGCCCATTCTGCTATTGTATGGGTTTCCCCGTTTGCTGTGATCGTATGATTGTTTCTACGATTATTTTGTTGAATAACCATATTTGCCCATCTACAATTTTGTGGAGAATAATTTCCGTTGAAATTGATCCTGTCTAAACTGAGCCCAGTCCGGTAACCATTTTCTATTGCCCATTCGTAAAAGTGAAAAAATCCATTTTCTCCAAGCCACTCAGCACAGACGGAAATCCCACGTCCCCCGTAATCCTTATACAAGTAATAATTCGGATTGTAGCAGCGGTTTTTCATGTTGAAATACGTTCTATAAATCGGCGTTCCGAACATTCCGTGCTTTGTATTCGCTTTTTTGGCTTGGTCTATCATATAGCAACCGCAACTTTTTGTTTTTCCACTTCTTAGATTGTATCCAGAGGAAATAATCGTTTTTCCGCAATCACATATACATTTCCATGTTACTTCTTTGTGCTTTCGGCCTGCCTCGCAAATAACTTTGAGGCGGCCAAATCGCTTGCCGGTTAAATCGATTTTCTTTGACATGACGCATTAAAACGGTACGTCCCCGTCATCGTCATCATCGAGAGGAGCAAAGTTGTTAGCAGAAGCTGCTTTTTCTTTCAGCGGCTTGTCCTTCGGCGTTTTATAGTTCCCGTCTCGAACATCGCCGACAGACAAAACCGAGAACGGTCTCGTAGACCACCCGGTGCGATATTCCCCGTTGTTGTTCATTTCCCATTCTTCGCTTCGGAAGAGCAAACCAAGCATCTTTCCCTTAAACTGGCTGAAATCTCCGTTTTCAAGCGGTGCCCAGTCAAGGTGATAGCCAAGATTGCTGTCTTCAAGGCAGTAAATAAAATTATTGAATTTGCGCTTTGTCCATGCGTCATTTTGGCTTCCGTCGTCTTTCGGCTCGTAGATTCGATATACACCGCGCCATTTCTTATCTTCACCCTGCTGGTTATCGAAATCCTTTTGGAAAAATCCCTTATATTCTCCTTCGGTAATATCAAAAGCAAGGGCTAATCTGGTCCCCCAGTCGTATACCTCTTCTTTTGCGCTGATGATTTTTACCTCATAGCCGCCAACGGGGAGCTGCTCTCTAGCAGCGATCTTCTCTGCTGCCGCACCGTTATATCGCTTCATTTCTTCACGTCCTCCTTATTTTTCAGGGGTGTAAGCCCCCAATATTCTCTGATTGTGGTATCGACCAATTTTAAATCGTTGTCGATCTCCTCCGGGAACATTTCCAGCGGACTCTTAGCTGTACTGTATCCTTCAGATTGAGTGATAAAAACGTGCTTGTCCTTGCTGGCCTTGCATAACAGGACAATGGAAAACAGACCTTCTACTGTCAGTTTTTCGTCCAGCATCTTGCCGATGGTCTTGGCTTTCAGGGTCCCGTCTGCATTCATTTCTGTGTGATGCAAGAAATAAACAATGCAATCCGGCGGTGTCTGTGTAATGACAAACTGGATAAGGTTACGGAAATTCAGCGCTATGTCTGTGAATTTGTTATATCCCGTCTCCTTTGCCCGGTCGAAAAATTCAAACGCCAGGAGATATTGACTATCGTCGATTGCATAGGCATTGAGTTTTGGTGCTGACAGCGTTTTGAGTATCTTCTGATACGATGCGCCATCTACCTTCAGCAATTTCTTCCGAAATGGAAGCGGCTTGCTTGCTACATTAAAAATGCCGATTTCGTCCGGCTCAAAATTCCGAAGGGAAGTAGACTTTCCACTGCCGGAATCTCCTAAAATTAGAACTGGAATGCCCATTATTCATCCTCCTCCACCAGTTCTACACAGTCAGCCCCTTGCACGATCATCTGCGAGACAATGTATTTTGCTGACAATCCAGTTTCTCGCATAACCGTAGACAGCGCCTTTTGTGCCTCCTTGCTGATTTTGACCACATTACCCACTGTCCCTTTCGATTTGTGGGCTTTTAGAATGATCCTCACTTGCTTGCTCCTCCTCAAATTTCAACGGGCAAAATCCCTCGATACACAGGCGAGGCGAGTAGATTTGCGGCCTGTCCGGAAGCAGGCGGCAGAAATATCGGTCAGCTCCCTGCTCGTACTGGCAGAACCGGCAGTTGATACAGGCTACATCCTGTTCCGGGAAATATACGTCGATGGTCGCCCGGCCTGTTGTGTAATGCAATACTCCTCTGCAAATCTTCATAGGCTCAATATTGGCGAATGACCAGAGCGCCGATCAGGATGGCAAAATCATCCGTGTTTCGTTCAAGATATTCCATGTTCTTCTCCAGGAAGCAGTCCCGGCAAAGAATCTCCCCATCGTCCATCTGGTAATACTTCTCACAGTCGTCATATTTGATTGGATTGATTTCATCTCCACACTCACTGCAAACCGGATACTTAATCCTCTTCACAATACCGCCCCTCCTTTTTTGCCATATATCGGTCAATCACATGTTGGCGATCAAATGTGTATCTCGCTCCATTTTCGTCCGGTCGATATTTTGGACAATCCAAAACGATGTAGCTTTCGAGGACCACTGTTGACCCATCAACACGGCCAGACGATATGTCATTTCGGATAGCCTCCCATCCCGGAACCGGGCGCATATTCCCATACTCGCTCCACTCGCAAAAACCGCAGGCGTTGGCGCAGAGGTCGCACAACGTCGATGCGTTGAATGGTGGTGGCGGAAGCTCCTCCTGCTTCATCAGGTGAAGGACGTGTCTCAGCTTCATCATGAGTTGAGTAAGCTCTGTATTCATCCGTACCGCCTCCTAAACGCCATAGGGGAGCCCTGCTTTCGAACAATGTCGCAGTAATATTCTTGGTAGTCTCGATCTTCCGGGCTTGTGGAGTGTATCGCTGTCTTTATCGGCACCTGAAGCCTTGCCCCAGGCTCAAACACTGTACATTGGTCACCCGGCGGACAGCCCCTTGAACTTCCCATAAGCGCAAGATAATCACAGCCGTATTTCGTTGGATGCGGTGACCTGTAAATGCACCTTTGACACTTACTCAATGACAAACACCTCTTTTGTCTGTACGCCCCACTCAAGAGCGTCCTGGTGGCTGTCAAAGAATAAATCGATTTTGTTTCCCTTGATTGCCGCCCCCGTGTCCTCTGCGATATAGCCGCCTGTCAGCCCGTCTATGCCGTCGAAGTACACCACCGAACCAGTGGGTATCACGCTGGGGTCCGTGGCGATCGTGCGGCCCTGGGTGGCCTCTGTGCCG
>ERZ1090868.1991-NODE-1993-length-10361-cov-5.027169_pt1 | contig 10361 bp, 10 predicted proteins | sample MGYA00478475_ERZ1090868 | MGnify/ENA primary metagenome ERZ1090868 (study PRJEB33644, sample SAMEA5815747) | chicken gut metagenome | biome: Chicken; feature: Gastrointestinal Tract; material: Caecum | place: Ireland | collected 2019-01-01 | study: A study of...
CGCGCAGGGCGTAGCTGTAATGGGTGAACGCGCCCGCGTTCAGCACGATGCCGTCGGCATCGCTCTGCTGTATCTTCGTGCACAGTTCGCCTTCGAGATTGCTCTGGAAGAACTCGCACGCGGCGCCCCGCGCCTTGCAGAAGGCGGCGATCTCCGCGTTGATCTCTTCGAGGGTCTGCGTCCCGTAAACGCCCTTTTCGCGCCTGCCCGTCATGTTCAGGTTGACGCCGTTCAAAAACAGAAGTTTCATTCGCTACGCTCCTTTGCCGTGTATTTCCCGCCCGCGGGCGGGCGTTCAGTCTGTATATTTCCGCTTATATGCCGCAAACAGCCGCTTTGCCTCGGCGGCGTCGGGCTGCTTCTCGAGCGCGATGCAGTCTCCGTAATATGCCTGATAGAAGAGCATCCCCTCCCCGTTGAGGATAGGCTTGCCCAGACTTTCGGCAATGCGGAGGAACTCGCTCTTGCGGGGGTAATAAATGAGGTCGATCGCCGCCCCCGCGCGGGAAAGAAGGTCTTCTCCCACGGGAGAAACGCCCTCCGTTTTGTGCATCCCGACGCCCGTGACGTTGATGACGATGTCGTAATCGGCGGGTTTAAGCTCCTTCAACGGCGTGAAACAGCCGAATTCCGCATATACGTCTTCGAGATTTTGGGCACGAAGGTCGTAAGCGTACACGTCGGCGCCCGCATCGGCGAGCTTTTTGATGACGCTCCTGCCCGCCCCGCCCGCGCCGAGCACGAGCACCTTTTTGCCGGCGGGGCGTATGCCGCCGTTTTCCAGCATGAGCATGAAGCCGGCGCCGTCGGTGTTATATCCCCTGCCGCCCTTCACGACGTTGACGGCGCCGAAGGTCTTTGCGTCCCCTTCCATGCCGTTCAGGTACGGGATGATGTCCAGCTTGTACGGGATGGTGACGCAGAAGGCGTCGTACTCCGCAAGCAGCTTTTTCGCGTAAGCATCGAAATCTTCCTTCGCCACGGAGAGGAGATCGAAGGTGCAGCCGCTGCCCAGCCCCTCCATGTCGAAGGCGTGCATTCTGGCGCTGTCTGATTTGGAGACGTCCTTTCCGATGACTGCCATCCTGTATATCTTTTTCATAGGTACCTCCGCCGCTTATCGCGCGTTTTCCAGCATTTTATAAAAATCCGGGAAGGATATGCCGACGCATTCCGCGCCCTCGATGCTGCCGCCGTACCCGCTCGCGATCAGCCCGACCGCGCCGCTCATCGCGATGCGGTGATCTTCATGCGAACGCACGGCGCCGCCGCGCAGGCTCTCCCTGCCGCGGATGACGAAGCCGTCCTGCGTGGGCGTGCAGTCGCCGCCCAGCGCGTTTATCATCTCCGCCGTCGTGCGGATGCGGTCGCTCTCCTTCACCTTCAGTTCTTCCGCGCCGGCGATGACGCTCTCCCCGTCCGCGAAGGCGAGCATGAGCGCGAGGACGGGAAGCTCGTCGATGAGGGCGGGCATATCCTCTCTTTTAAGGGAGATCGCCCGCAGTTCCGATTTTTTTACGCGGATATCGGCGACGGGTTCGCCGCAGACGGTGCGCCCGTTTTCGAGGGAATATTTTACACCCATCTTATCGAACGCGGAGAGGATACCCGTGCGGGTGGGGTTGACGCCGACGTTCCGGCACACCGTTTCCCCGCGCAGCGCGCCCAGCGCCATAAAGTAAGCGGCGCTCGATATGTCTCCCGGGACTTCGACGTCGACGGCGCGCAAAGGGCCGCCGCGCACGGCGACGCGCGTGCCGCTTGCGCGGATATCCGCCCCCATCGCCGCGAGCATGCGCTCGGTATGGTCTCGCGTTTTCAGCGGTTCGACGACGACCGTTTCCCCTTCGGTGCCGAGGGCGGCGAGCAGGAGAGCGCTCTTCACCTGCGCGCTGGCGACTTGCGTATGTACCTCCCGCCCCGTCAGCCGCGCGGGGCGCACGAGGACGGGAGCGCAGCCGCCCGTCGTTTCCACCGACGCGCCGAGAAGGCGCAGCGGCTGCGCGACGCGCTCCATCGGGCGCTGCGAGAGGGAATCGTCGCCCGTCAGCCGGACGCTTACCCCCCTGCCCGCGGCAAGCCCCGTCAGAAGGCGCATGGTCGTGCCGCTGTTGCCGCAGAAGCATTCCGCGTCGCGGAAGCGGGGAACGCCGCGCACGCGCACCTGCGTCCCCTGTACATCCACCTGTGCGCCGAGGGCGCGCATACACGCCGCCGTGGAGAGGCAGTCTTCCCCCAAAAGGGCGTTGGAGATCAGCGCTTCCCCCTCCGCCGCCGCGTTGAACATGACGGCGCGGTGGGTGATCGATTTATCCCCGGGGATATCGAAAGTTCCGTAAAATTCTCTGCGCGGGGCGATGTTCACCTGTTTTCCTCCAGAAGTTTCAGATACCGCGCGTACTTTTCCGCGGGGAGGGAGAGCTCGGCATATTCTCCGCGCGCCTTCGGCAGGAGGAGGGCGACCTCGCCCTTCGCGCCGTTCTTTTTGTCGAGAAGAGCATAGCGCAGGGCGCGCTCCGCGCCTTCGATGCGGGGGATGCGCGGTTCGGCGAGGCGCACGAGGGCGCGCACCTCTTCCGCACGGGCGGGGGTGCAAACGCCCTCCCGCTCGGCGATGATGCTTTCCAGCCACATGCCGATGAGGACGTACTCCCCGTGCGAACGCCTGCCGCAGAGGAGTTCGAGGGCGTGCCCCGTCGTGTGCCCTAAATTCAGGCACTTGCGCAGGCCGCTGCTCTCCGTTTCGTCCTTTTCGACGACGCCCGCCTTGAAGCGGATGCACTTTTCCGCAAGGGAAAAGAGGAAGGTAAGGTCGCCGAGTTTTCCCTTGTTTGCGCATAACGCATCGCCGATTTCGGGGTCAAGGACGCCCGTCTTGATGATCTCGCCCAGCCCGCACTTTACTTCGCGCGCGGGGAGAGTGGAGAGGAAGAACGGGTCGCAGAACACGCGCTCGGGCTGGTAAAAGGCGCCGATCACGTTTTTGACGCCCTTATAGTCGATGGCGGTCTTGCCGCCGACGGAGCTGTCTACCTGCGCGAGCAGCGTGGTCGGGATCTGTATGAGGCGGGTGCCGCGCATATACAGCGCCGCGGCAAGCCCCGCCATGTCCCCCACCACGCCGCCGCCCAGCGCGGCGACGACCGAAGTGCGGTGCAGGTTCGCCTCCAGCATCCCGTCGAGGATGCGGAAAAGCGACGCCTTGTTTTTGTGCCTTTCGCCCGCGGGGAGGACGCACAGGCGCGCATCCGGAAAGAGCTTTCCGATCGTCTGCCCGTGCAGGCGCGCGACGTTGGCGTCGGTGACGATGAAGGCGTCTTTGCCCCGGAGGAAAGCCGCCGCCTCCTCCCGCGCGCCTTCCCCGCACAGCACGGCGGAAGGGCGCGATTTCGTGTGTATCTCGATGCTCTGCATTTGTCTTTTTCCTTTACGGCAGTTTCTCGTAGCGCTCTTTTACTTCGCGCATATTGTCTCCGCCCAGCCGTTCGAGCACCTTCTGCGCGAGCGCGAAGCAGACCGTGCTCTCGACGACGACCTCGCAGGCGCAGACAGCGCAGACGTCGCTGCGCTCCGTCGCCGCGCGGCAGGGCTCGCCCGTTCCGATGTCGACGGTGTTCAGCCCGCGCATCAGCGTCGGGATGGGCTTCATCGCGGCGCGCAGGACGATCTCTTCGCCGTTGGACATGCCGCCCTCGATGCCGCCCGCGTTGTTGGTACGGCGGACGAATTTTCCGTTTTCGAGGAAGATCTCGTCGTGCACGGCGCTGCCCCGGCGCACCGCCGCGGCAAAGCCCATGCCGATCTCGACGCCCTTGATCGCCTGTATACCCATGACCGCGCCCGCGAGGTGCCCGTCCAGCTTTTCGCCGTAGGACATACAGCTGCCGAAGCCGCTTTTCAGCCCGTTCACGCGGATCTCGACGATGCCGCCGGCGGTGTCTTTCTCTTCCTTTATCCTGTCGATCTCCGCCTTCGCGCGCTCATACAGGGCGGGGTCGGGCATGAACAGATCATTCTCCTTCACCCGCGAGAGCTGCGCGGCGGTGTACTGCTTTTCGTCGGTGATCCCCGCGACGGAACGGACGTAGCCGCAGACTTCGACGCCCAGCGCGCGCAGGAACATCCGCGCCACGGCGCCCGCCGCGACGCGCACCGCCGTTTCCCGGGCGGAGGCGCGTTCAAGAATGTTGCGCGCGTCCGTCTGGTCGTATTTGAGCACGCCGGTGAGGTCTGCGTGGCCCGGACGCACGCGGGTCAGGCGGCGCGACGAAAGATCCGCCGCCGCGGGGGACATATATTCTTCCCAGTTTTTGTAATCCCTGTTCTCCACCATGAGGCAGAGCGGAGAGCCGAGGGTCAGCCCGCCGCGCACGCCCGAGAGGATCTGCACGCGGTCGGTTTCGATCTTCTGCCGCGCGCCCCTGCCGTAGCCGCTCTGGCGGAGGGCGAGCCAGCGGTCTATCTCTTCCGCGTCTATTTCCAGATTGGAGGGAAGCCCCTCTATGATGGCGGTGAGCGCACGGCCGTGCGATTCCCCGCCCGTCATCCATTTGAGCATGGTCATATCTCCTCGATTGATTTACCCGACCGCACGGACGTCATAACTCCCGTCAGCGCGGACGGAGATCATGATGCTGCCCAGCTCGTCGGTGCGCAGGATGCGCGCATCGGGCGAGGCGGCGAGCACGTTGCCTATCGCCGTCAGCGAAGGATGCCCGTACGGATTCCCCGCGCCGCAGCTTATGAAAAATTCCGCCGGGCGGCACAGGGAAAGAAGAGCCGCGCCGTTGGATGAGGCGCTGCCGTGATGCCCGGCTTTGAAAAAATCTATGTCCGCAAGGGCGGGAGAAAGGGTGAAAGTGCCGTATCCCGTCTGCACGGTGCGGGTGAATACCTCCCCTTCCGTTTCCGTATAGGCGCGCACGATGCTCTCTTCGACGGAGACGGGCGCGTCGCCCGTAAAGAGAAAGCGCCTGCCCGCATATTCGAGATAGAGCACGGCGGAATCTTCGTTGTCGCTCTCCGCGTCTCCGTGCGGCAGCAGCGGCGAGAGGAACATCCCGTAATAAAAGGGGCCGTCTTCTTCCGGAAGGACGGGGATCAAGGCGCGCGTGCGGATGAGTGCCGCGCCGGAATCTTCCGCCGCGGCGAAGAAGCCGGCATATTCTTCCTCCCCGCTCTCCGCGGGGAAACGCATGGGCAGGTAGATGCGCTCCGCGCCGAAGGCGGAAAGCACGGCGTCAAGCCCGCCCGCATGGTCGGAATCGGGATGGGTGAGCAGGACGCTGCCGAAGCGCTCTATGCCCAGCGCCATGCAATAGCCGATCACGGCGCGGGTATGCGCGGGGGCCCCGTCGCCGCCGTCGATCATCATCGAAGAACCGTCGGGAAATTCGACGATCGCACAGTCGCCCTGCCCCACGTCCACGATGTGGACGCGCATCTCGCCCTCGGCGCGGAGCGGGATCTCCGGCGCGCCGGCACGGGCGCGCAGAAGCCAGAAGGGAAAGAAAAAGAGATCTGTGACGATCAGCGCGGCGATGACCGCCGCAACGCAAAGGGAGGCGACGGCGCGGCGCACCGCCTTCCTCCGCTTTGCGCCTGTCTCCGCACGCATGGCCGCCAGCCGCGTCAGCCCTCGCGGGAGAGGGCGTAGGCGCCCCAGATGCCCGCGTCGCCGCCCAGCTGTGCGCGGACGATGACGAGAGGGATACGCTCCGCGTCGGCGGCGATGCGCTCGCTGACGCACTTGCGCACGGGCTGAAGGAGATACTCCCCTTCCCCCGAGATACCGCCGCCGAGCATGACCGCCTGCGGACGGAAAAGGTTTATCAGGTTTGCGAGCCCTTCGGAGAGATAGAGCACATAATTTTTGACGACCTGCTGCGCGCACGCATCGCCCGCGCGCGCCGCTTCAAACGCGGTCTTGCCGTCTACAAGCTCGGGATTGCCGCCCGTGAGCTCCCACAGCGCGGAGTTCTTATGCTCGAACATGGCGCGCTTGGTATCGCGGATGAGCGCGGACGCGGACGCGTACTGCTCGAAACAGCCGCGCCTGCCGCAGGGACAGGGTATGCCGCCCACGACGACGGTCATGTGCCCCGCCTCCGCCCCGCCGCCGCGGTAGCCCTCGAAGATCCTGCCGCCGATGATGATGCCGCTGCCGATGCCCGTGCCCAGCGTGACGAGGATGCTGTCTTCATACTTTTTCCCCGCGCCGAACTTCGCTTCGCCGAGCGCGGCGACGTTGGCGTCGTTGCCCAGCCTGACGGGACAGCCGAGCGCTGCGGAGAGAGCCGCCGCCAGGGGCTTGTCCTTCCAGCCGAAATTCGACCAGCCGACGACGAGCCCGTTTTTTCCGTCGATGATGCCCGGGGACGCGATGCCCGCCGCGTTCACCGCCTTTATCCCCGCCTTCGCGCACATATCGCGCACGAGCTGCGCCATTTTGGCGACAACGGTGACGTAATTTTCGTTCTTCGACGTAGGAACGCTGCCCTTTGCGAGCGGCTTCGCGTTTTCGTCGAAAAGCCCCGCCTTCGCGCTCATGCCGCCGAGATCTATCCCTGCAAAGTACTTCATACCGATCAACCCTCTTTGTGCGCGGACTCCTCCGCGCCGGTCTCTTTTTCAAGTTCTTTCAGAACGCGTGCCGTGCCGCCCTCGCGCGCGAGCGCCAGGAGCGCATCGGCGCGCTCCATCCCGCATGCTCCGTACATCGCGTCCGCGCGGCGGGAGAAGGAACGGGTGAAATCCACCGCCGGGATGATGCCCGACGCGGCGATCTCCGCGGAAAGATAAACGACCGCGTTTGCCGCAGCGGAAAGCTCGCGGCAGGCATCGGCGATCTGCGCGTCTTCGGGAAGCGTGGCGAGGATGGTCAGAGAGCCGCCGCCTTCCAGCCTGCGCGCCGCCGCAAACATCTTCTTTACGGCGAGCAGCGCCGCCTGCGCGTTCCCCTCCTGCGTTCCGGAGGCGAGCGCCTGTATCAGCGCGGCGAGGGAATCTATGAATACCACGGCGTCTTTCCCCTCCTCCGCCACACGCTTCGCGTGCTCTATCGCGAGGCGCGCGGCGCGGACGCAGCGGGACGCGGAGCTGTCGAAGGGCGCGTCGGTGACGGACGCGGAAGGGACGGCTTCGAGCAGTTCCTGCCGCTCCTCGGGACGCTGCCCGAGCAGCACGAAATGTATCTGCGCCCCCGACGTTGCGGCGACGGAACGGGCGGCTTCGCGGACAAAGGTGGTCTTGCCCGCGCCCGCGGGAGATACGATGAGAGCGCGCTGCCCCTTCCCCATCGGGCAGATCAGGTCTGCCGCCTTCAGAACCGCACTGCCGCAGGCGCCGAAGCAGAGTTTTTCGTTGGGATAAGCGGCGGGAAAATCCTCAAAGCGCCTGCGCTCGGAAAAGACGGGCGGGTAGCCGTTGACGGCGGCGATCTGCGCGATCTCGGGGGCCGTGCCCTTGCCCGGGATGACGTAACCGCTGACGACGTCGCCCTCGCGGAGGCCGTATTCGCGGATCAGGCGTTCGGGAACGCCCGGCTCGGGGGAGCCTTCCTGCGTATACAGGCGCCCCTGCCCCGACGGGGCGAGTTCGAGCAGACCGATCATGCACTCGTCGCGATAGCCGAAGGCGCGGTCGGCGCTGTCGTGAAATTCCATTCCCTCCTCCTCGCGGAAATCGGGATAGGGCGCGGACGTCTTACAGTCTTCTATGATCCTGCGAACCTCCGCGATGCTCGCGTCGGATGCCTTGTCCGCCTTGACCCTTGCGCCGCGGCGGCTGCGCGGAGGCAGCTCTTCCAGCCCCGCGGCAAGCCTGATGAGATATACGATCAGGTCGTGCTTGCGGGTGGACGTGACGCGAACGACGCCGAACGCGCGCGCAAGATTGCGTACTTCATAAATATTTTTGCGATCGAGATGATCGTATGCCGCCGAATAAATGCGGAGCAACTCTTTTTCAGTCATCGGTCTTTCCTCTCGGGTATAAGTATTTTCCCCGCATATTCGTCCATGCGGGACAGGTCGATCTCATAAGGGACCTTCAGACAATGCGCGCCCGCATCTTCCAGCGACCGCGCGGGGGCGATGTCGAGCGTGCAGCCCGGGGCGCGGAAGTGCATGGCGACGGCAATCCCCGGACGGACGGCGCGAACCCAATCCAGCGCGCCCGCCGCGTCTACGGTATACGTTCCGCCGACGGGGATAAACAGGACGTCCGGCCGGCCTATCGCATCGAGAAGGCGCGCGGAAGGCGCTTCGCCTATGTCGCCCATATGGCAAAGGCGCAGCCCGTCCGCTTCAAAGACAAAGACGATGTTTTTGCCGCGCCTGGCGCCGCGCACTTCATCGTGAAAGGCGGGGATCCCCTCCAGCTTCCATCCGCCGCGCTCGTACGCCCCCGGCGAGGAGATCACCTCGCGCACGCCGCCGACGCCTTCGACAAACGTATGGTCGAAATGCCCGTGACTGCACGTTACATACTCCGCCTCCGCGCGGGGCATATCATACCCCACGCCCGTATACGGGTCGGTCAGAAAGCGCACCCCGCCTTCCGACCGCATCAGAAAGCAGGAATGACCAAAGTACTCAATTTTCATCTCTTCCCTCCTTATCCTCTTCGCTCACCGCGAGCGGTTTTGCCGAAAAAGTGACGTCGTTGCGGCGGTCGTAACCGTCAAAGCGCAGGATATATCCGCATTCCAGCACAAGGCCCGCGCCCTGCTCCCGCGTGCGGGCGTAGAGCGTGTGCACTTTCACGTCGAAACAGCCGTATGCGGTGCGGATGCGCGCATCCGTATCCTTTCCGACATCGAGCTCGAGGCGGTACCCGAGTTCGCCCCTGCGGGTTATGCGAGGCGCTCCCTGCCGCGGGATACTGACAGCATAGAATGCACCGTCGCTGCCGAAAATATATCTGCGTTCTCCGCGTTCCCGCGCCGTGAGGCACAGCCGCTCGGCAGCCCCTTCGCTCTCCGTACGCAAGACCACGCGCACCCTGCGCTCCTGCATTTTTCTCCCCGCGGCACGGTGCCGCTTTCCCGGATTTCTTACCCGTTCATTATAGCACATCTGCGGCAAATTGTAAATAATTTGCACCGTCACGCAGAAAAATGAAAATTTTGTAAAAAAATTTGTACGCTTTACAAAATTTTCTTCTCGCGATCGAGCACTGCTTTGCATTCCCTGCCCTCGCGCAGCAACTCGCGAAGCGCGGCTTCGTCCCCTGCGCGGAGTGCGCGGAGGTACTCGTTCAGATGGGCGACCAGCGTCGAAAGCTCGTCCGTGACGGCGGACAGGTTCAGCATATACAGACGCGACCAAAGCAGTTCGTCTACGCCGGCGATGCGGGTCATATCCTGAAAGCTGCCGCCCGTAAAGCCCGAAAAACCCTGCGCGGAGGGACTTTTGACATAGGCGTTGCTCACGATGTGCGCGAGCTGGGAGGTATATGCGATGCGGCGGTCGTGCTCCCGCGCGGAACAGTGCACGATACCCGCAAAACCCATCTTTGCATAAAGCTCTTCCAGACTGCGCACGGCATCCGGATCCGTCCGTTCGTTGCGGGTGACGATCATGCTCGCGCCGTCGAAGAGGTCTTCGCAGGAATTTTCGTAGCCGGACACTTCCTTCCCCGCCATCGGATGGCAGCCGACATAGCGGAAGGCGCGCACGCGGGAGCCGACGAGCTCCTCTATCGCTCCCTTGACGCCGCAGAAGTCGGCGACGATCGCGCCCCGTCCGAAAGAGGTGCCGTCTATAAAACGCATCGCGGCGTCGGGCGGGAGCGCGACGAACACGACGTCGTAACCTGAAAAATCCTGCACGGCGGCGCCGATACAGCCGTCGCGCACCGCGCGCGCGGCGATCTCTTCCCTGTCCCATCCGTCCGCAATATACCCGGCACGGCGCAGAGCCTTTGCGGCAGAACCGCCGATCAGGCCCAATCCGGCAACTGCTATCTTCATGACTTACCTCCCCGCAGGCAGCAAACGCCCGCGTCCGCGAAAAGCAGCCCGGAACCGCAGGAAACAGCGGCCCGCGCACAGCCTTTCCGAAAAAATTTGTTTATTATTATACCGCGCGATGCGGGCGCCTGTCAAGAAAAACCTTGCAACGGCAAGCCCGCAAACAGTTGACAAAAGAGCCCTTCTTCTGCTAAAATTACAATGATTTTACGTCAGACGGAAAAAAGAGCGCGGGCTTTGCCTTGCCCGCCCGGTTTGTTGCTTTTTTCATACAGACGTATGTATGATTTTGCGACCATGTTTACGGAAGGTTGGCAGAGTGGTCGATGGCGGCAGTCTTGAAAACTGAAGACCTGCAAGGGTCCGGGGGTTCGAATCCCTCACCTTC
>ERZ1090868.1992-NODE-1994-length-10360-cov-7.290442_pt1 | contig 10360 bp, 7 predicted proteins | sample MGYA00478475_ERZ1090868 | MGnify/ENA primary metagenome ERZ1090868 (study PRJEB33644, sample SAMEA5815747) | chicken gut metagenome | biome: Chicken; feature: Gastrointestinal Tract; material: Caecum | place: Ireland | collected 2019-01-01 | study: A study of the...
TCATAAGACTTTGCCTTGATGAAGTCAACAATATTATCGATAACAAAATATATTTAATTTTAAGCATAAGAATACTTAGATATTTAAAGAATCCAGCAAGATTACTTATAAAAATTAGGAGAATCTGTTCCAAAAGCGTTTATCATGACCGGAGGCATTCAGCGAAATCATACGGGGCTTTGTATGATAAAAAGGTTCTTCTATGTGTCGGCTTTTGCCTATCATAGAAGAACCTTTGAAGTCCTTATTCCAGATGTGTGATATCTGGCCTTACTATTACTGATATTTTATTACCATATCTTTAAAATTCTCTACAAAATCTGCCACAGCCTCTTCATTTGTGATCCATGAGGTGCAGAACCGCAGACAGGTATGCTCAGGATCCGGTTTGCACTGGAAGGTGGTCAGATACCTGCTGTTGATCTCCTCAGCCAGAGCATTTGGAAAGATCGGGAAGATCTGGTTGGTGGGAGCTTCACACAGCAGCGGGATCCCTGCCTCTTCAAAGGCTTCTTTGATGGGCTGCATACGCCGGATACTTTCTTTTCCCAATTCTATGTAAAGGTTATCTTTAAACAGCTCCTCAAACTGTACCCCGATCATCCAGCCTTTGGCCAGGATGGCTCCTCTCTGCTTCATGTTAAAGCGGAAGTGGTCTTTAAATTCTTCCTTTATCAAAACCAGGGCTTCTCCGAACATGGCTCCTGATTTTGTGCCGCCGATATAGAAGGCGTCACAGAGTTTTGGCAGATCAGGGAAGGTCAGATGAGTGGTCTCTTCTGCTGCCAGAGCCGCAGCCAGACGGGCGCCGTCCATATACAGATACAGATGGTGACGCTGACAGAATCCATAGAGGATCTCCAGCTCTTCTTTGGTGTAAACTGTACCGATTTCTGTAGGATTTGATATATAAACCAGACGGGGTTCTACCCAATGCTCGTTTTCATGAAGGTCAAGTACCGGACGGATCAGGTCAGGGGTCAGCTTTCCGTCCTGTGTGGGAACGGGAAAGACCTTGTGGCCTGTGGCCTCAATAGCGCCGGTTTCGTGAGTGTTGATATGGCCTGTCTGGGCGCTGATCACTGCTTCATAAGGCTTTAAAACATGGGAGATAAAAGTGAGGTTTGTAAGGGTCCCCCCTGCGATAAAGTGGATATCCGCACTGTAATCTTCTAATGCCTCCTGAATCAATTCCCGGGCAGCGCCTGAATGTTCGTCCAGTCCGTAAGAGTTATTTTGGTGATAGTTAATGGTTTCCAGGGCCCTTAAGATATTTGGATGGGCGCCTTCACTGTAGTCATTCTGAAAACTATACATGATGATACCTCTCTTCCTGTGTGAAAATTCCGGAAACTACTTCCGGATAGTCCAAAAGACAAACTGTATCCTTATTTTAACACAGAAAGACTTTTCTGCCCAGAGGAAATTCCCGCCTTTCATTGACACCTGAAAAACATCTGTATAAAATATTTATCATAAAAAACATGAATGAGCAGCTATTTTTCGCGGAGAAAGGAAGCAATTATGGAGTTTTATAAATATCACAGTCTGGGAAATGATTATCTGGTATATGATATCCGAAAAAACCGGGAAGAGCTGGACCAGGAGAAGATCGTCCGGGTATGCAGCAGAAACTTTGGTATTGGTTCCGACGGTATTGTGGCAGGACCTTATGAGAAAGAGGGAGAACTCTTTGTGCGGGTATTTAATCCTGACGGCACAGAGGCGGAGCAGGGAGGCAACGCCCTCAGGATCTTTGCCCATTATCTCAGGGCCACAGGAGATATCCAGAAAGAGTCTTTTTCCTTAGCCACCAAAAGCGGGATTTCTCAGATCCGTTTCCTGAACAGAGAGGGAAACCGGATCCAGATGACTATGGGCAGACTGGATTTTTCCAGCCGGACCCTGGGGCTTTCCGGACCGGATCGGGAGACGGTTCATGAATTTTATAATTTCGGCGGGGAAGAATACGACTGCACCTGTGTTTCCGCAGGAAATCCCCACTGTGTGATCATCCTGGAAGATATAGACAGAGAGACGGTATGCCGGATCGGAAAATATTCGGAGCGGGCGGCATGTTTCCCGGAAGGGATCAATACAGAGATCGTAAAGATCCTGGATAAGAATAACATCCAGATAGAAGTTTTTGAGCGTGGAGCAGGCTATACCCTGGCCTCGGCTACCGGAGCCTGCGGCGCCGCAGGGGCCGCTTATAAGAGAGGCCTGATCGATTCTGATGTTATGGTCCATATGCCGGGAGGAAAGTTATGGACCCAGATCGATGATCAGTGGAACGTAAAGATGATCGGCAGTGCCAAACGTATATGCAAGATACAGCTTTTTGAAGATTTTTTTCAGGGAATATAGGTCCTTGGGGACTTGTATTTTGATCGAGATATGGTATACTAACCACCATAGGCATTAAAATATGCAGCAGCAAGGGGCGGAAGAGGGACTTTCGTCCCCTTTTACCATGTATAAAGGAAATGTAGAAGGGAGATTTAAAAATGACAAAAATTGACATTTTCTCAGGTTTTCTGGGAGCCGGAAAGACCACATTGATCCAGAAGCTTTTAAAAGAAGCTTATACAGGGGAGCAGGTAGTCCTGATCGAAAATGAGTTTGGAGAGATCGGTATTGACGGCGGATTTCTGAAGGAAGCAGGCATTGAGATCCGGGAGATGAATTCCGGCTGTATCTGCTGCTCTCTGGTAGGAGACTTTGGAGAAGCTTTAAAGGAAGTCATCGGAAAATACAGCCCTGACAGGATCATTATTGAGCCTTCAGGAGTAGGAAAACTTTCTGATGTGATCAAAGCTGTACAGAAAGTAGAAGATTCAGTTGACATAAAACTGAACAGTTTTACTACACTGGTAGATGTGACCAAATGCAAAATGTATATGAAAAACTTCGGAGAATTTTTCAGCAACCAGATCGAGTATGCGGGAACGGTTATCTTAAGCCGTACAGATACAGAAAAAGCTACACAGGAAAAAGTAGAAGCAGCAGTGGAACTGATCCGTTCCCTGAATAAGACAGCGGCAGTTATCACCACGCCTATTTCCCAGCTGTCAGGCAAGAAGATCCTGGATACCATGGAAAACAATACTTCTCTGGAAAAAGAACTGATGGAAGAGGAGACCTGTCCGGTATGCGGCGGTCATCATCACCATCATGACCATGAAGAATGCGACCACGACCATCACCACCACGATCATGAGGAATGTGACCACGATCATCACCATCATGACCATGAGGAATGTGACCACGACCACCATCATCACGATCATGAGGAATGTGACCACGACCATCATCACGATCATGAGGAATGCGGCCATGACCACCATCATCATGATCACCACGGCCATCATCATGCAGATGAGGTATTTACAAGCTGGGGCAGGGAGACTGTAAAGGTTTATTCTAAAGAAGAGATCCAGAAGATCCTGGATACTCTGTCAGAGGACCAGTCTTATGGAATGGTACTGAGAGCTAAAGGAATGGTAGAAGGCAGTGACGGACAGTGGATCTATTTCGATATGGTTCCGGGAGAAGCTGATATCCGCCAGGGCGCTCCGGACTATACAGGAAGGCTCTGTGTGATCGGTTCCAAGCTGAATGAAGACAAGCTTGCAGAACTTTTTGGTGTATAAGATATATAGTATAGAAGGGATAGGACAAAAAGATGGAAGAAGAAATCAGAGTTCCCATATATTTTATGGCAGGCTTCCTGGAGAGCGGAAAGAGTACTTTCCTGGATTTTACCATAGATCAGGACTATTTTCAGATAGATGGTCCCACGCTGCTGATCCTCTGCGAAGAGGGAGAAGTAGAATTTGACCCGAAAAAGCTGAAAAAAAGCAGGACCAGTGTGGAGGTTATTGACAAATTTGAGGATCTGACACCGGAGCGTCTGGTAGCCTATGACGCTTTTTACCGGCCGGAGCGGGTGATCATTGAATATAACGGTATGTGGCAGGTAAGTAAATTTGAAGAAATGCAGCTTCCAAAAGACTGGGGGCTTGTGCAGCAGATCGTTACTGTAGACGCCAGCACCTTCCAGGTATATATGAATAATATGAAATCTCTTTTCGTAGAGATGGTGAGAGGGGCGGATATGGTCTTGTTTAACCGCTGTACCAGAGACATGCCTCTGGCTTCCTTCAGGAGAAGTGTGAAGGTAGTCAACCAGTCTGCAGAGATTATTTTTGAAGATGATGAAGGCGAGATCGAAGATATCTTTGCTGAGAAAATGCCCTTTGATGTGGATGCGGATGTGATCGATATCATGGATGAGGACTATGGAATCTGGTTTATCGACGCCATGGATCATCCGGAGACCTATGAGGGCAAAAAGGTGGCCTTTACAGCCATGGTGCTGAAATCCAGAGAACTTCCCAAGAACGTATTCGTTCCCGGAAGAATGGCCATGACCTGCTGTGCGGAGGATACCAGTTTCATCGGATATATCTGTAAGACCCCCGAGGCAAAGAATCTGAAGACCGGAAAATGGGTGAAGCTGGTGGCTAAGGTAGATTATGAATATGTAGAATCCTACCATAAGGAAGGACCGGTGCTCACCGCCATTTCCCTAGAGCCTACAGAACCTCTGGCCCAGGAGCTGGTATATTTTAATTAAGGAGAATCATATGTTTTTAATAGCAGGCCTGGGGAATCCAGGGAGACAGTATGAAAAAACAAGACACAATATGGGTTTTGACGCCATAGATGAACTGATCGAACGCCACAGGATCCCTCAGGGAGGTATTGCCCACAAGGCTATGTACGGCAAGGGGATCATAGGCGGTGAAAAAGTCATCCTGGCAAAGCCCCTTACTTACATGAACCTCAGCGGAGATTCTCTTCGGGAATTTGTAAATTATTATAAACTGGATCCGGAGTCGGAAATGATCGTTCTTTATGACGATATCGACCTGGAGCCGGGACAGATCAGGATCCGGAAAAAAGGCAGCGCCGGAGGCCATAACGGGATCAAAAGTATTATCGCCCAGCTTGGGACCCAGAATTTTTACCGGATAAAGATCGGAGTAGGGGCAAAGCCTAAAGGCTGGGATCTGGCAGATTATGTCCTGGGGCGGTTTTCTTCTCAGGAAAGAGAACTGGTGGATCAGGCTATCATTCAGGCGGCAGATGCAGTAGAGATGATCCTGTCTGAAGGAATCGAGGCGGCTATGAATCATTATAACGGAGCTGCCAAAAAGAAAAAAGCGAAAACTCAGGAAGAGCCGGAGAACCGGCAGGAGTAAGTTATGCAGGTATTTATGCAGCCATTGGAAAATTTAACAGAGTACCAGGAGATCCGGTCAAGACTTCCCAAAAACCGGGGAGTCCTTCAGCTGTCCGGCTGCGTGGAATCCCAGAAAGCCCATATGATGTATGGGCTTTTTCGCGGTATGGAAAAAGACGCAGGGAGAGACGATCTGAACTGCCTGATCATTGCGGAGAATGATCTGAAGGCCAAGGAACTCTACGAAGATTACCGGATGTACGATCGGGAAGCTCTTCTATACCCGGCCAGGGACCTGATCTTTTTCCAGGCAGATGTCCATGGTAATCTTCTCACCAGGGAGAGGATGAAAGCAGTAGCCGCGCTCCTGGAGAAAAAAGGCGTAACTGTGATCACCAGCATAGGCGGATGTATGGATTATCTTCTTCCCCTGGAAGTTATCAGAAGCCATACCCTGGTTTTCAGAAACGACAGTGCAGTGAATCTGGAAAAACTGCGCAGACAGCTTCTGGGCATGGGCTACGAAGGCAACGCCCAGGCCGAGGTTCCGGGGCAGTTTTCTGTCCGGGGCGGCATTATCGATATTTTCCCCCTGACGTTGGATAACCCTGTCAGGATCGAGCTGTGGGGAGATGAAATTGATTCCATCCGCAGTTTTGATCCGGAAAGCCAGCGTTCTATAGAAAATCTGGAAGAAGTTACCATATATCCGGCGGCAGAAATGGTCCTTGACCAGGATGTGCTGGAAAAGGGCCTGAAAGCCATCGAAAAAGAGAAGAAGGCCATGGTAAAGAAGTTCCGGGATAATTTTCTCACAGAAGAAGGCGCCAGGCTGACCCATATGGTAGAAGAAGCGGTAGACAGCCTGAAAGAATACCAGGACTTTTCTGCGGCAGAGCATTTTATCCGGTATTTCTATAAGGATGCAGTAACTTTTCTGGATTATTTTCCTACAGAAGATACCCTGGTATTTCTGGACGAGACCAACCGTCTGGCAGAACAGGGAAAGGCCATTGAGACAGAATTCCGGGAAAGTATGGAGCACCGGCTGGAGAAGGGATATCTTCTGGCGGGACAGACGGATATCCTCATGCCCTGCCGTCAGACGATCCAGAAGATCAATAAGAAAAACTGCGTATCCATGTGCACTATAGAGCAGCAGAAAGGGGACTGGGATCTCCGGGAGCAGTTTTACACTACAGTGAAATCCGTAAGCCCTTATAACAACAGCTTTGAACTATTGGTCAAGGATCTGGAATACTTTAAGAAAAACGGCTATCAGGTCCTGCTTCTTTCCCCTTCCCGGACCAGAGCGGCCAGACTGGCAAAAGATTTAAGCCAGGAAGGCTTGAACAGCTTTTACACAGAAGACATGGACAGGGTGATCGCTCCGGGAGAGATCATGACTGCCTTCGGCCATGCAAGGCGAGGCTTTGAGTATCCTCTCATTAAGTTTGTACTGATCACAGAGACGGATATTTTTGGCCAGGAAAAGAAGAAAAAACGAAAGAAGACAGAATACAGCGGCAAGAAGATCCAGAACTTCAGCGAGCTGAGTATCGGAGATTATGTAGTTCATGAAAACCACGGGCTGGGAATTTATAAAGGTATTGAAAAGATCGAAGTTGACCGGGTGGCCAAGGACTACATTAAGATCGAATATGGAGATAACAGCACCCTCTATATCCTTCCCAACCAGCTGGATCTTCTCCAGAAATATGCGGGAGCCGACGCAAAGGCGCCAAAGCTGAATAAGCTGGGAACCCAGGACTGGAACAGGACCAAGACAAAGGTAAAAGGGGCGGTGAAAAACATCGCAAAGGATCTGGTGGCCCTATACGCCGCAAGGCAGGCCCAGTCCGGTTATCAGTACGGCCCTGACACTGTATGGCAGCGGGAATTTGAGGAAATGTTCCCCTTTGAGGAGACGGAGGATCAGCTGGCTGCCATAGAAGCCACAAAAGAAGACATGGAAAGCACCAAGATCATGGACCGGCTGATCTGCGGAGACGTAGGATACGGAAAAACAGAGATTGCCATCCGGGCGGCTTTTAAGGCGGTGCAGGAGAGCAAGCAGGTGGTGTACCTGGTGCCTACCACGATCCTGGCTCAGCAGCATTACAATACCTTTGTCCAGAGGATGAAGGATTTTCCTGTGCGTATTGATCTGATGTGCAGATTCCGGACTGCGGCGGAGCAGAAAAAGACCATTGAAGACCTGAAAAAAGGCCAGGTGGATATTGTTATCGGCACTCATCGGCTTCTCTCGAAAGATGTTCAGTTTAAAGATCTGGGCCTGCTGATCGTGGATGAAGAGCAGCGGTTCGGGGTTACCCATAAAGAAAAGATTAAAAAGCTGAAGGAAAACGTGGATGTGCTCACACTGACAGCAACGCCTATCCCCAGGACTCTTCATATGAGTCTCATCGGTATCCGGGATATGAGTGTGCTGGAAGAGGCGCCTATGGACAGAATGCCCATTCAGACTTTTGTGATGGAGTATAATGAAGAGCTGGTCAGGGAAGCTATAACCAGAGAACTGGCCAGAGGCGGCCAGGTATATTATGTGTATAACCGGGTGAATGACATTGATGAGATCACCAACCGGATCGCAAAGCTGGTGCCGGAAGCCAACGTGGCCTTTGCCCATGGCCAGATGAGGGAACATCAGCTGGAGAAGATCATGTACGGATTTATCAACGGAGAGATCGACGTGCTGGTTTCCACGACCATTATTGAAACAGGACTGGATATTTCCAATGCCAATACGATGATCGTCCACGACGCAGACCAGATGGGCCTTTCCCAGCTTTATCAGCTGCGGGGACGGGTGGGACGTTCCAACCGGACAGCCTACGCCTTTCTTATGTATCGAAGAAATAAAATGCTGAAAGAAGTGGCAGAGAAACGTCTCCATGCTATCCGGGAATTCACAGATCTGGGCAGCGGTTTTAAGATCGCCATGCGGGATCTGGAGATCCGGGGAGCGGGAAATCTTCTGGGAGCAGAACAGCACGGCCATATGCAGGCAGTAGGCTATGATCTGTATTGCAAAATGCTGGATGAGGCGGTAAAAGAGGCAAAAGGCATTAAACAGCAGGAAGAGTTTGAGACCTCTGTGGATCTGGAGCTGAACGCCTTTATTCCCCCCAAATATATTCCCAACGAATACCAGAAGCTGGATATTTATAAAAGGATCGCGGGTATCGAGTCTCAGGAAGAATATGAGGATATGCTGGAAGAACTTCTGGACCGGTTCGGAGAGCCTCCTAAGGCAGTGGAGAACCTGCTGGCGATCGCGGCTTTGAAGGCACTGGCCCATAGGGTTTATATCACAGAGATCAAGCAGACGGGAAATGATGTGAAGATCACTATGTTTAAGCGGGCAAAACTGGATCCTGCAGGATTTCCGAAAATACTGGAAAAATACAGGAACAACCTGAAAATGCATTTGGAAGAGCCCCCTTACTTCCAGGTATCTCTTAAGGGGCGGAGACCTAAAGAAACCCTGGATGTGCTGGAAGTCCTGAATAATATACTGACAGACTTTCAGTCTCTGCTGGAGGAGTCAAAGACCCCGATGTAAGTATAAGGGGCATCGAACCGGCACCGCCAAATGGACATGCAGCATGTCCGCTTGGCTCGTTGCCCGCGGGAATGAAGGCCGCCTGTGTATACAGCTTCTTTTGGAACTTTCACAGGATGTTCACTTTTTCGGGCAAAATCCATCTTGCCTCAGAGGATAAATACGTCTATAATGGGTAAAGGACATTTTTTAGGAACTACAGGAGGAAATTATGAATAAAGCAGCTAAGAAATTAACCGGTGCGCTTCTTGCAGGCCTGCTGGGTGCATCGTTTTTGACAGGGTGCAGCAAGACAGTGGACGGGACAAAACCTCTCCTTACCTCAGGAGAAGATACTGTAACTGTGGGAACTGGAAACCTGATGTTGAGAATGAACCAGGCGACCATGCTTTCCTATTATTCCATGATGGGAGCCAGCACCAGTGGGATCTGGTCTCAGGACGCAGGAGACGGCGAGACCTATGGAGATACTACCAAAGAGAATGTGCTGGATGAACTGGAAAATATGCTGGTCCAGAAGCAGCATGCGGCAGACTATGATGTGACTATCTCAGAAGACGAGCAGAGTAAGATCGAGGAAGCGGCTAAGGCTTTTATGGACGCCAACACAGAGGAGACTATCCAGTCTTTAGCTGTTTCCCAGTCTGACGTAGAGTCTCTGCTGGAACTTTATACTTATCAGAGTAAAATGTACGATCCAATGGTGGCAGATGTAGATACTAATGTAGATGATTCTGAGGCTGCTCAGAGCAAGATCACTTACTGCCGGATCGATATCAGCGATACCCAGAATGATGACGGAACTACAACACCGCTTACCGATGAGGAAAAACAGGCGAAGAAAGATCAGGCTCAGGCCATCCTGGATCAGCTTCAGGCTTCACCGGATCCTGCCAGCGCAGATATGGATGCCATTGCAAAGGGCGTTAATGAAGACCTCAGCGCAGTAGATAATACCTTTGGGGATGATGATACCCTCTTAGATGACAAGCTGAAGGAAGCAGCAAAAACCCTTCAGGACGGACAGGTTTACGGAGAAGTGGTAGAAGGGGAAAATGCTTACTTTGTAGTGCGGATGGACAGTGTTCTGGACCGGGAAGCTACAGACCAGGAAAAGGAAACCATTGTAAACGAAAGACAGCAGGATGCTTACAGCGATCTGCTGGATCAGTGGAAAGATGAGGCCGGCATTACGGTAAATGATAAAGAATGGGAGAAGGTTACTCTTACAGATACAGAGCAGTTTACCATTAAACAGCCTGAGACAGAAGAATCTGGAGAAGATACCGCCGCCGGTACCGGAGAAGAGACTGCAGAAGATACAGGAGACGGTACAGCGGACGCTTCAGACAGTACCGGGACCGAAACGGAGCAGGATACTGCCGGAACAGATGCTGGTACACAGAGCCAGGAATAAAGAGTAAAAAAGCTGCCGGGTCAGCCCAAAGGGGGTTGATCCGGCAGCTTTTTCATGGTGTGCCTGGCGGCGCACGTTTCTTAAGGGTGCAAGTCCCAAATCCGCCCGG